>OGCM01000887.1_pt1 | contig 41598 bp, 38 predicted proteins | sample 1570151 | NCBI WGS metagenome assembly OGCM01 (sample SAMEA4370582, study PRJEB24528) | human gut metagenome
GTAGTACGTGCCCCAAGCTCCTTTGTGGGCAAATTGACTCGAATCTTCTAAAAACCGATCTCGCGAGGCTTCCTGTTCTCAAAAATGACGCTGGACGTGTAGCCGTAGGAACGGGCATAGGCTTCCAGCTGATCGAATGCGTAGGCGGGCGTGTTCGGACAATGCGCATCGGACCCAAAGCTGATCTTCACACCCAGATCCGAAGCCAGCTTCATGATCGCCGGGTGAGGATAAATCTCATTGCACGGCTTGCGCAGCCCGGCGGAGGATATCTCCATTACCAGCCCATTGTCGCGGATAGCCGTCAAAGCCACGCTGATCAGGGCAAGGCTCTCCGGCATGGCGAGCCATTGATGGAATACATCCACGGAATACAGCTTGATGATGTCGGGATGCGCGGCGATGTCCACCAGCCCGCTGCGGGCCATGTCCGCCAACGTACGGAAATAATTTTCATAACGCGTGTAGCACTGCTGCGGGCTGATCTTCCAGTCGTCCTGTGTGAAGTCGAACCCCCACGAACCAAGGAAATGGATGCCTCCGATGATGAAGTCGAACGGATACGCCGCGACGGCGGCCTCCATGAAGGGCCGCTCGGAGGGGAACCAATCCAGCTCCATGCCGAGCAGCACCTTGGGCGAGCCCGACAAGGCGCGGAGCTGCATGACTTCGCTGGCGTAGCACACGAAATTCTGGCGCAGGTGTTCCCGGTATTCCACAGGATAGGAATACGCCTCGGGGCGGGGGGAATGCTCGGAAAAACCGTATACGGCAAGGCCGCGATCCTTGGCGGCGGCATACATCTCGCCAACGGACGCCTTGCCGTGGGACGCGTTGGTATGATTATGAACGTCTGCAACTATCATGGCCTGACTCTCGTAGTATGTTTTGGCCCCGTCGAAAAAACGGGAATGTCGCGCCGCAGCGCGTATTGGCTACAGTTCAAGGAAACAAAGCCGATGTCAAGCGTGGAATACGCTATTTATCCAACGAGTCGTACCTGCTTCCGTTGGGAGCGTACCGGACCCAAGGTTCATAGCTTGCCGAGAAAGGGGCTTTTTCCGGTTTGCCTCCTCCGAACGAAAGCCGGGCAAGCTCCGCAGCAGCATCAGCGAACCCTGACGTCATCCAAGGTTTGTGGACGGCCCCTTTCACCCGCTGCATGAACTCGGCGTTCCTGCGCTGGTATTCGGGAGAAAACCAGCACAGGAACGGAATATCCAGCATATGCTTCGAAGGATCATTGGCTATTTGCCCGCGTACCGGGCGCGTATCATACACTTCCTGCCCATGATCCGAAAAATATACGACAAAGGCGTCCCCGCCCTTCCGTTTTACGGCATTGATGACGCTGGACACGATGTGGTCCGTGTACCGTATGGAATTATCGTACGTATTGACATACTGTTTTTCGCTTTCCGTCCGCCACGGCTTTGTGGGGATATCGTCCGTAGAAGAAAACACGCCGAATTCCGGAGGGTACCGCAACGCATACGTCAGATGGGAGCCCATTAAATGAATAAAAATAGCCTTACGCTCCACCGAGTTATCGAGTATCTTTTCCAACTCCGGCAATAATACCGAGTCATAGCTCACGCTCCGGCCCTCATCACGGGCCATATTGAGGAACGAAACCTGCTTTGCGTCTTCAGCGAACAACCGCACCCCTGTAGCTCCCTCCACATTCACAGCCTGGTTGGAAATCCAGTATGTCGTAAATCCGGCACTGTTCAGAAGAGTCAAAACGGATGGGCTGGTCAGAATGGTGTCACCTTTCTGCAATTCTGAAAAAAGAAGGACTTTTCGCAAACTGGGGATTGTATGGGTGTCCGGGCTGATGACATCGTCAAAGACAACCAGCTCATCACGCATGGCCTCCAGTTTCGGCGTCGTGTTCCGCTTGTAGCCATACAAGGAAAGATGATTCCGATTCGCTGATTCCCCGACGATGAATACATAGGTACGCGGCATGGCAGGCTCGCCATCCAGAAAAGCCACAGGAGCCAGCGACAAGTTTTGTCTCTCGGAGCGTACCGTATCCACAGCCCGTATTTCATCAGTATAGCGGCAGAGAGTCGTGCAAAACTGGTATACTCCGTGAGAGGCAAGCAAACGCGGCCCTTTACGCACGGCTGAATAGGCGATAGGAATGCAAAGAATCAAGGCCAGTACACACCACTGAAGAGAAGGCCGCGAGAATCTTTTTCTGGCCCGTACAGCCTTCACAAGGAGGAAAAGCGGTATCACAAAAACGACCATGAGAATGAGCGCATTGGGAATAGAAAAAAAGTCTGTGGCAAATTCCCTTGCTTCATTAGAGGTCGTCTCAAAGATGGACTGGATCGCGAACGTCGATATAGGAGCATGATACAACAGAATATGCACGACATTCGATAGGGTCGCCGCAAAAAATGGTACAAAAGACAGGACCAGAACTCCCGTAGCAAGCATTCCTGGAAGGAACATCACCGGCAACGTCAGCAGACTATCAAGCAACAATGCACGCAGCATGTCAGAGATAGGAAACCAGCGCAGTGTAACCCCGAATGAAATCAATCCCGTCAACAAAGAAAAACTTGCAAAAAAGAGATAAATCCAGCCCCAGCTCCGAAGCTGCTCCCGAAAGGCTTTTTCCGAAAAGAACCACTTTTGGATATTGCTGACTCCCACTGAGCTCCTCCGCATACATATAGTCTCTCTGGACTATCTCTAACGCGAACGATTTGCCAGCAAAAAAGACGCCCCCGTAGAGGCGTCTTTCCTGTTCCCATAATGGTCTCAAACGCTGAGTTTGACGCTCAAAAAAGACCTTTCAGAGAGTATGATTGTACGGACCGCGCTCAAACCTTCGCGGCGGTACGGAGATCGGCGACTGCGTCGGTATGTTCCCACGTGAATTCGGGGAGTTCGCGGCCGAAGTGGCCGTAGCAGGAGGTCTTCTTGTAGATGGGGCGGAGCAGATCGAGGCGCTTTGTGATGTGGTAGGGGCGCAGGTCGAACACTTCACGCACGGCCTTGGTGAGCACTTCGTCCGGGATATCGCTCGTGCCGAGGGAGGACACCAGCACGGACACGGGCTCGGCCACGCCGATGCAATACGCGATCTGCACTTCGCAACGCGGGGCCAAACCGGCGGCGACCACGTTCTTGGCCACATAGCGGCCCATATAGGCGGCGGAACGGTCGACCTTGGAAGGGTCCTTGCCGGAAAAGGCGCCGCCGCCATGATGCCCGGAACCGCCGTAGGTATCCTGAATGATCTTGCGCCCGGTCAGGCCGCAGTCACCCATGGGGCCGCCGACAACGAAACGGCCCGTGGTGTTGATAAAGATCTCGCAATCCTTCTCGTCAAACAGGCCGGTGGGTTCCAGCACGGGACGGATGACCGTGCGCTTCACGGCTTCGATGATATCGGCCTGGGAAGCGGACGCGGCGTGCTGCGTGGACACGACCACGTTGTTGATGCGGATCGGCTTGCCGTCGACGTATTCAAAAGAAACCTGCGTCTTGCCGTCGGGACGGAAGAAGTCCACCAGACCGTCCTTGCGGACCTTGGTGAGCTGCTGCGAAAGCTGGTGCGCCCAGTAGATGGGGGCGGGCATCAAAGTGGGAGTCTCGTTGCACGCAAACCCGAACATCATGCCCTGATCGCCGGCACCCTGATTTTCCGGGTCCTCACGGTCCACGCCCTGCGCAATGTCGCCGGACTGATGGTCGATGGAGGAAATAACGGCGCACGTCTGCCAGTCAAAGCCCATTTCGGAGCTGTTGTAGCCGATTTCCTTGATGGTTTCGCGGACGACCTTCGGCAGATCGGCATAGCCCTTGGTGCTGATTTCACCGGCGATGACGGCCATGCCGGTCGTCACGAGGGTTTCGCAAGCCACACGGGAGTCGGGATCCTGTTCAATCAATGTATCGAGGATGGCATCGGAAATCTGGTCGGCAACCTTATCGGGATGACCTTCGGTCACGGACTCGGACGTAAAGAAATATCTGCCTTTTTCGGGCTGCATGGGATAGCTCCTTAATCGGGCGACGAAACGGACATCGCCTGTAAATTGACCTTGTTCCATCTTGATATGCCGGATGCAAAATCCTCATGTATTCATATCAAGGTATCCAGATATATACATACAGTTGTCTTTTTACCATGACGCCTTCCCGTTGTCCAGTACCTGCGGCATGATTTCTCTGCCGGAACCCGCTGTCATCCCGGAGGATCGCCCGATACGGCCCTTTATGGCCCAAAATCCAGTTGACCTCCCTCCCCGCTCCCGGCACACTTCCCTTCCGTGAGGAATTTGCCATGAATCCGGCCTATCAGGGACAACTCGATGTTTTTTGCGCCGCCTATGCGGTGATCAACGCCATGCGGCACATCAATGCCACGCGGCTGCTCACCTGTCGCGCTATCCTGCACGAAGCCTTGCTCGACGCCGCACGCGATGAGGAATCGTTCTGTGCCCTTCTCGAGCAGCGGACAGACTATGTGGACTGGGTGGACGCCATGTTGACGCGCCTGGAGAAACAAGGTTCGCTGCTGACGGCCCGCCCCTTTCCGACCCATTTTCCCGGGCCGGGTGCGCCTTCCCCCGCCGTCCTCTGGGACGCCATCGCCGACTGGCTGCGGCGAGGCGAACGCAACGCCGTACTGCTCCAGTTCGTCCGGATCCTATACCCTACAGAAGCGGTGATACGGCATTGGACCTGCTGCAACGATGTGGTCGGCGATACGCTCATGCTGTTCGATTCCAGTATTGAGCCCGGGGCCCTCCATCAGCTTTCCCGCGAGAGCCTTATTTCCGATCCTGCGGACGACGGCCCCGGCAAGATTCTCATCGTCCCGTACACCATCCGATTCCTCGGCCCGCGGCTTCAAGGCGGAAAAAGACGACAGTAGGGCTGTTTACCTTGCAATGTATTCCGTGCCAAAAGGATCCGATTCCGGGAACGCTGCGGGGAGAAAATCGTTGAGTACGAAAAATGAGAAAAGATGGGCTCCGCTTTGGCAGGCTCAGGGAAAAAAGAGCTCTTTCAGAAAAATTTCCCTTCCCCACTATCTCTCACTTTTTTAAAGCCAAGCTGCTTTAACCCCACGACAGTACTGAGGAGAACACAATGGCAATAGTATTGCGCGCCAAAACGGCGGGATTTTGCATGGGGGTGGGGCTTGCCCTGCGCAAGCTCGATCAGGCCATCAAGGAACACAAGAGCCGCAGCTCAGGCAGGCTGGTCATGCTCGGCCCCATCATCCACAACCCGCAAGTCATGAACACGTACATGCAGCAGGGGGTCGTCCTCGCGCACTCGCTTGACGCCGTACAGCCGGGGGACACCGTCATCATCCGGGCGCACGGCATACCGCGCGAAGACGAAGCGCGCCTACTCGACCTCGGGGCGCATGTCCTTGACGCGACATGCCCTAAAGTCAAGCAGGCGCAGCTCGCCATCGACGAGGCCACCCGGCAGGGGACTTCTCTCTACCTGTTCGGCGAGGCCGAACATCCGGAAGTGCAGGGGCTCGTCTCCTATGCCAACGGCCCATGCCTCGTGTTTGGGAGCTTGAAGGAATTGAAAGAAAAACAGACGTTCAAAGATACCCACAATGTGGTGCTGGCGGCTCAAACCACGCAGGAACGCGAGGAATTCGAAGCCATCAAAAAATCTCTCGCGGAAGGGCATTCCCTATCCGTGCTTGAAACCATCTGCGACGCGACGCGGAGGCGTCAGCAGGAAGCGCTGATGATTTCGCAACAGGCGGAGGCGATGATCGTCGTAGGGGGAAAAACAAGCGGAAACACGCGCCGTCTGGCCGATGTGGCGGAAAGCTGCGGCATTCCGGTGTGGCACATCGAAGTACCGGAAGAGCTGCCTTTTGAAGCACTGAAGCCGTATGGCTCCATTGGCCTCACGGCGGGGGCTTCAACGCCCAGAAGCATCATCGACGCCGTCCAGGAATCGCTCAAGGCCCTTTGAATCTTTCGGGAGGGTCGCCCAAAGGCGCCCTCCCGCTGATGAACACAAATCAAGTATTCTTCCAACCGGGTTAGGCGCGCACCGTGGAACCCATGCCTTCCGCGGGTTCCAGACGATAACCCATTTCCAGGGCCATCTTTTCCAGCGGCGTCACATTGCCGGTAGTCTTCATGATGTGCATGAGTGTCTCGGCACCGAGCTTCGCGCCGGTGTCATAGGGATTCACTTCACGCAGAAGGGTCGAATAGGGCTTCCCGACAGCCTGCGCGATAGCCTTAGCACCGATAGGGCTTTCGAGAACGAGATCATGAACGGTGGTGATAAGATCGTTCGACATGGTTTTCTCCTGCATAAAGCATACGTTTGAAAGTTGGTGGCAAGTTGCTTTACGAACAGTGACCGTTTCCGGCCGTTTTCAACCGGAGCACCTCCGGCAACCCCCTTCTGGCAAAAAAATCCCTTTTCCGTAAGGAGTATCATAGGAGTACTTATATCAAAAAACCTTACATGAGAGGGAGTATTCTCATGCAAAAGCAATGCGAAACGCCTGTACTCCCCCCCGGTTACGCCCTCTGATACCCCCTATCCTTCTTAAAGTACTCCACGGGATATCCTGAAAAAATCATCTTATTTTATTATAGGTTAGACTCAATACTCTCATTCACTGGCGAGAGCAGAACCCCCTTTCTGCATCCCTTTAGGGGGGAGTACTCCCCCATATACTCCCCCCTTTTTTCCATTAGAGGAGATCTTCATGACGACTTTCTTCCGCCACTACAAAAACCGTTATTATCAGATCGTAGGGGAGGCCCTCGATACCCGTGACGATACCCTCGTTATAGTTTACCGCACGCTGTACCCCTCCGAGTACTCCCTCTTTACCCGCCCCAAAGAAGAATTTTTCGGTTCCGTACGGTGTTCCGACGGCTCCGAATGCCTCCGTTTCACCCCTGTCGAGTATACCGAACTCCCCGAAGACGCCCGGTCCCGTGTTGTCCATGAAGTGGAAATCTGGAAGTAAAGGAGCTGTGGGAAGGCGGGAAACGTTCTAGAGAATCCCCTCACGTCTCTCTTTCCCCTTTCAAAACTATTCGCAAACGGGACGGAATGGCGGCCATGGCGGCGCGACGGGCGGAACCTTGCCGCCCCCTTCCCGGTACTGCAAAAGAAAGGAACCGCCGGGAACGCATCTAAGGAATCAGCCTGCCAAAGGGGGACGCGGAGTCGGGACGCCGGGCCGCGCTGCTCAAATGCCTGTGGCCGAAGGCCTCCCCGCTCATGCTGCGGGTCCTGACCGATCCGGGCTTTCGGGCCGATCCCGACAAGCTTGCGGGGGTACTCCTCGCCGAATGGTCGTCATGGGACATCCCGGGCGACGCTCTGGGCCCGGCACTGCTGGAAGGCAACGAAAACCTGCGGAAACGGCCGCCGGGCACCACCATCTGCTTCAGCCCCTCGGGGCTTTCCTCCTACCCGTAGTATCACCACAACAGCACGCCCATGTTTTCCATCTGGCTGCTGCTCGCCGCCCTGCGGGACGACGTCTCCTTGCCTCGGGAAGTCAGGGAAGCCGCGCCCGCTCTGGCCGATCTGTGCGACATCCGGGCCGCGCTGGGCCGCGAGCGCTGGAGAAAGGCGGGGCGGCATCTGTGCGCCGCGACATGGCTGGGGGAACAAACGCCTACGGACAAACTGCTCGAAAAGGCTGTGGACGACTGGAACAGCCCCACGGACATGAAACTCATCATTCAAGCCTGGAGCGGAGGCGGACGCATCGTGCCCAAGGGCCTCTGGCGGAAACCGGACGCCATCCGTTGCTGGGCGGCCCGACGGACCGAGGCGGGCCGGACGCGGGCGAACCGCTCGTCTGCGTCGCCTCGGTGCTCGGCCATGTGGACGAGGCAACCGGAAAACGCATGTCCGCATGATGCTGGCGTCCGGGGCGAAGCCGGACCTCCCGGACGGAAACGGCAGGTTCCCGGAAGAGGCCGCCCGGCGTTCCGGCGCGTCCGCTGAACTGCTGAGGCTGCTCGCCGCACCACCTGCCGCGAATGGACGCAGGGCACGGACGGTGCGCCCCAACGGAACAAACAGGCACCCCCGTCGCCCTGATCCCCGGCCTCGCTTCTCCACAGCCGCACAACGAAGCAATCCTGAGATACTACAACGAAACGGTTCCGTGTCCGGCAAAAACCGGATACGGAACCGTTTCGTTTTGAGCGGGTTAAGAGAGAATACGCCCCAAAGGGCGGTAAAGCCTTTCCGGGCGAACAGTGCACGCGGAGATTCGCCAGCCGCCGCGAACGCCCTCCTACAGCCTGATGTCGCGCACGGCGTCAAGCGTCTTGGCAAAGTCCTCTTCGGTATGGGCGAAGGAAACCATCGCCACTTCAAAGGCGGACGGAGCCACGAAGATGTTCCGCTCGCGCATGGCGCGGAAGAAACGGGAGTACATCTCCGTATCCGAATTCTTCACATCCTCAAAGTTGCGGAGCGGCCCGTCGGAGAAGAACACCGTATACATGGAGGCAAGGCGGTTGACCGTCACGGGCACGCCCTTGCCGCGCAGGATAGATTCCAGCTCGGCGGCGAAGGCTTCCACGCGTGCCTCAAGCGCGGCGTAATCGCTGGCCTTGAGCACGGAGAGCGTGGCGATGCCCGCGGCCATGGCGAGCGGATTCCCGGAAAGCGTCCCGGCCTGATACACGTCCCCGGCGGGAGCCACACGGCTCATGTACTCGCGTTTGCCGCCGAACGCCCCAACGGGCAGGCCGCCGCCGATGATCTTGCCGAGGGTGGTCAGATCGGGCGTGATGCCGAAACGGGTCTGCGCCCCGCCGTACTCGGCGCGGAAGCCGGTGATCACCTCATCCATGATGAGCAGCGCGCCGTGCGTGTCGCACAGGGCCCGCAGCGCCTTGAGGAAGCCTTCCTCCGGCAGCACGAGGCCCATGTTTCCGGCAATGGGCTCCACGATGATCGCCGCGATGTCCTTGCCGTACAGGTGGAAAATGTCCTCGACGGCCCGCACGTCATTGTAGGGGGCTAGCAGGGTGTCGCGGACCGTGCTTTCCGGCACGCCCGGCGTGCCGGGGATGGAAAGGGTCGCCACACCGGAACCCGCGCTGGCGAGGAAGGGATCGGCATGTCCATGATAACAGCCGATGAACTTCAACACCTTGGTGCGTCCGGTCACGCCGCGGGCCAGACGCAGGGCGGACATGGTCGCCTCCGTGCCCGAGTTCACCATGCGCACCATATCCATGCCGGGGAACGCGTCCACGACCATGCGGGCAAGCTCGACCTCGGCGGGACAGGGAGCGCCGTAGCTGGTGCCCTTTCCGGCGGCTTCGACGACCGCCTTGGTCACCTCGGGATGGGAATGCCCGAGCAGCATCGGCCCCCACGATTCCACGAAATCGATCATCTCCTGACCGTCCACGGTGGTCACGTGGCTCCCCTTGGCGGAAGCGATGAACAGCGGATCGGCCCCCACGCCGAGGCAGGCGCGCACAGGGCTGTTGACACCGCCGGGGATCAGTTCACAGGCTTCCTTAAACAATTTTTCCGAACGAGTCGTCTTCATAATCTCCTCAGAGCGTTGGGTTGAACGGCAAGCGCCGCTGTCTTCACGTCAAAAAAGAGGCCGCCGCCCTTGCCGGGCCAACCGGCTTAAAAATACGTCATGGACGTTTTCTTCAATTCTTCAAGGCTGTCAAGCACGGCATACTCGTCAAGCGCCGTCTCGCGCCGCAATTCCTCAATGACCTGAAGGCATTCGTCCTCGCTGCGCCCGTGGACCATCGTATACAGCGTATAAGGCCAGTCCGGGGCCGAAGTCGGGCGGAAATACACATGGGAAATGCGCTGGTTCTTGGCCGCCACCTCGCCTATGGCGTCGCTGTCGGCCTCGTCGACGATCCACGCGACCATCGCGTTGTGCGTCCAGCCTGTCTTCTGGTGTTTGATGCTGGCCCCGAAACGGCGGATGGAGCCGTCTTCCTTCATGCGGCGCAGAAGGTTCAGCACCGTCTCCTCATCGGTCCCCACTTCGCGGGCGATGTCCGCATATGGGGTCAGGGTGTCGGGGAGCTGGAACTGGACAATGCGCAGGATGGCGCGCTCGGTGTCGGTAAAAGCTGTGCTCATGGTCGTCCTTAATGATAGTTGTCGCCGGTGGTGATGAACAGCGGCTTGATCTCGTCGATGCGCCGGATGCCCGCGTGGGTCAGCACGATACGGAACCGCTCCAGATCGGAGCCGCAGCGATGGGTGATCTTGCGCACCATGTCCACATGGTAGACCTTGTCGCCCCCCACCACATCGTCCATACCGCCCTGAGGTTCGTCAAGAACTTCATCGGCATGCCGCAGAAAGTCCGAAATGTCAAAGCGCGAAATGTCCAGCAGCAGATTCTTGCCCTCATGGAAGGGATCTGGCAGCTCCTTGATGTCGATCCGCTTTGAATAATACAAAATGTCTTCATTGTGGAACGCGTTCAGGATGTCCACGAAATGCGTCCTGTTCCGCAGGACGCGCACTTCCTTGGGGAGCTTGTCCCAATCCGCGAACCGGAACTGCTCGGCGCAATGCCCCAGACGCCTGCCGTAGCCGTCGCAGACGCGCAGCACCCGATCGGGGATCCATTTACCGAATACCTTGAACAGTTTATGCTTGAGCACATCCTTGATGCGCTCGCGGCAGATGTAGGCGAAAACGGCGATCACGAAGATCGGCGCGCTGAGGGACCCGGCCCCTTCCCACAGGAGCGTCACGGTCAGCGCGAGGCTCATGGCCACCGCCGCGATGAGGCTGTACAGCACGTGCTCCAGCAGCGAGTTTCCGGAATGGCGCTGCACGTTCAGGAACAGCGGCATGTCCACGTACTTCTTGAGCACGCTCCAGCGGAACACGGGCAGCTCGTTGTCCCCGGTCTTCGAGGGCATACTTTCGGGATAACAGGACCGGCGGTAGGCGCGCTGCGCTCCGAAACAAGCAAGGATATACGTGGAACACTTGTGCACGGGCGAGAGGCGGCGCACGATCTCGCCAAGCGTCCTCGTCGTGATGATGGACAGGTACTCGTCGCAATACAGGAACGCCGGGGCCCGCAAAAGGTTGCGCGCCGCCTTCGCCCGCTTGCCGAGCAGTTTACGGTACCGCTTCAGGCAAGCCACAGCCAGCCGGGTCAGATTATAGGCGGCCCGGGTCCGCTCGCTGCCGTCCTCAATGGCCAGCACCGCGTTTTTCCGCGCCAGCAGGGACACCCGGAACGCGATGCAAAACAGTTTGAGGCTGTCCTCGTAGCGCTCACGGGTTTCCGGCGTATTTTGCCACAACAAATCATCAAGCCGTCTGGAACAGTCTTCAAGAATATCCGGGAACTGTTCCGGCAGCGTCAGCTCGATGATCTCCTCACTGCCGCCCTCCTCCGTCTCCAGTTTCCGCAGAGGCGGAGGCAGTTCGCCGCCAAGCAGCGACTCCAGCGGCCTGATGGGCACGCCAAGCCGGATATAATTTTTGAGGCTTTGCTGATAATCGGTCGCCGTATAGCTCCAGCGGTTGATCTGGAGGCTCTGCGGAAAGAAAAACCACGTTTCCACGAGGTAGTGCAGCTTCCTGTCCTCCAGCGGGCAGGATACCTGCTGGCGGATTTCGAAGCGGCGCTTGCCGATGGTTCTGACCGCTTCGGCAAGCAGGGAGGCGTTGGGGCGGCGACGGCGACGGACAATGGAATAGGACATGATAGGGCTCTGGTAGGTTCACCTGACCATAGCCAAGGGCACAAACAAGATCAAGCGCACTCGATTTTGCCTCACTCAGGCGGAAATCAAGCCTTTATCGAACACCGGAAACAGGCTACAACAGGCGGGCCGCCGATCGTGATGCCCACACCGGCACCCCCGGATGCCCCATCCGGCCCCAACCGCTTTGCCCCGGAGAAACCCATGCCCACGCCAACGCTGCATGATCCCGAACTCTGCCAAGCCCTGCTCCGCCGCCTCGAAGACACCCTCGACCGCCCCATGCGTTTTATGGAAGTCTGCGGAACCCATACCGTATCCATCTTCAGAGGCGGCCTGCGCACGCTCCTTCCCGAGCAGGTCACCCACCTCACGGGGCCGGGCTGCCCGGTCTGCGTGACCCACGACCGCGAAGTCGCCGCCTTCCTCAAGCTCGCCGAACAGCCTAACGTCATCATCGCCACCTTCGGCGACCTGATGCGCGTTCCCGGCCCGGACGGGCGCTCCCTCAAGCACGCGCAGGCCGACGGAGCCCGCGTATCCGTCATTTACTCCCCGCTCGACGCCCTGACCCTCGCCGCCGACAACCCCGACGCCACGGTCGTTTTCCTCGGCGTCGGCTTCGAAACCACCGCCCCGGCGGTCGCGGCGACCGTCCTCGCCGCCGAACAGCGCAAGCTGGACAACTTCGCCGTTTTCTCCTGCCACAAGCTCGTGCCTCCGGCGCTTGCCGCCCTGCTCGGCGATCCCGACAACGGCATCGACGCGTTCCTGTTGCCGGGGCATGTATCCACGGTCCTCGGCCTTTCGCCGTTCCGCTTCGTGGCCGAAGACTGGAAGCGCCCCGCCATCGTCGCCGGGTTCGAGCCCGCCGACATCCTCGACGCGCTCTGCCGCATGGCCCGCCAGTACCGTGAAGGCGAATTCAAGGTCGAGAACGCCTACCCCCGCGCCGTCAACGACGACGGCAACCCCAAGGCACGGGCCATCCTGTCGCAGGTGTTCCGCACCGCCGACGCCCTCTGGCGCGGCCTCGGCGTCATCCCCGGCAGCGGCCTCGCGCTGGCTCCGGCCTACGAGCGCTTCGACGCCCTCGCCCGTCTCGGCCTTTCCCTGCCTGAAACCAAGCCATTGCCCGGCTGTCGCTGCGGTGAAGTGCTCAAGGGCAAGATGCCGCCCAACGAGTGCCCCCTGTTCGGCAAGGTCTGTACGCCCGCCAATCCCGTCGGGCCCTGCATGGTGTCCACCGAAGGGAGCTGTTCCGCGTATTTCAAGTATGGATTGTAGAAGAGAGGAACGGGAGGAATCGGGGGAAGGGAGAAGGGGCCTTTCTCCAGAAAGGCCCCTTCTCCCTTCCCCCGAACCCCCTTCCCTCATCCTCCAAAGACTTTCGTGTTTATCGAATCCCTTATCTCGGCTTTCCCCTGCGGCTTTATGCAGGGAAAAGCCGTTTTTCTCATCCGGTAAGCAAAAAATACACATCCCGATTCACCTATACCCTAACCATCGAGCCCTGTAGGAACGCGGAACAGGGACTGGGTAACGTCAAAAATCTTTGGGAGGGGTGGGGGTGGTTTGGAGGGGGCGGGGAGGACTTTCTATAGAAAGTCCTCCCCGCCCCCTCCAATCTTTTCTCAACGTACCTTTTCGGCCCTTACATCTTCCCGCCTACCATCGTGATCAGACGGAGGAGCTGGTTGGTGAACCCGGCTTCGTTGTCGTACCAGATGAGCACCTTGAGCATGTTTCCGCTCATGACGGAGGTGGAAAGCAGGTCGACGACGCCGCCGTGGGTGTCGCCGTTGTAGTCGATGGACACCAGCGGCTCGTCGGAAACGCCGAAGTTGTCGTTCGCGGCGGCGGTCAGGGCGGCATTGACCTCATCGACGGTCACGTCGCGCTTCATGACGCAGTTCAGGTCCACGATGGACACGTTGGGCGTGGGGACGCGGATGGCGATGCCGTCCAGCTTGCCCTTGAGCTCGGGCAGCACGAGGGCCACGGCCTTGGCCGCGCCGGTGGTGGTCGGGATCATCGACATGGCGGCGGCGCGGGCGCGGCGGATATCCTTCTGGGAACCGTCGAGGATGCGCTGGCTCATGGTGTAGGAGTGGATCGTGGTCATCAGGCCGTGCTCGATGCCGAAGGTGTCGTTCAGCACCTTGGCGACCGGGGCGAGACAGTTCGTCGTACAGGAGGCGGAGGAAACCACGTCGTGCTTGGCGGGATCATAGAGGCCGTCGTTCACGCCCATCACGATGGTGATGTCGGCGTCGGATACGGGGGCGCTCATGATGACCTTCTTCGCGCCGCAGGCCATGTGCTCGGCGAGCCCGGCGCGCTTCTTGATGGTCCCGGTGGATTCCACCACCAGATCCACGCCGTAGTCCTTCCACTGCCATTCGTTGGGCTTGCAGCGGGTCACGGCGATGTGCGTGCCGTTGATGATGATGCCGTTTTCGTCATGGCCCACCGTGCCCTTGAAGGTGTGGTGGACGGAATCGTATTTGAAGAGATGGGCCAGAGAAGCGTTGTCCGCGCGGGCATTGATCACCACGGGGAATTCGTTGCGCTCAGCCATAAGGCGGACAAGATAACGACCGATGCGGCCGAAGCCGTTGATTCCGATGCGAGCCATTGGGGTACTCCTTCGATACGCGAAAAGGTTTGCGGCACAATCCTGATGCGCCCGACGCCCGGGCCGGCGCGTCCGCATAAGGAAAGGCGGAACGCCGTATGAAACAAAGGGGAGGCAACCGCGTTACAAGCCAGTGTACCTCCCCCGTGTGACAATTGATTTACGCCTTGCCGGAACAACCCAGCACGTGCTTGATCTTGTGCTGGACCATGTCCTTCACGGCCTGCCGCGCGGGCTTCAGATAGCCGCGCGGATCGAATTCCTCAGGATGCTCGACGAGCTGCTTGCGGATGGAGGCCGTCATGGCCAGCCGGATATCCGTATCGATGTTGATTTTGCAGATGGCCATACCGGCGGCCTTGCGGAGCAGTTCCTCGGGCACTCCCGCCGCTCCGGCGACCTTCCCGCCGTAGGTATTGCACATTTCCACAAATTCCTGCGGTACGCTGGACGCGCCGTGCAGGACGAGCGGGTAACCGGGCATCAGATTGCCGATCTTTTCAAGGCGTTCGAAGTCGAGCTTGGCTTCGCCCTTGAATTTGTACGCGCCGTGGCTGGTGCCGATGGCGATGGCGAGCGAGTCGCAGCCGGAACGCTCCACAAACTCCACGGCCTGATCGGGATCGGTATAGATGCTGTGCTCGGAAGAGACGTCTTCCTCAACCCCGGCAAGGCGGCCCAGTTCGGCTTCCACCCAGACGCCGTGGGCATGGGCGTATTCCACGACCCGCTTGGTCACGGCAATATTCTCTTCGAAGGAGTGGTGCGAACCGTCAATCATCACGGAGGTGAAGCCGCCGTCCACGCAGGCCTTGCAGATGTCGAAATCCGCGCCGTGGTCCAGATGGAGCACAACCGGAAGATCCGCTTCCAGCAGACCGGCCTCAATGAGCTTCACAATATAATTCTGTCCCGCATATTTGCGGGCTCCGGCGGAAACCTGAAGGATGAGCGGGGCCTTTTCCTCGGTTCCTGCCTCCATGATTCCCTGAATGATTTCCATGTTGTTGACGTTGAAGGCGCCGATGGCATAACCTTCTTTGTAGGCCCGTTCAAACATGGCTCTGGGAGAGGTAAGCGGCATAGTTGCTCCTCGCCTCAGCCTTGCGGCTGCGATTGGGATGGTGAAATAAGGCGGCTCCCGCACCGGAAGACCGCAGCGGCGACTCCGCCACACATATTGATGGTCCTATTGTAGCCTATTTCCCGAAGGATTGGAACTAGACGCCGAACCGCTCCTGCAAGCGGCCGAGCAGTTCCCGGTCCGTCCGATCCACCTGAAGCGGCGTGACCGCCACCCAGTTGCCTTCCATCAGGGCGATGTCCGTATCGTCACCCCCGCTGTCCCGCTTGAGGAAATCGGCGATCCACCAGTAGGGACGCCCGGCGGGGTCCTCGCGGCGTTCGTAGTTCTCGGCCCAGCGGCTCTCGGCCATGCGCGCGGCCCGGATGCCCTTGATCTCGGCGACGCGGCAGCGCGGATAGTTGACGTTCAGGACTTTCCCGGCGCAGCAGCGCCAGTCCACGGCATCCACCAGCGAGGCGGCGTGACGGGCCAGCGCCTGCGGCGGCTCAAGCTCGGGACGCGGACGCGAGAAGGCCACGGCGGGCAGCCCGCGCAGGGCGGCTTCGGTCGCCGCGCCAACGGTCCCGCTGTAAAAGACGTCCACACCCTTGTTCGCGCCGTTGTTGATGCCCACGACGACCAAATCCGGCGGCTGCGGCAGGAGCGTGGTCAGGGCGAGCTTCACGCAGTCCACGGGCGTCCCCGCGACCGCCGTGCCGCTGAAGCCGGGCTCTTGCACCGGGTACAGGCGCAAGGGATTGTGCAGGGTGACGGAACAGCCCACGCCCGACTGCTCCGTGAGCGGGGCGACCACGTCAAGCTCATGCCCGGCCTCGCACAGCGCGTCGTGCAGCGCGCGGAGACACGGGGAGTGGATGCCGTCATCGTTGGAAAGCAAGATACGCACGCAACCTCCCGAAACAGCAAAAACAGTTTTCCCATAGGAAACAGACGGAAAGCCGGACCCCGGACGGCCCGCAGGCTTTCTGTTGACAACACAGGCGAAAACGGGTGAACTCCCGCCAAACATTCCGACTGTACGGCGATGCTTTCCGCACGGAAAGCCGATCGCACAGTTTTTTATTGTAGGTTGAATATGCAGAAAATACAATCCGCGCCCGACCGCCGGTGGGCCAAAGACGTGGCTCCCGGCGACGAAATCAGAGCGCTGTACCTCATCGGCTCGGCGTCGCAGCTGCAAGCCAAGAACGGCCCGTTCTGGCGGCTTGAGCTGAAAGACGCCTCCGGAGAGCTTGAGGCCCGGATCTGGAGCCCCCTCAGCCAGCAGTTTACGGAAATCCCTTCCGGCGTCATCGCCGAAGTGGAAGGCCGCGCCGAAAGCTTCCGCGACAAATTGCAGGTGAATATCAACGCGCTGCGCGTGCTCTCCCCGGAAGAAACGGCCTCGGTAGACACGTCCGCCTTCATGGCCTCCAGCAGCCGCCCGCCGCAGGAAATGCTCGACGAGCTCGAAGCCATCTGCCGCAAGGAATTCACGCACAAGCCGTGGCGCAAGTTTATCCTGTCCGTCCTTGAGGACGAGGCCATCCGCGTCCCGCTGCTCACCGCCCCCGCCGCCAAGAGCGTACACCACGCGTGGGTCGGCGGGCTGCTTGAGCATACGCTTTCGGTGGCGACGCTGTGCCTGCGCTTCTGCGACCATTACCCGGATCTGGATCGCCAGACGCTGCTCGCCGGAGCCATTTGCCACGATCTCGGCAAAATATGGGAATTCTCCGGCGGCCTCGCCAACGACTACACCGACGCCGGGCGGCTGGTCGGGCACATCAATCTGTGCCTCGGAAAGCTTGACCGCCATCTCGCCAAATCCGGGCTCAACGAGGAGCTGATCCTCCATTTCCAGCATCTTATCCTGAGCCACCACGGGCTGTACGAATACGGCTCGCCGCGCCTGCCGCAAACGGCCGAAGCCTTTGCCCTGCACTACGCGGACAACATCGACGCCAAGATCACCCAGAGCCGGAGCCTGTTCGGGGAACTCGAAGACGGCGAAAGCGGCTGGTCGCCCTACCAGAAATCGCTGGAGCGCCAATTGTTCCTGGCCCCCAAAACCCCGGAAACCGAATCGCGCAAGCCCCACACTTCAAAGCGCACGGCGGCGGAACCCGAAGCCCCAAGGTTGAACCAGTGTTCATTACTCTAGAAGGCATTGAAGGCTCGGGCAAAACCACGCTCATTGAGAACCTCGCCGACGTGTTCCGTACCCTGAACCATGAGGTGCTGGTGACGCGCGAGCCCGGCGGGTGCGCGCTGGGCCGGGAGTTGCGCCAGATGCTCCTGAATCCGGAAACGGAAATCTGCCCTGAGGCGGAACTGTTCCTGTTCCTCGCGGACCGGGCGCAGCACGTCGCGGAGGTCATCCGCCCGGCGCTGAAACGCGGCGAAGTGGTGCTCTGCGACCGCTACGCGGACTCCACCGTGGTCTATCAGGGCTACGGGCGCGGCCTCGACATCGAAAAACTGCGCTCGCTCAACGACGTGGCCATAGGCGGCCTCTGGCCCGACAGGACCTTTGTGCTCGACATGGACCCCGCCGATGCGCTGAAACGTGCACGCCGCCGCAACGCGGAGCTGGGCCTCTCCGAAAAAGAGGGGCGTTTCGAAGCCGAGCAGATGCCTTTCCACACCCGCATCCGGGAAGGATTCAAGCTCTGGGCCGCCCACAACACCAAGCGCATCATCGTCCTCGACGCCGCCGATTCTCCGGAAGGCCTCATGCATCAGGCTTTGGCAAATATCGATATGTTTGAATAACATGTGGGGATGGAGAAGGGAAACGCTCTCAAGAAGGGGAGATCCCCCACGTTTTCCTTCCCCTCCCCACGCCCCCTTCCCTTTCCTTTCAAAGACGTCTGTATGGGTCGATGGCGGGTTCGGGCCGGTGGATTCTTTCCTTTCCGGCCAGCGGCCCTGTTTTGTACCCAAAAAAGAGAAGCTATGCGAAATGTGACGATATTTACGGACGGCTCATGCCTCGGCAATCCTGGTCGTGGAGGCTGGGGCTGCATTCTTCGCTGCGAAGGCCATGAAAAAGAACTCTCCGGCGGCTACGCGCACACCACGAACAACCGTATGGAAATCATGGCGGCCATCGCGGGGCTCGAAGAGTTGAAAGAGCCGTGCGCGGTCACGCTGTACACTGACTCTCAGTACCTGCGCCATGCCGTGGAAAAAAAATGGCTCGCGGGATGGCGGAAAAACGGCTGGAAGACCGCCGCCAAGAAACCGGTCAAGAACCGCGATCTCTGGGAGCGCCTGCAAGTCCAGCTCGACCGCCACAGCGTCACGCTGGAATGGGTGCGCGGACACAACGGCCATGCCGAGAACGAGCGCTGCGACGAGCTTGCCCGCAGCCAGTCCGCCCGTCATGATTTGCCGGAGGACACGGGGTACGAGCCGGAATAAAGCGTTTTGACGCTGAAAGAGGCACCGTTTCAAAAGGGGGTCACTCTACCGTTGGGACGGCGGCTCTTCCATTTTCAGGGCGATGTTTCCAATGCCTGTTGTATCTCTCCGCCGCTCCGAAAGCGCCGCCACACAATATCCACTGATTGAATGCCGGTAAAAATGCTGGGGGACACTTTTTCAAAGGTCCCCTCAGATTTTTTTCTTCTCAGGCCTCTTTATCATAAACGGACAGAAAACGCGGCGATCCCGCGAAATGCTCTTTTCTTCACGTAAGGGTAGCCCTTGCCAGACAAAACGATTCCTGCTATGGATGACGACCTGCAGAATATGCGGGAAATTGATGTGGCCTGGAGGCTGTTTAATGGAAACCATGGAAAACCACGGTATGGACGCGGAATTTAATTTTGAAAGCGCGCTGGAAGACTACCTCAGCACCGACTTCGGTGATCTCGAGGAAGGAACCATCGTCAAGGGCGAAATTGTCCGCGTGGATGACGACAATGTGCTTGTTGACGTGAATTTCAAATCGGAAGGTCAGATCCCCACCGCCGAATTCCGGGATGCCGAAGGCAATCTCGTTGTGAAGGTGGGCGACCGTGTGGACGTCTTCGTCGCTCGCAAGAACGAACAGGAAGGCACCATCACCCTGTCCTTCGAAAAAGCAAAGCGGATGCAGCTCTTCGATCAGCTCGAAGACGTGCAGGAAAAGAACGGCGTCATCAAGGGCCGTATCATGCGCCGCATCAAGGGCGGTTACACTGTGGATCTGGGCGGCGTGGAAGCGTTCCTCCCCGGTTCCCATGTGGATCTGCGCCCCGTGCCGGACATGGACGCTCTGGTGAACCAGGAATACGAATTCCGCGTGCTGAAGATCAACCGTCGTCGCAGCAACGTCATCGTGTCCCGCCGTGTGCTGCTTGAAGAAGAACGCGACTCCAAGCGTCAGGATCTCCTCCAGACCCTCGCCGAAGGTCAGGTCGTTACCGGTAAGGCCAAGAACATCACCGAATACGGCGTGTTCGTGGACCTCGGCGGCCTCGACGGTCTCCTTCACATCACCGATATGTCTTGGAAGCGTATCCGCCATCCTCGCGAAATGGTTACGCTTGGTCAGGATCTCGAACTCAAGGTGCTCTCCTTCGACAAGGACAACCAGAAGGTTTCCCTCGGCCTCAAGCAGCTCGTGCCCGATCCGTGGCAGGACATCACCGCCCGCTTCCCCGAAGCTTCCCGCCACAACGGCAAGGTGACCAACCTTGTTGATTACGGCGCGTTCGTCGAGCTGGAACCCGGCGTCGAAGGCCTCGTGCACATCTCCGAAATGTCCTGGACCCGCAAGCTCCGCCATCCTTCCCAGATGGTCCGTCAGGGCGACGAAGTTGAAGTCGTCATCCTCGGCGTCGATCCCGAGAAGAAGCGCATCTCCCTCGGCATGAAGCAGATCAAGCCGAATCCGTGGGAACTCGTGGGCGAAAAGTATCCCGAAGGCACCATCCTTGAAGGCGTCATCAAGAACATCACCGAATTCGGCATGTTCATCGGCATCGAAGACGGCATCGACGGCCTCATCCATGTGTCCGACATCAGCTGGACCAAGAAGATCCGTCATCCCAACGAACTCTTCAAGGTCGGCGACACCGTGCAGGCCAAGGTGTTGACCGTGGATCAGGAAAGCGAAAAGTTCACCCTCGGCATCAAGCAGCTGACCGAAGATCCGTGGACCAACGTTCCCACCGCCTACCCCGTGGGCGGCCTCGTGAAGGGCATCATCACGAACATCACCGATTTCGGCCTGTTCGTTGAAGTGGAAGAAGGCATCGAAGGCCTCGTCCACGTGTCCGAACTGAGCAACAAGAAGGTGAAGACCCCCGCCGAACTGTACAAGGAAGGCGAGGAAATCCAGGCCAAGATCATTCACGTCAGCGCTGAAGATCGCCGCCTCGGCCTCTCCATCAAGCAGCTCAAGGACGAGGAAGAACGCAAGAAGCCCCGCGAATACAGCCGCTCCGGCCCCGAAGCCGGCCAGAGCCTCGGCGACCTCCTCAAGCAGAAGTTTGAAGAGTCCGAAAACTAGGCCGCTCGCGGCTTAGCCGACAGCAAATAAAAGAAGCCCGGCACCTTATGGTGCCGGGCTTCTTCTTTCCCGGAGAAGACATCCGGAAAGCGGTTTGTGCGTCTCCCTGCAAAACAGATGCGCTCCCGATCTTCCTCCCCCCAAGTCGGCTTGGGGGAGAAAACGGTGCCCGCGCCCTTCCCTCAGATCTCTTCCATAATCCGATCTTCCGGCACCTCATACAGCACCAGCGCATGGTTCCGCTTGAGGGTTTCGCGCGACAGCAGGTTGCCGCTCCTCTTGTCCACGCACTCGCGGACAATGACATTGTTCCGGTATACCCGATCGCCATCCCGGACAAAGGCTTCTTCCTCGCTTCTGATGTGCCATGACAACGGCAGCTCCACGTCGGCGCGCAACTCACCGCACAGATGCGTATCCGTCGTCCAGACGAGAAGCTGGAACGTCGTCCCCGTCGGGTTCTGGAAGCGGTAATCCAGGTAGTTGTACGAAATGGACGTGCCGATCCCGAAAGGGATCTGCCTTCCGCAGTCGGGGAACAGATCAACCCCATCATGATGGTGGTACTCCACGATACGCAAAGGGGAATGGAGCGCCAGCCAGTGCAGCAGGTTGGTGAACTGGCACAATCCGCCGCCGATGCCCTGAGACGGCTGCCCACGCTTGATCATGAGCCCTTCGCGGTAGCCCTTCCGCACCGAGGTCGCTCCCACGAGCCGCCAGAACGAAAAAACTTCGCCCGGCCTGATGAGCACGCCCGACACTTTCGGCGCGGCAAGCCGCAGATTGACGGCCTTGTTTTCTTGGAGCCGCATGTCCACGTTGCCGAGCCGCCGCCGGATGAGCGAGGCATGGCGATATGCCAGTACCGGAAGCGGCTCTTCCCGCCGCGACCGGGCAAAGGGGCTGGAGCAGCGCAAATCCTGCAAATGCCGGAGCGCAATGCCCTTCCAGCGCGAAAGTTCGTATGTAAGCGGGCACAGTTCACAAAACAGCTTACGCGCCATCGCCCGCCGCCTCCCCGATCCGCGCCCGCGGCAGCATCTCCGCGATCTCCGTCGCCGAATTGCCCCGCTGCGGGAACACATCCCGCAACAGCGTGCCTGCGCGTGCGTGGAGGTAGACTCCCATGCACGCGGCAAGGAAACTGGAGCTTTCACAGCCCTCGGAAGGGTGCGCGGCGGTCTGCGCCATCAGCGTGCCGAGGCAACCGGAAAGGACATCCCCTGAACCTCCCACAGCCAGATTGGGCTCCGCGTAGGGGGCGATGGTCACGGGCTGGCCCTCCGTGCCGATGAGCGTCCCCGCGCCCTTGAGAATCCACACGGAAGGGGCCAGACGCCGCAGCCCCGCCAGCGCCGCGAAGCGGTCCGCCTGCACCAGCGCGGGCGTCGTATGCAGCAGGGTTGCGGCCTCGCCGGGATGCGGGGTCAGCACGTCACAGGCCCGCAGGGAAGACAACGCTTCGGGATGCATGGCGAGGGCGTGCAGCGCGTCCGCGTCCACCACGGCGGACGGGCGCGAGGGGCACATCAACAGGGCCTGCACGAATGCCGCCGTTTCCGGTTCGCGCCCGATGCCCGGCCCCAGCGCCATCGCCCCGCACTGGCGCAGGAACGGCAGAAGCTCCTCAAGCAATGCCGGGCTCCACCGCACGTTCCCCGCAGGGCCGAGGGCACGGGTCATGATGTCCGGGCAGTCCGCCTTGATGTCCCGGCACAAGCCGTGCGGAGCGGCGACGCTGATCAGCCCGCCTCCGGCACGCAAGGCGGCCCGGGCGGCCAGATGCGGCGCGCCCGTAAGCCCTTCCGAACCGCCCACGATCAAAATGGCCCCGGCGGTCCCCTTGTGCCACCCCGGAGCGGCTTCCGGAAAAGCTCCGGCAATGGCTTCCGTGATCATCTGACAGGAAGCGGGATGCGCCCTCCGCACCACGGCCGGAATGCCGATGGGCCGGATGTGCAGCCTGCCCGTGTACGGCGCGGCTTCCGGCAGGACAAGGCCGGGCTTCGCCGCCTCGAAGGTCACTGTGGCGTGCGCGCGCACGGCGACGGGGCACGGACGCCCGGTCAATCCGGAAAGGCCGGACGGGATATCCAGAGAAAAAATGAATGCCCGCTGCTCCAGCGCGTTGATCCGGCCCACCAGCTCAAGCTCCAGCGGCCTGAGGCTGCCGGAAAAGCCCGTGCCGAGTATCCCGTCCACGACGATGTCCGGGCCGCCCCGCTCGCAGACGGAAGCGTCGGCATACACATCCCACGGCGTATTGCGGTATTTTTCGGGCCAGCCCGCAGCCGGGGCAAACGCCACGCCGCAACGCCGGGCCAGCCGCACATGCTGCCCCGTCACGCCCCGGTAGGCCCCCAAAGGCCGGGTATGCAGCACAAGCACCTCGGCGCCTCCGTCGTGCAGATGCCGGGCAAGACAAGCGGCGTCCCCGCCGTTGTTGCCGCCGCCCATGAACAACAGGACGCGCTTGCCCGGCATCTGGCCTGTTTCAGCCGAAAGCACATGCAGGGCCTCGCGGGAGGCGTTTTCCATCAGCAACAGTTCGGGCAAGCCCAAATCAATGGCGGCCCGATCCCAGCCGGACATTTCCGCCGGAGAGGGAAGCGGTGCGAACATACGAAAACCTCCCGAAGGCCCGGCTGCCATAAAAGAACGCGCGGGCCGTTTTTCCTTCTGTCTTACGGGCCGGAAAGCGAGGGGTCAAGCGGCCCTAACGAGGGACGGTAACAGGATAAAACCTACGCGTGAAACCCTTCACTATTTGACCTTCCCCCAGACATACAGTAATGGTGAATATCACGCCGGATTCCCTTTTCAACATCCGGTGGAGCCTTATGAGGCAGCCGGGAGCTGCTGTCGCCAGAACCCCGTCTTTCCTGTGCGAACTGTATCCGGGCCTCGCGGTCCCTCACATACAGCCCCCTCACCATTTGATCCGGAGGAAATCATGCCCAGTGCATCCCTCGTCAAGGAATTCGAAAACCTCATCGGCAAAGAGAACGTCTTCACCAGCGAAGCGGACAGGCAGAGCTACGCCTATGATGCCGCCGTGCTGCCCTCGGTCGTTCCCGGCCTTGTCCTGCGCCCCACCTCCACCGAACAGCTCGGCGCCCTCATTGAGCGCTGCTACGCCAACGGTCTGCCCATGACCATCCGCGGCGCGGGGACCAACCTCAGCGGCGGGACCGTGCCCGACGCCGACAAATCCGTGGTCATCCTGACGCAAGGACTGAACAAGATCATCGAGATCAATGAAGAAGACCTCTTCGCCATCGTCGAGCCCGGCGTTGTGACGGCCCAGTTCGCCGCCGCCGTGGCTTCCAAGGGCCTCTTCTATCCCCCGGATCCGGGTTCTCAGGCCGTCTCCACCATCGGCGGCAACATCGCGGAAAACGCCGGCGGCCTGCGTGGCCTGAAATACGGCGTCACCAAAGATTACGTCATGGGCCTCGAATTCTATGACCACACCGGCGAACTGGTGAAAAGCGGCTCCCGCACCGTCAAGTGCGCGACCGGCTACAACCTCGGCGGCCTGCTCGTGGGTTCCGAAGGCACCCTCGGCATGATCAGCCGCGCCATCCTCAAACTCGTGCCCCCGCCGCAAGCCTCCAAGGCCATGATGGCCGTGTTCGACAACGTGCAGAAGGCTTCCGAAGCCGTGGCCCGCATCATCGCCGCCCACATCCTGCCCTGTACGCTGGAATTCATGGACAACATGACCATCAACCTCGTCGAGGACGACGTGAAGATCGGCCTTCCCCGCGACGCGCAGGCCATCCTCCTCATCGAAGTGGACGGACATGCCGGTCAGGTCGCCGATGAAGCCCTCATCGTCGAGGAACAGCTCAAGAAGAGCGGCGCCACGCAGATCGTCGTCGCCAAGGACGCCGAGGAAAAGAACCGGATCTGGGAAGCCCGCCGCAAGGCCCTGCCCGCCCTGGCCCGCTTCAAGCCCACGACCATCCTTGAAGACGCCACCGTGCCCCGCTCCAAGATCCCGGCCATGATGAAAGTCATCAAGGGCCTCGGCGAAAAGTACAACCTCACCGTCGGCACCTTCGGCCACGCCGGGGACGGCAACCTGCACCCGACCTTCATGTGCGACAAGCGCGACAAGGACGAATTCGAACGCGTGGAACGCGCCGTCGACGAACTTTTCAACACCACCATCGAAATGGGCGGCACCCTTTCCGGCGAACACGGCATCGGCACCGCCAAGCAGAAGTGGCTGGAAAAGGAAACCTCACGCGGCACCATCGGGTACTCGCGCCGCCTGCGCAAGGCCATCGACCCGAAGGGCCTGTTCAACCCCAGCAAGCTGGTTGGAGTTTAAGTCATGGATGAGCTGACCCTTCTCGCCAACGCCCTCATGGCGCTTGACGACAAGCTCGCCGCCTGCATGAAATGCGGCATGTGCCAGTCCGTGTGTCCCGTTTTCGGCGAAACCATGATGGAAGCCGACGTGACCCGCGGAAAGCTCACGCTGCTGGAAAAATTGGCTCACCGTCTCATTGAGGACCCGGACGCGGTCAACGAAAAACTCAATCGTTGCCTCCTGTGCGGCTCCTGTCAGGCGAACTGCCCTTCCGGCGTTTCCATTCTGGAAATCTTCATGGAGGCCCGCGCCATCGTTGCGGCCTATAAAGGCCTTTCGCCCCTCAAGAAGGCCATCTTCCGCACCCTGTTGCCGAATCCGAAACTGTTCGGCTTCCTGCTGAAGATCGGCGCTCCGTTCCAAGGGCTGGCCATGCGCGACGACAACAACGCGCAGGGCACCGCCACGTGTTCCCCGCTGCTGCGTCCGTTCCTCGGCGAACGCCACATGCAGCCCCTCGCCAAGCAGACCCTCAGCGCCAAGATCGGCGCGGTGAACTCCCCCGCCGGGAAAAGCCGCTGCAAGGTGGCCTTCTTCCCCGGCTGCATGGGCGACAAGATCTTCACCAACGTTTCCGAAGCCTGCCTCAAAGTGTTCGACTACCACGAAGTCGGCGTCTATCTGCCTACCAACTATTCCTGTTGCGGCATTCCCGCCCTCTCGTCCGGCGACCTTGAAGGTTTCGAAAAGATGGTCATGCACAACGTGGACGTATTGAAGGAAGGCTCCTTCGATCTCATCGTCACGCCCTGCTCGTCCTGTACGGAAACCATCCGGTCCCTGTGGCCCAAGATGGCGGGCAAAATGCCCTACAAGTACCGCGACGCCATCAATGAGCTCTCCCAGAAGGCGATGGACATCAACGCTTTCCTCGTGGATGTGCTCAAGGTGAAGCCCCGCGCGTCCGGGCGCCACGGCCAGACCAAGGTGACCTATCACGAGTCCTGCCACCTGCTCCGCTCTCTCGGCGTCAGCGCGCAGCCCCGTGAACTTATCCGCATGAACCCGGATTACGATCTCGTGGAGATGAAGGAAGCCGACCGTTGCTGCGGTTGCGGCGGCAGTTTCACGCTTTCCCACTACGATCTGTCCCGCAAAATCGGTCAGCGCAAGCGCGACAACATCGTCTCCAGCGGTGCGGAAGTGGTCGCCACCGGCTGCCCCGCCTGCATGATGCAGCTTTCCGACATGCTCGCCCACAACGGCGACAGCGTGACCGTCAAGCACACGATCGAAATCTATGCCGACTCGTTGAAGTAAACTGCCTCCGGCGGCAAGGGTGGCTACCGCCCCCCTTGACCCCCTGTCCGGGGGGAATGATTCCCCCCGGACCCCCTCAAAGGCGAAAAGAAACGGTTCCCATGCAGCTTACGCCGCATGGGAACCGTTTCTTTTCGCCTAGGGAACTCCAAGTGTAGTGTTCTAGAAGAACGTACTAACGAGAAAACTCCAAAATCATGTCATACCAGACGGCCCCGCCGTGTTGCGACAGGGAAACGCCCAGATTCCTGAAGCCGAATCGGGTATAATACGGCAGGAGATGCTCCTTGCATGTCAGGATGCAGCCACAACGCCCGTCTTCGCGTGCGTGTTCGATAAGCTCTCGCATGAGCTGCCCGGCATACCCTTTGCGCCTGTATTCCGGCAATACGTCCAGCCCGAACACGCTTTGCCATTTTCCGTCTTCCTTATGGAGTTCGGCCTGCTCGAACATGACGTCGGAAATGGTACGGGCATCCGTTACCATGCCGTTTACAAAGCCGATGAGTGTTCCTTCATCTTCCAGCAGAAGAAAATGACGGGAAAAAACCTTGAGCCGGGCGGCAAGCGACTCCCGCGTGGCTGCCTCGCTCGCGGGAAAACAGATTGCCTCGACCCGGCAAATCGCATCCAAATCATCCTGTGTAGCCGTTCGTATCCGCATGAACTCCGCCTGATATCAAATACATTCCTAAAGTCCGATCCGGCTTTCAGGAAACCGCCTTTCCATCCCGATACCCTTTCCCAGAGGGCGCTGACCTTAGAGTATTTTTTAAAAATTACATATAATTTCAATATAATAAATAAAAAAACTCAAAGACCAATACGCTCCTTTCCCAATGATACGCCGGACAAAGATAAACAACAAATCCTCCCCCAACCGGACAAGAGGGATTCGATAAAGCCAAAAGTCTTGGGAGGGGAAAGGGGGAGGTTTGGAGGGGGGAAGGGGGACCTTTCTGGAGAAAGGTCCCCCTTCCCCCTCCAATTTTCTTCCCGCCTTCCCTAACGCGCTTCCTTCCACCACCATTGGGCGCGCTGGACCAGTACGTTGACATCACCGCCCGCGGCAACGTTGAGGAATGAACGATACTGGCGGATGGACTCCTGACTCATGGGGTTGGCTTCAAAAAGCCACTCGAACAAGGGGGCGTCCTCGGTCAGGAGCTTGCGCGAGGCTTCCAGACGCCGCCGGAAGGACGGCGTTATGAAAGGCAACAGCTCCTCGTGATCGGCAAGCGTCGCAAAATACGCCAGACTGGAAATGAAGTTCAGCCCCTGAATGGACGCGGCGGCACTGTCGTGGGCCTCGGCGGTCGAACGGAAGGTCGAGCATCCCATGTCCTCAAAAAGCCCCTCCACAAGGCCGATATGCGTATCCGTCGCCGCAGCGCCCGGCGTAATGCAGACGCGGAGGTCGGACGGCTGCGGTTTGGGGCCGAAAAGGGGATGCGTACCCACTACCGGCCCGGCGTAGGCCCGCTCCATTTGGCCCAAAGGCTGCATCTTTACGGAGGTAATGTCCGCAAGGATCTGCCCGCCGTCCAGATGCGGCACGAGATGCGGCAGCACCTCCGCCATGGCCCCGGCGGGGATGCACAGGAAAACGGCGTCCGCGCCGGGCAGGGCCTCGGCGAAAACGTCATCGGTCAGCGGCAGATCCAGCCCCGCCACAGTATGCCCCGCCGCGCTCCAGCGTGCGGACAGCAACGTCCCCATCCGGCCCCGGCAGCCGACGATGACCAGACGCCGGGGCGTAAAACCACTTTCAGCCGTATTGCAGCTCATGCCCGCACCTGTCCCCAGCATTCCCAGAAATTCGGGAACGATTTGCTCACGCAAGACGGATCGTCCAGCGTCAGACGTCCTCCCCGCAGCTCCAGCAGGGCCAAACTCATGGCGATACGGTGATCGCCGTGCGCCGAAAAGGCAATGCCGTCAAGCGAATGCAGACGCGACGTCAAAGCGGGATCGCCGTGTATGGTCAGGCCGTCGTCGTGCTCGTCGCACCGGACGCCCACCTTGGACAATTCCTGAGCCGGAACCGCGATACGGTCGCATTCCTTGATGCGCAGGTGAGCCGCGTTCCAGAGGCGGGTCGGGCCTGACGCGTGCGCCGCCACCACCGCCACTGTGGGGACCAGATCCGGGCAGCGGCTCATATCCGCCACCACGCCGCGCAGATCCGAAGGGTGGACGGTCACCGCATCCGGCTCGATGTCGATCCGCGCGCCCATATCGCGGAGGATGTCCAGCATCACGCGATCGCCCTGCAATGAATCCGCCCGCAATCCTTCAATACGTACGGGACGGGGCCCGATGGCTCCGGCGGCAAGCAGGTAGGACGCGCCCGACCAGTCGCCTTCCACGGCGTAGCGCCCGGCGCGGTACATGGCCGGAACCATGCGGAAACGGACATTCCCCGGCTCGGCCTGCTCCAGCGTATGCCAGTCGACGGCGCTCCATACGCCGCCTTCCTTCCGTTCCACGGTGAACGGCACGCCAAAGTTTTCCAGCGCCTGAAGGGTCAGGCCGACATAGGGCCATGAAACGACTTTGCTGCCGCCGATATCGATGGTCAGGGGAGCACGCGCCAGCGGAACCGCCAGCAGCACGCCCGAAAGGTACTGGCTCGACTCGTCCATGCCGATGCCCACTCTGCCGCCGTCCAGCCCGCACGTTTTCAGGACGAAAGGCGGGAATCCCGGTTTCCCCTCGAACGTGAAGGACACGCCGAGCGTCTCCAGCGCAGCGGTCAGTTCCCCAATAGGCCGTTCGTGCATACGGGGCGCTCCGTGGACGCGGAAACGCCCCATCCCGGCGGCGAGCACGGCGGTCAGCAACCGGCAGGTCGTGCCGGATTCGTGCACGTCGCAGGACAGCGGATCCACCGAGCCGCCGTGCGGCTGCCCGCCCACGCCGGAAATCGCGTATTCGCCCTCCCCGGTGCGGACGATGCCCGCCCCGGCTCCCCTGAGGATCGCCATCGTGCGTTCCAAATCCTTGCTTTCGAGCACGCGGCTCACCACGGAATCCCCCTGAGCGAGGGCCGCGCCCATAACCATGCGATGCGATACCGACTTCGACGCCGGAGCCTGTACTGTGATCATCATTCCAACCCGCTTGCTGCTGATGAAAAAACAAAAAGGGCCGCGAACACTCCGTTCGCGGCCCCCGATCAACGCTTGTCCTGACGCTACACCGTCAGACGCACGCCTCAACGCCGCTTCTGCCCCTAAAGTAATAGTAATAGCAAAGACCCCAGTTCATGGGGGCTTCACTCAGGGAAAGGGCGGCGTTCAACGAAAACATCTGTCGGTTCCTTTGTGCAAAAAAACGTAGAAATTACCCTAAAACCAATGCGGCGGGAATGTCAAGTTACGGCTCCGCGACAGTGGGAAGCCCCCAGAGATTTCTTTTTCCTATATCTTCCACTCGGACCAGTGCCCGGCATCGGCGATGCGCCGCATGGCTTTCCGCGTGTTCTCATGGGAGCCGAACGCCGTAAGGCGGAAATAGCCTTCACCGCTCGGGCCGAACCCCACGCCGGGAGTCCCCACTATGCCGAAACGGTTCAAGAGCGCTTCGAAAAAGCGCCACGAATCCATGCCGTCCGGCGTCTTCAGCCAGATGTACGGAGCGTTCACCCCCCCGTAAACGTCCAGTCCCGCCGCTTGCAGCCCGCCACGGATGGTCGAGGCGTTTTCCATGTAATAGCCCACATTATCGCGTACATCCTGCCGCCCTTCGGGTGAATAGACGGCTTCGGCGGCGCGCTGAACGATGTAGGGGCAACCGTTGTACTTGGTCGTCTGGCGGCGGTTCCACAGCGGCTTGAGGGGCAGCATCCGACCATCGGCGGCGCGCGCCTTTACGGTTTCGGGGATCACCACATACCCGCAGCGCAGCCCGGTAAACCCGGCGGGCTTGGAGAAACTGCGGAACTCCACAGCCACCTCTTTGGCTCCCTCCAGCTCATAAATGCTGTGGGGGATGCCGTCCTCCCGAATATAGGCCTCATACGCCGCATCGAACAGGATAAGGCACTGATTGCTGCGGGCGTAGTCAACCCAGCGCTGCAGCTCGGGGCGGCTCAGGGCCGTGCCTGTGGGATTGTTCGGCAGGCACAGGTAGATGACGTCGGGCCGCTTCAGAGGCAGGGACGGAACAAAACCGTTTTCAGCCGAGCAGGGCAGATAGACGATGCCCGACCAGCTCCCTTTTCCATCAAATGTTCCGGCGCGGCCTCCCATCACATTGGAATCCACATACACCGGGTATACGGGGTCGGTCACGGCGATGACATTCCCGCGCCCGAACAATTCCTGAAAATTGCCGAGATCACACTTCGCCCCGTCGCTGACGAAAATGTCATCGGGATCGATCTCCACGCCACGAGACGCGAAATCCCCTTGCGCGATGGCCTCGCGCAGGAAGCGGTAACCTTGTTCCGGACCGTAGCCACGGAAGCCCTCCGCAGTCGCCTGCTCATCCACGGCCTTATGCAGCGCCTTGATGACCGACGGCGGCAGAGGACGGGTTACGTCACCGATCCCGAGGCGGATGAGCTCCATTTCAGGGTGATTTTCCTTAAACGCATTCACCTTGTGCGCGATATCGGCAAAAAGATAGCTGCCCGGCAACTTGAGATAGTCATCGTTGATCTGTGCCATCTGGTATTCTCCTGAATAAACTAAAAATTTCCACAAAGAACATCGCCGCCCAAGCCCCTCCCCCCGCATCTCCCCAATAGAAAAAACGAAAGCCTTTGGAGAGAGGGGAGGTTTGGAGGGGGGCGGGAGAACCTTTCTGGAGAAAGGCTTCTCCCGCCCCCCTCCAAGTGCTTTAGCCCAGCCATTCCCCTGTAAACACCGTCACCGCGCCGCCGGTCATGAAGACATGGTTGGTGGCCTTATCCCATTCGATGTCGAGCTCACCGCCAAGGAGCTTCATGCGCACCTTGCGCTCGGTATTGCCGGTCAATACGGCGGCGACCACGGACGCGCACGCCCCCGTGCCGCAGGCAAGGGTTTCGCCCGCGCCGCGCTCCCAAACCCGCATCTTCAAATGATGCCTGCCGACGACCTCCACGAACTCGGTGTTCGTGCGCCGGGGAAACAAGGGATGATGCTCAAACTGCGGCCCGATACCGGATAAATCCAAGTTGTCGATGCCATGCATGAAAACGACGGCGTGCGGATTGCCCATCGAAACCGCCGTGACGTTCCAGACGCGGCCCTGTACCCGCAGAGGCCGGTTAATGAAATCCTCGCCGGGCCCGCTCACCGGGATATCCTTAGGAGCGAGGCGGGGTTTGCCCATGTCTACCGTCACCGTCTCCACTTTTCCGCCGGAGACATGAAGCCGGAGCGTCAAAACACCCGCCAGCGTCTCGATACGGACCTGTTCCTTATCCGTATGCCCGTTGTCGTAGACGTACTTGCCTACGCAGCGGATGCCGTTGCCGCACATTTCGGCCTCCGAGCCGTCCGCATTGAACATCCGCATCCGAAAATCCGCCTCGCCGGGATCGGAGGGAGGGCAAATGAGAATGAGCCCGTCGCTGCCTACGCCAAAGTGCCGATCGCTGATACGGCGGGCCAGCGCTTCCGGGCTGGAAATGGGTGCCTTGAGCGTATCCATATACACATAATCGTTTCCGGCAGCCTGCATCTTGGTAAACCGCATGTCTGTTTCCCCTATCGTTGAAAAACCGCCCTCCGCGCCGTTTCACAGAGGAAACGAACGGAGGCTCCAACAAGCGCCATAACGGGCGCCCTCATCACATCAACCTGACAATCATTTGGAAAATATGGAAATATACGCATACCACCCATCAGGGGGACGGACTTTTCCGGAAACCAAAGTCCGATATGCGGCTTGCTTTTTTCGCCCAGTACGGGTATTCAAACCCTGTCCTGAAAATGTTTCAGGGTGGGAGTAGAGGGGCAGTCTTTTTCTTCGGAAAGAGGCTGCCTCTCTCGTTTCCGGACGCCTGAGCCGAAAAGAGGGAAGCCCTTCCCGGAAAGGCTTCCCTCTCTCCTGTTCCCTCCGGCAAAGCGCCATACTGCACACGGAGCCGTCGCCGGAGGACGGGCACCACGCCCAAACAGGCCCCAGCGGGATATTTTCAGCAACGACAGGGCAGCTCCCTGCCCGCCTCGGAAAACGGAGAAACGCCCTCCTCAGAAGCCTAATGGAGCCACAGCAGTTCGGCGTAGCTCGGCAGCGGCCAGTCATGGCTGGCGCACAGACATTCCAGCGCATCGGCATGATTGCGGCACGCATTCATGGCCGGGAGCACGGTGTCACGGGCGTAGGCGGCGCGTGCCAGCGCCGTGCCGCCGAAATCGCCGTTGACGGCGGCTTCAAGGGTATCCAGAGCGGACATAAGGCCGCGCACCTGCTCGCGTACCCGTACAAAATACGCCTTCTCCTCCGCCGCATCGTCTACAAGAGCCGCTGCGGACGAAGCCGCTTTCGCCAAGCGGGTCTGATACGCCAAGGCGACGGGCAGGATGCGGGTGCGCCCAAGCTTCAATGCGGTATGCCCTTCGATCGATACGCTGTGCGTGTAGTTCTCCAGCAAAATTTCCTGCCGGGACAGCATTTCCCTCGGGCTCAGGACGCCGTGGCGCTCAAAAACAGCCATCACATCCTTGTCGCTGTAGTGGGCAAGGGCGGCCACGGTGTCCTTGAGGTTCGGCAGCCCGCGCTTTTCAGCCTCGGCAAGCCACTCGTCGCTGTACCCGTTGCCGTCGAATACGATGGGCATGTGCTCGGCAAACAGTTTGGCGAGCAGGCTCTGGATGGCGGCGTTGAGCGGCGTCCCTTGGGCAAGCTCGGCTTCCAGCATGGAGGCGATGTCGTCCAGCGCGCAGGCCATGGCCGCATTCAGGGAAATATTTGCCGTAGCGATGTTTTGGGAGGAGCCGAGGGCGCGGAATTCAAACTTGTTGCCGGTGAACGCGAACGGGCTGGTCCGGTTGCGGTCGGACAGATCGCGCGGGATATTCGGCAACACGGAAACGCCTATCTGGAGCGGTTCCGAGCAGCCGCCGGCGGCCTCTTTCCCGTAGGCGATGGCACGGATGATCGCGGAGAGGCTGTCCCCGAGATACACGGACAACACGGCGGGCGGCGCTTCGTTGGCGCCCAGGCGATGATCGTTGCTGGCCCCGATGATGCCGAGGCGCAGGTTGATGCCGTGCTTGTGCACGGCGCGCAGGACGGCGGCGAGGAAAATGAGGAACTGGGCGTTCTTCATCGGGGTTTCGCCGGGATTCAGCAGGTTGTGGCCGTCGGAATCGCACAGCGACCAGTTGTTGTGCTTGCCCGATCCGTTGACGCCCGCGAACGGCTTTTCGTGCAGCAGGCAAACGTAGCCATGCCGCCGGGCCGTGCGGCGCATCACTTCCATCGTCAGCATGTTGTGGTCCGTGGCGATGTTCACGTCCTCGTATACGGGAGCGATCTCGAACTGGCCGGGAGCCACTTCGTTGTGGCGGGTATGCGCAGGGATGCCGAGCGCGAAAAGGCGCTGCTCCACATCCTGCATATAGGCCAGAACCCGGCTGGGGATGCTGCCGAAGTAGTGATCCTCCATCTCCTGACCCTTGGCGGGCTTTGCGCCGTAAAGGGTGCGCCCGCACATCATGAGGTCGGGCCGCTGGACATAGAGACGCCGATCGACAAGGAAATATTCCTGCTCGGAACCCACCATCGCCTGAACGCCGGTAGCCGTCGTATTGCCGAGCAGGCGGAGGATGCGCAGGGCCTGTGCGGAAACGGCCTCCACAGAACGCATCAGCGGTGTTTTGCGGTCAAGGGCCTCACCCGTGTAGGAATAGAACACCGTGGGGATATACAGCGTTTTGCGTCCGTACTCGTCGCCAAGCAGGAATACCGGCGAGGTAGGGTCCCACGCCGTGTAGCCGCGGGCCTCAAACGTCGAACGGATGCCGCCGGACGGAAAGGAAGAAGCGTCCGGCTCACCCTTGATGAGCATTTTCCCGGAAAACTCGCCGAACACCTGCCCGTCCGCCGTGGGAGACAGGAAGGCGTCGTGCTTTTCAGCCGTCAGCCCGGTCATGGGCTGGAACCAGTGGGTGTAATGCGTAGCGCCGTGTTCGAGAGCCCAATCCTTCATGGCTCCGGCGATGATGTCGGCATCGGCTGGATCAAGCGGGGTACGATGGGTCATGGTCCGCATGAGGCGGTCATACACCTCACGCGGGAGGCGCTGACGCATGACGCGCGTGTTGAACACATCGCAGCCATACCCGTTGGCAAGAGCCTTGCCCTGCTCCGGAGCCGGAAGAGGCGCAACAGGCTGGGCGGTGGAAATATGATCAAGGGCTGTTTCACGGACGGTGGAACTCATGGGATCACTCCTCGAATAGGTTGATGCCCGGATAGAAGCAAAATCGGGGCCAACATATTCAAAGCGTGAGCGGCGAACACGTCCATTCTCTAACGGATTAAAATCACAAAATTATCCCGTCTATACCCTGAGGTTGAATTCCAGATTTCCCTTCTTCCGGAGGAAAGGGACGAGGCGTGCATGAAAAATTCCACCTTTACGTAGAATTCATCCATCCATTTGATTTCATGTATTTTTCAATCGGAATTTCTTCCTTCATCCGCCAGCGCTCATTCCTTGAACGCTCAATCAAATTGAATTCCGTGGGGTTTTCTCCAAAAAGACATTTTTGTAGGAAATACCTATCAATCTACATTTTTGTAGATTGATGGCAGTATGTCAGTGCAAAGCGCGCCGTTTCCCCGGAGAGACAATGCATGTGTGGGCGCTGCCTACTCCAACACAGCAAGACCGCAGATGGATAAAGAGAATCTTTTCACAGAGCCGAGGGTTGAAGAGGCGGCATCATTTGCGGTCCGCTCTCCCCAATGCCCTCCAGCATAAAAAAAGGAGGGAACCGAAGTTCCCTCCCGTGAATAGCATAAGGAGCGGCGGCTATTTCGCGTAGCCGACGGCCCGGCGCTCACGGATGACCGTGACGCGGATCTGGCCGGGATAGGTAAGGTTTTCTTCAATCTTGCCGGTGATGCCCTTACAGAGCATGTAGGTCTGATCGTCATCCACGTTTTCGGAATTGACCATGACGCGGATTTCGCGCCCGGCCTGAATGGCGTACGCTTTGGATACTCCGTCGAATTCGGAAGCGATGTTTTCCAAATCCTCAAGGCGCTTGACGTAGCTTTCCAAGAGTTCCTTGCGCGCGCCGGGACGGGCCCCGGAAAGGGAGTCCGCAGCCTGCACCAGCACGGCCAGCGCGGTTTCAGGGCGCTGATCCTCATGGTGTGCGGCGATGGCGTGCAGGATTTCCTTGCTTTCATTGTACTTTTTGGCGAGATCCGCTCCGATGAGCGCGTGCGGGCCTTCGACCTCGTGGTCGACGGCCTTGCCGATGTCGTGCAGCAGGCCGGCGCGCTTGGCTTTCTTGATGTCCATGCCGAGCTCGGCGGCCATCATGCCGCACAGGGCGGAAACTTCCAGCGAATGCTGGAGCACGTTCTGCGTGAAGCTGGTACGGTAGCGGAGCTGGCCCAGAAAGCGGACGAGTTCGGGATGGATGCCGTGCACGCCCGCGTCGAACGTGGCCTGTTCGCCCACTTCGCGGATCTGCACTTCAAGCTCCTGCTCGCATTTGTGGACAACATCCTCAATGCGGGCCGGATGGATGCGCCCGTCCTGAATGAGGCGTTCAAGGGCCATCTTGGCGACCTGGCGGCGCAGGGGGCTGTATGCGGACAGGATGACTGTTTCGGGAGTGTCGTCGATGATGAGATCAACGCCGGTAGCCGCTTCCAGAGCGCGGATGTTGCGCCCTTCACGGCCGATGATGCGACCTTTCATGTCTTCGCTGGGCAGGGTCACGGCGGTGACGGTGTGTTCGCCCACATAGTCGCCCGCATAGCGCTGGATGGAACAGGCGATGATTTCCTTGGCCTTGCGGTCCGCGGTTTCGCGGGCTTCGGCCTCAATGAGGCGCATCATCTTGGCGGCCTCGTGGCGGGTGCGGGACTCGATTTCCGCAAAAAGCCGCTGCCGGGCCTCCTCGGCGGTCAGGCCGGAGACTTCCTGCAGACGGTGTTCCTGCTCATCGATGCGTTCGTTGAGCGTTTCCTCAAGCTCGGCAAGTTTCCGCTCCTTTTTGGAGAGGTCTTTTTCGACGCTCAGGAGTTCGTGTTCTTTTTCGGTCGCTTTTTCAAGCTTTTCCTCAAGCCGCTCGCCCTGCTCCTGAAGCTTGCGGTCGCGGGCCTTCAGCTCGCGCTCGCGTTCCTTGAACTCGTGCTCAAGTTCGCGCTTCTGATTGAACAGCTCGTCCTGGCCTTGAAGAAGGATTTCCTTCTTCTGCGCCTGAGCTTCCTTGCGGGATTCTTCGACTATGCGGGTCGCCAGCTCGGTGGCGTCGCCAATCCGCTTGGCATTGAGGTGTTTATTGAGATAAAAGCCCACGCCCCCGCTGACGCATATCGCCGCGAGGACGCTCAAGGCGGTAAAAAATTCCATAAATCCCCTCCCTTTATAGTGTCGGGCCGAAGCCCGTTTATGCAATGTCATGAAGCTGCCGGCAGACAGCATCGTCCAAGGCATGGGGAGGACATTCTGATGGGAAAAGAAGAAGACAACACGATCCGCACAATGGAAAAGACGGATCTGTATAAGCGGTGTCCCAGAACAGGACACCAGAAATGACCCCAGAGCGCCGTGTCAGAATACCGGTGCGGAACCTGGTCTCCCAGGGGGGAACCTTGGACAGATCTTTAGACTTCCCGACAAGTCGGGCATGCACACCAATCTCTCGCTCGGCTCCCAATTTCTAAGCTTGTGAGGTCAGCACCAATAGGCGGATCACGAACGCTCCAGGGAACATTTTGCCAACAAATTAATCCGTTTTCTCTATAAGCTCCAGCAAGTTGGCGAGGCGAGTCTCCACGCCGTCAAGCTGCTGCTGTGTTTGCAACAAGTCGTCTGCAACTCCCAAAACCAGAAGCGTCAGCAGTTTTTCCCTGCCGAACTGCCCTCCTTGGTTTTTCAATCTCTCATACTGCTTCTCGACGAAGTCCTGAGCCCGCTCGATACGAGCGGAATCAGCATCCGTACGGAAGGAAATGTCCATGCCGAGGACATTGAGCTGAAAGCTGTGCATACGGATATCGGTCGGTTACGCTTCGGCCGTAAACTCGCGAATCGTCGAGAGCAACGTGTCGATGCGGCCGTTAATCTCTTCCTTAGTGTGCTGCTCCTGCTCCAAAGACTCCTTCAGAGTCTTGTTCTCCTCGTCGAGAGCGTTTACTTTTTCCTGCAAGGTCTTGTTTTCCTCGCGGAGGGTATCAATCTGGCCGAGAAGCTCAACCACACGGGTTTCCAAGAGATCAAAAAGTTCCATGCGAAGACTCTACTCTTTTTGCCGTTTCATGGCAAGATTGAGGGTGAGAAGAAAAGGGTACGATACAGTTTTCGCAAAGGCGGTCGCCGTGTCGGCGGAGGTGCCGGGGCCCACCTTTTCGGGAATACGCGCATCAAATCCGTTTGTCATAATCCGGAGATGTTCTTTTAGTAACGGAATATCCACAGTTCTTCAAGACGCTGGAAGCCTTGTTCCCACATTACCCGCCGAATCCCCCTCCCCTGAGCGGCATCTCCCGGCGCAATTCTCTGATATAACCTCTGAAACGCACCTATTTGCGGTGCACATTCATTTGCTTGCCGCGCGCGACGGCCAGATCGCCGTCCGGCACGTCCTTCGTGATGACCGACCCCGCGCCCACGAGCGCCTCCGCGCCCACGGTGACCGGGGCCACCAGCGCGGTGTTGCTGCCGATGAACGCGTGCTCGCCGATGACGGTTTTGTATTTATTCACGCCATCATAGTTGCAGGTGATCGTACCCGCTCCGATGTTCGCCCGCGCGCCGACCTCCGCATCCCCCAAATAGGTAAGGTGGTTGGCCTTGGCCCCTTCACAGAGGCGCGCCTTCTTCATTTCCACGAAGTTGCCCATATGCGCCCCGCGTTCCATCACCGCGCCGGGGCGGAGCCGCGCATACGGCCCCACGAGACAGTCCGGGCCGACCTCGGCATGGTCCATATGCGAGAAGGAATGCACAACCGTACCGCTTTCCACGCGGCTGTCCCGGATCACGCAATGCGATTCGATGATCACGTCCGAGGCGATGTGCGTATGGCCGTACAGTTCGCAGGGGCCGAACAGTTCCGCGCCCGGCTCCACGGTTACATACGGGCCCATACGGACCATGTCCGGGCCGTGCATGGCCACGCCGGCCGCCAGCCGTTCCTCCACGATGGCACGCCGCCGCAGTTCCTCGGATGCCGCCAGTTCGGCGGGATTGTTGATCCCGAGCAGGTTCGGGTCGCTGCCGCAGGACAGCCCGCGCACGACCATGCCTTCGGCCACGGCCATGCCCACAAGGTCGGTGATGTAATATTCGCCGCTCTTGTTCTCGTTGCCGAGCTTCGGGACAAGGATTTCCACGGCTTCAAGGTTCAGCATGTAGATCCCCGCGTTGATCTCGCCGGTCGGCTCCCCGTGGACGGCGACGTCGAAATCCTTCGCTTCCACGATGGCACGCAGTTCGCCGTTTTGACGGACGATGCGGCCATACGCGCCGGGGTTTTCCAACGTCAGCGTCGCCACGGACACGTCCGCGCCTTCAGCATAAAACATGAAATCGCGCAACGTATCCGTCGTGATCAGCGGGGTGTCCCCGTTGACCACAAGCACTTTCTTCATGCCCGCCCGCTTCAGTTCCGGCAGGGCGACCATCAGGGCGTGCCCGGTGCCGAGCTGTTCCTTCTGCTCCACGAAACGCAGATCGCGGCCCGCAAACGCCGCACGCACCATATCCGCCTCGTGCCCGATGACGGCCCATACCGCCTCGCCGAACAGGGGGCGCAGCGCTCCCGCCACATGCCCAAGCAACGGTTCGCCCAAAATAGTGTGCAACACCTTGGGCTTCTTGGAGTGCATACGGGTACCCTTGCCCGCCGCGAGAATCAGGGCGCAGCAGGAAGAGGAAAGCGCGCTGGAATTGGACATCACATCACCTCATGCGTATCTTTCGCCCGGGGCGGACCCCGCGCGGTATCGTCAAATGTTCCCGCCCTCGGGGCGGAGGCCGTCCATGCGGCGGCGTTGCCTTACACTACGCTACAACTCACGTGCTTTACAAGCTCCCACTCCCTGCGTTAGCAACCGTTCGAGACTACAACAACGCCTTTTCAGGACAGCATATGACCAACAATACAGACTCTTCGGCCCTTGTCATTTTTTCCGGCGGACAGGACTCCGCGACCTGCCTCGGATGGGCCCTCAACCGTTTCGATCGCGTCTTTACGGTCGGTTTCGACTACGGACAGCGGCATCATGTGGAAATGGAGTGCCGCCGGAACGTACTGAACGCCGTCCGCTCGGACGCCTCCCTGCCCGCATCGTGGGCCGCCAGGCTCGGCGAGGATACCCTGCTCAGCCTCGGCCTGTTCAACCAGATCGGCGAAACGGCCATGACCAGCGATATGGAAATCGCGTTCAACGAGCAGGGCATCCCCAATACATTCGTGCCGGGCCGCAACCTCGTGTTCCTCACCGCCGCCGCCGCGCTGGCGTGGCGCAAGGGCATCCGGCATCTGGTGATGGGCGTCTGCGAAACCGATTTTTCCGGCTATCCCGACTGCCGCGACGACACCGTCAAGGCCATGCAGGTCGCCCTCAACCTCGGCATGGACGCCCGTTTCGTCGTGCATACCCCCCTGATGTGGCTGGACAAGGCCCGCACATGGACCCTCGCCGAGCAGGAAGGCGGCGCGCCTTTTGTGGAGTGTGTCCGTACCGTGACGCACACCTGCTATATCGGGGATCGCGGCGAGCTGCACCCGTGGGGCTACGGCTGCGGCCAGTGCCCCGCCTGCAAGCTGCGCGAGCACGGATGGAAAGAGTATTCGGAAGGGAAATGAATGAATCGGGGAGGGGAAGGGCACCCTTTTGAAAAAGGGCTGCCCCTCCCCTTCCCTCCTAAAACGTTTGTAACGAAGGCCGGGCGGACATGGCGTCTATGCCTCTCAATAAAAATCGGCGGCGACTTGATTCATTTGAACTCAATGATGAAACCGCCGCCTTCATTTCGTAACAGAGCAGGAAAACATGGCATACCGGGTCAAGGAAATCTTCTACACGTTACAGGGCGAGGGCGCACAGGCCGGGCGTCCGGCGGTGTTCTGCCGCTTTTCCGGGTGCAACCTCTGGTCGGGCCGCCCCGAGGATCGGGCCACGGCGAAATGCCGGTTCTGCGACACGGATTTCGTCGGCGCGGACGCCGGGGTTTTCGCCACGGCTGAGGAACTGGCGCAAACCATCGCCGCCACCTTTCCTGTGCTCGATCCCCAAGCCTACGGCGGGCGCAAGCCCTACATCGTGTTCACGGGCGGCGAACCGGCCTTGCAGCTCACCCGCGAGCTTATCGATCGCCTGCACGCCCTCGGGTTCGAGCTTGGCGTGGAGAGCAACGGCACGCTGCCCCTGCCCGAGGGGCTGGACTGGATCACGGTCAGCCCCAAGGGTTCCAACCCGCTGGCCACGACTTCCGGTCACGAGCTGAAACTTGTCTGGCCGCAGCAAGGGTGTTCGCCCCATGATTTCGAGGATTTGGATTTCCGGCATTTCCTGCTCCAGCCATGCGACGACCCGCGCAACAGGGCCAACACCCGCGAGTGCATCGCCTACTGTCTCCTGCATCCCCGCTGGAGCCTTGGTTTGCAGACCCACAAGTGGGTTGGTGTGAGGTAGAGGGACATGAAGATTTGGAGGGGGAGGGAGGCCCTTTCTGGAGAAAGGGCCTCCCTCCCCCTCCAAGCCTCCCCCACCCACCCCAAAGACTTTTATATGCGGGCTTCAGCCTGATGCCCCCTGCAGGAACGGGCCTCACGAAAAAGGAACCCACCGGCCTAGCCGGTGGTTCTTCATATGCGCCTGTAAGGCTCT
>OGCM01000890.1_pt1 | contig 41471 bp, 46 predicted proteins | sample 1570151 | NCBI WGS metagenome assembly OGCM01 (sample SAMEA4370582, study PRJEB24528) | human gut metagenome
AAAAACGATACGGATACCGCAGAATCACAAAAGAACTGCATAACAACGATATTTGTGTGAACCACAAGACGGTTCGGAAACTCATGAAGCAGCTTGGTTTAGTCTGTCAGGTTCGTGCAAAAAGGAAGTACAGTTCTTACAAAGGCGAAGTTGGAGAAGTAGCTCCAAACCTGCTGGAACGGCATTTCAAGACAAACCAGCCGAATCGGAAATGGGTCACAGATGTTACCGAGTTCAAAGTGAACGACCAGAAACTCTACCTGTCTCCAATTCTTGATTTGTTCAATGGCGAAGTTGTCAGCTACAATCTGAGCCGCCATCCGAACTTTAAGCAAATCACGGATATGCTGGAAGGTGCTTTTCAAAAGCTGCCGGACAAGGTTGACAATCTGATTCTGCATTCGGATCAGGGCTGGCAATACCAGATGAAGTCCTACCAGAATCTACTGAAAGCAAAAGGAATTACGCAAAGTATGTCTCGGAAAGCCACTTGTCTGGACAATGCTGTTGCCGAGAACTTCTTCGGACTGCTCAAGACGGAACTGTTCTATCTGGAAAAATTTGATTCCATTGACCAGCTTGAAAAGGCTATTGTCGATTACATCGACTATTACAACAACCGCCGAATTAAATTAAAACTAAACGGCCTGAGTCCTGTGCAATACAGAATTCAGACCGTTGGGGCCGCTTAATTCGTTTTTTTGTCTAACTTTTGGGGTTCATATCAAAACGGAACACCGGGAGTTTATTTTATCCAATAATTTCATCAATGCCTTTCAGGCCGTATGTAACGCTTGTCATGATATTCTCCTTACTGCTTTTTTGAAATTTTAACCCAGCGGGTTTTCATTTGGTGCGGGTATTGCTCCGGTTTTTTAGGCTTTCTTTTTCCTGTCCACTCAACACCGCCCGCTTTGCCTTCGCATTTATACCCGGCTGCCTTTAGCGAGCTGCCTGTCTCGGTGTCCAAAATGTACGTTACGACCTTTTTGTAACCCATTGCTCTTGCGGCGCGATATGCTGCGCCATATAGCATACTGCATACATCCGGCGTGCCATCTGTGCAAAGACGTGTGACCTCTAATGTATAACCATCGTCCAGTACTCTTGACACTGGTCTGCCGCATATGGCAACGCCAACAAGCACGCCGTCCTTTGTGGCACCAATAGAGAACTTATGCCCAACGACGGCTCCGTGATGCCGGTGATGCTCTTTGACGTACTCGTTTGCGGTTTTTAAAGTGACGGGGCATAGCTCCAGCATTTTTGTCACGCTTCCTTTCCTAGCGCCGCCTTTGCCCGGTCGAAGAAAAACTGGATCACCGCGCCGATGGTCTCATCGGTGATGGCCCAGCTGATGAGCCTGCCCCACTTGCTGGAACTGATTGCCATGCGGAGCATCTTGACGACCCACGCCTTGCGCTCTGCGCCGCGCTTTGTCCCCTGAATCTCCCGCTCTGCCCGCTCGATGAGGTCCAGCACCAGCGGCTTTACGGCTGCGCCATAGCCCAGGCGGATGCAGCCCAGGGCGTAGAAAATAAAGCCTCCCAGCATCAGCACCGCCGCTACCGGCACGGGGATGATGCCCAAAATGTTATTGATCGTTGCCATGTATTACTCTCCTCTCTCTTTTTCGAGGTCTGCAATGCGGTGGTTTGCCACCTTCATCTGCTCTTCGAGCACCGGCACACGCTGGGCGAAGTTGTTGTGCGTCCGGACTTCCCGGGTCAGCTCCTCCAGCTTTGTTTCGGTGACTGCTTGCTGCTTGTCCAACTTGGCGTCCATGCTCTGGGCGGTGTGGTTGTTGGAGACGATCACGCCGATCAGGCTCAGACCGCCGGTGATAATGGCTACGATGATTGCTTCGCTCATGCACCCTCCCGGAGACGGGTCAGGCCCTTCTTGCGGATAATTTTCGGGTAGTTGAGGGTGGTCACATTGAGGTCTACGTTGCCGGAGATGCCCGGCACGCTTCCCTTGCTGGTGTGCTGGTGAGCGTTGTAGTTAAACGTCACGTTGGGCGTCTTGCCGGTGTAGTCGGCAAGCCAGACGTCCCACCGAGAGGACAGGCGAGCCATGTCCAGCTCGTACTTGTAACCGGTGTAGGTGTACAGCTGGGCGTAAAAGCCCATTTTCTCCACCTTTTCCAGCGCGTAGGCGGTGAGGTTGGTGAGGTCGAGGGTGCTCATGGGCTTGAGCTTGTTTTCCTCCACGTCCACTGCCACCGGCAGGGTCAGCTCCTTGCCACGCACCGCCTGCCGCAGCAGGGCAAGCTCTGCATCGGCCATCGCCTCACTGGTGGCGTAGGTGTAGTAGTAGACGCCCACGTCCAGCCCGGCAGCTTTGGCGTTGCGGTAGTTGGACTCAAAGGTGGGGTCGATGTACAGGCCGTCTGCCCGCTTGGAGAGCTTGCGGTTGGTGCTCACCGCCCTGAGCATTGCTCCCTTGTAGCCCGCCGCTGCCACCTGCTCCCAGTCGATAAGGCCCTGATACCGGCTCACGTCGATGTACCGGTAGGGCGGGTCGCCCTCCCAGCCGACGACAGCCTCTGCCTTGGGGGCTTGGGGCGTAGGTTCAGGTTCGCCGGTGTCCCGCTCGTCCCCCGGGCCAAAGATGGCCCGCACCAGCTTTTCCAGCAGCTCCAGCAGCTTACCCATCGTAGTCCTCCCCCGTGATCTCCTTGTACCGCTCTGCGGTGATCTCCCCCTCGGCCACCCGCTTGGCCAGCTCCGCTTTGACTCCGGCATGGCGGCGTGCGGGCATCTCTGCCCACGTCTTTGTACCGGCGATGAGCCGGTTTGCCCAGATTTTGTCCATTTTGATGTCCTCCTTATTTGTTGACGGCGGCGTCCAGCTCGCACAGCGAGTCCTCGATAGCCGCCTGCCGCTCCTGTGATGCCATATCCTGCTCACACAGGGCGTCCTCGATCTCCGCCACGAGGCCGGGCAGCTCCCTGAGCTTCTGCTCCTCTGCCAGCTTCCTGTGGAGCTCTTTCAGGCTCTTTTCTGTTTTGTGCAGACTCATCCGATAACACCTCCGATCATGGTGATAGTGCCGCCGACGCCGGAAGCTCCCCGGGTGATCGTCACCTTGTAGTTAAAGGCCGCTCCCTTGGCGGCGGTCTTGTTGGTAAAGGCGTGGTGTACGAAGGCCCGGCTCTGGATGTCGGTGCAGTTCTCCCATACGGGAACATCGTCCCGTGCGTTGTTGCTCAGCTCCACGGTCAGGCTCATGTCTCCCGGGAAACTGCCCTCGAGCGTCAGCGCAGCCACGGTGATGGTGTCGTCTGCCGTCAGGGGCTGGGCCAGCGAGAGGACGGCGCTTGTCACATTTTTGGTAAAGGTCGCTGTCCACTCTATCGTGGTCTTGCCGTCGCCCACTTCCAGCACCAATGTGTTCTCCCCGTTGAGGATCTGCTGGAACAGGGCTTTCTCGCTCAGGCACTGCACCGTGAGTTCGGTGCCGGTGGACACGTTCTCGCGGACGGCCAGCGCCACGCCGTTCACCTTTTCGGTGATGGTCATGGGGTCTCCGTCGCCGTCGGTCACGGTGTAGGACAGAGTAAACGGCTCGTTCTTCTCTCCCAGCGCCGCGCCGCTCTCGCCTGCATCGGAAGTCACTTCCGGCGGCTGGTTTGCCGAGGCGAAGCCGTCTTTGTCGATGTATAACGTCTCCGGCAGGGTGAAACATGGAAGGTAGCCGTAACTACTGCCGTAAGTGCCTTCGGCAGTCGTAACACTGGAGCCGCTTGCGGAAGCTATGTAGACGCTGTTGGCATAGTAATGGAATTCCGGCCAATGCGACCCATCAGTATATGTAATGCGCATATATGGACTTCTCGTCCAGATGCCGCTTCCGTAGCGGGTTCGAATGCTGCCGATCCTGCTGATTGCGGCTGAGGAAAGCGCAGAGCCATCGGAGTAGCCCGATGCCCCGACTTCCGCTGCCGAAATAGGGAAAAAGCTTGACTTGTATGTGTCGCCGTCAAGTTCTATTCCGTTACCACCGCCAGTACTGGAATGGTCATAATAGCGAACATAATGACCGGCATATTTTGTCATGCCGATCAAGTTCCGTACTTCTTCGGAAAACTTATTCACATAGGTGTTTTTGTACCAGGTGTCCTCACCGCTGTTATTGACAAGGTAAGTATCTCGTTTAGACACATTATGGACCCCGCTCGTCGCCGGACTCTCCCGGCAAAACAGCGTCCGTCCCTTGCCGTTCAGGCCGCTCTCGTAGTTGTGGGCCAGCACGTAAAACTTGACTTTTGTGCTGCCTTCCATCAGGTATACAAAGCCATCACCAATGGCTAAGTCTTTGATCTGCATTCAAATCCTCCTTCCTCTTAGCCTCCCCTCGCTAGGGGAGGTGGCTGCGCGAAGCGCAGACGGAGAGGTTTCTCACCTCCTCAAAACTCCACCCGGCTCGCCGCCTTGTTCCACACGCCTGTCAGCTCTACGCCGTCAAGCGTATCAAAGGCCGAAACAAAGCTGATGCCGTTTACGTCTGTGCCATGCACCATCTCCAACAGCTTGATGCGCACGCCGGTGGCTACAGCGTCCGCCGCAGCGCCGGAGATGGTGAGGGTGGGGTCCACCCTCGCGCCGCTCCCCGCCACCAGTCCTGTCACTACAGTGCCGCCCGCGTTGCCCAGCAGCGTTACCTGCACCCGGATGTCGCCGGAGGGCTTCGCCCTGGCGTAAAAACGGACAAAGCCGTCCCGCGCCTCGCAGTAGGCCGGGCAGCCCGCTTCCTGCGCCGCCGCGCCGTAGCTGTCCGGGTAGGATCCGAGAGCTACGTAGCCGGTCTTCGCTTCCGGCACCGGGGCGGCCTGCATCAGGGGCCACGTCCCCTCTGCTTCCTCCCAGCCCTCCGGCGTTAGGGTCACAAGCCGGCTTCCCCGGTATCCGGCCCCGTCGCCCGCAAGGCCCGGGTACAGCACCTCACCGGCGCTGTTGTAGATCGGTTCACTCATTCTTTTACCTCCGCCTTTGCCGTGACGACCACATTTCCGGTCACGGCCTCGATGTTCACGCAGCCCTTTTCGGCATTCCACGCCGTTTTCGTAATGTCCTCGCTGCCCATCTTCACGTTCACCTCGGTCAGGGTGTACCCGCTCTCGGCGGTCAGGGCGGCTTTGTAGGCCCGGCCCTTCGCCACCACGACGGCAGTCTGGTCGGTGGTCACATGGCTCAGCCGGTTCACCACGCTGCACCACACCAGCGCCTGGCTCACCGTTACGCGGCATTCGGCCTTTGCGCCGCCTGCCGTGGCGCTGATGAGCGCGCTGCCCTCGGCCACGCCCCGCACGATGCCGCCGCTCACGGTGGCCACGTCCTCCCGGCTGCTCTGCCACACCACGGTGCGGTCGTCGGCGTTCTCGGGCCGCACGGCAGCTGTCAGGCGGGCCGTACCGTCCACGCTCAGCTCGAGGGTGCTGCGGTCGAGGGTCACGCTGCTCACCGGCACCCTCGCCGCCTTTACGGTCACGGTGCAGCTGGCCGTCTTGCCGCCCACGCTGGCCCGGATGATGGCCGCTCCGGCGGCGCGGGCCGTCACCACGCCGCTGTCCACCACGGCAGCCTTTTCGTTGGAGCTGGTCCATACGATGCTGCTCTGGGGGATGCTGGTGGGCAGCACCGTGGCCGTCAGGGCGGCAGTCCTGCCCTCTGTCAGCTCCAGCGTCCCGGCGCTCAGCATCAGGCTGGCGGCTCTCAGGCCGTCCTCGGCCACCGTTACGCTGCACGCCGCCTTCACGCCGCCCGCAATGGCCGCGATCTCCGTCGTTCCGGCACAGATAGCCACCACTTCGCCTCCGGTCACGCTGGCGGTCTCCGGGTCGGCGCTGTACCACACCACAGCCCGATCAGCGCTCTCCGGGCTGATTGTGGCCGTCAGGGCCGCTTTTTCTCCGGGTCTTAGGTTTAAGGTGGTCTGGCTCAGGGTCACAGCCTCTACCGGCACCTCTGCCTCCCGCACCCGGACGGTGCAGCAGGCGTATTTCCCGCCGCTGGCCGCGAGGATGGCCGCAGCGCCCGGCTTTTTGGCCGTCACGGTGCCGTCGCTCACCTCGGCCACGGTCTCGTCGCTGCTCAGCCACGCTACGTCGCCCTCCGGGTCGGCGGCTGCGTCCAGCACCGCTGTCTCACCCGCCGTCAGGGTCAGGGCGTCGGCGCTCAGGCTCACCCGCTCCACTGTCGGCTTCACCAGCACGGCGCACTCTGCGCTGCATCCGTCCGCCCGGGCCGTGATCCGCGCTCCGCCGGGGGTCTTTGCCGTAATGACGCCGTCCTCCACAGCGGCCACAGCCTCGTCGCTGCTCTCCCACAGCACGGTCTGCTCCGTTGCATTCTCGGGGCTGATCCGGACTCCCAGCGCCGTCCGCTCCCCCGCATACAGGGTCAGGCTGTCCCGGCTCAGCTCCACACTCTCCACCGGCACCTCGGCCCATACCTCGCTCAGCTGGTCCAGCAGGGTGTCGGCGGTCTTTGTCTGGTAGGCAGCTTCCCGCAGCAGACGCATCAGCAGGCGGCGCTCCTCCTTTTTCGGGGCAAGGTTCGCCGCCCGGTTCGCCGCCTGAGTGGCAGCGGTGCAGGCGTCCAGTGTCTCATTTGCCGCGCCCAGTGCGCTGGCAGCGCTGGCAGCCGCAGCCGTGATGTCCGCCTGCGTCCTTGCCGCCGCAAGGGCCGCGGCGCTCTCGGCGTCCTCGGCGCTCATCCGCTCCTTCTGGGTGGCGGCCGCGCCTTTCTGGGCGGCATCCATCGCCGCCTGTGCCGTCTTGGCCGCGTCCTTTGCGGCTGCACCCTCGTTCATGGCCGTGTTCACGGCCTGCTGTACCAGCGCCACAAACTGGGCGTATACGCTGGGGTCTACGTCCTCCACCGTACCCGACAACTCAATGGTCTCGTAGCAGTCGTATCTCGCCGGGCAGCTCATGGCCGTGTAGCCGTCCGTGCTCTGGGCCAGCAGCATCCACAGCCCCTGCCGGGCGGCAGTAAAGCGTCGGTCGATGGTCACTTCCCGGCTCTCGTCCAGCAGCACCGGCTGGGGCAGCGTGCCGCCCTCCTGCTCGATGTGCAGGGTCACGGCCATCCCGCTCCACTCCTCCGGCAGCGCGAAGCTCAGGCTCTCCACGCCCGCCGTTCCTACGCCGCCCAGGTGCAGCACCCCCGGCTCGGCCCGCCAGCCCATCCCGCCGAATCGGTCCTTGATGATTCTTACTTTCACTCTGAGGCTCCTTCCTTTGAGAAAGGCTCCCCTCGCTAGGGGAGCTGCTTTGCAGCGCCGCCGTCAGGCGGACTGCAAAGCTGAGAGGTTTCCTTCCGGTCCGCTGCCGTTTCTAAAGGCCTCTTCTTCTTCAGCCTACCACGTCCCCTGCTTCAAAACTACTGCGGACTTATTCAAGCCCGCAGTAGTTTTGTAAGGTCTCGCCGCAGGCGAGCACGGGTTGCGGCTCCCAGCATCTGCTGCGCTGCCGCTTGCATCTTGCTGGCCGCTGCCCCAACAGCTCCTCCCTGTTTCGGCCACCGGCCGTGGTCGTCGCCGTTGCAGACATATAAAAGAACGAGCACCCCGGCTCACAGCCAGAGTGCTCGTTCTTTTCAGATCCGATTCAGAGGCCCAGCGCCTCAGACAGCTCATCAACGGTGTCAAATACCGGCCATTCTCCGGCCGCTATTGCTGCCTTTGTCTCGGCAGCTTCCTGTAAAAGCTCTTCAAAAGAATGGTACTTCTCGTACCGTTCCGGGTGCTTCTTCATCTCCTCCACTTCTGCCATTGCCGCCCAGATCTCCGCATTCGGCACTTCACGTTTCTCTTCTTCCATTGCATCAGCCCCCTTTGCGCCTACTATATCACATTTCGCCCATCATTTCACCTCCTCCCACCAGTTCTTCTCGTCCTTCGCCTTCTCGGCCTTCTTGTCCGCCTGGTTCACCCACTGTGCAAAGTCCTTTTCCTCGTACAGCGGATTCTCGTCTGCGTCCTCGAGAGCCAGCAGCTTCTTCTCCAGCTTCTCCCGGTCCCGGTCGCTTCCGGCCAGATACTCCTCCTTCACACTCTCCGTGATCTTGCTCTTGATTCTGCCCTTGTCCTTGCCTGCGGTCATCAGCCGGCTTATTTCAGCCTGCACGTCCTTCGCCCGGCCATTTTCCACTTCGTCCAGCAGGTCAGCGTACACGCTGGCGTCCTTGTCCCGGCCCTTTTCGGCCAGCAGCAGCTCGTTGGCCCTCTCGTTCACAGCGCCGGTCACCACGTCGGCCAGCTCCGCCCGCCGGGCAGAGTCCGTGCTGCCCACGTCCAGTCCCTCCAGCAGCTTCCTGAAGGCCGCTTTCCGTGCCGTCTCCGCCGCTTTCTCCTTGCCTGCGTTCTGGGCCTTGGCTGCTTCCAGAATGTCCTCGTCGTACTTCTTCAGCCGGGTCTTGAGCTGGCTGTCCACCTTGTCCGTCTTGCCCATCTGCTCCAGCCTCTTCATCGCCGCCGCAGCCTCCTCGCTGTCCCCGCTCTGGATGGCGTTGTACAGCCGGTCGTACTGCCCGGTGGCCGAAGAGGGTGCAGAGCTAAAGCTAAAGCTAAAGCCTTCGCCTCGGCCGAGGGCCTGTGCGTCCTCCCAGTAGCCCTCGAAAGCCTGCATCACCTTCCGGATGTTGGCCGCCGGTACGCCGTAGAGCTCAAGGCCGCACTGGATGTCCTTCAGCACCGCCTTGTTCAGCTTCTGGTGGTGCGCCGCCAGCTCTTCCTCGCTCATCTCCCCGGTGTCCGTCCGCAGCAGCTTGGCGGTCTTGGTAAAGGCAGCAAACAGATCGTTCACCGCACTGATATTGGTGGCGCTCACCACGTCGTAGTCCGCGCCGCTTGCGGCGTTCGAGATAACGCTGTAGATCTCCGCTCCGTACAAAAAGTTTCCGGCTGCGCTCTCGGTGTACAGGTCGAAAAACCGCTTGCCCACGCTGGCCGCCGTGATGTCGCCGTTCTCGTCCTGCTCCTTGTCCCACCGGTGGAGCAAAAAGTCCGCGCCGATCTTCATCAGGGCAAATACCGCCGTCTGCACCACCTGGCTTGCCGCCGCCCGGCGCAGGCTCTGCCCGGCCCGCTGTACCTCGGCCTTGTTCTCGGCGCTCTGGTCGGCAGCGTACCGGGCTTTCTGAGCCTTGTAGTCGCCCACGGCGTCGGCCAGGATGCCGTAGTTCTGGAAGCGCTGGGTGGTAAACATGGTCAGCGTCTTTACAAACTCATTGTCGCTGCGCTGGATGCCTGCCCGCTGCATGGTGGTGTAGTTTGGCTGGGTCTCCTCGATGACCCGCTGGTACATCTTGTTCACGGCTTCCCAGTAGGCTTCGCTGTTCCTTGATTCTTGGCTCCCCTCGGTAGGGGAGCTGCGAGCAGCGCCGCCATCGGCGGACTGCGCAGCTGAGAGGTTTTCCTCTGTCAGCCCGAATTCCGCTGCGTGGCGCTCCACATACCGCTTTGAGCCCTCCCACAGCGCCGCCACCGTGATCTCGTCCATACCGGTGATCCAGCCGGTCACGGCAGGCATCGCTTCCGACGCTTTGGCCACAAGGTTTTTGTGCGCGCCGATGGAGCTCATCTCGCCCCGCTTCGTCCCCCGCAGCCGGTATTGCAGCAGGGCGTCTCCGTGCTGGCGGATCTCCGCTTCCAGCGCGGCCCGCTGCTTACCCGAGAAGTTCTTCACGAAGGGCAGCACCGCCGCCATGGTGTCTGCTCCCAGCACAGCGCCCGCCGTGGGCAGACTGGCCGCCTGCGCGATGGCCACGCCCGGGTTCACGGTCAGGATGGCCCCGGCGTAGTTGCCCCGCATCCTGTCCAGCGCCCGGCTCATGGTGCTGCTGCGGTGCCGCTGCCTGGTCTGCAGGTCGGTCAGCAGGTCATTGATGTAGCTTACCGTCTCCCTGCCCCACTTCTCGCCGATGATCTTGTCCTTCAGCACCCCGACGCCCTCCGCCGTCTCCACGGTGCTGTTCAGCACCCGCTGCACGTCCCGGATGGGGGCTGCAAGGCCCGCATAGGCTGCCGTGTCCCGCAGGCTCCGCTTTACCACGTTCTGGCACTCTTCCAGCAAAATGGGCTTGTCGCTCTTCACGCGCTCCTTCAAAAAGCCCCGGCCTTCGATGGTGGCATCCCTCTTCACGCCCTCGATCTCCGTCGCCAGCGTGCTCCGGTCTACCGCGATGGGGTAGTAGTTCTTCACGGTGGCCCGGTCGTAGCCCAGCAGCTTCATGCTGGTCTCGTTGATGAGGTTCGTGGTGTACCGCCCGAAAAAGTCCTTCATGTCCTCGCACCATGCCCGGTCATAGTCCGTCATGGCGTCCTGTACCGTCTGCAAAATGGTGTCGGCCATGGGGACGCCGTCGGCGCCCACCAGCGTCCCCAGCATCACGGTCTGGCTGCGCTGGTAGGCTCTCTCGATGTTGCCCTTGGCGTACTGGGCGGCGTCCGGCAGGGTGAGGCCGCCGGTCATCAGGTGGTGGCGGCTGTCCTCGTTGCGCAGCAGCATGTACAGGCTGCACAGCTGTGCGTGGTTCAGCGGCACGGCATTGCCCTTGCTGTCCTTCAGGCCGATGTCCACCAGCTCCGCCCCCGGCCCGGCAAAAGCTTCCACCTCTTTCAGGTGTTCCTTGCCGGTCACGTTGGCAAACAGGCTTTCGCCTTCTACCAGGATCTCCGTCTGCCGCCGCTGTCCGTCGTTCAGCATCTGCCCCAGCTTCTCCATCTGGCCGTTCTTGGTGTAGCCGCCCAGGCGCCGGAACATTCTCGTGCCGCCCAGCATGTCCAGCTGGTAGCGGTTCATCGCGCCCTTCGCCTTTTCAAATTTCTCTCCGAAGCCGTTGCCCTCCGAGTTCAGCACCTCGCGGGCGGCCTTCATGGCCATGCCGTCCACCTCTTCCGCCCTCGCAAGGCTCAGGGTCTTGTTTTCCGTCCGGATCATGTGCAGCGTGCCGGCCGTAATGGCCTTCAGCATCCGCAGCTGGTCTACCGTCATGGGCAGATAGGTGCGGTTCTCCGTCTCCCGGATGCGCTGGCGCAGCCGGTCCCGCAGCTGTTCGGCCTTGTCGCTGTCCGGCAGGGCCTTGGCTTCTTCCAGCTGCTGCTGCAGCCGGTCCAGCTTTGCCTGCTTGCTGGCGTTCATGTCGTCCCGCAGTGTCTGGATCAGCTTTTCCACGCCGCTGTTCTCCCAGTCGGTGTGGATGCCGGCGTCCATCTCTCCGCTGCGCCGGATGCTGTCCTGCAAAGCGGTCAGCTTGGCCACGGCGTTGTTGTTCAGCACTGCCATGTCCGCCAGCTTCGCCACCTCAGCGGCCTGCACGATGAGGCTCTTCTGTACATATTTCCCAGGCTTCGGCCGCAGCGCCATCTGGTTGAGCTGGGCGGCATTGTTCCGGATGCTCCGTTTCAGCTCGTCCGCCTTCCGTCCTTCCCAGGCTTTCTGTACCCGCTTTTCGGCCAGTGCCTTGGCCACGGCTACGTCCTCGTCCCGCTGCTGCCGGGCCGTTTCAATGGCGATCGCATTTTGCTGGGCCTGTTTTTCCTGCCACGCTTCGGCCTTGCGCTGGTTCTCGGCCTCCCACTCCATGATCTCGTTTTCCTGTACCAGCAGCTGATGCTCCGCCCGGTCGGCTCTCCGCTGCTCTCCGGCCACCTGCCGGGAAAGATCGTTGATCTGGGAGCGCATCTGCTGCCGCTCCAGCTTTATCTCGTCCAGCATCTCCTGTCGGGCCTGCTTCATCCGGCTCTTTTCGGCCTTCCATTCCCGCTCGTAGGCCTCCCGCAGGGCGGTCATCTTCTCGTCGAGCCCCGCTGCCGTGCTCACCTGCGCGCCCAGCGTTTCCAGATTCTCGTTGAGCTGCCGTTCTGCCCGGCTCACGCTCTTGGCCTCGGCGCTCTGGCTGCGGCTGTTTTCCCGCATCCGGTCGGCAAAAGCCTTCCGCTGGGCCTGCTGCACACTCTTCAGCCCCTTCGTCACCTCAGCCGCCCGCTCCTCGCTTCCGGCGGCCATGGCGGCCACCTCCCGGTTATGCTTTAAGATGCCCTCGAACACCGCCTCGGCATCGGTCATCTCCGGGTGGCTCATGATGTCGCCGATCATCCGGCCCGCCAGCTCCACCTTGGCGTCCTCGTATTCGGCAGCGTCCGCGAACCGGCTCATCATCTTGGGCTTGATGGTGTCGTGTACGTTCATCAGCACATCGAGCCATTCCGTGCTCTCCATGACGGCTGCGCCCGCCACGCCCGCTTCCTGTGCCGCCGAGCGGAAGAGTGCCGCAGCGCTCTCCTTCACGCCGCCCACGGCCCGGGTGTCGTTCACGATGGCCTCGTACTGTTCCGCCGGGTTGCCGTCCCGGTATCCCTCCGCCTGCCGCAGCTTCACGCCGTGGCGCCGGGCCTCGGCCACCGCCTCTGTCCAGCTTCCGTACCGCTTCACAAGCTCCGCCTTGGCCTTGCCGTTCTTGTCCACCGTGTAGGTCAGGTCATGCAGGTCGGGGTATTCGTCCCACAGCTCCGTGTTCCGGTAGGTCGCCTCGTCCAGCACTTCGCCCGCCAGTGTCTCGGCCAGTCCCTGCGCCTTGGCCATATCCACGCCCTCCGAGCGCAGATACTCCACCAGCGCCCGCGTCTCGTTTGCCAGCTTCGTCCGGTCGGCCCGGCTGCCGTTGGTCTTGGTCCACCGGATGGCGAGGCTCTCGAGAGCAGCGTCCGAGAGCCGGGTGTTCTTCGTCAGGCCGAAGAACTGGTTCAGGGTGTCAAAGGCCGCTGCCTTCTCCGCCAGTACCCGGCTGGCCTGCCGCTGCTGGTTCTGCTTGGCGTCCCGATCTGCCTGCTCGGCCAGCTGAAAGCGGGTGGTTTTCTTCACAGGTTCGTCGGTTCTCTTGCTTTCGTCGGAGGTTTGTGCTATACTCTGTTTAGAAGATACTTCCTGGGTGTCTGCAAAGGCACTCAGCATCGCTTTCGGGAGCGATGTGGCGGTATCTTCTTTTTTTATTGGTAAGCCTTGAGTATTCAGTGTTACATAGCTTCCATCCGTCCAGCAGACTTCATGTACATAGAACGCCCTTCGATTATCATGACGGTAAGAATTGACGATAACACTTTCATAAAGTCTTGCTCCATTGATCTCAACAGGTGCTGCAAAAACATAGGTATCATAGCCTCTGCCCTGCCAGTTCTTTTCATATCCAATTTGACGGCCGTTTTTAATAATTTCAGGAATTGCGCCTACTGCCGCTTGTTTTGCTGCGCTGTTACCGTGTTGAATTGTAGTTCTTGCACCTTTTGCGGTCAATTCTACTGTTCCAAATTCCGACCTCTCAACACGATTTCCGAGAGAATCAAAATAAGCCGCAACATTTGCAATGTTTTCTTTTCGGCTTGTGCCAAACGAGACTTCCGTTCCCTTAATGACCGCTGCCGTTTCCATCTGCTCGAGCTGTGTAAGATTTTTATTCATCCGCTCAACAAGGGAATCTTTACCCTCATGCAGCTGAAACCGCATTCCTTTCTTTTCCGCCGCGCTCTCGGTCTTGAGGGCTGCGGCGTTTTCTTTTGCCGCCCGCAGGTTGTCCATGGCCTTTTCTGCGTGGGCGAAATACTCGTCCTGCAAAGTGCGCTTTTCGGCCTCGGCCAAGCGCTTCGCCTTCAGGGCGGCGCGGTCGTCCGGGTCGATGGTCAGCACTTCCTTCGCCCGGCTGATGAGCCCATCCAGCATCTGCCGCACCTGCTCCATCACCTTGTGGATGGCGCCGCTCTTGCCTGCGTTCTTCTCTGCCTGCCCGCGCTGGAACGTCACCCAGCGCCTGAAGCTCTCCTCGCTGTCAAAGATGCCCCGCCATGCGTCGGCCACCAGCTCCTCCGCTGCCTGCTCGTAGGTCAGACTCTGGGCGCTGTAATCCCGCAGTTTCGCCCGGATCATCTCGTCCAGGCTTTCGTAGCCGCTGCTCTTCGCCAGATATTCCAGCGCGTGCTCCTGCAAAGTCCTTGCGCCCTCTGCATCCAGTGCGTTGTACCAGTGGTAGTCCTCGTGCAGCACCGTGCCGAAGATGTCCTGCGCACTGTCGCCGAAGAAGATCCGGGCCGTCTCGGTGTCCACATAGGCCCTGATGCTCCGGTCGTTCTGCAGCACATCCCTCAGCACAGCATCCGTGCCGGTGGCCGCCGCATTCAGGCGGATGATCTGGTCGGCCGCGTCGCCCTCCGGCCGCGTCGTGTCCTTGGCGTATACCTCGCCCCTGCCGCTGGTGCTCTCGCTGCCAAGCGCGCCGCCCAGTTCGGTCATCTTTTCGGCATACAGCATCCGTTCGCCCTTGCCCTGGGTGTAGGCGATCTCAAGGGCCGTCCGGCCGGCGTCGGTGCTCAGGATGTAGTTGATGTCCGCCGCCGTGCCGCTCATGCTGCCCGCCAGCTCCAGCGCCTGCGCAAAGGTGGCAGCGCCGCTCCGGCCCAGCCGGTACAGCGGCGACGCTGCGGCCGCGTACCGGTCGGCGTCCACCCTGTCCGGCATATTTTTGCTGATGGTCTCGGCTGCCTTGTCCGTCACTCGCCAGCCTTCCAGCGCCCGCTGCACCTCGGCCTCCCGCTGTGTTTTCGGCGCTTCCGGCCGGAGTCCCAGAGTCTCCCGCAGCGGGGCGTTCTCGTAGCTGTCGGTTTCACCTACAGCGGCAGCCGCTTCACGCACGTTGTCCGGTGCGGCCATTTCCGGCACGACATCGGCGATTTCTGCGGGAGTGTCCTGTACTGTCTGCGGCACATCCACAGCTTCGCCGGGCAGCTCTGCGCTCTGTGCAGCAGGCGCTGCTTCGCTTTTTACGTTCTGCTGTGCGGCGATCTCCTGCAGCATCCGGCGGGTCGCGGCCGCAGTGTCGGGCAGCGTCACACCGTAAGCCTGCTCAAAAGCCGCACGGTTTTCCCGGTTCTCGGCGTTCGGCGTAAACAGCCCGATGGTCTTGCCCGTCAGGCTGTCGCTCGCCGCCACTTCGGCAAACTGCCGCACCGCCGGGTTTTCCGATTTTGCGGCAGTCTCATTTACGCTTCCGCTTCCCTCTGTCGCAAGGCCCGCCATCTCACGCCCCGCAGCGCTTCCGGCGTCCAGCTGAGAGCTGCCCGGCACGCCAGTGGCGCTTTGCGCCCGGGTTGCGGCTCCCAGCGTCTGCTGCGCAGGTCCACTGCCGCCGTCCTCTGTAGCAGCGCCCGCCATTTTACGTCCCATAGAGCTTCCGGCGTCCAGCGAAAACTCGCCCGACACGCCAGTGGCTCGCCCCTCTGGGGGAGCTGTCGGCGAAGCCGACTGAGAGGGCTCCGCCGCCCGGGCCTCCCACTCCTTCTGCCGGGCAGCAGCCCGCTCCATCCGATCCAGCCGGTCGTAATACTCCGCCTGCCCCAGTAAGCTGGCGTCTCCGTCGTTCATCTTTGCCAGCCCCGAGCCCACAGCGCCGCCCAGCGCGCCGGACGCGCCGCCGGAAAGCCCGCTTTCCAGCGCGGTGAGGAAGGTGTCTTTGCTGAACAGGTCCTTCGCCGCCTCGCTGTCCCCCAGCGCAGCGTCGATGGCCATGTCCGCATAGGTCTCCGCAAAGGCCTGCATCGAGTTGTCGATGCCGCCCGAGATGGCCGCAGCCACCGCCGGGTAGCGCTTCGCCAGCTCCGAACTGCCCGCAAGCCCCTGCACCCAGTCCGCGATCTGCCCCGCCATTGTGTCCTTCGCGTAGTCACTGCCCATGGTCTTTGCAAGGTCAGCCGCGCCCACCGAGTTGATGGCCCATCCTGCGCCGAACTTGGCGAGGCCGCCGCCCAATGCCTTACCGGCGCTCTCGCCCTTCTCCGCGCTCTGGCCCATGGCCTCCGCCGCGCCCTGGGCGCTCAGGATGGGCAGCACTGCCGCCGGGTTCACGCCCGCCACGGCCAGATTCTCCGCCGCGCTGGTCACGGCCCCCGCCACGGCCCGCTGGGTCGGGCTCAGGCCGCTCTGGGCCGCAGCCGTCAGCTGCTGCCCGCGGTCGTAGAGCTGGTAGCCCACGCTCTGGTTCTTGTCGATGCCGTCGCTCACCTCCAGCCCCGCCAGCTTCTGGCGCATCTCCCGGATCTCCTTGGAGTTGTACCCCATCGAGATCAGCTCCCGGTTCCGGCTCTCCGGCCATGTGGGGTTATAATCCATGTCCACATCGGTCAAAAGGTTAAAAAGGCTCTGGGCGTGTTCGTCGCCCTTTACCTCCTGCTCCACCTGTTTCCAGTTCTTCAGGGTGGCGTCAATGTTCTTTCCCGCCTGCACGCCGTACTCCGCGCCCAGCACCGGGGCAGCGGCCACCGTGTCTCCGATGCCGCCGATGGCGTTCGCCGCCCGGCGCACGCCCCGCTGCCATGCGGGGATGGCGTCCAGCGCAGCGTTCATCTTCCGGGCCTCGTCGATCTGCGCCTGCGTCCAGCCGCCCTTCCGGATCAGGTCAGCGTCCGTGTACGCGCCGTGGGTGTTGTCCACCCGCCGCACCGCGTCGGCCAGATTCTTGTTGTCCCCGGTGTCCATCCACTGGTTGATCCGGTCAAACTCGTCCGGTACGCTGTCCTTGGCAAAGCTGGCTCTCAGCTCCTGCGCCGGGCCGGTGCCGTAGGCCATGGCCCCGCTGCCCACGTTCTCCAGCACGTTTCCGCTCTTCGCCGGAACGCCCCACTTCTGCCCCATGTCCAGCGCCCTTTCGGTGGGGCTTCCTTTAAGAAGGGCTCCCCTGATAGGGGAGCTCCGTTCTCGCGCGGCGTCAGCCGACGGGAACGGTGAGAGGTTTTCTTTCCGCCCGCTGATGTTTTCCGTGGCTGTGGGCGAAGCTGCCTGAGAGGGCTCGTTCCTCGCATCCACCTCCCCCATGTCGCTTATGTGCCGCTCGGTATACTGCTGTAAGGCTTTGTCCCGGGTGTTCTGCTCCTGTTCTGCCTGACGTTGTGCTTCCTTTTTGTCAAACTCCCGGCTCCACTGGCTCAACTGCTCCTTGGTGACGCTGCTCTTCTTTGTGGTGATGTTCTGCGCAGTGCTGCCCGCCCCACTCACCTTGTCCGGGTTCTTTGCGGCAAATTCCCTGCTCCATTGTGCGAGCTGCTGTTTGGTTACTGCCATTCCGTCTTCTTCCCTTCTTTTTGTCTTGACAAATAGTATTGTATTTGTTATTCTGTTATTGAGGAGATGATGTCGTGAAAAGTTATTCGTCCCGCGAGGTCATAAAGGCGCTCAAGGCCGACGGCTGGTATGAGGTCAACTGCGTGGGCAGCCACCACCAGTATAAACACCCCGCCAAGCCCGGTCGCGTCACCGTAAAAGACCCCGATAAAGATATTCCCCGGGCTACGCTTAACCGCATTGAGCAGCAGTCCGGCCTTAAATTCCGCTGAATGATAGGAGGCTTTTCTGATGAAAAAGAATCTTCCCGACCGTTACTTCTATCCTGCCGTGTTTATCTACGAGGACGGGCAGGAGATCGCTGTCGATTTTCCCGACCTCGGTGTCGCCACCAGCGGTACGTCCGAGGACGACGCCCTGCTTTCCGCCCGCGAGCTGCTTGGCTGCGTGATGTGCGGGCTGGAAGAGGACGGCGAGCCTATCCCCGCCCCCTCGGCCCTGTCCGCTATCCAGCCTAAAGAAAACGAGCGGGTCGTGCTGGTCGATGCCTATATGCCGTCCGTCCGGCTCGCCAGCGTCAATCGTTCGGTAAACCGCACCGTCACTCTCCCGGCGTGGCTCAATGCCGCCGCCCTTGAACGCAATGTAAACTTCAGTCAGGTCCTTCAGGACGCGCTCAAGCACCAGCTCCACCTCGCCTGACTTTATCCCAAAGCCTCCTGCACACGGTCGTGCAGGAGGCTTTTCTGTTACCCTGCCAGCTCAAAGGCTTTCCAGATCTCGTCGTCCGTGTATCCCTGATACTTCAGGCTGTCAAAAATAGTCTGGTCATCCGAGCCGTGGTTCCTCTGGCCCTTGATGGCGTTCGCCGCCACCTGCGCCCGCTGCGGGACACGGGTGTCGTCCTTTATCCAGCCCGCATCCGTCAGCGTCCGCTTGTAGTAATCATATCGCGGGTCACTCGCTTTCATTGTGACAAACTCCTTCGACATACTCAGCAGCTGGGCATAGGTCGGGCTGCTCCTGCTGCCCGAAGAGCCGCCCGAGCTGCCGCTTCTCCGACTGCTGTAGCTGCCGGTGATGTACTGAGGCGTGTAGTTCAGCGCATCCCTGCTGATGCCGTACATGTCGGCTACAGCCCCTGCTGCATCGCGGAAACCACCCTCGTAAAGGTCGGTGATTCCCTTCATTGCTGTCAGATAATCCGCCGGGGAAAGCTCAGTCGTTTTCTCCGCGGTCCAATCGTTGAGAATGCTGGGGTCTAAGCCGTTCGCACTCAGGAACTGGTTCAGGAAAGCTTCGCTTGCACCCCGTTCTTTATAGTCAAGCGCTTTGTCTATCGCCATCTGCTGCAGCTGCGCCTGCACCTGTTTTTCTTGCAGCTCATGTTCCTGCTTCCACTGGTCATATCCCTTGTACCGGTCGTAGGCGGTAAAGCCCGCTTTTACAACATCGGTGCCTACCTGCATCAGATTATCCCAGAAGTTCTGCTTCTCCTGCGCCGCCTGATCGGCCCGGCTCTTCTTGTAGTCCCGCCAGTCCTGCGCGTTGGCCACGGCCCCCTGATGCTCCGCCGCCTCGAGACTGTCCTGATTCTGCAGCGCGCTCAGCAGCCCCGAGAGGCCGTTCTGCTTCAGTTGGTACATGGTCAGGGCCTTGTCCCGCAGTCCGGCCAGCCCGTCGTCCACGTTGGCCATGGCCTGCTGGTAGCCCTGCTGGGCCACACTGTTTGCGTAGCTCGAGCCGTACCCGCCGCTCAGCGCGGCAGCGCCCGCAGCGGCGTTCTCAGCCGCCGCCCTGGCATTCGCCTGCGCGCCCGCGCGGTACTGCCGGTAGAGTTTGCTGTCCGTGCCTACGTCATAGCCCGCATTGCTGGCCGCGCCCATGCTGTCCAGTGTCTCGTTGATCCGGTCGGTGTAGTTGCTCTGGTACGCCCCCGGCATCGCGTTCTCCGCGTCCTTCTGCGCCGCCTGCGCGTCCCTGTATCTCTTAAAAACTCCCATTCGAAACTCCCTTCTTGACAAAATACGCGAAATGCATATATGCTATACTTATAAATTCGGAGGTGAATCTTGATGCCGATGACAAACTATACTTTCTATCCCGCGGTGTTCCACCCCGAAGAAACGGGTTATTCTGTCACCGTCCCCGACATCGAGGGCTGCTTTACGCAGGGCGATACGATGGATGAGGCTGTGCGGATGGCACAGGATGCCATCGGCCTGATGCTGGAAGAGTGCGCTGTCTGCCCCACTCCTTCCGTTCCTTCCTCTCTTCCGGTGGAGGCCGGAGACTTTGTGGTCATGGTCCCCTTTGATATGGCTGCTTACCAAAAGCAGTTCCGCCCTGTTAAAAAGACCCTCTCCGTCCCCGCTTGGCTCAATGATGCAGCCGAGGCCGCACACATCAACTTCTCCGGCGTTCTTCAGGACGCCTTGAAAGAAAAGCTCCATCTTGCATAAGACTTCCTTTAAGAAAGGCTCCCCTCGATAGGGGAGCTCCGTTTTTGCTCCGCCGCAGGCGGACAGAAACGGTGAGAGGTTTTCTTCCGCCGCTCAGCCCCTTCGGGCTGGGCGCTTTTTCTTTACAACAAGCCCATCAGTATGCTTGCGCCTACGCTCAGGATCGTGTTCAGAAGCCCGCCGGCTCTTCTTTGCCTGGCTTTCGCTGGCCGCCTGATTGTACGCGCTCTGATAGTAGTTGCGCTGGTTCTCCCAGTTCTGGTAGTTGGTCTGGTACTTCTCGTAGTCCTGTGCCTCGGCCTGCTGGTAGCCGCTCAGCTGGTTCTGCAGGTCGCTCTTTTTCTGGGTGTACTGGTTCAGCGCCTGGCTGTACAGGCTGTTGGTGGCGCTGCTCAGGCCCGCCATGGCGTTCTGATAGGCGCTCTGGCCCGCCTGGGTGCCGTAGCTGGAGCCGTACCCGCCCGAGATGGCGCTGGCGTTGGCCTGGGCGTTCTCGTTGGCCAGCTTCGCCTGCCGGGTGTAGCTGTTCTTATACTGCTCGTAGGCCGCATCCCGGGTGGGGTCGTAGCTAAAATCCTTCATCCCGTCCAGCTTGCCCATCACGCCGTCGATCTTGTCCTTGTATTTGCTGGTGTAGCTTTCCGGCTTCTTCGCCTCCCACGCATCCAGCTGCGCTCTCGCATCGCTCACTCTGCTCATAATTACACTCCTTCCTTTAAGAAAGGCTCCCCTCGCTAGGGGAGCTGCTTTGCAGCGCCGCCGTCAGGCGGACTGCAAAGCTGAGAGGTTTTCTTCCCGGCTGCTGCCGTTTCTAAAGGCCCTCTCCCGCCTTATTTCAGCTTCTCCTGTAAGTCCCCCGAGAGATTCTCGGTGTCGATGTTGCTCAAAATGTATTCCAGCTGCTCCTGCATCTGGTACAGATAATTCCTCAGCTCCCGGGCACTGTCCGCGTCCAGTTTTTCCAGCCTCGGCATCGAGATCTTGGAAAGCCCCACAATGCTTGCCATAGTTTCGCTCCTTTCTGCCCTCTGTCGCAGGGCACTACATTTTACGCCAAGTCAGGCTTCAGGTGTCTAGCTCAGACCTGTCCGGCCTGCCAATGGCGCTTTGCGCCCGGGTTGCGGCTCCCAGCGTCTGCTGCGCTGCCGCTTGCATCCCGCTGGCCGCGGCCCCAACAGCTCCTCCCTGTTTCGGCCACTGGCCGCGGTCGTCGCCGTTGCCCCTTTTAAGGGGAGCTGGCGCGAAGCGCCTGAGAGGTCCTGCCGGGCGAGCGTTCTTCCAAAGGCTCTACCTTTTCGGCATCGCTCCACTCACTCTTCCGCCCTCGCTGCTGCTCAGCGTCATGGCGATGCTCCGCACCGCGATCTGTCCTTTTCCGGTCAGACGCAGCCGCATGGTGTCGTGCCGGGTCGGGACAAAGGGCAGGTTCACCTGCACCCGCCTGTCCCGGGTGTCCACCCGGCCCTTTTCTTCCCACTCGCCGCCGTCGAAGCTGGCCCACAGCGTCACCACCGTCCGCTCCATGGCGTCCAGCCGCACCGTCACCCGGCTGCAATACTTGTCGTCCGGGTCTCCGAGTCCGATGTCGCCGGTCACGGCCTCGTATTCCACCGTGTCCTCTTCGCCGCCGGCTTCCCGGCTCCCGTCTGCGGCCCAGATGGCCTCTTTGTCCCAGAGGTAGAGCTGCCGCCCGGTGCTGCACATGGCCCAGCCGGTGGCGTCCTCCTCGTGCCAGAGTCCCTTTTCTGTGTCGTAGACCAGCAGCCGCTGCCCGCCGGGGCTCTCGGTGTGCAGGTAGTACCGTCCCACCAGCCCGCCGGCGGCCGCCCTTGTCACTCGGCTCATGGCCGTCTCGTCCAGCGAGGCCGACACCTTGGTGGGCAGGCTGCCGTCCCACGCCATCACCCCGTCCATCGAGAGGTAGTACAGTGTCTCGTTGATGACGCAGAGGCTCTGGTGGGCGCCCTTGGCCACGCCCGAGCACTGGATGCTGCTCATCTGGTAGTCGCTGGGCTTGGTGCCGTAGAGCTTGTGTAAGCCGTTCTCCTTGAAGAAAAGCACGTATCCCATGCAGGTAGCTGCGCCGGTAAATGCTCCGTCGCTGCCCACGGTCACGGCGTAGCTGTCTGCCGCTGTGCCGCGATAGGAGAACCAGTTGGTGGCGTCACCCAGCTTGCAGGCATAGATGACGTTCTCGGTGCTCGAGCAGCCCCAGACACGGTTGTTGTGCTCCGTCAGCCAGTCCAGATCCGGCACCCGCCGCTGGGCCGTCACGTCCGGGAAAGGCCCGTCGAAGGTCTGGGTGGTCTTGCCGTCCATGGCCGTCCACACCACGCTCTGGCTCGTCACCACACAGGTGCCGTAGTACAAAACGCTCTCGATGTCCGGCGCGATGGAGAGGATCACCGAGTCCCCGGCCACGTCGTCCACCACTACGTCCCCGCCGAAATCGGCGGAATAGGCGTTCTTCACCACGCCCGGGATGCCCGTCAGGGTCACAGTGTCCCCAGCCTTGAACGCTTTGCCCAGCCCCTCGCAGGTCACGCGGCAGTAGTTCAGCAGGATGTTCTGCCACCCGCCCGCCGTGCTGTAGAGCTTCAGGGCGTCGCGGTAGCTCCACGGGGCATCCTCGGCCTGCTTGAGCCAGACGTCGCCGTTCTCGGGGCTTTCCGGTTCGGTCGCGCCGAATTTGTTCGGAGTGTATACCACGCCCGCAGCGTCGCAGGGGGTCACAGTCAGGCTTCTGCCTCCCTGCTGCCAGCCGGATCCCAGCGTGCTCAGCGTCCCCGCTGCGGTGTCAAAGGACATCTTATCCGGCCAGATGAGCACCTTGGTCCCCATGCCCACCATCTTCTTCTCGCTGTCCGTCAGGGCGTCCTTCAGCTCCACGGTGTCGCCGCCGTCGTCCGGGGCATACCGCAGGGTCCTGCCTTCCACGGTCACGAGGCCGTTCAGGTGGTACATCCCGTTCATTCCGGCTGCATCCCGCACTTTCCGCCGGGGCTTGCGGGTCTCGAGGGCCGGGTATCCCCGCGAAGAGAAGTTCTTTTCCTCGCTCATCTCTGCCTCGCTGCAGGCATACCCCTCGTTCAGCCCGCCAAATACCCGCAGCAGCTGCCGCTGGCTGTTGATTTGATTCAGACTTGTGCTTATCATTTCATCCTCCTTCCGGGTTCTCGTTCTTATTCCAATCGGAGAAACGAGAAAAAAGCGCAACAGCTACGACCGCCGCCTGCGGCGGATACAGGGAGTAACTGTTGGGGCCGCGGTCAGCAGGACACGAGTGCCACTCAAGGCACGAAGTGGTCGCTGGGCACCGCAACCCGTCTTAGCGCAGCGGCTAGCTTTTTTCCGTTTCGACTTCTCCTTTGGGGTCTGAAAGGGGCGAGCAGCCCCTTTCCCGTGCCTCCCGCGCTTCGGAAGTAGCGGGTGCTTTTCTGGTTCTCTTTTGGCACGCAAAAGAGAACATATCTCACGTTAAAAGTTTCCCGCCGCCTACCGGCATATAATTCCGCCTCACCCACGCCGCAAACTCCTGCACATAGCTCGTGTAGAGCTGCAATTCGTTCGCCGCCCGGGCCGTCTCGCCGAGGGCGAGGTCCATCTGCGCCGCCAGCCAGTGGGGATAGAGCGCTTCCGCCGCGTTGTCTGCCAGCAGCGGCGTGTCGTATTCCAGCCCTTCCGCCCACAAAATATCCGCGCCGCGGCCCTCAAAGTCGCTGCCGGTGTCGCTGCGCTCCACCACGCTCCGCCGCAGGCCGCTGTCGGCCTGCCGCAGCCACAGCTGCTTCATCTCGTCCGAAAAGCTGTTGTTCGGCCTCAGCTCGTCGGCCATCTTTATCGCTTCGCCTGCTGTCATAAAACCTCCAAAACAAAATCCCCCGGCGCAGCAAGCGCCTGCAAGCTGTACCGGGGAATATCTTTCTGCCCTCTGTCGCAGGGCTCTCCATTTTACGCCTCATCGGGCCTTGAGCGTCCAGCTCAGGCCTGTCCGACACGCCAGTGGCTCCCCTATTAGGGGAGCTGGCTGCCGTAGGCAGACTGAGAGGTTAAATGGTCATCATCTGCGTACCGGCCGCTGCCTGCATGGCCTGGCTCTTCCGGGCCGCCTCGGCGTCCTGCTTGATGCTGTGTTCCAGCACCTCGGCCACAGCCTTCGGCACCTTCACGTCGATGCCGCGCTGGATGAGGTAGCTGTCGCCGTTGACGCCCACGAACACCGGCGCCGCGTAGCGGTCGTCGTCCTTAAACAGGTGGATGGTCACCATGCCGTCGTCCTTTGCTTCGGCCTTTGCTTCGGCCATTGCCTCGGTCTTCTCCACAGTCTCCACCGCGTTCTCCACGGCCTGGGCCGCAGCAGTCTCTTTCTTAGTTGCCATAAATAGATCCTTCTCCTTTCGTTTTGCCGTTCCTGTTCAGCTAAAGCCTGAAATCCTCGGCGAAGCCGTAAAACGGAGAAACGAGAAAAAAGCGTTTAGCGCAGCGGCTAGCTTTTTTCCGTTTCGACTTCTCCTTCGGGGTCTGAAAGGGGCGAGCAGCCCCTTTCCCGTGCCTCCCGCGCCTCGGAAGTAGCGGGTGCTTTTCTGGTTCTCTTTTGGCACGCAAAAGAGAACTTAGCCCCGCGCCGACGACGTGTTAGTTCGCCTTCGCCTTCGCGCTGTACTTCGGGCTGACGCTCTCGATGCGCACCATGTACTGCTCACACAGCCGCTCTGCGGTCTTGATGGCCTTCCAGCCCACGGACGCGCGCTGGTTCAGCGGGTCTTCGCCCGCGCCCAGCTGCTTGACGATGTGCTGCAGGCCGCCGCCCTCCACCTCGGTCACGGCGTAAGCGTGAGCCGCCAGCACCAGAGTGCCGAACACGGCCAGACCGCTCGGGCAGCCGCTGCCGGTCCAGATCTTCGCCTCGCTGGTCTCGATGAAGCGCACACCGGCCAGCTTGCCGATCTCGCCGTTGTAGATGTTCTCGGGGTTAGAATACTTGTGGACATCGATCCACTCCGGGTTGCGGCGCAGATCATAGGCCACATAGGGGTGGACGATGGCCACATAGCTCTCGCCGATGGCGTCGGCATTCTGGGCCTTCAGGGCTGTGGCCGCCTGGTCGATGAGGTCGGGCGTCAGCACGCTGGCGGTGGTCAGGTTGGCGCGGCTGGTCACGGCGGTGTCGCCCGCCGGCGCGTAGATGACGTTGGTGCCGCCCGCCAGCACCTCGCGGGTCACGGTGTCCAGCGTGCGGCCCGCCTGAGATGCCAGTACCTTGGTCGCCTGGGTGATGTTGTTGTCGATGGCGGTCAGCTGCAGCACGTCGGTGATGGCTGCCCAGCCGCCGTACTGCTTCACGGTGGCGGTCATGGGGGTGACGGTCAGGGCCTGAGCATTGGGGGTCACGCCCTCAGTCAGAGGCTCGGTGGCCTTGGGCAGGCTCTCGTACTTGCGGAACTCGATGGTCTTGCCGTTGTTGGCCGGGATGGGGTACTTGTCGCCGAACTGGTCATGCACCAGCAGCGGCTCCGCCTGATCCAGCAGACGCTTCTCGTAGTAGGTCTTCATCTCGGCGCTCATGCCGGTCGCGCCGGTGTGGTTTGCAGGCTGCGCAAACAGCTGCAGATTCATGTGGTTCTTCATGTTTCTTACTCCCTTCGTTTACTCTTGTGCTTTATCGAGAGACTTCTGCTTCCCGGGTTTTCCTTTAAGAAAGGCTCCCCTAACAGGGGAGCTCCGTTCTCGCGCGGCGTCAGCCGACGGGAACGGTGAGAGGTTTTCTTTCGGTCAGCAGCGCCTTCCGGTTAAAAAGTGATGATCTGTCCCCGCATGGCGCGGCGCTCCAGCTCTTCGCACTGCTGGGGCGTCAGCTTGGAGACGTCCGTCTTCAGCACCGCCGCACCGCCGGGGTTGGTGCCGTTCTCGGCAGGCCGTGCGCCCCGCTGGCGGATCCGGGCCTCCACGCCTTTCTCGACGGTCTTGGCCGTCTGGGTGGTGCGCCGGGCCATGATGTCGTCAAAGTAGCGGGCCTTGTAAGCGTCCTCCATCTTCACGCCCAGCTTGAGCATCTGGGCAAAATCCGGGTCAGCCAGTGCCGTTTTGACGTCGAATCCCGGGTCTTCGGCCCGGATGCGCTCCACGGCGGCGTCCCACTCCTGCTGGATGGCTTCCATCTTGGCGGCTTCCGCCCTCTGCTGCTCTGCGGCGCGGTGCTTGGCGTTCTCGCTTTCCAGCGCGTCCATCTCCTTGGCCAGCTGGACGCTGATGCCCTTCTTCATGGCCATGTCTTCGTAGTAGGCGTCATCCTTCACCACGCCGCCCTCCACGGCCGCAGCCAGTGCCTCGTAGTCGCCGGGGGCGGTGCCGTACTTCTGGCCCAGCGCGTTCAGGATACGCCCCACCGGCCCCTGCTCGTTCAGGATGCTGTCGTAGGCTTTCTGGGTGGCCTGCACGATCATCTCGCCAAACTCCCGGTTGTACTCGCCCCGCATCAGTTCGCCAAACGCTTTCCGGTGTGCCTCCGGGTCGGTGCTGCTCTTGTCTGCCGCACCGTCCTGTTCCTCGCCTTCAGCAGCATCTTCCTCCGCGCCCGGCTCTTCCGCCGGGCTCAGCATCTCATCCACCTCGGCGGCAGCAGCCTCCCGGCCTTTGCCCTGGGCGGGAGCAGACGCCGCCTTTTCTGCCGCCGCAGCTTCGCCAGTGCCTTCTGCTGCACCGGCACCGGCGCCGCCTTCCGCAAACAGCTGCAAATCGAAAGGCTCCCCCGGGTTGCGGCTCCCGGCGTCTGCTGCGCTCTGCTTGCATCCTGCCGGCCGCGGCCCCAACAGCTCCTCCCTGCTTCTGCCGCAGGCAGCGGTCGTCGCCGTTGCCGCAAACAGCTGCAAGTCCACCGCCGGGCTGCACTTGCAGCTTTTCTTGAAGTTCACATTCTCCGGGTACTGCTCGGCCAGCAGGGTCAGGCCGTCGGCCACAAGCTCGAACTTGTCCCGCATGAGGACGCTGTCGCCCGCCTCCACATTCACCACCGGGCCTTCCTTGCCCTGATAGATGCAGCTCGAGGTGTGTTCGTCCTCCGCAGCGCTGTACGCCAGCGTCTGCATCAGGCAGCTCACCGCAGCACATACGATGTCCTGTCCCGCCGGGGCATACCCCGCGTGGCCCTCGGCCCTCATCGTCAACTTCCCGCCCTCCGGGTCTGCCACATAAATAATTTTGATCATGTAGAACCTCCTCACTTATTCGGGTTGTTGATGTTCATCGCCCTCTCGGCTGCCTTGGTGGCCAGCGGGTTGGTCCCGCCGCCCACCTGTCCGCCCAGAGAGTTGGTCACTGTCTTTGCGCTGGCCTCTCCGCCGCCGCCTCCGCCGGTCATGGCAGCGGCCGCAGCCCCCGCCTGCTCGCTCAGGTTCGAGCCGTTCTGCTGGTCGATGACCGCCGCCATCTGCTGGATCTGTGCCATGGCCTGCTGCAGCTGCTGGTACAGGGTGCCGTTCTGGGCCACCCTCTGGCGCACCTTCTCGATGCCCTCGAAGTCCATCATGTCCAGACACGCCAGTGCAGCGTCGGCGTTGGCCGGAGCAAAGAATCCCAGCTGGTAGCACTCCTTCGCCGTCTCGTTCTGGCTAAGGCGGCTGAAGGTGCTCTTTTTGGCCGCGCTCACCGTGATGTCGAACACCGGCTCATGGGCGCCCAGCTCCACGCCGCCCACGCTCTCCACCGGCTGCGGCCGCAGCATCTGGCCGGAAAATTCCCGGTACTCCGTGCCGCCCTGCTGGCCGGTGATCCGGTAGACGCGGCTCTCGTCGTAGAACTGCCGCATCAGGTCGATGATGAAGTAGCATTCTTTTGCAAAGGAGCGGTAAGAGCTCTTCAGCATGTCCCGGCTCAGCTTCGAGCCTGCTTCCTGTAAGGCTGCGATGGCCGAGGCCGCCGTCAGGCCGCTGGTCGCGCCGCCCTGGTTCACGTCCCGGTTGCCGCTGATCTCCTTCAGCTCGGCCACGCGGTTCTGCTGGTATGCGATGGTGTTAGAGGGCAGCGGAGCCGTCTCCAGCTCCATAAAGCCCCGCTCGTCCAGCCGTCCCGTGATATGTACCACGTCTTTCGCCGTGTCCAGCAGCTCGTCCTCGTTCACGCCCGCCGTGTCCGAGATAAGGTAGCGTTTCTTGGCGGCCGCCAGCGTGTTCTCGTCCATGGCCTGGGTCATCCGGTCGATGGCGTCCTGGGTGTCCTTCATCACGTCGATGTACCCGAAGCCCGCCGGGCTGTTCTCTTCCACAAAGAGCGGGTCGAACACAAAGGGGTATTTTCCGTGGTCGTAGAAGCCCGTCTCGGCCATCGCCGGGTCGTTCTCGCTGGCGTAGAGCACCACGCCGTTGCAGAACTTGCAGTAATGCACCACGGTCTGACTGCCGGGCTTCTCCCGCTTGTAGTACCAGTCCACCACCACGCTCTTTTCGCTGGTGTCGATGTTCTGGTCGCTGACGTACTGCCCCACGGTGATGCCGCTGCTGCCCGCCTTGCCCTCAAGCTGAGGCCACCGGGCCGCCAGACGGTCGTTGTCGGCCAGCGCCAGCGAGAAGAAGTTGGCCGAGTCCTGGATGTCCTCCACGCCCGGCTCCCAGTAGAGCATCAGAAGGTCCATGCTCCGGATGGCGATGTCCCCAAGGCCCTCCCGCAGCGCCGGGTCCCAGAAGATGCCCTTCACGCCGGTACCCTGCTTGAGCTTGCGCCACCAGGTGTCGCTGTACACGCTCTCGTAGTCGGCCTGCTCCAGCAGCACCGGCAGGATCTCGGAGAGGAGCTTTGCCGTCTCCTCGTCGTCCTGCGCTCTCGGCAGCACGTTCGGCTCCGGGTAGTTGTCCATGGCGTCGGCGTGTTTGTTGGCGATGGAGTTGAACAGCCACCCCGTGCTGGGGGCGCGCTTGCCCTCCATCACCCGGTTGCTGTACTGCTTCCAGTGGCCCAGCTTGTACCATTCCTCGTTGTCGATGATCCGCTTGTCGAGGCTGGCCTTGGCTGACTTGTACTTCTCCAGCACAGCCATCGCCTCGCTGATCTCCTTCTCTCCGATCGCCGGTTCACCATCCAGCACCCCAGTCAGACCGACTCCTTCTGTCTGTGCCTGCGGCTCGTTGTCGGCGATCGCCGCCATCATCTCTGTTTCTCTTTCGTTCAACTATTCTCACCTTCTGGTCCTTCTAAAGCCTGAAATCATCGGCAAAGCCGTAAATCGGAGAACCGAGAAAAAAGCGTTTAGCGAAGCGGCTAGCTTTTTTCCGTTTCGACTTCTCCTTTGGGGTCTGAAAGGGGCGAGCAGCCCCTTTCTCGTGGATCCAGCGCGTCGAAATCGCTGGCGCTTTTCTGGTTCTCTTTTGGCGCGCAAAAGAGAACATATCCCCCGTCAAATCCTCATAAACCTCGTCTTGTCCTTCCTCGGATCCATATCCAGCGGGTCGTCCAGCATGGGCGGCGGCTGGGTGTGCTTTGCGGCGCTGATGGGGTTCTCCATCAGCACATACCGGCACTCGTCGTAGATGTGATCCTCCTGCGTGGTGTCGATGTCCTCCACATTGCTCTCGTCATAGACGAGGTTCGGGATGGTGCGGATGAAGTGCTTGCAGGTGTTGAAGACCTGCAGCATCGGCCTGCCGTCTTCGCCGAAAGCCAGCCGATAGTGAAACTGCATCTTTCCCGCCAGACGGGTGTGGTCGCCGGGCATCCAGTGCAGGAAATTCGGGCTCTTTTCCTGCATGTCCGCGATGCTCTCGCCCCGGCTCTCGTCGAAGATGGCCGGGTCGGCCACGCCCAGGATGACCCGGCCTTTCAGCAGCGGGTCGTTCTGCTCCGCTTCCCGGATCATCCGTGCCTGTTCCATCGGGTCCTTTCTCAGGCCCTCGTTGGGTGTGCCGGTGCAGCCGTAAAGCTCCTTGATCCGGTAGAGCCGCCCGCGCTCGTCCGCTGCATACCACCCCACCGAAAACGGCTTCGAGAAACCAAAGTCGTATCCCCGCCAGATCTTCCAGTGCTCCGGGATGGGGAACGGTTCGATGACGTGGGTCCAGCGCTGGTCCTTGTAATGGTTCGGGTCGTTCCGCCACTCGGTGAACACCTGTCCCGAAAAGCTGTCCCAGTTTCCGTAGAGCAGCGCCTGCTTCTCGGCCTCCGGCAGCGAGGCCAGTGTGCCGATGTAGCCCGGGTCGTTTTCCAGCAGCGCCGGATTGTCAAAGACGGTGGACGGGATAAAAATGCGGGTGCGCCGCCGGGTGATTTCCTTCCCGTCCGGCGTTTTTACCTTCACCAGCTGTACCATCCGCGTCCCGGCAGGTGCCGGACTGATGAACCGTGCCTTCACCCAGCCATGCCCCACGCCGCCGGGGTTAGCCGTGGCCCGGATGTAGACCCGGGTGCCGGGGCCGGAAGGGCGGTTGCGGCTCATGACATAGCTGTATTCGTCCCAAGTAAAGTGCGTCAGCTCGTCCACGCCGATAAAGTCGAAGGCTTTGCCCTGATAGTTGTACTTGTCCTGTGTGTGGTTCAGGCTGCCGAAGTAGATCTTCGCCCCGCTGGGGAAGGTCCAGCAGTGGCTCGAGCCGTTGTACCTCGCTTTGGGAAACACCGGCTTGTAGTACCGCATGGTCTTGTCGATGAGCTCCGAAAGCTGCGGGTAAGTCTTGCGCAGGATGAGCGCCCGGTAGTGGGGGATGTGTACCTGCCGCAGCGCCTCGATGATCAGCGCGTCGCTCTTCCCGCCTCCGGCAGCTCCGCCGTACAGAGCCTCGTCCTCGGTGCGGGCCATAAAAGCTGCCTGCCTCGGCTGCGGCGACCAGATCACCGGCCGTCCTTCGTGCCTTTTTTTCTCCATTCTGTCCGCCTCCCCTCTGTCGCAAGGCCCGGTGCTTCACGCCCCGCCAAGCTCTTCTTGTCTCGCTCAGACTTCCCCGGTCTGCCAAAGGCTATCGGGTTGCGGCTCCCAGCGGTCATTTCGCTGCCGCTCATGCCCTGCTGGCCGCTGCCCCAACAACTCCTCCCTGTTTCCGCCACTGGCGGCGGTCGTCATCGTTGCCCCTCTGGGGGAGCTGTCGGCGCAGCCGACTGAGAGGGCTACTCCACCATCACCTCCGGCCCTTTTTCCTCCCGGCTCTCGGCTCCGATCTCCACCAGCGGTGGGGCATCGCCCTCGCTCTGGCTCTGGCCGGGTACCATTGCCGCGGCCTTTTCGGCCACGGTCATCAGCACGGTGGCCATCGCGGCTGCATTTTTGTCGCTCATCACGCGCTCACCGTACCGCTCCAGCTGGGCGTCCAGCAGCTTTCGCTCCTCGCTGTCCAGCTGCCGGTCATAGCTGTCCTCGGCAGCGTACAGCACAAGCCCCGTCTCCGTGGCGTCCGCCAGCTCCTCGGCGTCGCTCTTGAGCAGTGTGCCGACTGCAAAGCAGCGGGCGCGGGTGTCCTCGTCCAGCTTCCGGTGGAGCTTGGCCTGTACCTGCGCGGCCCGCTGGCTCTCGTCCACACGGCTCTGCAAATAGCTCACCTGCGCCCTCGCCCCGAGGCTGGCCCGGATCGCTATCTCCCGCGCAGCAGCCTGCCGCTCTTTTGCAAAGGCGTCGCTCCGGCCGGCTTCCTCGGCCATCCAGCTGCGGATGGTGCTCTCCGGTACGCCGTACCGCCGGGCTACCGCACAGATGGATCCAGACGACAGCATGGCCATCAGCACCTCGGCCCGCACCTTCGGCGGGTACTTCCGCCCCCGCTGGGAGCCCTTTACCGTGTTTTTGCAATATGCCCGCTTGGCCACCGCTCTGCCTCCCCTCTGTAGTTCTTCCCTCCCAGTCTACCGCCGCCGGAAAAACAAAACTACTGCGGACATTTTGCCCGCAGTAGTTTCTTGTATGGCAAACAGGCCGGGTCTCCCCAGCCATCCTTCGAGAAAGGCTCCCCTCGCCAGGGGAGCTGCTTTGCAGCGCCGCCGTCAGGCGGACTGCAAGGCTGAGAGGTTTTCCTCTCACATCAGCCCTGCCGCCGCCGCATACACCGCAACGGTGCTCAGTGCTTCCAGCTCCTTGTGGTAGTAGGTCGTCCGCCCGATGTGCAGCTTCGCCACCACCCGCTCCTCCGGCATCCCGTCCAGATACCGCAGCTGTAAAAGCCGCCTGCATACCGGGTCTTCGGCCTCGTAGTAGTCCATCGCCAGCGCGATCACGCCCGCCCAGCCGCTTTTTCCCTGTCCACAAGCCCGCAGCTCTGCCCGCACCCGTCGTTTCTGCTCCCTGGTCAATCCCTCGCCGCCTTTCTTCGCGCGCGTTAAAACGCAAAATACCGGTACTTTGTCTGTCAGGTGCGAACTTTCGCACCCTCCCGCTTTACCATCACCACATAGCAGCGCAGCTCGTCTGCATCCCAGCCCTCTTTTTCGTCGCCCGGCGCGTCCGGCTCCGGCACGACGCACCGCACAAACCTCCAGCCCGGGTATCTCTGCTCCCACCAGTAGGCGTTGTCCTTGCAGTCGGTGCAGCCTTTGCGCAGCTGCTTGCGGCTCCATCGGGTGTCGTTGGGGGCGTGCTCCACCGGCAGTGTCAGATTCCGCGTCTCGTACCACCTCATCTGTCCGTGCTTCTCGAAGTAGGTGATCAGGTCATCCAGCCTGTTTTGCAGATTTAACCGGTCAGCATTGGCTGTGCCGAGGCTCTCCACGCTGCCGTCCGGCCAGCGCATGGCCCACTTGTCCTCCAGCAGCTGCCGGAACTCCGCATTCTGCCGCATGGTCAGTCCTTTGCACTCCACCAGCAGATGATGGTGGTACCGCCCGCTCTTCCGTCCGCAGCCGGTCAGGCCCATGACCCGCAGCTCCATGTCTGCGCCGTACAGCTTTGCGATGGCAGCCTTCACCCGGCGGATGTAGTTGCGCAGATCCCGCTGGGCCTGCTCCATGCTCTCCGGCAAAAAGGTGTCTATGTAGGTCAGCGTCAGGTAAAACCCCAGCACGGTAAAGTTGGCGTTGGCTTTCTGTACCCTCCAGCGGTGGGAGTGCTGGGCGTTCCGCTTCTTCTGCCGCTCGCTGCTGGGTCTTGTCTTCTTCCGACGCTTGGCCTTGTGCTCCTCTGGCGTGATGGGGTAGAGGTCCACCTCCATGTATCCCTCTCCGCAGAGCGTCCTCTTCTCCCGGGTGTAGGTCTGCTTCATCTTGTACCCTCCTGCTGCCTTGAGCTGGTAGTGTAGTTTTCTCTTCCGTGGTCATCACCGTCACAGAAATAACGGGTATACTAGCTCCCCAAAGCGCCCGCCCGGACGCTTTATTTAAGAGAGGTTTACCTCTATATAAACCGATATGCCTGCCGCCGAGCTCCCTCGGCAGCACCCATCTCGCCTTATATTTTTGTCGAAGACGCCCCCGATGGTTTTCCATCGGGGGCTTACCTGTCTGTATTTTTATGGCCTTGCCGGCTTTCCCGCTGCCGCCCAGTAGCCGTAGGTCAGCTCCGGTCGGCCCTCTTTTTTGGCGATGGCGTTGTAGATCATCAGGTCGTGGACGTCGTAGTCCAGCGGCGTCGGGTCCTTGATCCGCCGCAGCACCGGCAGCTTCGGCTTTTTGCTCTTCGGCTTGGGCGGCTTTTCGCTCCGGGCATTGTGCATGCTGACCTGCCGCACCTCTTTTCGGCAGGTCATTTTTGCGATGCCGCGCCTGTCGCAGCGCCCGCCCTGCTGGTTGTAGGCGTAGTAGGCCCCGTTGTCGTCGCCAAAGACGCCCGCCTCCCACAGCTCCCGGGACGTACCCTCGCCCATTACGTTTCCGGCTGCATCGTAGCAGGTGTAGACGTTCATCACCCGCCCCTTCTCGCCTCGCCGGGGCTTGTCCTCCGGATGCAGCAGCTCGCTGCTGATGTTGTACTTCCGGTCCCTCATCCGGTTGTTCTCGTGCTTGGCCCACTCGCTGGTGTGGTAGCCCCTCGGCACGATGCCGCTGGCCTCCAGCTCTCCGGCTGTGCCTTTTGCGAGGACTTCCCCGGTCAGGTAGTCCTTTACGGTGTAGAGATTCGCTTTGCCCATCTGCTCTCCTTCAGCTGCGCCATCGCAGCCGTAGCCTTTTCTTCCAGCTTCTTTTCGCTCAGGATCCGCAGGCCGCCTTTCCCGGCCCGGCGTCCCAGCTCCTGCATCACGGCCCGCTTCAAAAAAGTCCGCTTCTGCTCTTCGTAGTCCCGCTCGGCCTGCTTTACCCGGTCCTCGTCCGGCTGCTCGTCCACAGTGACCTCTTCCTTCAGCGCAGCCTGCGCGCACCGGCGCAGATGCTCCATCGCCACATCCAGCCCATCCGCGTGACCTTCTTCGTTCACCTGCCGGTAATTGGCCAGTGCCTCTTCCTTCAGCCGGTTCAGCCGCCCGGCTCCGAAGCCCAGCTCCTCGATGCAGGCCTCAGCGCACAGCGTCCAGACCATGCTGGCTGCCACATCGCCCGCCATCCGCAGCTGCTCTTCCCGCCGGGTGCGGGTGCTGCGCAACACCGGCACCCGGAAATCCGGGTCCACGCCCTCCGGCATCCAGCTGCGCCGCAGCGCAAGGCTCCTGTCCGTCGAGGGCATCCCTCGGTCGTTCACTGTCATGGCCACATCCAGACTCTCCTGCCCCAGCTTTTCCGCCCGGGCCAGGATCTTGTTCAGCCGCGCCGCGCCAACGCCGAAGCTCTGATGCGGCGCAATGAGGATGCACCACCTCGTCATCTCCGCCGTCCCCTCCCGCGTCAGGTCAAGCTCTGTCGTGAGACTCATCTTGTTTTTCTTCATGCCCTTTGTACTCCCTGCACTTCTCATCCCGCCCGGCGCAAGCAAGGCATCCCGGACGGGTTATCTCAAAAACATGGATGCATTGCTTTCGGTCTGTCACGGCTCCCCCGTCTCCGCCATCAGGCGGGTCAGATCGCCCAGCATCCCGCTCACGGTCTTGGAGAGGATGTTGATGGCGTCCTCCTGCAGGTCGCCCGGCAAGGCCCGCACCGTAAAGCTGGCCGCCACCATCTCCTGCTTCAGCCGGGTGTTCACCCGGCTCACCTCCGCCCAGAGCTTTGCCTCGTCCGGCGTCATCTTCCGGGCGCTGGGCCGGACAGCGCCCTTGATGAGGGCCGCCAGCTGGTGGAACTCTTCGTCGCTCACCTCTTTGTCGTCGCTCGCTGCGGCGATGGCCCGCGCCCGGTCGCTGGGGGTGCCGGTGCGCAGGATGTGCTCGTATTCTTCCAGCTTCATTTGCATTTTTCTCCCTTTACGCACTATGCCTGTCGTTCTTCTCTTCCGCCGCCCTCTGGCAGCTCTTCAGCCTCCGGCAGTACCGGCGCAGCTGCGCCTTCTCCGCCCGCTCGATCTCGAGCCCCCGGCCATAGCCCCAGCAGACGATGCCGCCGGCGGCCAGCAGCACGGCCAGGATGGCCGCGCCCGTCCAGCTGCCCACGGTGTCAAAGGTGACGCTGTCGCCCACCCCCGCCGCGCCGATCAGCAGCGCAGCGCCGGTCAGGTAGAGCGCCTGTATCTTCATTTTCATTGCAATTCTCCTCTCGCTGTGGTAAAATCGTTCTAGTGATAGGCCCTTTCAACCTGTCACTCGGAAGCTCGTCGGTGTTCCAGCACCGGCGGGCTTTTTGTTTTTTGGGGCCTTCCTGGCGTTCCGCTGGCAGAGCTCCATGGTCTCCTGCCGCTGCTCCAGCGCGGCGTTCTTGTCGATGCGCCACAGCCTCGGCCCCTCCTTGTGGGCGGGCAGCTCGCCCCGCTGGCACATCCGCCGCACCGTCTTCGGGCAGATACCCATCAGCTCGCCGTACTGCGCCACAGTCAGATACGCGGGCAGCTGCCTCGCGTCCCATACCTTCGCTTTTCGCATGGGCTCACCTCCTCACAGCCACTCGCTGCAAATGGTGTCGGCCACGTGCTTTGTAAACCCCAGCAGCTCGTCTCCCCGCTGGAACATCAGCACGGCAGCGCCCACGATGGGCAGCTTGCCGTTCGCCGTAACGTCCGCCGGGGCAAGCTGCGTGGCCTTCCGGTTCGCCGCCTTGCACTTCATTCGGCCATCCTCATCCACCAGCAGCACCAGCCGGTCAGCCTCTTCCCGCGCCCAGGTGGCGTCCAGCGCCGACGGCACGGTCTCCACATATCCGCTCACCAGCTTCTGCAGGGTCTCCAGCTTCGCGCCGTCCCCCTCGTCGCACTTGAGCACAAAACTCCGGTTCTTCGCCGGGATCACGATCATGTAACGGTTCATTTTTTACGCCTCCTTATTGTCATATCCAGCCTTTTCAGCGTCCTCGATGCTCACATCGTCAAACACACCTTCCAGCACCCGCAGCACCCGGCTCTGTGCCGTGGGTCTCAGCCCCGCCCGCCGCATTGCGATCAAGCAGTAGCCAATGCAGGCCGCGTTGCTCCACGGCCCGTTCAGATTCTTCAGCATTTCTTCCACGTCTTTCTCCTTTCTCCCGCACTCTTCGGCGGGTCAGTTGTGAAAATCTCGTGAAGCTTAATGGTACTTTACGACACTTTACGTCCCTTTGATGGAATCATCGGTACTCTGTGGGAAAATAGCTCGTTTGCCTTTTTGCCGCCAGCCCCTTATACTGTCAATATCTCGACAGAAAGGGGGTCATTTCATGGCAAATTCAAAGCAGACCAGCAAGGCCGTCGCAGGCAAGGCGTCTTCCATTTTGCGCGATAAACGCTATGGCTCTAAAGTAAAGAGCGTTGCTGCCAGCGCCTTAGCACAGACCAGACCGTCCAAGTCCAGCAAGAAAAAGTAATCGTTTTCCCTTTGGGCATCTGTGCTGCAACACAGGTGCTCATTCTTTTTCTTCAAACAGGTAGTCCAGTGTACGGCCTTCGAATACCGCCTGAATGGCTTTTGCTTCCCGCATGGTAAATTGAGTCCGGCCATTCATTTTGTCATTCATCGAGCTTTCCGAGATTCCAATGTACGCCGCCAGCCCCCGCTGGCTGTAGTGATGCTTCTTCAGCTCCACCACCAGATTTGCAAACATCTTTTTCTCCTTCCTCCCGCACTCTTCGGCGGGTCAGTGGCTTGTCCGCTTTCCCGCTGCGTGATACAATCCTTTCAGAAAGGATGTGTTTCTCATGTCGATTGACATTATTACTGCCCTCGCGGCCATTGCATCGTGTATCATTTCTGCCGTTAACCTGTACTCCACATATCGCTTGACCAAGTACACCGTGCAGGCCACTCACGATCTGGAATCCGAAAAGCTCTTCTTCCATGCCAAAACGGAAGCTTATCGGGCATTTCTCAGCACGGCATCCGAGTATATGGCAGACCCTTCCGCAGAAAATACGCTGCGGATGAACGCCGATTGCTCCTATGCCGTCCTTTTTTCCAGTCCCAAAACGCAGGACGCTCTGAGCACTTACGGAAAAAGCATGATTCTTTCCATGTCAGATCCGGATTCCAAAGGGCTGTCCGATGAATTTGTTCGCGCTCAGATCGCCGCTATGCACGCGATGCAAGAAGAGTTAAGCACGACAATGCACCCCACACCGCTAAAATAATTGCCAGCGTTTCAAGTCCGACCCCAATGTCCTGAAGAACATCGTTGTCTTTCTCGATTCCTACCACAAATAGTCCGGTTCCTGCTGTACTGAGCGCCGCTGCCAATATGCTGACTGCGATGCACAGAGCTTCTTCGTTTACCATCGACCTTCCTCCTTCCTCACGCGCTCTTCGGCGGGTCAGCGGTCAACTGCGATGCTGGCAAAAGAGATATTCCATCCTCAGCCCCGGGAAAAGCACGTTCCGAACTTTTTCAGCTTCCGGGTATGTAAAATCAGTTTCTCCATTGATTTTGTTTCGGGCAGTTTTCTCTGAACATCCAATCGTGCTCATAATGTCCTTTACCGTCAGGCCGTTCCGTTGCATCTCAGCTTTCAAATTGTCCATCGCTTACGCTCCTTTCACTCGTTTCGATTTTACCGTATGTGGTAAAATCTGCTTTGATTTTACATCCTTAAACGGTAATTATCAATACCGCCCCTGAAATTTTTTATACAATTCGGTAATTTATTATTGACTTGCTGGGTTCTATTATCTATAATGGAGCCATACTACGAAAGGAGAAAATTCCCGTGTGGCTTGAAAATCTAAATCGATTGAAAAAGAGCAGTAGCATGACGATTGAAGAAATCTCTTGCGCCTCTGGTGTGCCTAAAGGCACCCTGAACAAGCTCTTTGCTGGTCAGACAAAAGACCCCCAGTTGTCCACTGTTTCCGCCGTGGTTCACTGCATGGGCTATACTCTCGACGACCTGTCCGACGATATCGCAAACGGTAAGACTCAACTCACCCCCGCTCAGGCAAAGCTACTGGACAGCTTCGATCAGCTCAACGACGAAGGCCAGATCAAGGCGGTGGAGTACGTCGAAGATCTCGTCCTCACCGGACGTTATAAAAAACATCCTGCGTCTGGTCTGGGCGCAAAGGAAGCATAAAAAATAACCGCTCTGGCTAAACCAAAGCGGCTGATCAGTATGGTGGTTTTTTATGATTGATGATTTTTACGCTCGTCCACTTTATGAGCGCTCGGCAATTATTCACGCCGAAACAATCAAATTTAATGTTAATGAACTCCTTTTGGGAATTTCTTTCCCCAATGAAGAGTTAAAAAGCCAAGTTCTTATTGATCTGTACTCGTTCTTTATTGCTTGCAACGAAGAAATTCTACATTTTTCTGATGATGAAAACACTCAAATTTTTCTTCGTCTTTCCAAGTCAATTTCTGATGAAGATAATTTCTCGAAAATCATAAAAAAAGAAAGTCAGTATGTCTCTTTGTGGATGAACTCCCTTCCGGATGATATTCTTTCCCCTCGCTGTGAAGATGTCCCCATTTTGTGTTCTGTAGTTTCTAGTGACCTCGCCTCGCTTTTAGTCATCTCGCAATCAGCTTTATTTTCTTGTTTTCAACAATATCTTAGAGATCTTTCATGCGAAGACTCCTCAAGGTATAAGCAGATTCTAAACGGTATACTTCCGTCATCACAAGCGGATCACCTTAGTACGCCGCATACTTTTTCATGTTCAATTTCTTCCCTGAATTCTCCAAAATCATTTTTGTCTACTGTAAAGAAAAAACATGTTTCTAACGAAACCGCCAAAGGTTGCGGTTGCCTTTCGGTGCTTCTTGTAATTTATCTTCTCATTGCCTTTTTCGGAGATTAAATAATTTTGAATCGAGGTGAATCTTATGTCCACCCGCAGCCACCCCGAATCCGCCCGCATCATCCGGGAGGCACGGCAGGCCGCCGGGCTGACGCAGCTGGAGCTTGCGGAGAAGCTTGGTGTCACCATCGGCACGATCGGCTATTATGAGCGAGGCGCCGGGATGCCCAAAACAGATAATCTCTTTGCACTCTGCGACATCCTGCACATCAGACCCGCCGACCTCCTGCGCGCCGATTCATAAACCTAACGCCCTCGCCAGTGTTTCCACCAGCGGGGGCGTTCGTGCAAGGCCGTATATGGCTTTATCCCAAATATTTCAGGAGTTGCAGCAGGTACTGACCGGACTGCATATCCCGTTCATCGCGGTCAAGATTTCGTTTTCCGAAAATGACAAAGCCATTTTCGGAGTAGAAATCCGTCAGGCTTTTCTTGTCTTCACACTCTAAGTAAACAAACTTGCCTCCAAGCACAGCCTGAATCGCCCGCACCTTATCTGTTGCAAGCTTCAGCAGCACATCTCCGGGAATCAATTTGTTGTACTCATTTGCAAAGTTCTTTCCCAGCTGTCCAATCAGCGGTGCCGAAATCATGTAGTTGTCATTCATAGCATATGGAATATCCCTTGTCATCGCAAATCGGTTGACCTTCTTTGCCATTGTTTTGCTTACGCTCTTCCGGGGAATTTCCAGCACCTTGTTAGACAAAGTGAAATAGCCTACCAGCACTGGCTCTCCTTTATAGGAAGTAAACACCAGCTGTGTCTGAGCGATTCCCTGCTTTGCAAATTCAATGGCTTTGGAATGCAAAAAGTATTCTACATCTTTATTCAGTGGGCATGAAAAAGTGGAGAGGACTTCTTTTGTGCGTTCCTCTCCAACTTCTTGAATCATTTCTTTCAGGTTTACAAGTCCGTATCCTGTCATTTCTTTTCAAACATCTCACGCAGCGTATCGCCCTTTATCTCATGAACGGTCTTGTCCACAACAACGGTCTTGCTGCTCTTTCCTTCGGCGTTTTCCAGTGCTCTCACAAAGTTCCGTGCAAGCGGTTTTGTGCGTATCACCACATTTTTTGTAATACTCTTTGTCGCCATCCAAAAGACCTCCTTCGTTTTTTGAACGTGCAAAGCTGCAAAATCCTCTTTGCAATTCTATTATATGCAATCACCCTCTGAATGTAAAGTCTTTCTCAAATCTTTTTATTATACCATCCCGCATCTGCATTGACCACAAAAAAGAAAAAATCCCGGCAGCCTTGTACGATAAAAGCTGCCGGGGTGCGCATGGGGGTGCAATGTCGGAGAAAAACAACGTAGTCAATGACTCTTCGCCTGCTGACACATCCAGTATACCATACCTCATGTGCATCGGCAAGTGAGTCCGAAAGGAGTTTTTATGGCCAAAAATAAAAAAGGTTCTGACGGCCGCTACCGCTACCGTATCTATCTGGGCAAAGCGGACGATGGCAGCAAAAAGTTCAAGTCCTTCTATGGCTCCACGGAGCGCGAAGCCCGCGCTGCTGCCGAAGCGTATCGCGCTGCCATCGGCAAGGGCATGGATCCTCAGCAGGCCGAAGCCACCTTAGGCACCCTGTACGATAATCTCATCGCGTCCAAAAAGGCAAAGGGCATCAGCCCAAAAAGCATTGACCGGCTGGCCACCAATAAAGCCCACTGGGGCGATTTGGTGGCCGTCCCGGCCTCTGAGCTTCGCGCGTCCGACTTCCAGCAGGTGCTCAACACGCTGGCCGGCTGGCACGACGGCAAGCCGCCCCTCTCCCACTTTACCCTCACCAACCTTCGCGGCAGCGCCAAGGCGGCGTATGACCTCGCCATCCCGGAGATCGTGATGTACAACCCTCTGGTCAAGACCATCACCCCCGCCGGGGCCGCGTCGGAGTCCCGCGACCCCATCACCGAGGCGCAGCAGCGCTGGATCCGTGAGACGCCCCACACCGCCCAGCGAGCTGCCATGCTCCTGCTCTACTCCGGCCTCCGCCGCAGCGAGGCCACCGCCCTCACCTGGGCGGACATCGACCTCGACGACGCCACCATCACGGTCAGCAAGGGCTACGACTTCCGCGCCAAAAAGGTCAAGATCCCCAAGACGCCTGCCGGCGTCCGCGTCGTCAGTATCCCCAAGGTCCTCGTCGATTATCTCCGCACCCAGCAGGACGGCTGCCTCTACGTGCTCCACAACCCCAAAGGCCGGCAGATGACTGAGCAGGGCTGGAAGCGCCTGTGGGAGAGCTACATGCGTGACCTTAACGTCAAGTACGGCTACGACGGCCAGCAGAACAAAAACCGCCCAGGCGGCCTGCCCATGCTCATCGACACCTTTACCCCGCACCAGCTCCGCCACACCTTCTGCACCCTGATGTACTTCGCCGGCGTGGACGTCATGACCGCCCGCGATCAGATGGGCCACAAGGACATCTCGGTCACGCTGGGCATCTACACCGCCCTCGATAAAAAATTCAAAAAGAAAAAGATCAATCGTCTGGATACCTACCTCAAAAAATCCTGTGCCAACTCGGGCTGACCCTCTTGTTTCTCTCCCCTTTTTGCGCCACCTCTTGAGCCACCTTTTTGAAAAACTTTCCGCGAAATTAGGGCAATCAGCGCCCACATCCCCCTCGAAAGGCATTTTCGCAGACAAATAAAAATCCCCGAAAAGCCAGGCGCGAAGCCACTTTTCGGGGATTTTACTTTGGAG
>OGCM01000895.1_pt1 | contig 41218 bp, 30 predicted proteins | sample 1570151 | NCBI WGS metagenome assembly OGCM01 (sample SAMEA4370582, study PRJEB24528) | human gut metagenome
CTCCTACTATATATATCGTCTCTTTTTTTGCTTTTTTCTTTAAAAAAATAAAAAAAATTACGAAATGTTCGTAATCTCTATAAATCATTTAATCTTGCTTTAATAAACATGAATATATATAAATATTTTTTTGCCTCTTTTTTTGTGTTAAATGAAAGATCCTTTTGATTAATATACTTGATAGCATTATTCCATTCATCTAAAGAATAATCATCTATTGAAAAAAATAGAATCTTATTTACTTGCACATAAGTAAAAGCAATATTATTTCGTAAATCTGAAATATAATTTTTATCAGCAGAAATTCTTATTTTTTTTAACAGTTCTATTTTTTCGTTCATCATTAAATCCTTTCTAAATAGTGGAAAACTATATTAAAGAGTTAGTATCTTTAATATAGTTTGGGAAGAAGATATAAAAATATCTAAATGTTGATGTCTAACACATCACATGATTAATATACACTCATTAAGAGCTTAAATAAAGAGATTAGCTAAAGGCTGTCACAGGTTTCATTTAATGTTACATAATGCCTAATAAAAAGAAAAGTGAGGTCTTTATCCTCACTTTAAGGCTATGCCTTTTGTTTCTTTAATAAATACAATCCAATAATAGCTAAAACGCAAATTCCTAAATATAAACCAATATTTGTATTATCTCCAGTTAATATTTTAGATAACTTATGTTGAGTTGTATCATTTTTAACTGTTGTTATAACTGGTACATAAGTATTAGTAATATTCATACCATCAATAGATGTATTATATCCTTTAACATAATCTTCACTGATTGTATAATTGATTTCTTTTCCTTCTTTATATTTTAAAAGATTTCCAAAGTCATATGTCCAATCTTGTGATTTTGAAACATCTAAAAATGCAATTTCTTTTCCATCAGCATATAGACGTACTCTAATAGTATCAGGTCTTTGATGTGCTTGATCATGATTATCAATCCAAGTCTTAGTTCCTTTAAGATGAACAGTTTCAACATCATGACTATTTGTAATAATATAACCATCCTTTTGATTTCCAGTAATACCTACTTTATATCCTTTAACTTCGTCTTCTTGAACTGTATAAACAATTTCTTTTCCATCTTTATATTGATTTAAATCATCAAATGAACTAATCCATTGATTATCATCACTTAAAGTTAATGTTTTTCCAGTATCTTTACCATCAGCGTATAAATGAACAATAACTTGTTTAGCACGTTTACCATCTTGATTATCTTGATCATTCCATTCTTTTGTTACATTTACACTTGTTTTTAAGATTTTATGTGTATTTGTAATATCAAAATCATTAATTTCTGTAGCATAACCTGCTACTTCATCTTCACCAACTGTATAATTGATTTCTTTTCCTTTTTTATATTTTGAAAGTTTTCCAAAATCATATGTCCAATTAGAATCTTTATCAACTACTTTTGAGGCAATTTCTACACCATCAGCATATAATCTAACAGTAATATTTTCAGGACGTTTTCCATCTTGATCATGATTATCATTCCATGTTTTAGTTCCTTTAACTGCTACTGTTTCAGCATCATGTGTATTGGTAATAATATAACCTTTATCTTGGCTACCTGTATATCCTATTTCATATCCATTCACTTTTTCTTCTTTTACAGTATAATTAATTTTATTTCCATTACTGTATTGATTTAAATTAACAAATGAATCTTTCCAATGATTAGTATCACTTAATGTTAGTGTCTTTCCAGTATCTTTACCCTCAGCATATAGATGAACAATAACTTGTTTTGTACGTTTACCATCATTATTGTTATTATCATTCCATACTTTTTCAACTGGTATCGTAATTTTTTCAACCTTATGTTTATTCGTTATTTGATAACTCTTTGTATCTTCATCATAAGCAATTGTTTTAGCATAATGAGCAACATCTACTTCATCTATTGTATATTGAATTACTTGTCCTTGATTATCATATTTTGGCATATCAACAGACCATTTCCAATTATTATCTTTTATTACAGCAATTGTTTTAACAACTGCATCACCATTTTTAATTTGTATTCCAATAGAATTTGGACGTAATCCATCGTAATCATTACTATCATCCCAAATTTTTTCACCACTAATATGAATAGTTGGTTCAATTAAACCTAAGTTTTGATTTGGTAAGTTATATTCATATTGTCCGTTATTAATCATTTCTTCTTTAAAAGGCATTGTTAGATTAGGAATTGATCCTGTTACAATTCTTTGATCTGTTTCACTTTTTGTAACTATATTATCAGATGTAACTTTTGAACTTTCTTTATCACTACCTTGATTAGCAATTGTTGATTCATATTTTTCTAAAGATGTTTGATCAGATGATTCAAAAACAACTGTATATTCACCTTCAGGTAAACCTTCAAATTTGTAATGTCCGTTTTTATCTGTTGTAATTGTTGTTGGATGTGTAATTGTTTTATAAATATCTCCATCTTGTACAACTTCTTCATAAGCTTCAAATGATTCATAGCAATCACCATTTTTCTTAAGAATAATCACCTTAACATTTTCTACTCTTTTTTCACCATCTTCCAATTTACCATCTTTATCTTTATCAATCCAAACAGTTCCTTCTAATGAACGTTTAACAACATCTACAGATGCATCATCACTAAGCAAAGTATCTTGATGTAATGTAGAAATTGAATTAAGTAAATGATCTCCTTCTGCAGCAATAGCAGCATATTCCATTTTTAATTTAAAAGAACAATTTCCTTTTAATTTTTTATCTTTATAAGCAATAACTGTTGGCCATGCACCAATCAAGTCCTTACCTTTAATTATTACTTCTCCATTTTCTTCAACTATTTCAGCCTTTTTCCAACCATTTTCTTCTGTAACATCAGATGCTTTTATTCCATCTGCTTTTTTTCTTCCGTATTTTTCAGCATTATTTGTATACCAAATTTCAACATCATTTATTTCATCACCAATAGCTGCTTTATCTAATGTTAACCCTGTTAATTTATAAATTCCTTTCATGATTGTTCCATCATAACCATCTTGAGGCATTGTATCAACTGCAAAAACATCATCTCTTGCATTAGAATTTACATTACTTAATAATAAATTAAAATCTCCTTTATCTTCTAGTTCTAATACAGACTTACCTGTTTTACCTAAATAAAATTCATTATTTTTATTAACTGTAATTGATGTTGTAACTTCATTATTATTATAAGTTGTAAACGGTCTTTTATCTTCATCTGTCTGTATATTAATTGTATTTTGTAAAACATCATTATTATTTACATCTTGATTAAGATCTGTTGTATTACCAATTTTACATGAATAATAAAGTGATGGTAAAGTTCCATTAACTAAATTAACTTTTTTAATTTTCCATTTTAAAACAGTTTTTCCATTTTCATTTGTACTTATTGTAGGTTCAATCGCTTTTCCACCTTCTACCTTACCTTCTTTAGGAAATTGTGATTTATAGTTTCCACCCCAATATGCACTATTAGGTATATAAGTAAGACCATCTGGTAAAGTATCTTCTAAATAAACTGTTGTTGTAGAACCCTCTGGAATAGTTACATTATCCCAAAAACTCATTTTACTATCAATTTTATAATCTACATATCTTTCATTAGAAGAAACATTATAAAATTTTCTTGATTCTCCATTACTCTTTTGAGCTACTTGTTTTGTGATACTTGTTGTATATGGGACAACATAAATACCATCAGCAAAAGTAATATTATTATTTGGAGTTACTTTATCTGAATAAACTCCATTTTCATAAGTTGGAACAGTATATTCATTTCTATAGTCAAGTGTAGCATTTGAAGGATTTATATTTTTAAATAGTTCATCTGGTTTTTTCCCTTGTTCAGTTTTATGCCAAATCCATTGTTTCCAATCTTCTGAATTTAATTTTTCACCATTTGTTTTTCCTCTATATTCTCTAACATCTTGTTCATATGCTTGCATATCACTAATACTCCACGTGTTAGTAACAGCGGTAACCATGTATACTTGATCTGCTATATTTGGATTTTTCTTTAAATTTGATGTAAATTGCGTAAGTAAATTGACATCAGGTTTACCTTTTTTTATTGGACAACCTCTATATTGCACATAAACAACATCACAACACGTTTGTTTACGACCATTATTCTTCAAATCATCCTTCATATCTTCAAGACTATCATAAAATTTAAAATCACTTAAATTTTTAGTTCTCATAGATTCATTAGTTAAAGCTTCCCCATCATTAGAAATACCATATGATATTTTACATTTGTAGCCAGTATCTTCTCTTGAAAAATTTTTCATCTTTACTTCATCAAAAGCATTTCTATTAAATAAAACAAGTTGATCTATAGCTACTGGATAATTATTAATATTACCATCTTCAGAAATAATATTCATTTGATCATAGCCTACTGTAAATCCTAAATCAGTTGCTCCAACAGCAGCAATATCCCCATCTACGTTAGTAAATTTCTTTCCAGGAGTATATTCATCAGTCCATGTTTTTTTATTTGATGTAGAACTGTAAAAAATACTTTGATTTCTACTACCTGGACTTGTATTATCCCAATTTGATGTTTGTTTATTATCATCTCTTTTAGTTTCTTTTGTAGTTACATTATCATCAACTTCAGAATATGCATTCATATTGATGACTTTAGCTGTTGCACTTATATTAGTTTTTCCCGTTATATCAGGATTGTATGATGATAAAGATGTTGTTTCATTGTTATTAGGATATACTACTTGAAATTGTTGTGTAGAGAAAACACCTTCTAAAATTGAATTAATATCCCCATTTGAATAACCAGTAGGCATATTTTCATAGCCAGTTGGGAAATGATTAAAATCAGTATCATATCCAGTAACTTCAAAATGTAAAGTCGTACCCTCTTGTGTAACTGTATAATTTCCACTATTACTACAATAAATACGATTATTAGCATTACCAGAAGCATTTTTATTTGAATATGCTATATCAGTTACTGCATCGCCATCTCTTTTATTTTCACACACTCTATATAATAAAGGCGTAAAATCACTAGATGCATTTATACCATTTACAGTAAATTCACTTAAATCAACATCAAATTTAAATGGTTTTGTTGGATCAGGTAATTCAACTCCTCTCATTCCATTACCTGGTTTTCTTACTTCTAAAGCAACACCATAATTAATTTTATATCCTTTAATATCTTTATCTTTTCCATTTAATAAAGGATTACCATAATAACCTGTATGATCACTATCAAAATCATATTCAGCGAGTTTTATTGTTTCAGTTTTCTTTTTTAAAACGATATTGTACATTGGGGCAGTTGTAACAATAACTGGCTTCATATTATCAACAGTAGACATATGATTTTTATCATTATCTACATAAACATTAATTGTTGGTTCAATTGTATCATCTTGATGTTTATTTTTAATTTGTAAACCAAATCCTACACCAATAGCTCCACCATTATACTCATTTACATTTAATTCTTTTGAAATCGTATAGATTTTATTATTACCATCAATGACTGGTTCAGGTATTTTATCCGATGTTACAGTTTGTGTTGATAAAACTAATTCATCATCATTTGGAATAATAAATTCATAAGTAATTGTATGATTAACATTACCTAAATTTTGAAGAGTCGTATTGACTCTATATGTAACAGTATCAAAAGAACATACGATATCATTTGCTTGAGAATTATCATAGCCCCTATTTTCTCCTGTCTCTTTGTTATAACATAATTGATTTAACTCAGGCGTTCCATTATCTCCTAAACCACTTAGTATTCCATTACCATAAACAGTACCATCATTATTTTGTAATAACTTTGAATTAACAATGACACCTGATTCCTCGGCAAATACACCTACTTGGAATGTTGCGACTGCAATACATAAACATATCGTAAAACAAAATATTCCTTTAAACTTTTTAAATATTTTTTTCATCTTTTACACCTTCCCTTAATTTAAAATACAAAAAGCCATTTACAAATCCTATTGCAACTGGCTAGCATTTTAAAGCCCCTTTAGCTTTGCGTCATAACCTTTCGATTACTTTGCTTAATATATCTAACTACGCCTATAATATAAAATATATTTTAATAAAAATGAATACTATTCATTTTCCTTGTCACAATTTACATTTCTTGTAACAAAAAAGGAGTATTGCTACTCCTTATGCATTAATATAGAACATATATATTTTTTAGCATCTAAACTATTATTAAATTCTTTATTTTGATTACTCACATATTTTGCTGCATCGTTCCATTCTTTTAAAGAATAATCATCAATATTAATTTCTTCAATTTCATGAAATTGATAGAAAGTTAAATAACGATTACATGCTAAATCTGAAATATAGTCGCTATTAGTAATAAATCTTATTCTTTCTAATAATTCCATCCCTAAATCCTCTCATATTTACATGTTTTGTATAGAAGGTGTTAAAAATTTTAATTATGATTTGTAAATATTTTAATATTCATTTTTATTTTTTAATAAGAATATGCCCATTAATGATGTAACCATCATTAATATAATGAACATATAAGATGTTTGATCATCTGTTTGAACAGATTTTCTTTCTATATTTGATGATAATTGTTTATTTGTCTGATCATCTCCTTGTATCACATCATGATGAAATTGATCTTCTATGTATCTATCTTCTTCAATAGAAGATGGATCTTTGCTTCCATCTAAATAAGGTAATGTATAATGAAGTGGATTTCCACATTCATTTCTATATACATTTCCTAAATCTGTAAGTACACCTAATTGATTTTGATTTGATGTATCTTTAGTATTATAGAATAAAGCACTTGATGCACTTTGTAACTGCGTAGCATCAAAACTGAACCAAGCATATCTTTCTACAAAAGAAAGATCATCTAGTCCTTGAATATCATCAAAACCATTAATAACATATTTCATAAATTCTTGAACAGCTTTATTATGTTGTTCATCATTTCCATCATATGGATGCCAATATTCATTTGAATCCCAAGCTGCTACTGCAAATTCTGTTACCCAAATAGGTTTTTGATAACAATCATAAATATCATTCATATATTTCAAAAAGCTTTCTGCTGCTTTTTTAGGTGTATATTCTTCACTATCTAACCCAACATATCCAGGATAATTATGAACAGCAATAAAATCATCTTTTATTTCTAGCCGATTCCAATAGTTTTCAAACCAGCCATTTTCTTTAACTGTAGATTCACTTACTGCTGGAGAACCAACTCTTAATCCACTTGAATGGAAATCTTGATTATAGCTAGAAGCTAAGTCAACAGACATATTTGCTTCTTGATCATAATCAGGTTCATTGAAACTTAATACTTTATCATATCCTTTTTCTTTTAATGATTTTAAACGTTCACTAACATTTCCTGCATCATTCCATATCATCGGTACAAATTCTAGCTCACTATTTACTTCATCTTGATTATCATAAGCTTCTTCACCCCAGTTATAATACCAAGAAACCCCCATATTTTGTACATAGCTTAATGAATTAATACCTTGATCATCCTCATATAACCCTATTCCTTTTTTTGAAATATAAAATGTACGCTCACTTACATTTATTTCATCATTATTTTCTAAAACAGCAACAACTCTTATTGTATGTCTTGCTACTGCTGTTGAATAAATAGTTGTTTGTGTTATATTTGCTTCTACACTTTTTTCATATTTCCCATCAAAATAAATATCATAATGTTGAACTTTTTCTAAAGAATTCCATGAAATCTTGATATCTCCAGCTGCTACAAGTTGTCCTTTAGATGGAGATTTTAAAGCTGTTGTTTTCCAAGTATCATAAGGATTATCTTGTGCATTGATAGAAGTCATATAAGGTATAAGGAGGAGGGTTGCACTTAAAAGTGCAACGCCCAATTTTTTAAATCTTTTCATTTTTAATTTTCCTTATTTCTTCTACAAACAGTAACATATCCACCTGCTGCAGCCATCATTAATAATGCATATGGTACAACTTTCATATTATCACCTGTTTTTACTTTAGACTTATTTCTATTTATTGTATTTCTTTCTTGAGTTGTTTGCCCTTTTTGATTATCTCCTTGTCCATTTGTATTTCCTAATTTATCTCCTTTAGTTTCTTCTTCACTAGGAGTTGTTGTTTTAGTTTTTAATGCATCAGTAGCTTCTTTTAAAGCACCATAAGCTTGATTGACTTCTTCCTGAGTGGCATTTTCATTATTAAGAACTTCTTGAGCTTTTGACAATGCATCTTTAAATACTTTCCATGAATCAGCGGTATAGCTTTCTTCTTTAAAATCTTTTTTATCTGTATAAAGTTTATCTAATTCATCTTTATTAACTTTTATTTCTAATTGAGCTTGTGCATCTTTTAATTTTTTCACCGCTTCATCTACATCTTTTTGTATACTATATTTTAATCCATCGGTTGTTAAAATTTTTGATGCATCAGCATAAATGTCTGCATATTTTTTATAACTATCTTCTGTATATAAATTTTCATTCTTTTTATTGTTAACAAGTTCTTTTAATTCATCTAAATCTAAATCATCATCTCCTAATTGTTTAATATTTTCTATTGTATTCACACCAATATATTTACCTTTTTGATCACTATTATTAGCTTTACCAACAACAGCAGTACCATTTCTATAATTTAATAAGAATTTTCTAGACCATCCTTCTCCTGTAATACCACTGCTTACACCTGAACCAACACCATTAATAATAGAATTAAATTTTTGTAAAGCTCCATCTTCATTAGCAAATGTTTGAATACAAGCATTTTCAATTAATACATCTTTATTATTAGGAACTTCAATTGCATTATCCATTGAAATAGAAACAGTTTTACCATCACCTAAAGTTCCTGGTTGCCCATTTTCTCCTAAAGTTCCACCTGTATAAATAAATACATTATAAATACCTAATCCAACTGCATAATGTTTTTTTACATTATTAGATACTTTATAAGCTGCATAACCATTTACCGAACCATTATGAGACATCCAACTTTCTTGAGAAATAGGATCATAACATTTTTCATTTTGATAGAAATATGTTGAACCATTTTCACCATTCCATAATGTATCATATTTGTTGAAATGTTCATTAAATAAAGCGTAACATGTTACATCATCACCATTAACAATTAATCCATGATTTGAAACATTTCCATCCCAAGCAACACCAGTTCCATGATCTGCACGCCAAATCCAGAAGTGATCACATAAAACATTATGACTATTAATCTCTAAAGCATTATCTGCTGTTGTCAATGTATCTGTTGTTCCACCAACTCTAAAGAATAAATCTTGTAAAATTGTTGGATCATCTTTATGACTATTTTTACTTCCTGTTTTTCCTACTTTTAATAAATATTTTGAATGACTACCTGCATCAAAAATAATTCCAGCAACTCTTACTCCGTCAACATCATCAACTAACATAGCTGCATCATCATTATCAGGAATAATTGAAGTCATTCCACTACCTAAGACAATTGTATCAGCTTTTTTTACATGAATTGTTTCCTTAGCATGATATGTTCCTGGAGTAAAGTAAATATTTTTACCTTCATCTAAAGCTTTGTTAATATCGCTTGCAGAATCTGTTGGTTTAGCAACATAGAATTCATCTAAAGAAATAGATTTTCCAGCTCCCATACCATTATTATCTTTACCTTCTCCCCAACTAATACCTTTTGTATTCTTTTGAACTGAAGGAACAAATACTTTATATTCACCATCATCATCCATATATAGGAATGGTTTTTCTGCTAATTCTTTTGTTTGATCAATATGCGTGAATACTTGTTGTCCTCCATCACTTGCTGGAATATTCCAGTTAGAAGCACCTTGTCCACTTAATAATTCTTCACCACTTGTTCCATCTGCTTTTGGTAAATTACTTGCTTCAACTCCTTGGAAGAAATTATTTAAAGTAGTTCCATAAGCATTTCCTTTTAATTTTGAGTTTCTTGTATAAAATTGTTGCCCAGAGAAAGTACCTGCACTCAATTCATTTCCATTATCATTAAATGAAGCATTAATCCATGAATCTGCAACATATCCTCCACTTGCCCATCCATAATTCCAATCATAAGCAATTGGTCTTTCAGAATAAATTCTTCTAAGTGGAGCAGCTTGTGCCACTGCCCAGTTTAATTGATCTGCTCGATATGAACCATATCCTGCTTTTCCTTGTTCATTTCCTGTATTATAAACTGCTAGATTTTCAGCAGATCTCCAGAAATTACAAGTTGCATTGTCGCCATTTCCACCTAAAGCTCCTGCTGGAAGATAAGCTGGAATAGCAATATTATTTAATTTAACATCTGTTGGTACTTTTCCTAAACCACTTAATGTTGTATAGAATCCCAAATACATACATGATGTATTTGTATAATCACCTTTTTTGAAATAAACTTGATATTGATTTCCTTTAAATTGTGCATCATTTGTATAATCATTTTGTTGTTCAAATAATTTATTCAATAATTCATCAATTTTTGTTGTATCATCATTTGGTGAGAAAACAAAAGTATTTCTACCAAATAATTCAGTTTCTAAAGAAACATATTCAGATTCATCTGCTTCTTCCGCATTACTAAAATCTAGATCTCCAAAATTACCATTATTTAATGCTACAACCTTATAATAGTTGTTATATTTATTTTTAGAATCTAGTGCATTTACTTTAGCGCTGTTTGTATTAACAGTAGCAACTTCAGTATATTGACCAAACATACTTGTTGCTCCTAAAATACGATAATGCGTTGCATTTTTAGCTTTATCAAAATTAATAGTAAATTGATTATTAGATTGTTGTAATTTTAAATTTGTTACTGTTTGTGGTTTTTCACCAATTCTTGTAGAAGCTTTAATTTTTTTAGTTTCATAAACCGGATTATCAGATAATTCTAAGTTACCATTACCACTAATAAATTTTAAATAAAATTCATATTGAGTTCCTTCTTTTAAATCATTAACAGTATAATGATCGATATTTGTAATAGTTGTAACTTTATTAAATACAACTTCATTTGAAGCTTTTGCATATACTTCAATATCAGTATATAAATTCAATGGTTTATCCCATGATAAATCTATACTTGTTTTTGTTCTTGTACTCTTATCAAAAGTAAAGTGAGAAACTTCACTTAATTCTTGACTTGTATGGATAATAAATCTTTCATTATCAGGAATTTCATCAGTTGCTTCACATCCTGCTTCTAAAATATTATCATCATTTACTTTTACATAAGTCCCCTTTGCTGCATCTCTTAAAACAAATTGTCCATTACCAAGTGGTTCAATAGCAATTGATTCCCAACCACCATTTCTGTTAATAGAACCAACTAATGGTGTAGCACCGTCAATCCATTTAGCTGAAGCAATTTGATATCCTGGTTTACTTACTGATTGAAATGCTACAACATCTTTAATACCATCACCATTTGTACCATAACCTACATTAAACTTTTCATTATCTGTAATATTTTCTTTATCACCCGTAACAGAAATTGGTGCATATTCTTCATCACTTTGATTTTTAAATGTTACTAATTTACCAGTAGCGACACTTTCAATATATGCTGTATTATCAATAAGTTGTGGATTTTCAACAAATGTAAATTCTGTTGCTTGGCTTGCATCATCACTTAATTTTCGAATTTCACCTTGTTCATTGACTGTTAGATAATATCCTCTTGTCATATCTCTAATAGTTCCTACACCATCATCGGTTTTAGTAATAATATAAGAACATAAATCATTTCTAAGATTTGGATCAGCAAAAATAAAATCATTTCCTTCTGAACGCATTGGATATAATTTTCCATCTACTGTTTGATATTCAATATTTACTTTTACTTCACCCTTAGAAGAATCCGCTCCACTTTGATCATCTAATGGCGTTATTTTAAAAATAGAATTTGGTAATACTTTTCCAGATTTCGTATAATCACCATCTGCCTTTGTATCATTATTTCCCCAGTTTATGTTATGTACATAAATTGCTTTATTATTTGTTTTTGAAATCACTGCATACGTCTTACTTTTATTAAATTCAATAGGCGATTGCATAGCTTGAATAGTTGCAATACTTGCCATCGACAATGTCATTGCAAAAGTGAGTACCATCGCAATAAGCTTTTTTATATAACTCATATTTTAATCCTCCCTTAATATTTACATTCATCTTGTGATATTTATAAAAGTTGGCCAAGTTTTTATAAGCTATGCACTGAACATGAATGCATATTTATCACACAAAAATAAAATAGCATATAAGCCAAAAATAAGACAGCGCTTTCAAATTTAATGTAACAGGTTACATTCTTTGTAACAAAATGACTTTTTGTCATAAAATAAAAAAAGTGCCTTTATATGCACTTTTATTCTAATATTTCTAAGTTCTTTTGAGTTTGTAATTTTCGACAAATACGTTCAATAATATAAACAACAGGTACTTGAGATGAAATATTTTTAGTATTTGGTAAAATAACTTTTTTAATGAAATACGGTATTGTTAAATCTGACATTTTAGCAATTGTGCTATTTGAATCATTTGTGATTGAAATAATTTTAGATTGAACACCTCGATAAAGTCTTAATTGATCAATAACTTCTTTTGTTTCTCCACTATTTGAAAAAGCAATTAATAAACATTTTTCAAATTGATCTGTTGGTGCAGGATAAAATGGATCATCGATATATTGACTATAATAACCAACATTAGAAAAAAAACGTGCTGCATATCTTGCCATACTTCCACTTTGTCCAATTCCTAAACAAACAATAAAGTTACTATCTGTAATATACTCAACAGCTTGATTTATATGCTCATTAAATTCTTTTCCCTTAGAATAATCAAAAAACTGATTGAGCATAGTAATTTCATCATCAATTTCAGGCATCTTATTAATTTCATTAAATCTTTTTAATTCTATTTTAAATTCAACAAAGCCATCACAATCTAATTTATGACAAAAACGCGTAATTGTTGCTGTTGATACATGACTTTGTGCTGCTAATTCCCTAATATTCATTTTTAAGACTAGTCCAACATTTTTTACAATGTAATTATAAACAATAAGTTCAGTATCATTGAGTTTTGAAATTTGTTCATATGTAAAAATCATTATATCACCTTCCCAAAGTATATATTATCATAAATCTTCATTGATAAAAATATCATAGTTTTTAGGCATTAAAAATGATTGAAATCAAGTATTAGACAAATCAAATTTGAATTCTATAATATAGATAAGAGGTGATAAATTTGAAATATACAACATTAGGACAAACAAATATAAAAGTATCTAAAGTATGTTTAGGATGTATGAGCTTTGGAAAAGCAGGAACGATGCATGATTGGACTTTAGATGAAAAACAAACTGAAGAGATGGTAAAGCACGCCCTTGATTTAGGTATTAATTTTTTTGATACTGCTAATACGTATTCAAATGGTACAAGTGAAGAATAGTTAGGAAAAGCTTTAAAGAATTTAAATGTTAAAAGAGAGGATGTCGTTATTGCTTCAAAGGTTTATTTTAATGAAGGTAGATTATCTAAAGAAGCTATTTTTAGAGAAATAGCTGGTACTTTAAAGAGACTACAAACTGATTATTTAGATTTATATATTATTCATCGTTTTGACTATGATACACCAATGGAAGAAACGATGGAAGCATTAAATGAACTTGTTAAATGTGGAAAAGTACGAGCAATTGGTGTTTCTGCAATGTATGGATATCAATTTCATAACATGCAAATCATTGCTAGGGACAATCATTGGACTCCTTTTTCAACTATGGAAAATCATTACAACTTACTTTATCGTGAAGATGAAAAAGAATTAATTCCTATTTGTCAACAAATGAATGTCTCCTTAATGCCTTATAGTCCTTTAGCAGGTGGACATCTTGCTAGAAATACTTGGTAGTCAAATACTTCAAGAGGGAAAACTGATCGGGTTGTTCATAGTAAATATGATCATTTTGAAAAGCAAGATATGGAAATTGTTAAATGTGTTGATGAATTAGCACATAAATATCATTGTAAGATGTCTCAAATCGCTTTTGCTTGGCAATGGGCTAAAGGTGTTTCTTCTCCTATTACAATACATTGATGATGCAGTAAAGGCATTAGAGATTTCTCTTACAAATGAGGATTTAACTTATCTTGAAGAGATGTATGTTCCTCATCCTATTGTAGGAGCTATTAATGAAAATCAACCACAAGGAACTGTTTTATTAGATAAAAAATAAGAAGGAGTTTATGACTCCTTCTTTAGTTTTGTAAATAGGATTAATAATATTGTTCCTACTAGTGTTGAACAAACAATTAAACTTAAATAAGAAATTGGATTTTGAACCATCCATATTAAGAATAATCCACCATGAGGTGAAGCAATAGAACAATTAAAGTACATAGATAACGCTCCTGCAAGACCTGCTGAAAGGCAACAAGCTGGTAAAATTATTTGAGATTCTTTTTGAATAAAAGGAATAGCTCCTTCTGAAATAAATGAAATACCATTAATATAATTCATTAATGCATCATTTCTAACTTCAAATCTATCTTTAAATAAGGTTGCTGTTAAAGCAATGACAAATGGTGGAATCATTCCTCCAGCCATCACAGCAGCCATTGGATAATAATCATAACTTATAAGCATTCCTATTCCAAAAACATAGGCTGTTTTATTAATGGGTCCTCCATTATCAATAGCCATCATCATACCTAATACAAAACCAAATAATACTTTTGTTGATATTTGTGATTCAACTAATGAAACATAATTTAAAATATAAGTATGACCAATATATAAATAACTATTTAAATAAAACATTAATAAAGTAACAATAATTGTAGAAATAATTGGATGAAACAAGGATGCTTCTATTCCTTTTAAACATTGTGGTAAATAAGAAAATAACTTTCTTAACATCAAAGATACAAATCCTGCTAAAAAACCTGCAATAATTCCAGCAAGTAAAGAAGGTGAACTTGTAGAAATTGATGTGATTGAAATTCCTTGACAAACAATCAATCCCCCAGCAAATCCAGAAAGCATACCTGGTCTATCAGCAATACTATCTGCGATATATGCTGAAATAATGGGAATAATCATAATACTAATGAGTTGTTGTACATTACTTGTAAGGATTAATAATTGGTTTGTAAGTACTTGATCTTTAAATAAATAAAGAATTCCATAGAGTACCCCACTTGTTACAAGAAAAGGTAATGCATGAGAAATACCATTCATTAAATGTTTATAGAATAAACGAATGATATTTTGTTTTTCTTTCTTTTCTTCATGATGATATATCTCACCATCTCCATTATTAGCTTTTTCAACAAGTTCTTGAGCTTTAGAGATACCATCTTTAACAGGTACTTGTATCACTTTTTTACCTTCAAATCTTGCCATTTCAACTTTCTTATCAGCAGCAACAATAATTGCTTTACAATGTTCAATATCTTCTTGTGTTAATTGATTTTTAACACCTTCTTGTCCATTCGTTTCAACTTTAATAGAAACATTTAATGCTTCTCCTGCTTGTTGTAAAGCTTTTGCTGCCATAAAAGTATGAGCAATTCCTGTAGGACATGCTGTTACTGCTAAAACAGCAGGATGAGTAACTTCTTTTACTTCTTCTTTAACATTTTCTTTTTCATCGATAAGTTTTAAGAATTCTTCTTTAGATGAAGCATGAATTAAAGAATTTCTAAAATCTTCATCCATTAATAATGTTGATAATTGAGCAAGTGCTTGTAAATGAGCACCTCCTGAATCTTTAGGTGCGCCTATCATAAAGAATAAATATGTGGGTTTACCATCTAATGACTTAAAATCTAATCCTTCTTTAACAACCATTGCTGAAAGTCCAGCTGTTTGTACACCTTCACTTTGTCCATGAGGGATGGCTACGCCATCTCCTATACCTGTGGTACTTTGTTTCTCTCTATTTAAAACACTTTCTTTATAAAATTCTTTGTTATTTAATTTGCCACTTTGATCTAATAAATCAATTAAATGATAAATTGCTTCCTCTTTATCAGTTACTTGAGGAGATAAATCAATAGAATCTATATCTAATAATTCTGTAATTTTCATTCCTAACAACCTTTCTTTTTTTGTTTATCATAAAGCAAAAAAGTTGTTCAATCAAGAACAACTAATCATATTGACATAACTTATAAATATCTTTGATGCAAGTTCCTACATCTGCTGGCTTATGAGCATCACTGGCAGTAATAATCTCAACATGATGTTCTTTAAAAATATCTAATAATTCTTTAGAAAGACCTTTATCTTGATGATGATAACGATAATAACATCCTGTATTACATTCTCCTTTAACATGATGTTTTACTAGTAACTTGGCTAATTCATGATATGTTGGTTTTAAATCATATGTTGGATAATAGTTAAACATCTTAATGGTATCTGGATGAGCTAATTGCGTAAATAAATCACTTTTAACTAAATCAAAAATCAATTCATAATAACGATGATAAATATCATTTATATTATATTTTTCCCAAAGTATTTCTTTAGACCAAGGCATATCATATAAAAGTCCATCAATAGAATGAATAGCTCCTACTAAAAAATCAAATTGATAAGGTTCTAAAATACGTCTTATTTCTTCTTTATACTCAGGAACATAACATACTTCTAATCCAAATAAAACTTCTATTGGAAGTTCTTCCTCTTTTACCTCATTAATTAAATGCACATAACTAGAAAGTGTATCTTTAAATTTCATTTTCTTATTAGCAAGCCATTCTCTTTGTTGATCACTTGCTTCTTTAACACCTTGATAAATAACTTCAAATTCTTTAAAACGATGTGTATGATCTAAAATTTGGATACGATCAAATCCTTGTTTATAAGCTTCATTAATAAATTCCATTACATATTCTTTAGTAAGTGGTCCGTTTTCTAAATGCATATGTCCATCTACTAGCATAGGCAATCCTCCATTCATGTTGTATACAATTATAGACTTTTTAATAAAAAAAACAATCAATTTGATAAAACATCTTGTGATAAAAAAGTAACAAAAAACAGTAGATCATTTCCTCTCTATATTTTACTAATATTTGACTATTAAATTTATCATTAGATTTAAAATTCAAATTAGTAGCATATAAATATTTTAGCATACTTAGTATTTGTTAAGAACGGTCGTTCAGTTTTGAATAGCGTCGTTAGGTATTTAAAATTGAAAACAGCGAAAAAGCCTTTAAGCATCAACTTAAAGACTTTTTCTATTTCTCTATTAATTTTCTTTTTTTCTTACAAATACCATCACAAACATACTGCTTACTAGTAGCATCATTAATCCTATAATATTTGCATTATCTCCCGTTTTAGCTTTCATTGTTTGTTTTGTATTTGATTTATTTATTGAAGTAGTTACCGTTGTTTTTAATTCTTTTTTATCTTTATAAAGAATTGCATAATCACTGAACTTATCTGTTTCAAATGTTAAGCTGTTTGTCTTTTCATTATATTTTGTTTCTAAGATATCTACTTTTCCATTATGACTTCTTGCGATATAGTATTCTCTTTTAGTTTTACTATCTTTATTGATTAGTTCTTCTGGAACTTTGATTGTTACTTTCATGACTTTTGTAAGTTCATGTATACTTTCACTTGTTCCATTAACTATTTTATTTAAAGTAATATTTAAGTATTTTCCTACTTTATATCCTTTTGTATTTGTTTCAATAAGTTCATTTGTTTGTGCTTCTTTTACCTCTAATACGATTTCTATTTTCTTACCTTCTGCTACTTCACTTAATTCATTTGCTGTTATTTCTTTGTTTTCAATAAGGAGATCTATAATTTCATCTCTACTTATTTCTACATCTCCTGTTGTTTTAACAGTAAATGATCCTGTTCCTATCTTATCATTTTCTTTTGGTAAGATTGCATAGCTATATTTAAAGGATCCTGTATGGTTATTTCCTTTAGCTTTGATTGTTAGAACATGTTTTCCTTCTTTCGTTGCTTGATTATCTAATACTTCATAATCTTCTTTATTTAATGCTTTTCCATTGACTAAAACTTGTTCTACTTCTTGTGTTTGTTTTTCTCCTGTATATTTTAAGACATTTCCTAATACAACTGTTCCTTTATCAATCGATAATGGATTAATTGTATATGTTCCATCTTTAAAAGTAATATCATAATTTGGATTTGATCCTTCTTTTTGACTTACTTTTATCTTATATGTTCCTACATCTTCTCCTTCTTCTCTTGTAAGAATGATACTTGTTAATTTATCATTACCAATAAGTTTATCATTTACATATGTAAATTCAGAGTCTTCATCTCCATATGTCTTTGATGCATCATTTACAGTAACTGTAATCTTTTTAGCTTTAACAGTAAGATTTATTTCTTTAGATACTTTTTTATAATTCTTACTTTCTTTTTGACTTACTGTAATGATGACTTTACCTACGCCTTTGATAACTACATTACCTTCACTATCTACTGTAGCTACTTTTTCATCACTACTTGCATATTCAATAGCTGATTCATGATCTTTACTTTGAGCATGAACTGTAAATGCTTCATCACCATAAGTCTTTTCAAAATCTTTTTGATCAACTGCTATTTCATGATTGATTTTATTAACAGTTAATGTTACTTCTTTACTATCACTATCATAGTTATGATCAACTCCTAATGTAACTTTTAATTTTGTTGTACCAGCATTATGAATTGTTACATTACCTTGATCATCTACTGTAGCTACATCCTCATTACTACTTGAATAAGATAATTTTCCGTTTCCTTTATGAGATACTTCTAATTTAAATCCTTGATCACCATATTTTTTATCATTCACTTCTTTTACTTTTAATCCAGCATCTGCACCTTTTACTACAAATTCAGCTGTATTTGTACCAGTTAAATTATAGTTTTTGTCATTGATACTTACTGTAACAGTATATTTACCAGCATGACTAGGAACTTCTGTTCCATTAACTGTTGTTCCATCATACCCTGTTCCTGTGTAAGTTAAGGTTACTTCTGGATGATCGCCATTTTCTACATCATTTAACTTAGCTGTAGCACCTGCAATTTTTTCACCATAAGTACCACCGTTAGGTGTTATTGTAACAGTGATATCTTTTGGTTTAATTGTATAACTTGTTGTTACGTTTTCAGGTAACTTATAATTTTGATTACTTACTTTTGTAGCTGTAGCTTCATAAGTACCTGCATTTTTGTGTTGATTTCCATCAACAGTAATTTCACATTTATCACCATCTGCTAAGTTACTAACTATAGCTGTTGGTAATTGTTCTTTTCCATTGTAAGTTAATTCTTTATTCCAGTTTAAATCAATTGTTCTAGGATTGATTGTAAATGTTCCATCTTTAAAATCAATATCATAGTTTGGATTTGATCCTTCTTTTTGACTTGCAGAAATCTTATATGTTCCTTTATTATTACCTTCTATTCTAGAAAGATTAATATTAGTTAATTGATCATTTCCCACAAGTTTATCACTTGTATAAGTTAACTTAGGATCTGCATCTCCATATGTCTTTGCCGCGTCATTTGCAGTAACTGTAATTGCTTTTGGATTTGCTTTAACAGTTACAGTTTTTTCTACTGCATTAAAATTATTGCTTTCTTTTTGACTTACTGTAATTGTTGTTTTACCTGCACCTTTGATAACTACATTACCTTGATTATCTACTGTAGCTACTTTTTTATCACTACTTGCATATTCAATAGCTGCTTCATTATCTTGACTTAAAGCATTTAAATTAAATATCTTATCACCATAAGTCTTTTCATAATTTTCTATTTTTACAGTTAATTTATGATTGATTTTATTAACCTTAATATATACTTCTGTAGAGGCTGATGAATAAATATCAGTAGAAGCTAAAGAAACAGTAATTCTAGCTTCTCCTACTCCTTTGATAGACACTTTTCCATCTTCATCAACAACAGCTACATCTTGGTTATCACTTGAATAAGATAATTTTCCATTACCAAGATGTGTAGCATTTAAATTGAAATCATTATCTTTATAATTCTTTTCATATTTTGTTTTTTCAACATTTAAATTAGGATTAGCAAGACTAATATGTAAATCAATGCTTGTCGTATTTGGCGTATCACCTTTAACAAATGTTTCCCCTAAAGGATTATAAGATACTGTTACTTCATGATTTCCTGCAGTTAATGAATCTAACAATTCATTTGTAAATGATATTTTCGCACCTTCGATTGTATAAGATGAAGAATTCAATTGATTACCATCAATTGCAACATCCTTAATTGTATTTCCTTCTAAGTTAACATATGCATCTAAATTGTTATTTGATGTTTTTGTATATTCTAATTGTGTAGTATTTTGTGTTGCATCACGATAAACAACAACACCATTAGAATTAATAGTAACTCTATGTCCTACATTATCTGTAATACGTGCGTACACAATAAATTTTCCATTACTGTTTACATTTAGTGTATCATTATATTCAGTCCATGTTCCATCTGGATTGTAGTCTGATTCTTTAGATACTTTTTGATACTCTATTTTATCAATACCGCTTGAATTATCATTACCAGTAATTTCTATCGTTGTACTCTTTTTAAAGAATAATCCAAATGTAATTTTATTTAATATTTCTTTGAATTTATTATCTTTAATATTAATTTCACCTGTTGGATCATCACTATCAACATTAACAGATACTTTCTTAGCTGAAGAAATATCTCCCGTACTTTCTTCTCGTAAATAATATGTAAAATCTTTTACACTTTTTGTAATAGTAAGACTGTCTGTCCAACTATTTAAATCTGTAGAAATTTTATAGCCAGTTTCAGGTTTTAAAGACGCATTTCCTTTATACCATCCGTTTTTGCCTTGTGTACCTTCTAATGTAGCATCTGGCATTGGTATAGCTTGAATGCTCCAATCATATGTTTTATCTTCTTCTGCTAATACATAGTTTCCAAGCCAAGAACGAAGCTCTACTGTAGCTGTATAATTACCTATATCTGAATATGAATTATTCTCAATTATTAAAAATTCATCTTCATCACCAGGTAAAATATTTGTCATTCGTGCAGTTACAGTACGTTCTTTTCCATTATATCTAAATACTTTCCCGTTCCATTCTAATTTGACAATTATTGGCTTAATTGTCCCTGTTGCATTCGTTGGATAATTTATTTTATAATTCTTTGCTTTTGCACCTTTACTATAAATAACATCTACATTACCTGTTGTTTCTGATTGTAATGTTGCATTTTTATTTGTTTGAGCATAACTACTATTATCGTACTTATACTGAAGTTTATCAACATTTTCAAATTCAATTTTTTCATCACCTACAGTTTCAACAGTAATTGAACTAGCTTTTGCATTTCTTGTTTTATCATATGTTCTCTCCGCTAATGTTACAGTTGCAGTAACTGTTTTTGGCTTAATTGTAAATGATTTTGTTACTTCCTTGCTAGCATAATTTCCGTCAGCTTCTATAGCTGCTTTTACCCAATAAGTTCCTGCATCTTTTGGCTTTTCACCATCATTAGCTGCTCCGCTATTTTCTAAAGTTGTAAGTTGTGTACAATTTTCATCTACATAATAAGTATAATTGATAGGTTTACTACTATTTGTAGATGGAATTGGATTTTTTGGTTTTTCGCCATAAGTCCAACCAGACATACTCAAATTCAAATTCGGTTCAGCTGCAGTAATATGCCATGTTTTCTCAATTGAGCCTACATAGTTTCCAGTACCTTTAACAGTAAATGTATAATCCCCTACATTTTTAGCAGAAGTTACACCTGTAAGTTCATAACCACTAGTTTTTTCAATTTCGTTATTACTAGAATTTGCCATTACAGTAATTGTAGGTTTTATTTCATCTCTTGTATAAACAAATGAGTTTGAATAACGAGATCCTACATTTAATACTACATTTGCGACTTTTGATATATCTACAGGTGTTATTTCAAATTCTTTTTCTATAATATATTGCTTTCCATCTGTTGCATTACATGTTAACTTTGCCTTATATGTTCCAACGTCCCATGGAGCACTTCCTTCCCTATAAGAATGTGAATTAGTTTCATTTGTTATAGTATAATTACCATCCTTATCTCTTACATAATACACTACATTTAAATCATTATATTGATTTCTATATTTTGAACCCGTCATATAATCTATATTGCCATTTACTTTTAAATCATAATATCTGCTTAAAGGTGTATACTCTTTATTCGGTGTATCTAAATATAAAGAAACTTTTTCTTTTTGATCTTTTTGATAATCACACTTTTCGTCAGCATTATCACAATATGCATATAATTTTTGATTATTCTGATCTAACTCATACTTCCATTTATGAGCATGTTTTTTTAAATATACGCTCCCAGATCTATATTCCACAATACTACTGTTGTGTGTAGTAGTTATCGGTCCAGAACCATCCTCAAGAGTTCCTGAATAATCCGCAATTTTCATACTTTCATCAAAATCAAAGTTAGTACTTACCTTTATTTTCTCCCCACTATAATCAGGTGATAAATGGAAAGGGGAACCAGTATATTTTTTGTCCTTCCATGTATAAGATCCAAAAAAGACATCATCTTGATTATTAACAAAAGAAACATCTTTTTCAATATATACCTTACAATCTGATGCGCTTGAATAAATACCTTTTGTACTATTGCGTATAGTTGCATTATTTAATTTAATAGAGCCATAACCTTTATATTGATCTCTATCACATTCAATTGCATAATTTTTAGAAGAAATTATTCCATTGTTAACAGTGATATATCTTGCGAAAATTGCCTTTCCCACTGTATTAATTATAGCCCCATCATTTACATTAACTTTACCACCTTCTAAAAATACACCTCCTTCAAAAGATCCACCATTCAAATCGCACCATATATATTTATTATCATTATAATCATGATAATTTAACATTTTAACAGTTTTATTTACCTTAGCATTAACATTTTCAAATTTGATCTTATGCTCATGATTATAGTTATTACCATTATAAGTATCAACATCTATAGCTAGTAATCTCCCACCAAAAGAAATAGTATGGTCATTACCAGTAATTGTTAAATTCACTTTAGCATTACTCTGAATAACAAAAAAATTTCCATACTCAGAATATTCTCCAACTGAGATATCTCCTAATATGTTAAGTTGGACATCTATTTCTTGAGAAGCACTAATTTTAATAAAAAATGTTTTATCTAACTTATCTAAACTTCCTCCTTCTATATTATAAATCCCACTTTCACTAATTACATGGGCCTCATTAGCAATTGTAAATGTGTTTGCATTCGTTGTTTCCTCTTCAGCATACACATTCATTGATGACAGTGGCACTTGTGTAAAGACCATCATAAATGTAAGTACGCTTGCTATTATTTTCTTAATTTTTATCTTCATAACTTTCTTTTCCTCCCCTTATTAAAAATTATTATGTTTAAAACTATTTATTTGTTAATAAAAAACCTCCCTTGTCTATTCATATTTTACTATTTATGATACTTTATTTTTTCATTTGTCGCGAAATGTCGTTTTTAGGGTGTGAAATGCAAAAAGACCTCTTTCGAGATCTCCTAGTAAATAATTTTCAATATTTTAAAAGAAGTCCACTAGGGACTTCTAAGTAGTCTATTTTCTCCATTGAGATGGAGCAAATAATAATAACATTGGGAATATTTCAAGTCATCCTGCTAACATATCAAAAGATAAAACAAGTTTTGATACATCCGATAATGATGAGAAATTTCCTACTGGACCAACAACATTCATTCCTGGACCAACGTTATTTAAACACGTTGCTACAGCTGAAAAAGCACTTTTGACACTCCCCATGTCTAAAGACAGGAGATTCTTGCTACCTGCCAACATTGTTGGCTGACCAGTTCATTTCTGATAGGTCGCAGTGCAAGTTAGGGGTATGCCATTACCCTTCCTAGAGCAGAACCTATAGTTCTCTAGGCAGTATATCTGTTACCAATATACTCAGTTGAGTTGCATATATTTATGGCTCCCAATAGATCCCTATGTGTATGAAATCCACATCTGCACGTATAATTCCTGTCTTTTGCATGTTGGATTCTTCCACATATCGGACAAATTTGACTTGTATATGCTGGATCTACATACTCAACTTCTATGCCTGCCAGTTTTGCTTTGTATTCTATAAATGTAGCTAGTCTATAGAACGACCATGTATGCAGGCTATGATTGTTTTTTCGACTTGTTCTTGTCGTAGAACGTATGTTTTGAAGTCGTTCTAATTTGATTACTGATACATCATGAGCTTTTGCTGTATTTACAATTTCACGACTTAGCTTATGATCTATATCTTTCATGATACGTTGTTCTTTGTTGTTGATTTTAACAACCGCCTTGGGCTTCTTTGCTTTTTGAAATCTTTTTCTAAGATTATTGTAGTGTCTTCTTATATATTTGTTTTTTCTCCCATTTCCATAAAACTTGATACTTCCATCTGGACAGTAACTTACCGCAGGACATTTGATCCCAAGATCAACACCCATGACATTGTCATTTGAAGAAGTAGCATCTTCTTTGGCATCATAGACGATTTGTGCTACGAGATCATGCCCTTTTACAACAATACGCATCGTTCCTAATTTACTGGATGAAAAAATTGATTTCTGTCTTTTGGATATTTTTGTCTTGACTGATATACGTTTTGACTTTCCATTGATGATTACTGGAAAGCCAATACAGTCATCACTGATTCTAAAATTTTGATTGTTGATATAACAACACATTTTTTTCAAAACAGGAAGTTTTACCTGAGTATCTGAATTTCTTAAAGCCTTATTATATTTTCTTATGATGGACTTGGAATCTCGGATACATTGATTACATAAGGCACTTGGAAGATTCACCTTTACATCTGCCGTTGTCATCTTTGTAATAGATCTTCCATTGACCGCATCAAAAACAAGCTTATTAACTGTAGAAATATATTCTGACATCGTTGCCTTGATCAATTCTGTCTGATATTTATTTGGATAAAGCTTGACTGTTTCTGTTAATTGCATAGATATCACCTAAACGTTTTTTTGATCTTCAATATACTGCTTGATTACAGAAAGGGGTGCACCACCTACTGTAGATACAAAATAGCTATTGGTCCATAGTGTTGGGATTCTTGATTTCAGCCAGGAAAACTCCTGTCTCAACACTCTGGAAGAATAGCCCTTGATTCTTTTAACTGCTTTGTGAATACCATATTGTGGATCTACTTCCATAAGCAAATGTACATGATCAGGCATGATTTCCATTTCAATGATTTCGACATTCAATTGATCACAGGTTTCTTTAATCAACTCCTTTAAGCGATCATCAACACCATCTACAAGAACGGGACGTCGATATTTTGGACAGAATACCACATGATATTTGCAGGAATAGATCACATTATTATTTGATTTGTACTTCATGAACACATTATACTACTAAAAGATATCTAATTATATATGTTATTGATAGAAACTTAAAAAAGTTGCCTTATATCTCCACAGCTAAAGCTGGGAGCTTTACGGCAACATTTGGTAATTTTATGTAATTGATTTAATTCAACTCCATTTAAACGACTATGATCTTCCACAAAGAATTCAGCAAGCTCAACTTTTCTTCTTGAAAAAGTATCCACTTTAACAGCTGAAGGAAAAGATAGAACACGGCGAATTTCACTTGCTGCTTCAAGTTCAGGATTAACGATCATTAAAAAACCTAATTGATTTCTCATAAAATCACGTTGTGATGAATAATCAGGATTTCTAACACGTGCAATAGTGTGTCTTGTTCCCATTTTTTTAGCCATTAATCCTGCTAAAATATTTAATTCATCTGAAGTAGTTACACAAATAATAAGGTTAGCATCTTCTGCTCCTGCTTCCATTAATATATCATATGAACCGCCATTACCTACAACACCTATAACATCATATTGGTTTACAACTTCTTCTACTTTAGTTGCATTTTGATCAACAACAATAATATCATGATCTTCATTTGACATATGTTTAATAAGTGTTTTTCCGACTTTACCGGCTCCCAAAACAATGATTTTCATAAAAAATGAAATCCCTTTAATACAGATAGATATTTTTACCCTTTTTCTTTAATTACTCAACCTATTTTACATTAACCAAACTAAATATCAATGAAAAAATTATTTTTATACAGTATAATAAAAAACTCCACTATATCGTGGAATTTTCATTATTTTTCAACTGCATTATTTACAATAATACGGCTTGCTTGCATACGAGATAAATCTCTTTTAAATCCTTCTAAATCAATTTTTTCTAAAACTTGTTCTTTAGTCATTTGATTTGCTTGTCCAACCATATTTAATTGTTCATCTAATACTTCTTCAGTAACAATAATTTTTTCAACAGCAATAATTTCATCAATTAAAGCTTCTAATTTAGCTTGTTGAGTAGCAGATGGTTTCATTTGTTCTCTTAATTTTTCTTCATCCATACCTGTCATTTGTAAGTATTGATCTAATTGAATTCCTTGAGCCATCATTTGATTTGCCATATAAGACATTTGTCTATCTAATGCTTCATCAATTGCATCTTCATCTAATTCAACTTCACTATCTGCCATGAAAGCATCAAAAATTGTATTTTCTTTTTGTGCTTCATATTGTTGATCATGTTGTTGTTGTAAACCTTCATTAATATAAGCTTTTAAATCTTCAACTGTTTTAATTTCAGGTACACCTAAACCTTCAACAAAATCATCATTTAATTCAGCTTCTTTTTTTACAGATAATTTTTTAACTGTTACTTTGAAAACAACATCTTGCCCGGCTAAATCTTCAGCTTGATAATTTTCTGGGAAAGTTAAGTTTAAATCTCTTGTTTCATTAACTTTCATACCAATCATTTGTTCTTCAAACCCTGGAATAAATGATCCTGAACCAATTTCTAAATCATAATCATTTCCTGTTCCACCTTCAAAAGCAACATCATCTTTTAAACCAACAAAATCGATTGTAGCGATATCACCGTTTTCAACAGTATCTCCATCTTTTTCTTCTGTTTGACTTGATTGAGCTAAAATCATTTGAATTTGTTGTTCAACTTCTTCATTTGATACAGGTACTTTTTCTACTTTGAATTCAATTCCTTTATAATTACCTAATTTAATTACTTTACTCATTTATCTATTTCCTTTCATTATATGCCTGTTTATTCTATCATAAAGAAAACTTCTTGTCTTTATTTAATCTTAATATCCTTAATATTATTTAAAGTAATTGTTGAATATCCTGACATATCTGTTTCGGTTGTAATATTTTCATGATTTAAATAATCTTCAACATTTAATTCAATAATACGATCATCATCTAAAACCAATTTACATCTTGACATACGATCTAATGAAAGTGGGACATTAACAATTTCATCATCTTCTTCAATTCCTAGATCTCTCATAATCGTTTCAACTTCTTCTTGTGCGTTATAATCATCACCCATGACCTTCTTCGCAATTTCCATTGGTTTTAATGGTAAATGTTCCATTACTAAATCAATCATTTCTTTTTTGACCATGGCTGTTGGATCACCTTCAAAAACATTATATTCACTATCGACTTTTTTAACGACTTTATTGACAATACTCATTTTTTGTTTATCTGTTAATTTAGGTTCACCTTTAATATATTGTTCATTAAGATAATAGCCTGGTTTTCCATCTATTTGAAATCTTTTTTCAATTAAAGAAACTGTGTTTTTATCAACATTGATAATAATTGCTTCTTCAACAGCTGAAGTTTTAGGTGGAAGACTTTGTCTATTAACAAATTTAATAAATCTTTTACCATCTACTTCTTCCACAATAGAAATAGGGGTCACTTTATAATTTAACTTCATGATGAGAATCATCTTTTCTCCATCTACTTTACATTCAACAAACATTAAATTACTATTAGGCATTTCTTCTACATATTTGCTGACAGCAAATAGATCTTGAGCAATCTTTTTAGATTCAGCAATAAATTGTTCATCATCAATGATCATATTTCTAGCTGCTTGTAATAAATGATGTTCACTTCCGACAATGAGTTCTTTAATGGTTGTATTCGTTAAACATTTTTCTATTTTTTTATCATAATATTCAGTTGTTCCTTCTATTAAATCAATAAATTGATCAGAATAAATAATTTGACTATGTTCCATATCGAGCATATGAATTAATATCTTATCTATAATTGTTGTATTCATCTTTATCACCGAATGTAGTATATCATAATTTTTTATTTTAATATATAATGGATGTGGTGAAGTCTATGAAAATTATAATTGCTGATGCAAAAAGTTTAAAAGAAAAGCATTTTCCTATTGAAAAACAAACACCATTGTTTTTTAATAAAGCAGAATCTTTAAGAAAACAATTAAAAGAATTAGATATTAATCAAATTCATGATTTGATGAAGATTTCTTTTAAACAATCTTCATTAATTTATGATTATTTTCATAATGAGGAAACTTTTGCAGCCATAAATTTATTTAATGGCATTGTTTTTAAACATCTTGATTTAAAGAATTATCAAAAAGAAGAGTGGGATTATTTAGATAAGCATTTACTAATTAATTCTCCACTTTATGGAATTTTACGTTATAATGATGCTGTAAATTATCATCGTTTAGAAATGAAACATAAATTAAATGAAATAAATTTATATCAATATTGGTATAAAGAACTAAATGATTATTTAAAAAATGAAGATGTTATTCTTTCTTTAAGTACGAAAGAATATGAAAAAATGTTTGATCTTCCAATCATTCAACTTGATTTTGTGATAAGAAATGGGCATACTTTTAAACGAAATGCCGTGTATTTAAAAAAAGCAAGAGGTATGATACTCAATTATTTGATTGAACATCATATTGAAGATATTGAACAAATAAAAGAAATTGTGATCGATGATTATCATTTTAGTGAAGATGATTCAAATGATGATCATTGGGTTTTTATAAAAAATGAAAAAATGAAATACATCAAAAAATAGGAGGTTATTTATCATGTATAAAGTTGGTGTTTTAGGAGCAGGTACATGGGGTATGGCTGTCGCAAGAGTGTTATGCAATCGTCATCATTCAGTGATGGTTTGGTCGGCTTTACCTCAAGAAATTGAATATATTCAAAAAAACAGAACACATCCAAAATTACCTGAATTAGAAATTCCTGATGATATGGAATTTACAACAGATATTAAAGAAGTATGTAATAGTGAATATCTCGTAGTTGCTGTTCCTTCCATTTTTATGAGAAGTACAATGGAAACAGCTAAAGATTATATTAAAGATCAAATCTTAATCGATCTTGCTAAAGGGGTTGAAAAAGATAGTCTTTATACAATGTCTGAAATTATTCGAGATGTTTTAGGAAATCAAGCAAAAATCGTAGCTCTATCAGGTCCAACCCATGCTGAAGAAGTTGTAAGAGATATGCCTTCAACCATTGTTTCAGCTTGTGATGATTTAGAAGTTGCTGAAAAAGTACAAAATCTTTTCCAAGATACATGCATGCGTGTTTATACAAACATTGATGTCCGCGGGGTTGAATTATGTGGTGCTTTAAAAAACATCATTGCTTTAGCAGCTGGTATTTCCCATGGGTTAAATTATGGTGATAACACTCGTGCTGCCCTTATTACGCGTGGTCTTTCTGAAATGACACGTTTAGGAACAACAATGGGATGCCTTGAACAAACATTCCATGGTCTTGCTGGAATTGGTGATTTGATTGTCACAGCAACAAGCGTGCATAGTCGTAACTTTAAATGTGGAACATTAATTGGACAAGGTTACAATGTTGATGACGCTACAAAAGAAGTTGGTATGGTCGTTGAAGGTTTAAACGCTTTACCTGCTGCAATGCAACTTGCTAAAAGATATGATGTAGAAATGCCAATTACTGCCATGGTCGATGCTATTGTTAAAGGTAAAGTTAGTCCAAATGAAGCAGTCAAGGCATTAATGAATCGTGATCGAAAAACAGAGCTAACAAAGTCTGTTGCAGATATTAATTTTGAAAATAGTATTATTAAAAGCAAAAGAGGGTTAGGTATGAAAAGAGTTATTACTTATGGTACATTTGATTTATTACATTACGGACATATTAATTTATTAAAACGTGCGAAAGCTTTAGGTGATTATTTAATTGTTGCTGTTTCAACTGATGAATTTACACGTTTGAAAAAAGATAAAAAATGTTATTTCTCTTATGAACAAAGAAAAGGTCTACTAGAATCTGTACGTTTTGTAGATTTAGTTATTCCTGAAGAAAATTGGGATCAAAAAATCAAAGATATTAAAGAATATCATATTGATACTTTTGTTATTGGAGATGATTGGAAAGGTAAATTTGATTATCTAAAAGATGAGGGTGTAGAAGTTATTTATTTACCAAGAACTCCTGAAATTTCTACAACTCAAATTAAAGAAGATTTACATCATACAGAAGAAAAATAAAGGCTATAGCAATCGCTATAGCTTCTTTTTTATAAAGGATTGTTATGAAAAAATCATAACAATTCTTTTTGATTTAAATAGTTTTCTAAAAATTCAAAGAATCTTTCCATTTGTTGGTCAGTACCAATCGTAACTCTTAAATACTGATCAATCAATGGTTTATTCCAATGACGCACAATAATACCTTCTTTTCTAAGTGCTAAAAATAATTCTTCCCCATCAATCTTTGGATGTTTTACAAATACAAAGTTAGCATAACTATCTGGAACCACAAATCCTAATTCTTTTAGTTTCGTTTTTGTATATTCTCTTGTTTGAATTACTTTTTGACATTTTTCTTTCATATCTTGACTATTTAAAACAGAAACAAGTCCAATTTGTTGAGTTATATAATCAATAGGATACGAGTTAAAAGAATTCTTTACATCATATAAATGAGAGATTGCTTCTTTATTTCCTAAAGCTACTCCTAATCTAGCTCCAGCAAAAGATCTTGATTTAGAAAACGTTTGAATAACCACTAAATTTTCATATTGATGAATAAGTGTGACACATGATTGTCCTCCAAAATCAATATAAGCTTCATCAACAACAACAATACTGTCTGGATTACTTTTTAAAACTTCTTCTATAAAATCTAAAGAAACAAGTAATCCTGTTGGTGCATTAGGATTAGGAAAAATAATTCCTGAATTTGGTTGTTTAAAATCTTCAACATACATTTTAAAATCTTGATCCAAAATAATTTCTTTATAATTCATTTGGTAAAGATCACAATAAACTGGATAAAATGAATAAGAAATATTTGGAAATAATACTGGATCACTTCCATTAAAAAATGTTAAAAATGTAAGTGCTAAAACTTCATCTGAACCATTTCCTAAAAAAACTTGTTCATCTTTTAAACCATGATACTTAGCTAAAGCATGTCTTAATTCTTCTCCATCACTATTTGGATAAAGTTTTAATTTTTCAATATCGATTTCTTTTAAAATATCTTTTATTTGTTTACATGGACCATATGGATTTTCATTCGTATTTAATTTAATCATATTGTTGATTTTTGGTTGTTCACCTGCTACATATGGTTCTACTTGTCTTAATTTATCTTTCCAACTCATTGTTATTCCCCCTCTAACATATCGTTGATGACTTCATAAACATAATCAACTTGTTTTTCTGTCTTTTCTTTTATTTGTTTTTCTACACGATTAAAAGTATAAGCATGATCAGCTTTTTCAAACATATCTAAATCATTATAAGAATCTCCTATACAATAAGAAATCACTTCTTGATTTAATAATGAACAAAGCTTTTTAAGTCCACTTCCTTTAGTACAATCTACTGTAATATCTAAATAAACAACATTAAGTGTTGCATGAATACCTACATATTTTTGGTGGATTTGTTTTTGAATTTCAAGTATTTCATCTAATTTTTCTTGTGGATGAAAAGCACATACAATATCAATATCATCTTGAGTATGATCTAATATTTCTAAAAAATCACCTGCTATTTCTTGATAACCATTTTCTGTTAAAATACATGTTTTTTGATTTATATATCCATATGTTTGTTGACCATCAAAAAATGTATAATTTAGATAAGGATATTTTTGATAACTTTCTTTAAGTATTTCTTTAGCAATTTCATTTTTTATTTGTTTTCGATAAAGAACTTGATCATTTTGATCAACAATCATTGCTCCATTATTTAAAACAAGATAATCATATTCAAAATGTGGTGTGACAAGTTTTGTTTCTTGAATATTTCTTCCTGTACAAAATGAAAAATAATGACCTTGTGTTCTTAATTTTTTTACAGCTTCTTGATCTTTATAAGTAATGGGTAAATTGTCATTAGCAATTGTTCCATCAATATCACTAAATAATATTTTTTTCATATCTTCTCCTTAAGCTAAGTCTAAAAATAATTGACATAAACGATCATGATTTTCATTTTTTTCAATTAAAGCTTCTTCAATATTTTTAGATATAATTTGATTATCTTTCATACAGATACATAAACCACTTTTTCTTTTTTCTAATAAACAAATGGCTTCTTCTGCCATTTTAGATGCTAAAATACGATCTTCAGGAACAGGTGATCCACCTCTTTGAATATGTCCCAAAACAATTGATCTTCCTGAATATCCAGTTTCTTCGCTAATACGATTAGCTAGTTTTTCAACATCTAATATTTTTTCACTTACAATAAGTATCGCATGTTTTTTATGATACTCTTCTTCACAAATTTTAAGTTCTTCAATAATTTTATTTTCATCATACTCTGTTTTATCTGTAATAACAATTTCACTACCACATGCAATTGCAGAATATATAGCAAGATTATCTGCATGATTTCCCATAACTTCAACAACAAAACAACGATGATGTGAACTAGACGTATCTCTTAATTTATTAACAGCATCGATAATGTTATAAAGTGCTGTATGAAAACCTATTGTTTCATCTGTTCCATTAATATCATTATCAATTGTTCCAGGAATAGCAATACAATCAATTCCTTTTTGACTAAGTGCTAAAGCTCCTTTATAACTTCCATCTCCCCCAATAACAACAAGCCCATCTATCCCTCTTTGTTTAAGCTGATGAATTGCTTGTTCTTGAACTTTATCTTCCTTAAATGAAGGTAATCTTGAAGATTCTAAAATAGTTCCCCCTTTAGATAATATCTCAGAAACATCACTATACCCTAATTTTTTGATATTCCCTGCTACTAATCCTTTATATCCTTCATAAACACCATAAACCTCAAAACCTCTTTTTATTCCTACACGAACAATAGCACGAATAGCCCCATTCATTCCTGGTGCATCTCCTCCTGAGGTTAAAACTGCAATTTTTCTCATCGATTCACCTACTTTTTCCCTATAATTATCCCTATTATACTTGTTTTACATAAAAAGAAAAAGCCAATTTCTTGGCTTTATATAAATTTTTCTAAATTTAAATTTGAATCATAAGAAAATTTTAAACGATATGTATCTTTATAATTAAATATTCTTATTGAAGATTGATCGTTTCCTTTTGATTGTGTCATTCCTTTTCCATAATGAGAAAGTGTTTCTTTTGTAATTTCAGCTTCATTATTTTTTAAATCATTTAATGTTTTTTGAATTAATTCTTGATTATCTTTTTCATTAAATAGTGTAATGATTTGATTTATTTTTGTAACTTGTTGATTTAATTGTTGATAGCCATCATCTAATTGTTGAATATCATTTAAATGATATTCAAACTGTAATTGGCTTTCTTTTGATAAATCATAATCATAAGAAATACTCATTGTATTTTGTTTATCTAAAGAAATATCATATTGAACAGATACATAAAGATTATTATTATTTGTTATTTGAAACAAATATTCTGAATCCATATTTTTTGTTCCAACTATTTTTTCTAAAGACGATTCCATGTTATTAATCTTATTGACATATTTTTTACTATTTTTAACATTTTTTGAAAATTCTTTTAAGGAATCATATTGATATACAACTGTTTCTTGATTTGATTTTGTATATGTTTTTAATGTTGCTGTTTGATTTATTCCACTATCAGATAATGTATTAAATGCAAAGAAATAAGAAATTCCCATAGGTAAGAAAACAAATGCAATAATCAAAATTGGATAAATGAATGCGTATTTTCTTTTAGGGGTACGTTTCATTGGTTGATAGCCAGATTGAGGTGTTCCACAATAAGGACATACTTTTGCATTACTTGGTATATTTTTATGGCATTTTGGACATTTTTTCATATTTTATCAATCCTTTCTTTTAATCTTGGTATATTTGGTCTAGCCAAGATGAAAGTTTATCAATATAATCCTGTTTCTTTTCTTTTTGTTTTTTGCTTGGTAATGAATAATAATCTTCATCTAAAAAAGTATATTGATCTACAAATTTCCCATTGATCACTAATTTTAAAGTAGGTGTCCATGAAAAATCAAGTTTTTTTCTCATTTGGTTATATCGAGATTTTTCTTTTTTTGTTGCTTCTTGACTATTCGCTTGATCTCGATATTCTTTAATATTGAAATAATAAAGATAAACTCCTTTATTTTTCTTTAAATATTTTTTTAAATAAGGTTCAAATTCTTGACAATCTTTACAATCAGATCTTCCAATATATAAAACAAAATCTTCTTTTTGATTTATTTTCTTTAAAACATCATCATAATTGATTTCTATGATTTGATCTTTTGATAAATCTTTCTGTATAGTATGAGTGGATGTAGTATGACTACACCCACTTAATATACCTATTAAAAATGAAATCAATATGAACTTATTGATTATTTTAATAAAGATTCTCCATCCATTTCTTCAGGAATTGGTAAACCTAATAATTGTAACATTGTTGGAGCTAAATCTCCTAATTTTCCGCCTTCTTTTAATCCTATATGAGAATTAGTAACAATTAAAGGTACAACATTTGTTGTATGTGCAGTAAATGGATTTCCATCTGCATCTAATTCTTCTTCAGCGTTACCATGATCAGCAGTAATTAACATAGTTCCACCTAATTCAAGAACTTTTTCATAGACTTCACCGATACAATCATCAACAACGCTAACAGCTTTGATTGCTGCAGGAATAACACCAGTATGTCCTACCATGTCACAATTTGCAAAGTTAACAATGACAACATCATGAATATCTTTATCTAATTCAGCAATTAATTTATCTTTTACTTCATAAGCTGACATTTCAGGTTGTAAATCATAAGTAGCAACTTTTGGTGAATTAACTAATACACGAGTGGCTCCTTCGATTTCTTTATCTACCCCACCATCAAAGAAGAAAGTTACGTGAGCATATTTTTCAGTTTCAGCAATACGTAATTGTTTTAAACCTTGAGCTGATAAGTAATCACCTAATGTATTTGTAAGTTCAGGTGAAACGAATGCGATTTCTCCATTAACGCTGTCTGCATATTTCATCATACATACGAATTCTAAATCTTTAACTTGTTTTTCAGGTACATATCCTTCATAGAATGTAGGATTTGTGATTACTGTAGCTAATTGGATTGCTCTATCTGGTCTGAAGTTAGCGAAGATTACTGAATCTCCATCATCAATTGTTCCTTCAACGTTTTTGTTGTAACCAGGGATAACGAATTCATCTAAAACATCTTTAGCATAAGAATCCTTTACATATTGAACTGGACATTCAAAAGATTCACCTTCTTGACATACGATTGCATCGTAAGCTAATTTAACACGATCAAATCTTTTATCTCTATCCATTGCATAGTATCTACCAGAAATTGATGCAATTTGTCCAACACCGATTTCTTTAATTTTTTCTTGTAATTCTTTTACGAAATCAACACCACTATCAGGAGCAACATCTCTTCCGTCTAAGAAAGCATGTACATATACTTTATCTAAACCTTGTTGTTTAGCTAATTCTAATAAACCAAAGATATGTTCATTTGATGAGTGAACACCACCATTTGATAATAATCCCCAAATATGTAATTTAGAACCATTATCTTTAGCATGTTGAATTGCTTTTAAGAATTTTTCATTTTCAAAGAAAGTTTTTTCATTTAAAGCTTTATTAATTAAAGTTAATGATTGATAAACAGTTCTTCCTGCTCCAATATTTAAATGCCCAACTTCACTATTTCCCATTTGTCCATCAGGTAAACCAACTGGCATACCACTAGCTGAAATAGTTGTGTTTGGATACATAGCCATTAAATCATCTAAGTTAGGTGTATTAGCAAGTCTTACAGCATTACCATTAATGCTTTCAGAAATACCATAACCATCCATAATACATAATACGATAGGTCTTTTTTTCATTTTTTTGTTTCCTCCATTAATACGTTATACATATTATCATTTTTGTTATCGTGTTTCAATTCATTTAGCTATATAAAATCAGTATTTTTTATTTCATTTCTTTTTAGTTTTTTGTGGTGTAGCAAGCAATGAAACACCGCAAAAAGTAATGAATAAAGGCCAGTATTCTTGAATATAATAAACAATAATTGAAACAATACCTTTGAATTCATTTGTTCGATCTAACGTTAAGATGATTCCCAAAACAATCAAAACAATACCACAATTTTTTTTAATATTCATTTTATTCACCTAGTTTTATTTTATCTTGGATAAAATAAAAAAGATGTCCAAAAAAATCATACGATTTCTTTAAATATCTTTTTTGCATAATCTAGTAATTGAATGATATTGACTTCTTCTTGTCCTTTTTGTGAATATACATAAACTTTATAATCTTCAAAAAAATCAAATCTATTTGAATGAATAATACTATTAATATCTTTTCTTCTTTCTTGATTTAAAGTAATAAATTGATTTTCACACATTTTTCTTAGAATAATACACAAAGAAGCAAGTGATAATTCTAATTGACACTTTGTTTTTAAAAGATCCCTTTCAATTATATAATTAGCTATCTCTTGATTATTTTTTAATCTATTTAATTGATTTAAAATCATTTCTACTTTAACAACCTCTATATTTAATTGTTCTAAATAACAACTTAACTTTATTTGCCTTTTATTCATTCTTAAGCTCCTTATAAATTGATAACAGTTGTTTAGCATATAAAACAAGTGATAATAACATCAACACAATACAAACAAAAATTGAAATAGTTGCAAAAATAGAATTTGGAATATGTATTCCAATTAATACGATTGCGACAACATCAAAGATAGCAGTAGAAATTTTCCCCCACCATGAGGCTCCTTGGACCTTTGCTCCTTTTTCATATAAATAAAGTCCCCCTAAAGCCAGCATTCCATCTTTTAAAACAATGATAAGAAGTAATAACCACATCCATGAATACGTATAAACTAAAACAAACGCAACCGTAAATTGTGTCAATTTATCAGCAATTGGATCTATAACTTTCCCAAAATCAGTAATCATCTGGTAATGTCTTGCAATGTAACCATCTAAAAAATCAGATAGACCTGAAATAATTAAAATAGTAGCACATATATAATAATCTTCTTTACTTCCAGCTAAAAAATAGCGATGTAAAAAAATAGGAATAAGTATTATTCTTAAATAGCATAAACAATTAGGTATATTAAATAATTCTTTAAGTCTTATTTTTTTCATAATTTTCACCTTCTGTATTAGTAATATTATCTTACAGTTTAATGATAAAAATTTCAACCTAAACAAAAAAAGGGAGATTTCTCCCCCATGAATTTTAATATTCTTTTTCTAATAAAGCTGCAGCTGCTTTATCAATAATTACAGTTACATCTTTATGATTTTGTAATACACTAGCTGGTAATTCTGGAGTTACAGGTCCTTCAATCATTCCTTTAACAGCATTTTCTTTATTTTTACCACAAGCAATTAAAACAACACTTTTAGCATCCATAATATTTTGAATTCCCATAGAGATTGCTTGTTTTGGAACAGCATCTTCATCTCCATTAAAGAATAATCTTGCATTGTCTTTAATAGTACTTTCTTTTAAATCAACATAATGTGTTTTTGAATTAAAATCAGTTCCTGGTTCATTGAATCCAATATGTCCATTTGAACCAATTCCTAATAATTGAATATCAATTGGATTTTCAGCTAACATTTTATTATATTTATCACAGTTTTCTTGAATATTTCCTTGTCCACATGGAACATGAACATTTTCATCTTTAATATCAATTCCATTGAATAAGTTTTTATACATAAAATAATGATAACTTTGTGGATGACTTGCATCTAATCCAAAATATTCATCTAAGTTGTATGATTTAACATCTTTATATGATGTATGATTTTTTTCATGATCTTCTCTTAATAATTCATACATTCTAACAGGTGTAGATCCTGTAGCTAATCCTAAAATACTATTTGGTTTTTCCTTTACTTGATTAATAAAAATTTTTGCTGCTTCTTGGCTTGCTTCTTCATAATTTTCAACAATAATAACTTTCATTGCAGACTCCTCCTCGACAACATTTTATCATGTCTAGACAAACAATTCAATAAATACTTATCTTTTTTCTTAAAAAGTCCTTTCGTACAATGAAAATATCTTTATTTTTCAATAAAAATAGGTTAGAATTGGAATGTAAATATGGAGGTGTTTAATACTATGATTAAAGGTATTGGGGCTTCTAGTGGTATTGCAATTGCTAAAGCGTACAAACTAGTTATGCCTGATTTAACTGTAACACAAAACACTGTAGAAGATGTTGCAGCTGAAATCAAAAAATTTGAAGATTGTATGGCTGAAACAGCTAAACAATTAGAAGCAATTAAAGAAGCTGCTTCTAAAAACTTATCAGCTGAAGAAGCTGCTGTATTTGATGCTCATGCATTAGTACTTCAAGATCCTGAATTAAAAACACAAGTTTTAGACAAAATCAATAATGAAAAATTATGCGCTGAAGCTGCATTAGATGCAGTTGCAAATAGTTTCATTGCAATGTTTGAAATGATGGATGATGATTATTTTAGAGAAAGAGCTGCTGATATTAAAGACGTTTCTCGTCGTTTATTAGCTAACTTACTTGGTAAACCATTACCAAACCCTGCTTTAATTGATGAAGAAGTTGTTATTATCGCTGATGATTTAACTCCTTCTGATACAGCACAATTAAATAAAAACTTAGTTAGAGGATTTGCTACTAATATTGGTGGTAGAACTTCTCACTCAGCTATCATGGCTCGTTCTTTAGAAATTCCTGCAGTTGTTGCTTGTAAAACAATTACAGAAGAAGTTAAAGATGGAGATTTAATTGTTCTTGATGGTATTGAAGGAACAGTTATGATCAATCCTGATGAAGCAACTGTTAAAGAATATGAAACTAAACGTGCTGAATTCATCGCATATAAAGAAGAATTAAAGAAATTAGTTAATGAAAAAACAATTACTACTGATGGACATCAAGTTGAATTAGTTGCTAACATTGGTTCAGCAAAAGATTTAGCAGGTGTTAAAGAAAATGGTGGTGAAGGTGTTGGATTATTCAGAACTGAATTCTTATATATGGAATCTGCTGAATTACCAACTGAAGAACAACAATTTGAAGTTTATAAAGAAGTATTAGAAGGTATGGAAGGTAAACCTGTTGTTGTTAGAACATTAGATATCGGTGGAGATAAAGAAATCGAAGCTATCGATTTACCAAAAGAAATGAATCCATTCTTAGGTGTTCGTGCAATCCGTTTATGTTTCCAAAGAGAAGATATCTTTAGAACTCAATTAAGAGCATTACTTAGAGCATCAGTTTATGGTGATTTAAGAATCATGTTCCCTATGATTGCTACTTTACAAGAATTCCGTAAAGCTAAAGGAATCTTAATGGAAGAAAAAGAAAAATTAGTTGCTGAAGGTGTTAAAGTAAGTGATACATTACAAGTTGGTATCATGATTGAAATTCCTGCAGCTGCTGTATTAGCTCATAAATTTGCTAAAGAAGTTGATTTCTTCTCAGTAGGAACAAATGACTTAGTACAATATACATTTGCAGCAGACAGAATGTCTTCTGGTGTAAGTTATTTATATCAACCATTCAACCCATCAATCTTAAACTTATTAAAACATGTTATCGATTCAGCACATGCTGAAGGTAAATGGGCTGGTATGTGTGGAGAAATGGCTGGTGAAGCTATTGCAGCTCCATTATTACTTGGTTTAGGATTAGATGAATTCTCTATGTCAGCTACTTCAATCTTAGCTCAAAGAAAATTAATTAAGAGTGTATCAAAAGCTGATATGGAAGCTTTAGTAGAAAAAGCATTAGATTGTGCTACTTCTGAAGAAGTTGTTGAATTAGTTAAATCTACAGTAAAAATGTAATAATAGGCTTTATGAAATAACATGATATTTTTAAAACGAAGCTAATTAGATAACATGAGGTTTTTTCTATGGAGGAGACCTCATGTTTTTATATGCTCTATTATTGGTGTCTTGCTATAGTCCAGATATTTTTTACTAATTTGATTTTAACATTGGTAACACAATAAACGGTAAACCTACTCAAAAATTAGTGTATTAAAAGAATAGCTAACAACTAATAATAATATTCTTTAATTAAAATTCGAATAAGCAAGTAATTGATTTAAAAATACATTTAATAAGCTTAAGAATAGAAAAATAACTATGACAAGATAAATAAGGAAAAAATTTAATGAAAAGAGAGAAATTAAAAATAACTATATCTAATTCTTTAATAGCACATAACTTAAAAATTGTAAACAGCTAATCCATTAGCGTTAGTTATTGTTACGAAAAAGAGCAAACCTCATATAACAGAAAATGTCTGCTTTTATTTTAATTATTAAAACCACAAGATTTTGAAAAGTAGTTTCAAATATCATGACATAAAATAAAACCTAATAATAAAGGCCTCGAAAAGATGTCTTTTTTTTTACTAATTTCAAATAATAATTCATACAAAAAGTCAAGATATTCAAATAATTTCAGCAAATTTATAAACATCAAATAATAGCAACTTAAAATTATCTCTATTTTATATGATGCAATAACACATATCAGAAAAAAAAACCATACCACAAGGGCATGCCCTGTCAAGGATCATGTAAAAACATAAAAAAAAGAAGGAACTGGCAACGAGCTATTTTCGCACAATG
>OGCM01000959.1_pt1 | contig 39189 bp, 29 predicted proteins | sample 1570151 | NCBI WGS metagenome assembly OGCM01 (sample SAMEA4370582, study PRJEB24528) | human gut metagenome
CACCCCACTTGTTAGATAGTATATCATACTGTCTAACAAATGGGGTGCTTTTCACAGATGCCATCCTGCGACATACTCAGGTATTGCAGGCAGTCACTGGCTTTCTGTGGCGCTTTGCGTGCGGCAATGCGCTTTTTTGCATGCTTTTCGGCTTTCTTTAACTGCTTTGCGTGCTGCCGCCGTTCTTTGGCGGCTTTCCTTTTTTCTCGTTTTAACGATTTCTCCTGTGCGCGCAAAGACTCCAACACACTCGGTTCGATGGGCAAGTCGGCGTGCTTTTTTGGTAAAAACATAATTTTTCTCCTGACGGGGGCAGACTGCGACCTCGGCGGGGCCGCAGTACCATGCCCAGTAGATTTTTACAAGTTTTTCAAACGGATACCCGTTATGGCTGATAAAGCCCAGCCCAAGAAAGGGGAGAACTTCTACCATTACGATGTAGGAAACCAGCTGAATATCCAGCTGAAGCCATTGCAGGCAAACAAAGCAGGTTGCTATGGCCAGCACAGCAGCGACACCAAAGCAGGCCAGCTGACGCAGTGAAAGCCCGAGAAAGAATTTCTCGTGATATTCCGTGATTTCGAGATTGGTTTTTGTTGAGAGCATAGGTGAACTCCTCCATTAAATGGCGCTGGTGATGGCTTTGGTGAATCGTCCGCTCATAAACACGGCCACCAGCAGAATAACGGATTTGCCCAGCATGGCCCAGGCCTGCTCGGAAATGTCACCGCCACTGCCCAAGGAAGCTGTCAGGGCAGGGTAGAAGCCAATGACAAGATAGAGAACGGCCCCTTGCAACGCCACCGCCATGTAGTTTTTCAGGAAGTTGACAGCAATACCGTGCAGTTCCCGATAGCAGAGCGTGGCAATCGGCAGGGAAGCCAGAGCATTATAAACGTACAGCTCAATGAAGCGGGCCGCAACGATGGTATTGATCACAATGTTGACAAGACGCAGCATCCAGCTTACGACCATAAGCTCCATGGCCACAGGCATATTACCGATGCCGCCCGGCAGTGCGCTGATTGCGTTTTCGATGTCGACCTCGGTGTTGACCTGTCCGCTGCCCACATAACCGGCTATGCCGTTTGTCACCGTGGCCGCTACCTCAAACATCGCATTTAGAATTTCCGTGGAATGTAGAACAGCCCAGCGGCAAAGCGTGATTTTCAGCATGACCAGCGCCACCTGCTGAATCGTAAAAGCTGTACTGCCGCCGTTCATGGCTATGGTCTGGGTGAAATTGTACAGTTCCAAAACCATAAAAAGTGCCAGAACGGTAAGTGCAATCGGCATGACTACGCCGGAGCTGATAGAATCTGCATAGCCGGCCAGTGTGCTGTTCCAATCGGTCAGACTGCTCAGCAGACCGGAGTTCTGCCCCATAGCATTTATGGTGGCCGAAATACCCGCCAGTTGGCTTCGTATCGTATCCTCAAAAATAGCGCATACCTCCCATCAGCTGACCGTCAGCGTGCCAAAGTAGGTAGCAACGGCAATGATCAGCACGCCGCCTGCAATCGACCATGCACCGCTGCTGATGCCGGGGCCGTTGTGGTCCTTGAGGTTCGTGCCCAGCGTCACCGCGCCAAACAGCAGTAACAGGCCACCTGCAAAATTGACAACATTCGTGATAAGAGAAGTGATTGTAGATACCATTTCCATATGAGTTTCCTTCTTTCTGTTTATGTGTCAGACTCGTCATCGTCGAGTTCTATGTTGTTGATTTCCTGCACATTTTTCATAAAGGCTGCAAAGTTATTTTCTGCGCGCCTCTCGTAGTCGAAGGGATGATGCCCCTCTTTTTCTACCAATGCGTAATTAGGGTGCTTTTTAAGATCAAACTTGTAAGAGTAAAATGGCACAACACCGGAAATCATCAACAAGCAACGATTACGCGGCATTGTGCGTATTTCTTCCGGTGTCATCAGATCACGGCTGGCAACCTGATAGTTCTTAGAAAAGGAGCCCTGTGCGCCGAGGTTCTCTGTGGTGTTCAGCACCTCGATGGTCCGTTTGCCCAGCTGTTTACCGAAGAACTCCAGCGACTCCGGGTTATTGCCGCCACCCAGCACAAGCTCCGAATCACAGTTTTCCAGAATCGTGCCCCAGTCATCACCGTACTGTGATTTCAGCTGTGCGATTGACTGGTAAATCAAGGTACATCCGATATTTCGGCTGCGGATGGTGCTGATCAGAATCTGGAAGTCCGGAATCATGCCAATGTTCGGAAACTCGTCTAAAAGAAACCGCACATGGCGAGGCAGGCAATGATCTTCACGATTGTCTGCGGTATGCACAAGAATTTGAAAGCACTGCTGGAACATGACCGCGGCCAGAAAGTTATAGGCTGTGGTGGTGTCTGGCGTGACAACGAACAGCGCTACCTTTTTGTCGCTGGCCAACTCTTCCAGATGAATGGTATCATCTTCGCAGATCTTCATAATGGAAGGAATATTGAACGCACTCATACGCATACCGAGAGATACGTCAATGCTCTGTGCGGTTTTGTCCGGTGCCATGTGGTACAGTCCATATTGACGCGCTGCGAATGACGCAGGCTTTTCCATGGCCAAATCTTCGAATATATCGTCCAACTGGCTGCGCCCCTGTGGTCCGTAACGATGCTGCATCAGCACAAAAAGCTCCATTACACTGTTCATATTGTGCATCTCAGGTGGTTGCTCAAAATATACATAGGCAAGCAGCGCTTCCAGCAGTGAAGTAGAGCCTTCTTCCCATATCGGGTCGGCTGTGTTTTTCTGTCGCGGGTCCTCTTTCATGTTTTTGATAAGATTCTTGGCAACGACCACAATGTCATCCGTGTCATGGATATACGCAAACGGATTGTAGTGGTCGGACTTGTCACGGTCCTTCAGGTTGAACACTTTCACATCATAACCCTGCGATACCAGAACATTTCCGTAGGTGTCAAGCAGCTCGCCCTTCGGATCACTGAGTACATAATTGCTGTTAAACTGCAGCAGCTGCGGGCCGGCTACGCTGTAGCTTTTGCCGGAGCCGGACGGGCCGAACACAATGACGTTCTTGTTGCGGTTGTAGTTGTTCTCCGCTGTTACCGGCATCTTCATGGCAAGGCTCAGGGACTCTGTGGCCGTCAGGGGGATATTTTCGCTTGCCTTTTCATGGAGAAACGGCGCAATGTCTGCCGCGGTGCCCCAGCGGGCACTGCCGTACTCCTTCTGCGGCACCAGCCGATGACCGCTGTACTTTATGCAGAGGTAAGCAAGACCCACCAGCAGGACAGCCCCAACACCGCAGCCTACAGGAATCGGCGCAGGGGATAGCTGCAAGGGATGCAGTGCAATTTTGCTAAGCTTTACCGCGGCGGCTAGCCTTTGCGTGACAGTTCCGGCAGCCGATACATAGAGAACCCCAACTCGGTTACCCAGCCAAAAGCAGCCCAGGCTTGCAGCAAGACAGATCAAAATTTGCTTTGTGCGCTGTTCCTTCATAGCCGCTCACCTCGCTCCTGCGCCGGCAGCGGACGGTGCTGGTTCAGCTCCTTCGTGCGCTGCATGGCTCGTTCGGACAACTCCTGCATCAGGCTGGTGGGCCGATCCTTGCCGCGCGCTGCAATGCAGTTTTCAATAGAGGTCTGGATGCGGTCTACGTCCTGTCCCTTGAACCACAGGTTCAACTGCCCGGTGTCCTTATCCTTGGTAATGGCAAAGTCCACCGAATATTCCTTGAGCTGCCGCCTGACATAGGGCAGTGTCTTGTCGTTCAGCTCCACCGAAGCGAGAGCCTGCGACTGTCGGTTCAGTGATTGAATTGATTGCTGCCCGTACTGCCGTGTTTGCAGCATATTGGCAACCGCCTGCAATATCCCAAAGATGCCCTGTCCGGCAAGCTTGGCTGCGTTGATTTGCACCCGGATGGCCGTTTCTTCTACCATACGGTATCACCTTCGCTTTCTCTGCAATAAAATTTCAGCCTCACCATGGCAGCGGAGCGCCGGTGCGTCGGGCGTATGCTTCGATTCTTTTTCCCAACCTGTATTGCTGCAAGCGGTCCGGCAGGCTGTATTCCAGTGTGCGGACTTTTACATGGTGCTTCATTGCACACTTGAAAAAGGCATACAGATGCCGCTCCTTGCCGCTGATTTGGCGCATACGGCTGACATACACGCAGTTGACCTTGCTGTCTCTGATACTGCGTAGCACACTCTGATACCCATCGCGCAGCGGGCCGTGCCCTTTATAATCGATGCTGCCGCCGACTACCGTGCAGCCGTCGTCACCGGCCTGCCTGCAGCAGGCATCGTAGCTCGCGTGGGTCGCTGCGCAGTCACCGGGAATGCGCGCATACACCCATGCACGGGGCAATTTTTCTTGATTTGGCATTATCTCTCTACCTCCAGCTCTTGGTCATAAAAGCTCAATTGCTCGCCTTCTAAGCGGAACCGCAGGTCCAGCTCGGCAAATGTGAAATTCCGATTGAAACGCTCTGTTGCTTTATTTGGTGTGTCCTGCAATTCCAGCATCAGCTGCCATAAATCAGGATGTGCATGGTACAGATGCCGCAGCTCGGTCATGGATGCGTTGGGGCAGAACCAGCACCCGCCACGGTGGCTGTGCTCATACAGCGGCGACAGCAGCCCCTCCTGCCTGCACATGTCAAATGCATCCTGCTCTGTCACGCCGTACTTTGCCATAAGGGAAATCTGGTCAGGCTTTAGCCGCTCCAGTCTGATAGGCTCATCCGCGGCAATCCCTAAATAGGAAACTGTACCCGGCGGCAAACTCTTTTTATAGGCTTCCAGTGGCGGGACCTTGCAATCTCGTTGAATTGCACAGCGCCCAGCCAGCGGAAATGCGGCAAACTTTCCCTGTGCGTTGCCGCGGCTCACCACATGGTAAAAGCAATCCAGATACGTCTTTTCGGCGTGCAAAACCCTTGTGGGGATACCTCGCTTTTCAAAGTACGGAATTGCTGTCTCATAGATAAACCGCGCATGCTCGGGCAGTTCGCCGGAAATCTCTTTGCTGAACATGACCTCCGTATATATGATTTCGTCCAGCGGTTCGCCATGCTGTAGGGCCAGCAGCGCTGTTGCATTGCTGTCTTTACCGAAGCTCGAACAGATGATATGTTTCATGTCATTCACCAATAAAAATAGGGCGGCCCGCGAGAGTCGCCCATACAGTGTGCGTGTTTCATAGGTTTTTAGTGCTCGCTCTCATCCATTTTGGATCTGCGGCGCTTGTACGCAAGGACTCCGAATCCGACGATAGCCCCAAGCACCGCCGCCGAAAGCAGCGCAAAGGGGAACACATCGCCCGTTTGGGGAATAACCGGCATCGGCGTAGGCGTTGCCGTGGGTGCGCTTGCCGGTACATGGGAAGGCGCGGGCGTGCTGTTCGGCGTCGGCTGCGGCGTATTGCTCGGGGTATCCTCATGCGGTGTTTCCTCGGGGATGCGTGCATCCTTCATAACGACAGTCTGAAGCTCACCGGTGGGCAGCACGGTAAAGGCAATGCTTTCCGCAAGCTGATAGCCATTGGGGGCGGTGATCTCGGTCAGCGTGTAGTCACCGGCAGGCAGCTTTTCAATATAGTGGGGCTTATCCTCAGAAACCCACTGTGCAACCGTGTTGCCGTCCTTATCCTTGATGACCAGCTCAGCGCCGGGCAGCTCTTTACCTGTGGCAATGTCAACCTTGGAGATTTGTACTTTGGTAATATCATCCCGCATAATCACCGTGGCATCGTCCAGCAGCTCCCATTCCTCCCAGGGGATGATCCAGAGCTTCTTTTTATCCTTCAGATAGTAGACGTCTGCCTCGTCCAGCTCGTGGCCGTCGGCGTCCGCTTTGCGTTCCAGTCGGAAAACAATGTCATCCGCAACGGCATACCCATCAGCAGGCCGCTTTTCTGTCAACGTGTATTCTTCGTCAAAATGCAGCCCCGTCACACGGTGCGGCGTATCGGTAGATACCCAGGTGTCCACAACGTTGTCCTTCGCATCCTTGATGATCAGCGTCGCACCGGGCAGCTCCTCGTCGTTGGTCAAATCTCGCTTACTCACCCACATTTCAGTAGGCTTGTCGGCACAGGTGCTGTCCAGTACCTGCAGAACCTCGCCGTCATAGGTGAAGGTGACATCCATCTCTGCATCATTGAGATAATAGCCCAGCGGGGCGCGCAACTCGCGGATAAAGTAATTGCCGCTGTTGGTCGAGGCATCCAGTCGGTCACTCTGGCCGTACCACTCACCGCGGATGGGAACATCGCAGTTGAAATAGGTGTAGCCGTCTGCAACGGTCTCGGGACTGGTGGAAATCAAATCACCGGCAGAGAACAGCTTGTTACCGTCCACGTCGTAGATGTCATCACGTGTGTACAGGTTGAACACAGCACCAGCCAGATATTTGCCTGTTTCCTGATTGATCTTGTACACACCCACGCGGGCATGCTCACGGTCATTGTAGAAACCAAGAGTCTGCTGTTCAGCCAGTTCCGCAGAGGCTTCCGATGCGCGTACAACATCAAAATGCTGTTCACTGTCGCCATTCTTGATGATGCTCTTTGCCATGACTACATCGTTCAGCTGGTTGTCCCAGACAAATGTCACATCGTAGCTGTCTGTCGTGCCGACATACCCATAGGGCGGCTTGGTTTCCTGCACATGGTAGCTGCCCAGCGGCAGGGTAATACTGACCTCACCGAGCGTACCGTCGTGGATGACCGACAGAAAATCATAGGTTGCCTTGGTACGGGACGGCGCAAACACAGCAGTGTCTGCACTGCCATCACCGGTGGTAACAACTGCCACCACATCGCCCTTGACATACCAGAGCGTGCGGCTGCCGTTGGCATCCAGCTGGCGGTCCTGCGTGTAAATGTCCTCGGCAGCCGTAATGGTGTATTCCGCACCGGCCAGCGGGCGCAGCGTATAGGCAAAGTCGGAGTCGGCCTCGCCGGTCATCCAGGGGTCAATCAAATCGTTGGTTTCAATCTTTCCTGTCAAGGCATTGCCGGTCTTACGGATAGTCAGCTTGCCCAGCGTTTCCTCATTCCAGTAGTCCTCGCCGATGACCAGCGTGTCCATGCTGTTTTCATTGTCGTCGCCGGTGGCCTTGTAGATGCGGTCCGTGGAAATATCGAAATCCACATAGTAGTTGCCGCTGTCAGCCCATTCGTTGTAGAAGCCGTCCGGGCCGACAGTCTCCACAATGCGGTATTTGCCCAGCGGCAGCTTTTCAGGCAGGGTCAGGATACCTTCCTCGTTTGTGTAGAAGGTATCCACGTTCTTGGTCAGATGCCCGTTTACCGTGTCCGTCATCGTGACCAGCTTGGGTTTCCCGTTTTCCAGCCGATAGTTGCCGTTGTCATCCAGCCAGTAGATCTGGAAAGCTGTGTTCGGCAGCAGGACCGGTTTGCCGGTTTCCGTATCGAGTTTCGTGATTTTTAAATACACTTCAATATCCTCATCCAGTACCGTAAATTTCTGATAGGAATCCGATGCTTTCATCACACTGTCCTTCGGCGTGGCCATCGCGCCCCAAGGGTTGTTGTCCTGCTCCGGGTCAATGCTGACTAGAAACGGCTCTGCCTGGAACAAATCGTGCGGGGTGGTCGTTTCCACTACCAGATAGGTGCCGTAGGGAAGCCCCTGCACGCGAATGTTGCCGGAATCATTGCTGAAGATTTCGGCCAGCTGATACTCATTGGCACACCCCGTGGGCTGCCAGCCATCACCCTTGCCGTTCTTGTTGTCGCCCGCCGCAGTCAGCGTCTTATTGTAGGCGGCCATTTCGTCGGCGTTGACCTCGTAGGTCTTGGCAATGGCCTGCGTCTCACCGGAAAAATCCCACTTGGGGTGCTCGTTGTCGTATTCCTTATTGATATAGGCACCCAGAATGCTTTGCAGAGTGTAGCTTCCGGTGCGGGTCTGGTCAAACTGCTCGACCTTGGACAAGTCGGACACAAGATAGAAGGTGAACCCAGCGCCTTCCAGCTCCAGCCCATTGGACTGCCCGCTGGAGGATACGACCTTGCTGATCTCCACGTTGCCCTTCGCGACCTGATCCTGACTTTCGGTCAGGCTGTTGTCCTTGTGGATGTGGTAGTTGCCGTTGTAGGCCGCAGTGTCATTGGCAAAGGTGGTTTTCTCCACATACCAGCCCTCATCTTCATAGGCAGGTGTAATGTAGTAGTTGTGCTCATCGCAGAGATACCCGGGCGCATAGGACAGGTAATAGGCATCGTAGGTCCAGGTGCCGTCCAGAGCCTTGCTCTTAGAAATGGTGCTGAATTGGTTCTTGTATACCCAATCTGTATACTGCCCGTTGCTGGCTGCCAGCGCGGCCACCTGCCCGGTAGCTGCCTTGGTGCGGCTGTCCACCGTAGGATAGGTGCCGGAAACAGCAAGAGCGCCCTCACGCAGCGGAATGACCGTGCCGGTGGAGCGCTCTACTATATAATATTTACCGAGGTACAGGTTTGCGAAGGTCAGCCAGCCGTCCTCGATTTTTGCACTGGCTACGAGATTGTCCTTTTTCAGCACGGGCAGATAATCGCTGATCCACTGCCCGCTGTTGTCACGAATCGTAGTGTGCCAGAGGGGATTGCCATTGGCATCTGCGATTTTGGAATAATCCACAACGCCGGTCACACCATCAGGGTGGGTAATATCCTCGGCGGCGTACAGGTCGTACACTGCGCCGTCCAGCACGGCATTGCCGTGAGCAGAATCGCCAGTAATATAACGCTGTGCGTCCAAATCCACCTTGGAAATGCTGATTTCGCCCAGCGTGCGGTCATTTTTCATGATACCGTCCGCCGCCGTGGTGGTGTAGCCGTCCTCATTGGCAGCCTTGCCGCTGGCATCGGTGGTATAGCTCCGGGAGGCATCCTTGGGGGAGTCATAGATGGTGACTGTGGTTTCTACGCCGCCGCTGGTCACCAGCTTTGTGCCGCCCTTATCGCCAGTGGCAATGTCGGCATTGTAGTCACCATTGCCCAGCCACAGGACAGAATTGTTGTTGTCAGCGGTAATTTCCACATAGTAGGCGCGCTTGCCCAGCGCTGTGCCCGCCGTGCCGGGATGGTCAACGTCTGTCCAGTCGCCGAAATACCCCGCGGGGGCCTTCGTCTCCACAAGGATGAACCTGCCCTCATTGCGCTGCGTGTAGTACAGTGTATGGCGCATCGTGTCGTTTGTGGCGTAGGCGGCGCTGTTGATGACGGCATAGGTGCCGTCACCCTGGCGCTGAACGCTGTAGGTGTTGTAGCCGCCCGTGGGCTGGTATTTGCCGGTCACGACGTCCCACTGGTAGATTTCATACCGGGCATCGCCTGCAATCTGGTTGCCGGTCTCACTGTCCGTCTTTTTGACGTTGATCTGCAGTGACCACTCAGCATTGCGCATCTCGTAGGCATTGTTGGAGTTGGCCGGTACTGTAATAGTCTGGTGACTGCCGTTGCTGCCCCAGTAGGATTCAAAACCGTAGGGGATGGTGACTTCGTCATAACGGAACTGTAAAGATGCAAGCTGTGCCTGCGCGCTGGCAATAGCATTATTTACAGCGTTCTGTGCTTCTGCCTGAATGGCGGCAACCGCAGAATCACGCTCGCTGTTGGCGGCTGCGTCTGCAGCTTCTTTCGTAGTATAGGGGCCGACGCTGCCACTGCGGCCATCTACGGTCTTGGATACAGTGTAATGCACAGACCAGCTGGCAGATGCTGCACCGCCGTTATTCTGGTAATTGTCGTCGTTGGTGTGGCCGCCTGTAGTGACGGTCTGCACACCGGCAGGGGAGATGCTCCAACTGCCGCCGTCAATTGTTCCAGACTTGGTGATAGGCTCGATTTCAATCGTGGCACCGTCCACCTTTTCCAGCGTTTTCAGCTGGATCTTATCTGTGGTGATACCATAGGTCAGATCCACGGTGCCGCCGGCGGACTGTGCAGGGGCTTCCCAACTGGCATAATACTCCTGTACGACAGGCTTCGGCTCTTCCGTTTCCTCCTCACTGATTTCAGGGCCAATCAGGGCAACGGTCTGCCAACCGCTGCGCGTAGGGGTATAAATGTAGGTGTAGTAGCCGCGGGGCTTTGCATAGGCAACAGCGCCGTCCAGCAGGGCCTGCGCGGATTCCAGATAGATTTTTGCAGCAGTGCTCTCGGGATAATTTTCAATCAGCCACAGCTGGGTGTCATCGTAAATCGTGCGGCAGAAATCCAAAAGAGAGATTCTTTCAGTATCTTCTGCAGAAAAAGCGACGGGCGTATCGGGCAGCAAGTCCATAGAAAGCTGGTCCAGACCACCCCAGATACGGTATTGGTTGCCATAGTGGTCACCGGGAATGCACTGATCCGCACTGACCAGTGAAGTGTTCGTATAAGTGTACGGCGGACACCCTTTGGGCTGACCGTTGGCACCGTGGGTGCAGCAGTAGGCTTCCTCGCCATTGAACCAGATCAGCCAGGTGCCGTTGACCTTCTCGACCTTGGTGATTTTGCCGCTGGTAACGGCAGGCGTGGGGCGCTCGGCGTAGGCGGCAACGTCTGTAGTTTCTGCGAACGGTGCGGCGATGGTGCGGCAGCGGTCAATTACAACGTGCAGCGCTTTCGTCAGCGTGCTGCCATCCGGAGCAGTGTAGACAAGCTGCGCGGAAAAGTTGGCATCTGCCTGTACATACAGACCCATAACCGCGGCAGACGTTTCGGCATACTCACTATGCACAAGGCTACTGCGCGTAGTCTCATCGGCAGGAACACCGTAGAAGTCCAGCACAGTCACCTCGTTGGGAAGCACTACATCCAAACTACTGCCGACAGCAGGGTATTCCACCTGTGCCAGAATGGGCGCAACGGCATAGTCGGTACCCTCCAGCAACGGAGCCGTCAAAGTCAGGTCGTCGCTGTTCAGGGTGTCCGCACTCAGGTAACTGTCCGTGCTTTCTTCCAACTGGTCATTCAGCCAGGCAGAAATTCCGATTTTTGTTTCACCCGTGGCAACGGGCAGTCCCTGGCTGCCCATATAGGAACCAGTCGGTGCATCCGGTAAGTCTGTGTACAAAACAGCGCCGTCGAAGGTATAGTCGGTGGATGTCTCCACCGGCGCATCCTCGTCGGCGCTTTGTGATGTTGCGGCAGCTTCGCTGCTTTTGGGCGTGCTTTCTTCACCCGGGTCCGGGTCGCTTGCTTCGGTCTGATGGCTGTCATCTATGACGGCCTCTTTGTCCTGCTCCATGATGAGCGTGCCGTCTGCATCAGCCCTCGGAGCCTCCGCAAACGCCCCAACCGGGAACAGGGAGCAGCACATCATAGCTGCCATACACAAGGCCGCTACGCGCTGCTTGAGCTTAAATTTGTGATTCATTGAACATACTTCCTTCTACTGTTGAATTTTATCTATATAAAAAAGTGCCTGCCGAACAAACAGCAGACACTTGAGAGTTTGATTTATCTGTAACGCTCAACCGACCTTTCCCTGAAAGAACTCCAAAAACTCCGGCAGCTCCTGGTCAGGCAGTTCGTTCATGACCTGCATGGCCAGGTATTCTGCGCGGCTCACCTTGGGAGCAAACTTGCGGGAGTAGGTCTTGCCAGTTCTCACGTACCCAACATCGTGGATCAGGTCCTTTTCCGAAAGGCTCTTCAGGATGGTAAAGACAGAGCGCGGCTTCCAGGTACAGTTCTGGGTCGGGATCAAATCGGAAACAATCTGGCTGGCGATTGCAGGCTCCTTGGAATTCCAAAGGTAGGTCATGATCTGCATTTCGGAGGTCGTCATCCGATACAGAGAGTTTTGCTTTTTCATATCCAATCTCCAATCACTGAAAGGTTACGGTCCAGTAAGTGTACTGGCCTTCGGCTGTGCTGCAGAACCAGCAGCCCACGCCCATGCTGGTGAAGCTGGGCTCCATAATATTGGCATAGTGGGCAGGGCTGCCCTGCCAGTAGGTGCAAACGCTGCTGGCCGAGCCAATCGGACCTGCGGCGCAGATTTCGCTGCGGGTCGTCATGCCGCTGTGATCGAACGGGCCGCCCGCCACAAAGCTCTCACAGCGTGCATCGGCGGCAGCACTCAGTCCACTGTCCATCGTCAAAGGGGACAGACCAGCTGCTGCGCGCATAGCATTGATGTTTTCCTGCACAGCCCAGTAGGCACTGTCCGAGCTGTCGATGCTCCACCACTCCTCACTGCCCGCCGCCAGGTCAAAGGGGACAGCACCGTAGCTCATGCTGACCTGTGCGGGCTGACTCTCCGCGGCAACGGGTTCCGTAGCGGGCGCTTCGGTAGGCGCTGCAGTAGGCTCCGGTATGGGAATTTCAGTCGGTGCCGGTGTGGCAGTCGGCTCTGAAGTCTGTGTGGGCGCAGGTGCCGGGCTTTCCGTGGCAAGCGGCGCAGGTGTTTCAACGGCAGTCTCTTCAGTAGCAACGGTAAGTTCTACCAGCGTACTGCTTTCCGGCGTTTGCAAGGTGTTATCGGTCTGCTGTGCGCAGGCGCAGAGTAACACCGTAGCTAAAAGAATGGATAACAGACATTTTTTCATATTATAAATTTCTCCAATCAGTAGTATAAATCATACAGACTACCAGCAAACTCGAGCAGCTTTCTGCCCAACCAGAACAGCATCTGCGGCGCGCCGTAAGGACTGAGCAAGAATGCCACGATGGCGGATACTGCCGCCTCTTGGTAGCACTTATCGAATAGCGCCAACAGAGCAGCCAGACCGCCCAGTGCCGCCAAAAACCTGCCGCAAACTCCGCAGATAGCAAACAGCACGATTGCAATCAGGCCCAGTGCAAAAAGTACCAGAATGACAGGCACGAGACTAATGCGGATACCCCAGGTAAGGAACAGATTTTTACGTTGAATGGGCATAATGGCCACCTCCTACCTCTATGATACATTGTCTGCGAAATAATGCAAGGCTGTCGATTTCAGCGTTCCAGTTCGTTTTCCTCTCTAGGCGTTCGCACAGAATCGTCCTCGTTTACGACCTCGGCCTCACCCTCCAAAACCGGTGCATCATTGCCCACATTCAGCAGGGCATCCAGCTCGGCCAGGCGCGCGCTCTTGTCGTTAAGCTCCTGTTCCTGCAGAAAAGGCTGCTGCAGTTCCTCTTTGGCGCTGTCCAACTGGACGCGCAGCTGCTGTAGATTGTTGCGCAGACCGCTGACCTCCTGCGGCAGGGCAGCAACAACGTTTTGCAGGCGGACCATATTGCCGGCAGCGTCGCTGCCCAGCTCTGTGGTATGGGTGGCCTGCCCGACCAGATGTGCCACAAACACCTTGGAAAGCGGCACATAGGCAACCGTGACTTCAAAGCCCGCATAGTGCCCCACCAAAACAGGATGGTCGGCCCGCACGGCAGCACCCACCAGCCCGAGCAGTGCCTTACCGGCATCCTCGCGCTTGTCGTAGGACGTGCCGTCCAGCTCAATGCTGAAAACCAGCTTGCCGTCCTTGTCATAGCTCTGACTGTCCTTGGCGGTCTGCATATCCTTCTCAAACGCCTGAATCCGGCATTCGGTGCCGCGGATCTCTCGCAGAAAGATGCCGGTCACGGCGTCCTCCAGTCGGTAGTGCTGGCTGTTGTAGGCGGCCTTCAGCGTGCGAAGCCGCGCAACCTGAATATCAAGGTCCATCTTTTCTTTGATCATCGGGTTTCCGGCAGCCAGCGCCTTTACCTCAGCGTAGGAGAGCGCAGCCTCGTCTAAATCCTCACAGCTTCGGGCTGGGGATTTCGACGTCATGATTTGCGAAATAAACTTCTGTTTGTTTTCGACCAACTGATAGCTGTAGGCGTCAAATGTGGCTTCGGTTATATAAATAAAGATAGAAACCTCTTTGTTCATGTTACCCTGCCGCACCATGCGTCCATTGCGCTGGGCAATATCGGCTGGCCGCCATGGGCAATCAAGGTGATGGAGTGCACACAGCCGCGTCTGTACGTTGGTGCCAGCGCCCATCTTCTGGGTGCTGCCCATCAGCACGCGAACCGCACCGCTGCGGACTTTGCCGAACAGCTCAGCCTTCTTGGCTTCCGTATCGGCATCATGGATGAACTGTACCTCATCCTTGGGGATGCCGCGCGCCACCAGTTTGTCCCGAATATCGTTGTACACATCAAAGCCGTCCGCGCGGGGCGTGCTCAAATCGCAGAAGATCATCTGCGTGGAGCGCTGCGCCGTTGTCTTTTCCCAAATGGTAAAGACCCGCTCCACGCAGGCATTCGCCTTGCTGTCGGGGTCATCGGGCAGAAGTGGGTTCATCAACCGTTGGTCCAGCGCCAGCTTTCGGCCATCGTTCGTGATGCGCAGCATGTTGTCCTCATTCGGGGCAACCAGGCGATTGCGCACCGCCTCGGCCCGCTCACCCAGCGCCGCCACCATCTGTCGCTGCAGCTCACTGGGCGGCAGCTTCACAATCGTGGGCTTGCCGCCTGTGATTTCCGGGACCGGCAGCTTGAGCATGTCGGCGGTCTGAATGTCGGCGCACTGCTTGAACATATTCATAAGCTCGGGCAGATTGTAAAACTTTGCAAACCGCGTTTTGGAACGGTAGCCGTTGCCCTCGGAGAGCAGTTTGTCAAGACGATTTCGTAAATATTAATATAGCTTTACGATTTTCCAGTACGGAAATCTCCTAAAACCTCGTGCCTACATACATCTTTGATAATTCTTTCAAGCGGCTTTTTTGCTGTTTGGGATTGCTTGATGCAGACAATAAAGGTAGTTCTTCCCAGCCTTACCGCAAAATCAGAATTGGAATTTTCCATGACATACTCCCCATCAGTCGAAATTTGATGTGCCAAGTTTCAAACACCCTTTCTGCCGGCTGAAAGAATTACTCCGGCTCATAAATTTCTTTGAGTGCTTCGTAGAGCTTTCTGCCCTCGTCCTCGGTGAGCGTAATGCCCTTGCCGCACCGTTCGTGACCCGGATACCAAATCCGAATATCCAGCTTTGCATCGTTGCCATTCCATGAAACGAAATTCACCTCTTTTGTGTATCCGCTGACGTTTTCACTTAAAACGGCAAGGGGCTTAATAATAGTGTTTGTAATATCGTTCATTTTCTGTACCTCCAAAATCAAGTGGGGAAGAAGTTATAAAGTCGGGATAGTAATGGAAGCGGGCATTTTAGCGTTCCAAATCTTGGTCATCTTGGCGGCGGACAGATGCTCTATGCGGATTGCGTTTTGCTTCCTCGCGCGCTTTCTTCTGCTGCGCTTCTCTGTGCTCCAGCAGGTCAGCAATCTTCTCTGCGAAGCCCTTTGCAAACTGGGGAAAGTATTTGAGCGCCTGCAAAAACGGCTCACAGCGCCGCCGCAATGCGGCATACGCCGATTGTGTATCTCTCAATTCGTACTTGCAGTCGATGTACTGCTTTTTGTAGAGCGAAATATCCTCGTTCAGTTTGTGGATTTCTTGGCGGCTTGTGATGCCCTCCTTTGCTAACGCCGTCAACTGCTTGTAGTCCTCTTTCGACACGGTATATTTGCCTGTAATGGTTTTCTTGCCCATGTCGTCAATCTCGGATTCGGTTTTGCGCACATTCCATGCCGCTTCGTACTTGGTCTGCGTAGCTTCTACACGCTCTTGAATGTTAGCAAGCCGTTCCTTATCTTTTTCAATCTGATATTGCAGGGAAGTAAGGTTCTCGCGTGTGCTGCCCAGCTCACCGCGCTGGAAATTCGTGAAGCCATGCTCCTGCATATGAGCCACCAGTTCGTCCTGCAAGATACTGTACGAGGGGCGATACTTGGGCTTTCCATTGCTCCGCAGGACAGGCTGACCCTGTTCATCTTTCAGCGGGATATTTGATGCCCATTTCTTGGAATGGCTCACCTGATGAATAGTTTCCCGAACCGTACCGCGCAACGCCGGGTCCTTGCAGCGCTTGCTCCACAGAATATCCTTATCCACCACAGGAATCACTACGGCGTGGAGATGGTAGTGGTAGACATCTTTTCCCAAGTCGCTTGTCGCGGCCTTGTTGATTTCGTCTGCGTGCATAACAGCAGCCACTACATACTCTGATCCGAATTTCTTCTCCAAGAAGTGATAGGCTTCCTCATAGAATTTCTTTGCGTACTCATAACCGCCGTTGCGCTCAAAGTACATGGTGTTCACGTCAATGATGATTTCATCGAAAAGAGTGGCATCTTTCCGCAGCCCTCTTGTCGATACCGTTCCAGCCGCTTCCATAGTGCGCAGCGTGTCCATATAAGAGGACGGCGGGGAGCGATAGTGTACATTCAGCGGTACGCGCTCCTGTACCACATTGACGTTGGCATAGTCGGTGTTCAGCCGTTCATTGTGCCGTTCTGTTGCGCCGATGCTGGCAGCTGAACACTGCTTCACTCTGGCGCAGCTCATATCTTTTGCCACTGCAATTTCTCCTTTCCAAGCGGTAGGGCGAAGCCCCGTTACACAAGATTGGAACAATCTGTGTAACCCACTATGACACTTTCAGCTTCGCTGCAAAGATGTCGTGGGCAAGGGAGTTCCCCCTTGACCTCCTTTTTGCGCCGAAATCAAGTCGGCAGGTTTTCTCCCTGCCAGCTTTCTTTCGGCTTTTCAACCTCCGGCAAAGTCCAATACCATGCGAAACCGTCCTTCACGGAGTGAACCCCGGCTTTCTTCTTTGCCTTTTTGTAGGTTGACTTCTTAAAGCCTGCGCCTTCAAGCTTTGCTTCGCAGTCGGAAGCCAACTGTCTGCCGCCATCAAGCAGCGAACGGATAAACGCCGTTGCTGCTTCCTCGCGGTCATTCGGTCTGCCCATTCGCGGGGCAGTGGCAGCAAATGCGTCCTCGGCGGTCATTTCCAGTTCGTCAAGAAAATTCACGCCCTTGTCTGCCACCTCAAAAAGAATAGCCGAACCCATTGGAGCAAGATTGGATTTTACTTGCACCAAATAGCGTTCGGCTGGATTTGCGCTGTTTGCGGTTCGTGTGATGGCGAGAATACTTCTCGCAGCGCCCGCAATGTCGATAGAACCGTTGGTACGGTAAAGGGGGCTAGTATCCTTTGCCTTATTCATGTGGGCGATAATAACGATAGCGCAGCCCGTATCCTTGGCAACGGCAATCAGATGGTTAAACTCCGCGCGGGTTTCATTGGCGTTGTTCATGGAACAATCGTCACCGATGTATGAACTCATTGGGTCAAGAATCAGCAGCTTGGCATCGCACTGTTCAACGGCTTCTCGGATACGGTCATCTCCGAAAGTCAGGCGTTTCACATCCTCTTTGATAAATACCAGCCGTTCACCATCGCCGCCAGCCGCATTAAAGCGCGGCACAACCGTATCATCGGCATCGTCCTCCGTGGTCTGATAGATGATCGTCACAGGCTCGTAGCTTTCCTCATCATCGGAGAACGGTAATGGCGCACCCTTAGAAAGCAAAGCGGCAAGAGAAAGCATGAGCTTACTCTTGCCGTCACCGGGATCACCTTGCAGCAGTGTAACCTTGCCGAAGGGAATATAGGGATACCACAGCCAGCGCACTTGTTTGGGCTTAATGTCGCTGGCCTTGACAAGCTCCAGCTTAGAGCCGAAGCTGTTCGGATTGTCGTTCATTTTTTATGCTCCTTTTTGATTTGTATTGTGTGCATAGGATAACAACGGCACGGAAGCTCTGCTTGCAGCTCCTTTCGCACTTTCTGCATAGCGGGTTATATTTCTTCCGTCCGCAACCTCCAAGAAAGAACGCCCATTCTCTCTTGAGATATTTCGGCATACGGGGCATCTGCATCACCTCCTTGCCCGCGCCGGGTTTGTGGATTTGCTTTTGAAAATAGAAAAACGCCCAACATCTCCCGAAACTGTTCGCTTTCGGGGCGATTTTGGACGTTTTTATTTGATATTAGGGGCTTTACGACGGTGGGGAATATAACTTGTCGCTTATGGTGGGAAAGCCCGCTATTTGCGGCTTTATGGCAATAGAAAAGCGTCGTATTGCTACGACGCTTTTGGCTTGCTCAGAAAATAGGGCAAAGGAATTGCCATCTAATTATCTGTCGTACTTTTTCTTCCTGCTAACAACAGCTGTTCCAATGGCTGCACTGCCGCTGATAAACAGCAGGGCAAACCACAAAGCAGGATTGCTTGTGTCGCCAGTCTGCGGGATTGTCGTTTTGCCTGCGCTTGGCTTGCTATCGCTCGGCGGTGTCGTCACAGGGTATGGCTTCCAAGTCGCCTCATAGGTAGCGTTGCCAGTCACTGTGGCGGCAACCGCAGGCTTCCATCCGGTAAAAGTATAGCCTTTACGGGTAGGCATACCGTTGAATGCAGGTGTAGCCTTGCCGGATTCCACGGTATAGGTCTGATCCTTAAAGATTTCTTCACCGTCCACGCCGTCGGTGTAGGTTACAGTAAAGGTTTCGGCAGAAGTAAGTTTCTCCCACTGTGCAGTATAAGTGGCGTTACTGGTTACAGTGGCTGTGACTGCTGGAAACCAGCCGGTAAATTTATAGCCGTCACGGGCAGGCGTTCCACTGAAAACAGGAGTATCCTTGCCGGATTCCACGGTATAGGTCTGATCCTTAAAGATTTCTTCACCGTCCACGCCGTCGGTGTAGGTTACAGTAAAGGTTTCGGCAGAAGTAAGCTTCTCCCACTGTGCGGTGTATGTAGCGTTACTGGTTACAGTGGCTGTGACTGCTGGAGACCAGCCGGTAAATTTATAGCCGTCACGAGCAGGCGTTCCACTGAAAGCAGGAGTGCCCTCGCCAGACTCTACAGTGTAGGTCTGATCCTTGAAGATTTCTTCGCCATCTACGCCGTCGGTGTAGGTGACGGTGTACTTCTCAGGAGGAGTGGGCATAGTAATCGTTTTAATGGCCGGAATATACATAGCTCCGCTGACGAAAGGTGCCGATACGTTTTGTCCGTTCACAGTAATGACGGTTTCACTGCCGAAGGCGTATCCGTCCTTCGGCATCAGCATAAGGGAATACACATAGCTCTTGCCGCTTTCAAAGGCAGTGATAGTCGGCAACGAGCCGTGCGAGCCATTATCGGAATACCATGCGGCAACGGGTGCGTTGTTTTCAAACTGCTGCCAGCACTCGTAGGCAATCTCGTATTTGTCTGCATCGGCAGCAGCTACCGTGGCGGTTGCTTGCGGTGCATCACTGGGCTGATAGTTGAATTTCACATTTTCAATCGTTGCCGCAGTGATTGTGGTCGATGTAGTTGTGGGTGTCCATTTAGCTGTTAGGGTAATATTTTCGGTGACATTGGTGTCGAAGGCATACAACGTATCAAACAGATACCATCCGGCAAAATCATAACCGTCCTTCATCGGGTCAGCGGGCTTAACAGCCGGAGCATTCCGTAGCTTCTGCTCAGGCACAGCGCTGCCGCCGTCAGAATCAAAGGTTACGGTAAATGCATCAAATGTATAAGGGTATGCACCGCAGTTTTCAAAGGTGCCACCGGTCATGGTGACCACAGCCTTATCGTTCCTGCCGTACACTGCCATGCCAAGTCCACCCAGATCCACCGTGCAGCTTTTTATAGTACCCCCAGTCATGGCGAATCGGCCATCTTCATAAATATACACCGCACCGCCTTCGGCACCGGCAGAGCAATTTTCAATCGTTCCGCCATTCATCACAAAGAAGCCGTTCTGCTTAATAAATACTGCGCCACCGTCATCGTCGGCTCTGCAATTACCGATGGTACCGCCGTTCATAGTGAAAGTGCATCCGCGGCCGATGTCCACCGCTCCGGCATCATCGAAAGCTTTGCAGTCCATGATGGTACCGCCGTTCATAATAAACTGGCCATACTTAATCGGCGTTTCCGTTACGCCTGTGTTGGAAACATCCACTGCGCCGCCGTCACCATCGGTCACGCAGTTCACGATACTGCCGCTCTCAAGGGTCAGCGTACCTCCCTTGACATCAAATCCGCAGTTTTTATTCTGCCCATCAATCTTACCGCCGGTGCCGCTGTCCTTTATTGTCAGGCTTCCGCTACTGCATACTCTAATGATATCCTCATCTGTCGAACTGCAACTCAGACTATATCCGTTAAGATCAAGAGTCACGGTGCGCTCAACATTGAGTGTCTCAGTGGTCTCAATATTTTCACCCAGCTTAATCTCGGCGCAGTCCGCATTTCCCAATGCCGCCTCCAGATCCGTTTCATTGCTGACTGTCAAATCCTCCGCAAATGCCGAAATCGGCACAAGCGACAGCAGCATACACAGCGTGAGCAGTGCCGTCAGCAGCTTGGTTTTTAGGGGACTTGTTTTCATTGGGGGGTGCTCCTTTCTGCGGTTGCCGCCGCAATCAACATTCTTTTTGAATGCAATTATCTCGCCGATAAGCACTCTGGCATATATACATATATAAATATACCATATTTTAATAAAAACCACAAGTAGCATTAAAAATATTGTCGTTCACTATCCTAAATACATTACCGCTTCCATTACTATCCCGACTTTATAACTTCTTGAATGCTATCTGAAAAAGAAAAACCGCTGTGCAGCCGACAGCGGTTCATCGTCATATTCTGTTTTCAGAACAGCCAAGCAAATAATGCTGATGCAGCGACAATCAAGGCACTTCCTGCCAATGATAACAGCATTGGTGCTGCAAATGGGCATAACAGCAGCGCCACAAGCGCCGAAGCTGCCGCCTGTGCATAGCTGCCATCCAGCAGCGCAAGGAAAGCAGCAAAGCCGCCCAGCCCGGCAAGAATCATACCAATACTACCGCAGATACCATACAGAAGATTAAGTACAAATCCTGCCGCATACAGCAGCGCAATCACTGGCAACGCAAGTAGGCGTACAATCCACAGTACAACGATGTTGTTTCTTAAACGAGAAAACATTGATACCCCAACCACTCTTTCAGCAGTAGATTAACTCATTCAGCACAATCTCGGTAGCCACATTCTGCACATTGTTCATCTGCTGCACCCAAAGCAGCTGATTTTCGGCTTTCAGTTCTTCCGTTATGCCTTGCTGCTCGACAAGCTGCTTTACAAGTTGGGAAAACATAGAATCCGCTTGCTCGTTGATTTCCCCAAGATGTTCGTTCAGCTTATCGGTAGCCAGCAGTTCTGTGTACAGCGCTCTCCGGCATTTTCGGAGATATTGCAGCCGTAACCGTTCCCATTTCAGGTCTGTGCGTTGACTGGTGATGTACTTTTCCATAGCGTCTGCTCCTTTACTCTTTTCTTGTGATAGGCTTCCAAGGTTACTTTATTGTGGTTCTTTTTCCGGCAAGCATCGGAACAAAACTTTGACCGACTGCTCTCAGGCCAATAGGGGTTACCGCATATCGCGCAAATGCGCTGGCGGTAATAATGTTGCCCGCGCTCGGCTTCGCGTTCAGCTTGCTTCTGATCCTGCCGTGCTTGGTGGTAGCAGCCCTCTGAACAAAAGGTTTGGTGACTGCTGGCGGGTATAAATATCTTGCCGCATTGGGGGCAAACCTGCTTTTTTACAAGCTCACCGCCGTTTGCTGCAAGCCTTTCAGCCTTGCGTTTTGCCCGATAGGCTTTCTCCCTTGCGCGCTGCTTTTGCAACCGTTCCGCCGCTGTCTGTGCTTCCTGTGCCTGTATCTCGGCAACTTCCTCCGGCGTGTAGTCGATGTTGACCTGCCCAACATAGTTGAAGTAAATATCAACCTTTTGGGTTCTTGCCCGGCTAACGCCCTCCGCTTCATAAACCACGATTTTGTCTATGAGTTCATAGAACATTAAGTCGGAGATCTCCGTAGGATTTTTGCACTTGCGGATCAGCGCTATAAACTGCCTAATATCCCCGGATTTTTCTCTTTCCTCCGCGAGAGCGCTTTTGATTGCGTCCATTTTGGTTTCGAGGTCTGTCTGCTCGACATCGTACTGCTTCATAAGCTGCCTGTACTGTCTTTCAGATAGCAAGCCCAACATCAGATTTTCATACAGCCCGCGGACAAGGTTAGACAACTCGTCATACCGTTTCTGGCAGCGTTGCAATTCAGATTGCTGATTTTTCGGCTCTGTTTTCAGCCTTTCAATCCACAGCGATTGCAATTCGGCTGCAAAGGCGTTCTCGTCCTGCAAAACAAACCGGGAAAAGCGCTTTACGGAAGATAATACCAACGCTTCAACATTGTCGGCGCTGATAGAATGTGCCGTGCAGCTATTTACTCTGCTTGCATATCCACCGCAGCGATAGGAATACTGCACCGAACCGTCCCTTTTACTGTAATGCGTCTGAAGCGTCAGCCGTCTGCCGCAGTCGGCGCAGTATAGATAACCACTCAATCGGTTGGTGTGACTGCCCCAAGCCGAAGCCCGCTGCACACGCTTTCTGCGCCTATGTACGCTATCCCACAATTCCTGCGATATGATAGGCTCGTGCGTGTTTTGGAACAAATACTGTTCGTCTTGGGCTGTGCTTTTCCGCTTATGCAGTTTGAAATTAGTGCCTACCGTTTTACGCAAAACCGTGTGTCCAAGGTACTCTTGTCTTTCCAATATGCCCCTAACCGTAGACATTCCCCACAGGTTGGGATTGGAATACTTCTGCCCATTGTACTGCTCCGGGTGGTATTCCTTTGCGTAGGCAGATGGAATCAAAACCTTTTCTTCCGTCAGCTTTTCCGCGATTGCTCGTGTACTTTTGCCTTCGTTGGCAAGTAAAAAGATACGCTTTACAACCTCGGCAGCAACAGGATCAACGACAAGCGCTTGCTTATCAGACGGAACACGGTTATACCCATAGGGAATGGAACCGCTGCAACGCTTGCCGTCTTTCATACGAGCATCGAAAACAGAACGAATTTTATTGCTTGTATCCTTGGCATACCATTCATTCATAATGTTCAAGAACGGAGCAAAGTCGTTGTCTGAAGCCTTGTTGCTGTCGATGCTGTTGTTGATTGCGAGGAAGTGGACTTTTTTCTGCGGGAATAGGATTTCCGTATAAAAGCCGACCTGCAAATAGTTTCGTCCTAAGCGGCTCATGTCCTTGACGATAAGGGTTTCCACATTCCCAGCTTCGATTTCACTTATCATTGCTTGGAAGCCGGGTCGATTGAAGTTCACCCCGGAATAGCCATCATCGGTGAAGTGGCGAATGTTTGCATACCCATTTTTTTGCGCGTAATCTTCCAAGTATTTCTTCTGATTGGTGATGGAATTTGACTCTCCCGACAGGTCATCATCGCGCGATAATCGTTCATACAGCGCTGTTATTTTTGAATACCTTGCTATTATCTCCACCACCTTTCTACCGTTGGGCTTTTACTTTTGGTCGTCTAGATTTATCGTCCTATTAGAGTGTACCCCTCGGGGGCCAGCTCAATCGCGGTAACGCTCTCGCCAAACGTAGAGGCCCACGCATCAAAGTTCAGCAGGCCTTCCTGCTCCAAAAGCCCGTATTGCAGATACCGCATCATGATGTACATCTCGGTCATCGAATTGGAAATCGGTGTGCCGGTGGCAAAGACAATGCCGTGCCCGCCGGTCAGCTCGTCCATGTACATGCACTTCATATACATGTCGCTGGCCTTTTGGCTTTCGGTCTGGGAGATACCGGCTACGCGGGTCATCTTGGTAGTGACCATTGCGTTTTTGAAGTAGTGCGCCTCATCAACCATCAGGCTGTCCACGCCCAGCTCCTCAAAGGTGATGACATCATCCTTGCGGCTCTGGTCGTTGAGCTTGTCCAACTTCCGTTGCAGCTGCTTTTTCATGCGCTCCATCTGCTTGATGGTAAAATTCTCGGCGCGCTGAGCCTTCAATGCAGCTGTCTGTGCCACTACATCGTCGATTTGCTTTTGCAGGTACATTTTCTGCCGTTCATCGGAAAGCGGTATCTTTTCAAACTGGCTGTGACCGATCACGATAATGTCAAAGTTGCCGGTAGCAATGCGGGCGCAGAACTTTTTGCGGTTTGCCTTTTCAAAATCCGTTTTGCGCGCTACCAGAATTTCCGCGTTGGGGTAGAGCAACAGCGCCTCGGATGCCATCTGCTCGGTCAAATGGTTGGGCACTACAATCAAGGTCTTGTTGCAAAGACCCAGACGCTTCTTCTCCATGGCGCTGGCGACCATCTCGAACGTCTTCCCAGCCCCTACCTCATGTGCCAGCAGTACGTTGTTGCCGTACAGCACATGGGCAATGGCGTTGCGCTGATGGGGCCGCAGCGTAATTTCCGGGTTCATGCCGGGAAAGCGCAGATTGCTGCCGTCATATTCCCGCGGACGGATGCAATTGAATTTGCTGTTGTACAGGCTTACCAGCGCCTGCCGTCGCTGCGGCTCCTTGAAAATCCATTCTTCAAATTTGTCTTTTATCAAGCATTGCTTTGCGTAGGCAGCCTCGGTGGCGGCGTGGTTCAGTACGCTTTTTTTGTTTCCCTCTGCGTCGGTAACTGTATCAAACACCTGCACAGGCCGCAGGTTCAGCGCAGCCTCGGTGATTTCATAGGCATTCTTGCGGTTCGTACCGTAGGTGACGGTTGCCTTAATGCTGCCGTTGCCGTAGCGCTTGTTCGTGATATTCCACTCACCGGTGAACGACGCAAACAGCACCTTCACGGAAAGTCGCGTGGACAATGGCGGCTCCAGCAGCTCCATGAGAAAATCGTGAATGTATTCAGGCGGTATCCAGGTAGCACCCAGCCGCACCGCAATCTCGCTGGCATCGAGGTCCTTCGGCTGTACCTGCTCCAGCGCCTTCACATTGACCTGATAGTCCGGGTCGGACGCTGCGGCAAGCCTGGCAACGGCCAGCTTTTGCCGCACATTGCCGGAAAGGTATTCATCTGCCGGCAGATAGACCGGCTCGGATTGCTCCGGGTCGCGGAAGATAACGCCGGTCAAATCGCGTATAATTTCGTCTGGCGATTTTCCCGTGACCTGCGCCATGTAGGCAAGGTCCACACGGGCTTTCTCCGTCAGGCTCAGCACCAGCGCTTCATCGGCGGTATCCACATGGTCCACGACCTGTGCCGGGCGGATGGTCCGCTTCGTGAACATATCCGTCTTGCCCCTGTAATGACCCTCGCTGTCGATATCCTCCAGCGAGCAGAGCAGGAAATACCCGGAATCCTCACGGAACGCCGAAGCCGTGCCGCGGCTGTTGATTAGCCCATACGTATCGTGGTAGGAATCATACTGGGCGGTCAGCTTCGCTTGCAAAGCGGCAATCGTTTCATCGGGCAGATTGTCCAGTTGTGCCCGAATCAGCTCCCGGCAGGTATCCCGCAGAGGAACCAGCGCTTTGATACGGGACAGTGCGCTGGTGCTGGCCTTCACGGCGCGCATTTTGGAATTTTCACGGTAATAAACTGTGTCGGCTTTAACAACATAGCTAAAATTTCGCGTGTCGGGGTCAGCGTCGAGCGTGTCGCTTTCTTCCTGCGCGTCCTCCCGGTCGTCCGCCAGCGTGTACTCGGCCTGTAAATTGGCAAGAGCTGCATCAAGCTGACCTTCCAGAGATGTGCCATTTTCCAGCGGTGCACAGGTGGGGCGCTGCCCGTAGGGGCCGCTGACCATCTGCATCTCGCCGCAGATCATCTCGGGATGGTCGATGAAATACCGGTTCAGCGGAATGCCGTTCGCGGTCTCGCCCACATGAATCCACGGCGCGTCCTGCTCCAAGACCAGCCCGCGCTTTTGCAGAAACAGAATGTCCGAGGTAACGGTTGTACCTGCCTGTGCGGTAAAGGTATTGTTGGGCAGTCGCACCGCGCCGATCAAATCACAGCGGGCAGCCAGATACCGGCGCACGCTTTCGGATTTCTTATCCATCGTGCCGGAGGTTGTTATAAACGCCATTATGCCGCCGACGCGGAGTTTATCTACGGTCTTGGCTAGAAAGTAATCGTGAATTTGAAAATGCAGCTTGTCGTATTGACGGTCCGTAACCTGATACTGCCCAAACGGCACATTGCCGATAGCCAAATCAAAGAAGCTGTCCGGCAGGTCGGCTTTTTCGTAGCCGCAGATTTGAATTTTGGCTTTCTGGTATAACTGCTGCGCGATGCGGCCCGATACACTGTCCAACTCGACGCCGTAGAGCTTTGCATTGTTCGTATCAAAGCTGCCGCTGCGGTGTCCAAAGAACGCACCCACACCCATGCTGGGCTCCAGCACATTGCCGCCTACGCAGCCTATGCGGGTCAGCGCACGATACATGGCATGGATGACGGCGGGCGGCGTGTAGAACGCCGTCAGCGTAGATTCCTGCGCGGCGGCGTATTCCTCCGGCGTCAGCAGGTCCTTCAGCTGCTCGTACTCGCTGTGCCAGTTGTCTTTATTAGGGTCAAAGGCATCGGCCAGACCGCCCCAGCCGAGGTATCCGGCCAGAACATCCTGCTCGGCTTCCGTGGCCGGTGTACCGCGCTGTTCGATTTGCTTTAGTGTCCGAATTGCATTTAGGTTCGCAGCAAACTTAGCCTTAGCCCCTGTGGGAACCTCCGGTTCATAGGGTGCAAGGTAGTTGGTGGGGGCTTGCGCAGCGGACTCGTCGGTAGGAAGGACATTTTCCTGAGGCTCGTGTTCTTCCGCCTCGTCGAGGTCTATTTCCATGAGGCTATCAAAATCAAGATTGGAGAGAACCGCCTGGTTCAGATCATCGAGCGAGTTATAGTGTTCCTGCGCGTAGAGAGTATCGTCCACCAGCTTGGTGACAGTGCAGTGCTCCAAGTCGGCATACACCTGAATGACGTGTTTCTCATCCTCGGTAGTGGTATAGCCCAAATCGATTCGTGTCAGGTCGGAAAAGTCCGGCTCGGTGATTTCAAATTCGTCCTTGAGATAATCCTCAATGTAGGAGAGAGCCCGTTCCGTCTGCGCTTGCACAAGGGCTTCGTGCTGCTGCTCGGAGAGCATCATACCGCCGTTGCGCGGGTTGGCGTCCAGCTGCCGCTGAAACTCCTCCCGGCTGATGGCGCGTCCAATCAAGGGAACTTCCTCGTCCCGCAGATGCACGTCAAACTTCCCGATGCGCTCAACCGTGAATCGGTGGTCATCCTCCAGATAGACAATGCTGCCCTCGGCGCAAATGGGCCTGTTTTCCGGCACGGTACTGGGCTCATCGCGCACCGCACTGGCGGCCTCACGCTGCTCGGCAGCCCATGCGGGATACTGCTCCAGCTCCTGCTGCGTCAGAAAGCACTGCATCTCGATCAGATAAGCAATGCGCTTGGCTGCGGCCCGCCATGGCAACCTGCGCTCAAAGCGGCCTTCCTCATTTGTCAAAATCAACTTCAGTCCGGCAGGGCCGTGGTCCACCCAGCCATGAGCACCGCTTTGGTAATCCCATGACCGGCCACCACTGCCGTATTCCTTCTTCAAAAAAGCGGCGTGGTCGCCCTGCGTGGTTGTGAACTGCTGATAAATGCGGAATTTGCTGTTTTCAAAATTGCTGCCCGCTGCCAGAGCCAGGTTGATTTCCTCGTCTGTGATAACGCTGCCGTCATCCATCTGCGGTGCATTGTACTCGGCAATAGGCAGGGCAGAGCGAATGACAGTTTCCTGCTTTTCCGGGGTGAGGAAATCATCCTTTTCCAACCTGTTATTTTCCGCACTCGTCGGCGAACCGTCAGGCAGTTCAAAGGAAAGCTGTTCCTCTGCCTGCGGCAGTTTCTTCGGGTCGATGGCCGAAATCAGCTCATGCTGTTCAATCAAGTCGTTCAGCGCATTTGCCACCGCACGCCACGACAGCAGCGTTTCCGTGCTGCGGGTCAGATACGCGCCCTGCCAGACAAGCAGGCCGTTGTCCTGCCTGTGAAAGCCCACGCGGGTATCATCGGCCAGCAAAAGCTCTGTAAAAATATCCTTGTAGCTTTCCCGCACAAAGCGCAGCCGGTCAATGAGCAAGGGATTCTTATTATAAAAAGTAAGATATTCGGCGTTGTATGCTCGGGAAGAAGTCTCCATAGCCAGCAGCTGCGGCAGAAGCGTGGGCGTAAATTCGGGCAAAGCAAAAGCGGAGGGCGATTGCTCGCTCTCCGCCTCTGCGGGTGCTTCGGTTAAACTTCGTACAGCATCGGAAGGACTGCTTCCTCCGCCTGCTTTTTCAGGCTGTTGGTCAGCTGTGCCCAGCCCAGCGGGTTCGTTTTGCGGTCCGGCATCTGGGTGGTCTGCATCGGCTCGCGCAGAGTCTTGTCCACCATCCGCTGTGCTGTCCGTCCAATTCGGCTGCAGCTCGTCAGCAGCGTGCCCTCCAGCATCAGCTGGTCGCAGAGCGTCGGCTCGTTCTGCTCCAGATATTCCAGACGCAGCCTCGCGTAGCGGTTCAGGTACGGGTTCGGCTGGTTCGGCAGGGAAAGGCTCGGAATCAGGTAGCCTTCGCGGTTCTTCGTGTACGTCATGGTGTATAGCCTCCTCTCGGCTGTTCAGTTGTGTTCGTGTGCTTTCATTATGAACTGGTTCGTATGATATTGCAATGCTGTCACGGCTCAGTTGCAGGGCTTCGCGTCCAATGGCGTCCAGCATCGGCTCCGCGGCTGCCTGTACATAGCCACCCAGGCAGAGTGAAATTTGATAGGTGTCGAACTGGCTGACACTTTGAAATGCCGGATAATCCTCGTCCTGCACCGGCAGTCCGATTCGCAGCCGTGCCATGTAGACAGCACTCTGCGTGACCAGTACCTGCAAGAGCTGCATCTGCTCGTCAGGCTGCGCCCATTGCAGCGTGCTGTCTGCCACATTGCGTTCCAGCATACGGCGGGCACGGTCAGCTTCGTTTGAGACGCCATCCTGTGCCAGCGCCGCCAGCCAGTCATCGGATTTGCCTTGCAGAAGCAGCGGGCGCGTTGTGTCGGTGACTTCCCACGGCCCGCCGGTGCGTGTCTGGCTCAATAGTGTTGTATCACCGATGGCAAAGACCGGCTTTGTCACCGCCACGCCCTGTCGGCGCTGCAGCACGGTGATGCTTCTGCTGCCGCGCATGACCAGCCGGTTTGCCTTCGTATTCCAGTATTCCATGCTGGCACAGGCAGCGGCGTCGGGCCGCTGGGCGTGAATCAGCAGTTGGTTCAGATAGGTGGTGTGATAGTTGTGGGCGGCAGTGTACAAAAAGCTCTGCCACGCCTGCGGCGATGCTGTGACCCGCACGGCCTCCTGCTGGGCCAGCTGAAATATATCCTGCGGTTTCGGCATCTTGACACCTACCTTTCTAATTCATCTAAATTGTGCTCCTGTCGCTCAACTTCCATATCATGAAGCTCCGGCAGCAGTCGGCTTACATCCTTGAAGCCAACGGCATCCACATACAGGGCTTCGGCTTTATCACCGCGCTCCATGACGATCAGATCACTGACGGACAAAGACGGCATACTGTTGGCGCAGGGGCGGTCATCATAATTGAAATCCCGGAAGCACTTGTCCGGTGTGTAGTCCTGGGGCATGTTGGCCACATAGGCACAGCGATAATCGGTGGCCTTCAGCTTGTTCTGGGCGTAGTCATAATCCGTAAAGCGATATTCGCAGGTGTAATGTGGAATTTGATATATCAGCAGTCTGTCTAACTTATCACCCGGCTGCGGATGCTCCGGCTCAACATAACAGCCTCTTTTGAAGCACTGATTTGCATACTGCTGGATGTGGCAGAAACGACTACCTACGTAAAAGTGCGTATCGTCAACTGTCTGCACATCTTTCACCAGCTGTGAACCATCTGCGTAGTTTTCAATGATGCGCTGACCGTTGCGCACCTGAAACAACTGCTGCCCATCTCGGTTCAGAAAACGAGAAAATCGAAGTGCGCTGCAAAGCTCCTGTGCATTGGCCCACTCGGTTATGTGGATGTCTTTACCAACATATACCTTTGTGTGACCATTTTCTTCTGTGTAGTAGTGAGGCCGGATACGATCTACGCCAACTGCCGTCACAAGCTGTTTTGCCATTTCAATGAGCTGCTTGTCATTGCGATCTGCAAAGGGGCCGCGGTAGTCATCACACAGGTAGTTGACACCATTCCGTACCTGCATGATGGTTACTGCACCATCCGGGTCACGGCGGTCAATTCCAACAGTCAGGCGCGGGTAGGGAAGATTGGTGCGCTCGTTCCAGGTGTACTCGTTGTTGTAGGGCATTTCTCTCAACTGCTTGTAGCGCTTCATCAAATCAGCAGTATTTGAAAAAAACTCCGTTGGAGCTTGTTCTTCAAACTGTTGCGGAAAGACGTGCGACATAAAATCGGGAATCAGGTAATATCTGTACTCTGCCATTTCAACGCTCCAGACTGGCTTGTTTTTCCGGCATAAGATGGCGGGAGTTTCGTTCCAGAAGCTGTATGATGATTCCTACCATCTGTTCTTGTGTGTAGCCGGTGGGAAAGTAGCGGGCAATTTTGCTGACGCTGATGGTCAGCGTAGGGTCGCGGGGCGGTACACTGGGCTTTTTGGTGTCCATGATTTCCAACAGCTTGCCATGATCCAGTTCACCATCCTTACTGGCGGCTTTAAGTTTCTGTGCCTGCGACAGTGAAGGCGAGCAGGATTGGGATTCAATGTAATCGAGGAAATCATTCTGCTCGGTGGGGGAAAGGTAAGAAAGCTCTACCGCGGGGTTGAATTTCAAACTGCCGTCGTCGACTTTCTTTTGCAGGTCGGGGACAAGGTTGTTGAGGCGAATGAAGCGTTGAATGGTTTTATAGCCATCGGTAGTTCCTTCTGCAACCTTTTCAACCGATAACTTCTGGACAATTTGTCCAGAAGTTAAATCTGTCCGACTTCCTTGGTGTTTTATGGCATTTAGCTTCATCGCGTATGCTTTTGCCTTCTCCATCGGACTGATATGCTCTCGCTGGATATTGGAATCGACCATATCAATAATCGCCTGGTCATCATCAATATCCCGCACCTGAACCTTGACCCTATCCAGCCCGGCCCGCTGTGCTGCGTGGAACCGCCTGTGCCCGCTGATGATCTCATACCCACCCTCGGTGCGGCGGCGCACGGTCAGGTTGGTGAGCACACCGTTCTCCCGGATGCTGTCCACCAGCTTCTGCATATCCTCATCGTCGCGCACCTCAAACGGATGCCCGACGAACGGATGCAGCTCGGAAAGCGGCACCTCTGTGACCAAATCGCCGCTTTCCCGCTGCCTGTCGGCTTCTGAGGAAAACATATCATCGATTGAGGGCATCTTCATCGCGTTCAAAAACTTGTTCTTCGCGGCCATAGCCGGATACCTCCTTCGCAAATTCAATATAGGCCTTTGCGCTGTTGCTTTTTGGGTCGTACAGAATCGTCGGCTCTGCGTTGGCCTGGCTCTCCTGTACCTTCACGTTTCTGGGAATCTCCGTTGTGAAAACGTGAATCTTATTGCCGTAGGTGCTGCGGACCTGCCCGCAGTAGTGGTCGGAAACGTTCGTGTGCTCGGTCATTGTCAGCAAGATGCCCTTCACGCGCAGCCCGGGGTTGATCTTACGCTGCACATTGGCAATGGAGGACGTCAGCTGCGACATGCCCACAACGGAGAATGGCTGTGCCTGCATCGGAATTATGATTTCATTCGCGGCGGCCAGCGCATTGGTCAGCAGCAGGCCAACAGAGGGGGAACAGTCGATCAGACAGTAGTCGTACTGATTGTTGTACTGCTCCAGGCAGGATTTCAGAAGCACCTCGCGGCACATCATCGTGCCCATGGCCAGCTCAAAGCCCGCCAGCCGTAGGTTGGACGGGATAAAATCCACCCGTGCGGCAGCCTCCTTGCGTCCGGTCTGGTAGACACACTCCCGATTTCCTATCGGCTTTTCACAGGAGGTCTTCATCAGCAGCTCCGTAATGGTTTGGTCAAGGTCCTTTTCCGGTGGGATACCGCAGTAGCAGGAAAGATTGCCCTGCGGGTCAAAGTCCACCATCAGGACGCGGTAGCCCTGCTGGGTCAGGGCAATGCCGAGGTTATACGTTGTGGTCGTTTTCCCCGTGCCGCCCTTCTGGTTTGCGATTGCGATTGTTTTCATCTTGTTTCCTCCAAAATATCATCCATGCTGATGCAGTGCGCGCGGTATTCCTGCATGTACTGCACCAGCGTGTCGTTGTAATCCTTGCCCACCGGCGGCGGGCGGTCCTCTACAGCTTTGCCGCTGCCCGCAAGGTGCGCAATAATATCCTGCGTTCGGCTCCGCCCTGCGTTGTCATTGTCCAGACAGAGGACGATTTTGCGGACAGCCGGAAAATATTTCAAAAACGCATCTAGCGCCGCATAGTCCGTGCCGCCCAACGCCAGATAATGGACGCTGCGCCACGGCCCGGTGTGCTGCATGAGGTTTAGAGACGCACCGGACATAGCGTCAATGGGAGCCTCGTATACCTCAACCGTGTCGGCCTTAGCGCTGGCCTGTATGTAGAACGGGTAAATCTTCTTGCTTCCGGGAATATCACGTCGGAATTGCAGCTGTGTACAGCCGCGCAGGCTGCCGCCTTTCGCAACACCCTCACCGTCGCGTCCAACAAATACGCAGTTTGGGTGATTTTTGAAGCTCGTCTGGTACAAAATGCCCTCCTTGCGGCAGAACGCCAGTACATTGGGGTGGATACAGCGCCCGCGCAGGTAAGCCATAGCGGAATAGCTATTTGTGTCCGGCTTAGGCAGCTTGAAATCTCGCGGCGCTTCCGGTTCGGCGCGTGGCTGCGGCAGGTTTACAGGTTGGGAAGAATGAACCACACCACCTTGGATGCGGTTGATTTCCCGCACAGCCTCGACATAGGGCACCTTCTCGACGTCGATCAGATACTTCAGCGCCGTGCGCCCGCGCAGGCCGATGCAGTGCCAGCACCAAAGGCTGTCTTTGCTGATGGTCAGCGAACTGTGTACCTTGTGGCGGTATTCCTTGCCCACGAGCTTCAGGTTGTCTGGCTCAACGAGTTTGAAGTAGGTCAGCAGGTCCAGCTCCTTCGCCCGTGCGATTTCTTCCTTCGTCACTCCGGCCATACTCTACACCCCGTATTCTGTTTTTCAATCTGTTTTCTGTATCGGTCTAATCAGTCTAATTACTATCAGTCTTATTTGCGTGTGATAATCACATCTCCAGAAGTGTGAAAATCACACTTCAAGAAATGTGATTTTCACATTTCTTGATTTATGACGAAACAGCAAAGTTTTTCACATAAATCAGGCTGGGCTTTCCAAGTCCCTGGCGCTTGCGCTCAATCAGACCTGCATCCTTTTCCAGCTCGAGCATCAGGCGGCAGGCCTTCTGGTTGGCACAACTCAGGGCCTCCATGATTTCCTCGGTGGTGAAGATGATGTAGACCCTGCTCTGCTCATCCAGCCAGTGATTCTTGACTGACAGGCTCATGCGGTCCAGCAGGATACCGTACAGGACCTTGGCATCGGTGGACAGCGGCTTGAACTGCGGGTCTGTGAACAGCACCTTGGGGATGCGATAGAATGAGAACTGCTCGGCCTGACTGCCGTAAAAGTAGTCAAATTGCATGGTTGCTTCTCCAAAAAGCGCGCACTCGAATAAGCCTGACAGAATACCGTGCTTTTGGCATCCTAACCGGGCCTTATAAATAAGGTTGTGTGTGGCATTTTACCGTTCCAGCTCCTGCTGGCTCTGGGTGTGCTCGTGGGCATGGCCCCAGGTTTTCAGCAGGGAGAATATCGTGTTCTGCATCTGCTCGGGCGTATAGCCGGGAGGGAAGAACCTCTGTACGTCAGATTGATTCAAGAAAAACTTCTGTCGTTGATTGGGCTTCTGCTCGGTGAGTAGGGTATGCAGGTAGTGCTCCGTCAGTGTGCCGCTCTGGCTCATCTCTTTGAGGCGGCGGGATTGCACCAAAGAGGGCGTGGCCTCGCAAAGCTCCATCTCTGCTTGCAGCCACCGCTGGTGCTCGGGCGTCATGTAGGAGATCTCTACCGCGGGATTGAACGCCATGCGGGCTTCGTCGACCATTTGCAAAATGGGGGAGATGAGGTAGGTCAGGCGAATGTAGCGCTGTATTGTCCGCGCACTATCTGACGAGCTTTCAGCAAGAACTCCGTCAGTCCGCAACTTCGTGCCAAGTTGGCACGAAGTTGCCCGTCCCTGATGCTTCATCGCATCCATCTTCATTTTATACGCAAACGCCTTCTCACTCGGCAGCACATGCTCCCGCTGAATATTGCTGTTCACCATTAAAATGGTAGCTTCATCATCCGTCAGCTCCTGCACGCGGACCGGCACCTTCTCAATACCCAGTTCACGGCAGGCCTCGCAGCGGCGGTGTCCGCTGATGATTTCATAGCCGCCCTCGGGTCTGCTGCGCACGATCAGCGGAACAATAACACCGCTTTCCCGGATGCTGTCCACCAGTTCGTTCATCTCCATATCCTTGCGGACATGGAACGGATGGTTGGCAAAGGTGTGCAGCAGCGCAGGGGAGACGTTCAATTCCAGGCTATTCGGCATGATTTATCCCTTCTTTCCTTCCTTTATCAGTCATAAAGCAAAATATATTTATAAAATTCGTACATTTCTATTGACATTCTCGGTGCAGTCGGTTATAATAATCAAGCTGATTCGAGACAGCCCGGTTGACCGGGTGTAGCGCAGTTTGGTAGCGCGCTTGAATGGGGTTCAAGAGGCCGTGAGTTCGACTCTCGCCACTCGGACCAAAGATGGCTGTCAGAAACAGCAAAAGCCGAGTCCTTTTGGGCTCGGCTTTTTTGTATATATAGATTTGCTCCAGCGGTAGGGGCCGGGCATGCCCGGCCCGCCACGTAAAAACAATCACCCCCTAACGGGTTACTGCCATAACGTAAAGGCACTTGCCCGTCAACAAGTTATTACCGCAAACCCGCGGGCCGGGCATGCCCGGCCCCTACAACGCAGCAAAAAACAAAAAACCGCTTACCTCAAACGAGATAAGCGGCTTTTGGCAGGGGTAGAAGGATTCGAACCCTCGGCACGCGGTTTTGGAGACCGCTGCTCTACCAACTGAGCTATGCCCCTATACTAATGATGCCCACAATGCGTATCTTGCACTGTGGGCATCAGCGCTGGAGCTGCTAAGCAGATTTGAACTGCTGACCTCATCCTTACCAAGGATGCGCTCTACCAACTGAGCTATAGCAGCGTATGGCGACCCGAATCAGGCTCGAACTGACGACCTCTAGCGTGACAGGCTAGCGTTCTAACCAACTGAACTACCGGGCCATACCCAGCTTTGTGCGCTGCCGTGGCAGCTGCAACGTTGTTTATTATAGCGGCTGACACGCAAAATGTCAACACTTTTTTTGATATTTTTTACCGATTTTTTCAGTTTCGATAAAATACAGCGCAGTTGCGTAAAAACCTAAAGAACATTGCATTCCGGGGCAGGGCGTGGTATGATAGATTATATCAGAGTTTCGGGCGGAAGAACTGCAGCTCCTCGCCGCGATGTATCCGCTGCAGACCGGCCCAGTGCCGCGTGACCATGATAACGGCATTCAGGGCCAGTACAGCACCGGCCTCGGTGCCGTATTGCAGCCAGCCCACCGGCACAGCCAGCGCGGCAATCAGCACCGCGCCTACCGGCAGATAGCCGGTCAGCAGCACAGCCACGCCGCCCGCCAGACAACACAGCACACCGGTGACGGGCAGGTACAGCATGAGCCACGCGCAGGTAACGGCCACGCCCTTGCCGCCCCGGCCCTTGTACCAAATCGGCCAGTTGTGCCCGAGCACCGTGCCAAGCCCGCCGTACAGCAGAGCGGTAAGCCCCAGCTCCGGCGCAAGCTGGTGGCAGAACCAGCAGGCCGCCGCAGTCTTGATGACGTCGCCCGCCAGAACCAGCAGCCCGGCCTTTTTACCAAGATGTGTCGCGATGTTCGCCATGCCGGGGTTGCCGGTGCCAATATCCCGCGCACTGACGCCCGCCGTGCACCACGCCACGACCTCCGCTGTCAAAAAACCGCCGAACAGATACCCCGCCAGCAGGCAGAGTCCCCGCAAAAATAGTGCCATACGCCTGCCCCCCTTTTTTCCTTACAGTATGGGTGCGCCGCGCCCGATTTAACCATGTCAGAGGAAGTATATTATGGAACTGCAAGCATTGCAACAGGAATGCCTGGCCTGCCGCCGCTGCGGCCTGTGCGAGACGCGCCACAGCGTCGTCTTTGGCCAGGGTGCCGCACACGCCGAGGTCATGCTCGTAGGCGAGGGCCCCGGTGCCAACGAGGACGAGCAGGGTCTTCCCTTTGTGGGCAAGAGCGGCCAGCTGCTGGACCACTATCTGGAGGCCGTCGATTTGAGCCGTGACAAAAACGTCTATATTGCCAATATCGTCAAATGCCGCCCGCCGCAGAACCGCGATCCGCTGCCGGAAGAATCCGCCGCGTGCATGCCTTGGCTGCGCCAGCAATTTCAGCTGATCCGTCCCAAAATCGTTGTCTGTCTGGGCCGCGTGGCCGCGCAGCGGATGCTCGACCCGGGCTTCTCGATTTCCCGCGACCACGGTAAATTTTTCGACAAGCAGGGCACACTGTTCATGGCGACCTACCACCCCGCAGCGCTGCTGCGCTACCCAGACAACAAGCCCGCTGTCTTTGGCGACTTTGTGGCCCTACGGCAGAAAATCACAGAGGTCTGCGACCATACCTATTAAAAAGATACCACCGGATGCAAGGAGGAAAGCGGCATGGAGCCTGAAGCGTTGGCACTGACGCTGCCCATACGGCGTCTGGTGGAGTTTTTATTGCGCACCGGCAGCATTGACAGCCGCTTTACCGGCTTTGACCGCGCGCTGGAGGGCGCACGCCTGCACCGCAAATTGCAGCGTGCCGCCGTAAAAGAGTACCCGGACTATCAGGCCGAGGCGGCGTTGAAGCAGGACTACGCCTGTGCCGAAATCACCTACACGCTGGAGGGCCGTGCCGACGGTATTTTTACCGATACTGACGGTATGCCGACCATTGATGAGATCAAAACCACAACTCTGCCGCCCGAACTCATCACCGGTGAGCAAAGCCCGGAGCACTGGGCACAGGCGCAGATCTATGCGGCCATCTACGCGCGGCAGAACGGCCTGCCCGCTATGCGGGTGCGGCTGACCTACTTTCAGGTCGATGAGGAACTGGAATTTCGTTTCAGCCATGACTACACCGCCGACGCGCTGGACGCCGTTGTGACCGACCTGCTGACGCAGTACGCGCCGTGGGCCAAGCGTGCCGCCGAGTGGCAGCGCATCAGCCGCGCGTCACTGGCGGCGCTGCAATTTCCGTTTCCCGGCTATCGTCCGGGCCAGCGGGCCATGATCGGCGCGGTGTACAAGATTTGCACCGAGGGCGGGCAGCTGCTCTGCCAGGCTCCCACCGGCATCGGCAAGACGATGAGCGTGCTGTTCCCGGCGTTAAAGGCTGTGGGGCAGGGCGGCCCCGTCTTTTACCTGACAGCCCGCGGCACGACCCGTGCGGCAGCGGAGAACGCGCTGGCGCTGCTGCGGGCGTCCGACGCCCATTTAAAGCTGCGCAGCGTAACGCTGACGGCCAAAGACAAAATCTGTATGCAGGATCGGCGCGAGTGTACGCCCGAGGCATGCCCCTATGCCAAAGGCTACTATGATCGCGTCAGGACGGCGCTGTGGGATGCGCTGGACACCCACGCTCTGACCGCTGACGCCTTGCAGATGCTGGCTCGCAGACATAAGGTCTGTCCGTTTGAGCTGGGGCTGGATCTGAGCCTGTGGTGTGATGTAGTCATCGGGGACTACAACTACCTGTTTGACCCCGTCGTGCATTTGGAACGCTTTTTTGACACAGCGGGGGACTATCTGTTTCTGCTCGATGAGGCACATAATCTTCCGGACCGCGCCCGGGGCATGCACAGTGCCGTCCTTGCCAAAAGCGCCTTCTACGACGCCAAAAAGCGGCTGGGCAAGGGCAAAAGCAGCCTGAAAAACGCGCTGACAAAGGTCAACGACATCTTCATCGAGTGGCGGCACCGCTGCGAGGAAGCGCCCGGCGACAGCCGCTTTGGCCGCACGTTCTTTGAAAAGTCCCGCGCCGATGCGCTTGACCGCGCGCTGACAAGGCTCTGTGAGCCGCTGGAGATCTGGCTTGACGAGCACCGCGACCCCGACGAGACCCACGAGGCACTGCTGCAATTATACTTTGACATCCGCGCCTGGCTGCGCGTGGCGGACACGTTCGACGATCACTTTGTACTGCAAATCTCTGCCCACGGCAGTGAGGTCCGTGCCGCAATGCTCTGCCTGGACCCGAGTGACTTTCTGGCGGCGGACTTTGCCAAGGGCCGCGCGGCGGTGCTGTTCAGCGCGACGCTGGCTCCGGCAGGCTATTACAGAGATCTGTGTGGTCTGCCCGATGCCCGCGCTGTAGCGCTGCGCAGCCCGTTTGATACGGAGCATCTGGGCCTGTGGTGCGCCCGCCACGTCAGCACCCGCTACAAGGACCGCGCGGACAGCATTGCCAAGGTCGCTGACCTGCTGGCCGTGATGTCCGGGGCGAGGGCCGGGCACTATCTGGCGTTTTTCCCGAGCTACAGCTATTTACAGCAGGTGTGGGAGGATTTCACCGCCCGCTACCCGGACCAGCCGACCCTCTGTCAGGAAAGCACCATGGACGAGGGAAAACGCGCGGAGTTTCTGGCACAGTTTCAGAAATCCGACGGCAGACCGCTGTTGGGCTTTGCGGTGCTGGGCGGCGTTTTTGGCGAGGGCGTCGATCTGACGGGGGAGAGCCTCATTGGTGCAGCCATCGTCAGCCCGGGCCTGCCGCAGGTCGGCCCGCGGCAGGAGCAGCTGCGCGATTACTTTGAGCAGACGCGCGGCTCCGGCTTTGACTATGCCTACCGCTTCCCCGGCATGAACAAGGTTTTGCAGGCGGCAGGCCGGGTCATCCGCACGCCGGAGGACCGCGGCGTTGTCCTGCTCATTGATGACCGGTTTCTGGCCCCCGACACACGCCGCCTGATGCCGCCGCACTGGGAGCAGCTGAAAACCGTGGACTCGGCGCAGGCGCTGACAGCGGAGCTGGCCGCATTCTGGAAATAACACCTGTCAGGCGCCTGAAATCTGCCGCCGCTGCGCAAGAAAATACGCTTTTGCCATCCGGTGCTGTTTTGCCGAAAAGAACGCAAAATTTGTGTGGTCAGCCCTCTTGCATTTGTATCTGTGCGTGCTATAATACAATCCGCACGAAATTATGCACGTATATAATAGGGTATGAAAAATCATGACAAAAGACCTTACGAGCGGCAGTCCGCTCAAAGTTATTCTCCTGTTCAGCTTGCCGCTGGTGCTGG
>OGCM01000973.1_pt1 | contig 38576 bp, 36 predicted proteins | sample 1570151 | NCBI WGS metagenome assembly OGCM01 (sample SAMEA4370582, study PRJEB24528) | human gut metagenome
TTCTTTTGCCTTGCAGGAAGTCGAATAGCAGCTGTTTCTTGCGGCGTTCCGGCTTAACTCGTGAATGATAGCGTGTAACATTGTTGGGATATTTCTCCGCTAAGATATTGTACAGCGCATCAACATAAGTCGTAGTCTGAGCAAAGATCAGCACCGAGCCATCTTTGTGATACTTATCAATCAACTTGCAGAGTTTCTTGATACGAAATTCCAGTCGTTCCTCCAGCGTTTTCTTGCTGCAGGTAACATCCTTCTTGAGAAGAATAAGATTATCACGCCGCAAATCACTGCGGAGAACAGCAGGCTTGTCCATGTGCAGACTGTCGCGAATGATATCCAAAGAGTCAGCAGATATTGTCGCAGAGCAGGCGCAGATAACCGGCTTACGTTTCAGCTTGTTGATAAAATTGCCGATATGCAGATAAGCATCACGAAACGTATAACCCCATTCCGTAATGCAGTGACATTCATCTACAACAACCATGAAAATATCTGAATGCTGCATAGCTTCAATAAATGAATGGTTTTGCAGCCGCTCCGGTGTGACATAGAGAAAGTTCAGTTTTCCCTTGCGAGCTTTGTTCAGTATCTTATCAATGTCTTCTTGCGAGCGGGTCATATCAATATAATCGGCGGAAACGTCATGCTTCTGCAACGTCTGCACCTGATTGTAACTCAGCGCAAGCAAAGGCTCGATAACGATAGTCAGCTTGTCGGAATGAGCAAGCCCAACGGTTTCATAGATGACCTGTTTGCCAGAACCCGTGGCAGCAATGACGATTGCGTCCTGTTCAGCATCCAGCGTGTTCATCGGAATGATCTGTGCCTTACGAGGCTTGTCGAAACCGAGTTGCTTCAGTGCAGATTTCAAGTGTCTTTTCATATCCATAGAGATAACCTCCAACGTACTAAGATTATCAATATGTTATAGGAATGTAAAAAGATAATGCCGAATAGTGAATATTTTCCCAAAATAAATTACATTTTTCAATATGACTGATTTCCTTCGCAAATGCCTTAACAGAGGAGTTGGGGCTTGAAACGATGTTATGATGTTATGCATAATAGAAAGTGTAAAAAAGTTAGAATAGATAAGTGCGGTTCATGCGCAAAACGACAGGCCCTGCCGCTCGAAAAGTATCCGAATGGCAGGACCTGACTTGCTGGGTAGTTGGACTAAATCAGAGAGCAGATTTTTATGAAGTTGTTGGAAGTTCAATAGGCAATATCTATCAATTTCTTGCTTTTGAATTTATTTCTCCTGACAAAATCACATTCTCCTCCCATTCTATAGAACAAATGTTCGTGTTATTTGAAAGGAGGACTTTATGCAGGTAATCAAAACAGTCGCCTTACAGGCAGCAAACAATACCGATCAGCGCATTCGTGAACAAGCTGCATGGTTTTATCTGCGGCATATGAATATCGACGAGGACACTTCCCCCTCTACAGCATTTCATGCGCTCCTGACACGGAAAGAACGTGAATCTCTGCCCGCACCGCAAGGCGAAAAGGAAAAAGCGGTACGGAGCCAGCTTTGCACTCGTTCAGCCTTGTTCGAAGCACAGCTTTATGATACGATAAATGCATACACAAAGCTGTTCATCATGAGCACAGAAGATATTCCCACCGGTCTGCGGTACAAGCTAAATTCTGATCTGACTTCATTCAATGAGCAGACCACGCAGGCGCTGATGAATCAATCCACAATTTGCATACGTCAGAACAGCACTGCCGACCAAATGGCAAAAGAACTGCTTCTTGTATGGGATAAAGCCTCCAAGCGATTAGCCGATGATATTGACGGCGCCTATATACAAGCCAGCTGGTATTATCTTCTCCATCAATTTGATAAGGCCGGCTATCACAAATTTCAGTATATCGTCGAACATCAGCAGGGACTTTGTAATACCTGTCTTTCATTCAGCAACAAAACTTTTACGCTGAATGAATTGATTCAGCAGGACTTGCTTCCGCCACTGCACCCGCACTGCCGCTGTGCCGTAATTCCGGTTTACGACTCTTCGTCGGTATCAAAACAGCCCACTGTTGCTGCATCACCCAGCGCCGACATTTGACCAGCCGGGCGGCGGAATTCAATATCTACTGCCTGCTTCCATAAAAGATTTATTAGGGAAATATATTGAGGAGGTTAAGTAATGATCACGCTGAATCGAAAACAGCTTTATGCAATCCTACATTATTTGAATATTTCATCCGAGTTATATGATGTAGGGTTTGGAATGCGTCCGGAATCTTGTGTAGCTATTGAACAAAACGGTACCGGTTGGTCCGTATTTGATGCTGACCGAGCAAATCGCTATCACGAGAAAATTTTTAATAGTGAGACTGAAGCTTGTCTGAACGTATTGGAACGTGTTTTCGAGATGAAAAGCTGTGTTGATGGTGTTTCTATGAATATCCGTCAGCTTCATTCCATTCTGGTCTATCTGAAAGTACCCGAAGAGTTGTACGATTTCAGCGCCGGCTATTTCGGCACGAACTGCTATTCTATGGAATGGACAGCGCAGGGCTGGGAGGTATTCTTCGCCATGAACGGCGAAAAGTGTGATGTTGCCGTCTTTGACAGCGAAACCGATGCCTGCCTCGACCTGCTGTATAAGGTGATGCATCGCTAAGCACCTTGCACAGCAGCAACAGATTGGGTATAATAAAAGCAAATATCTGGAACAGCAGGAGAGATAACTATGGCAGAAAGTTTTACCACTCGGCTTATCCAGCGTCTTCAAATCGAGCAGAAGAAAAATGACCACGGCGGCGTATACGCGTTCGCACAGAGAACACTCGCCTATCATTCCAACAGAATTGAAGGCAGTACATTAACGGAAAAGCAGACGGCATCTCTGTTCGATACCGGCACCTTGACTTCGGAAGATGCGCTGATTCGCGCAAAAGACGTGGAGGAAATGACTGGGCACTTCCTGATGTTCAATGAAATGCTGAAAACCTATAAAGAGCCGCTTTCACATGAACTGATGAAGCGGTATCATTACAAGCTGAAAAGCGGCGTGTTTGAGGACATTGCAAACGGTTATCCGATCGGAGAATACAAGAATCGCCGAAATATCGTATCGGATATTACAACTGCACTGCCGGAAGATGTTCACGTGCGCATGACGGCATTGCTGGACGAATATAATGCCGCAGACAAGCATGATCTGCACGGATTGGCAAAGTTTCATGCAGATTACGAGGTCATTCACCCGTTTCAGGACGGAAATGGACGAACCGGACGGCTGATCCTGTTTAAGGAATGCCTGAAAAACGACATCATCCCCTTTGTGGTAAATGACAGCCGCAAAGCAGAATATTATCATGCGTTGAATACCGCGCAGACAAAACAGGATTACAGCCTGCTGGAGCGGTTCTTCCGCGAGGAGCAGTCCGAATACCGTCAGCAGGTCGAAGGTTTCCTGCCACCGGTCAAAGAATAGCCAACGCCACTGCGGCTACTACGAGGCTACTGCCACCGAATATCGGCAGTCCCAACAGGGGCAGAAAACATACAAAAACTACACAAAATGTTGGTGAACTGCGCCTTTTTAGTAGTTGCTGCGATGCAAACACCTCACATAGCACCGCTCCGACTCCAAAGGCCATACGTTCAAATCGCGCCGGGCGTACCATGTTAAACCGCTTATTTCTTGGAAATGGGCGGTTTTTCTTATTTTCTATACCAATGGAAATCGAAGAAAATTTTTATCGCCTATTTGTCGTCCATACGGACAGCAGAAAGGCCTCAGACATTTTATCGTCTGAGGCTTTTGTTCTATCTCGCTTTCGGTCGAAGCGTTTTTTCAAATCAACAGACTACACTCCACCAACAGCCCTCCTCACGATCCGGCAGTTTTCCAGATTGTGCAGCCAGTTTCTTTTCCTGCGATTTTACGCGCCACTCCAGCTTTTTAATATCTTCCGCAGGCGGCAGATTCTCCGGCTGAATGCCACGCTGTCCAAGCATATCGCGCACAGAGCGATCATTCTGCAAGTGTCCACACACAGGAGCAGCCGCCGTATCGGCACGAACTTGATGTACCTTGTAAGTATGCGGCAGATGCTAAAGTGTATGGCATTGATGACGAAACACACAGCACCATGCTGTTAGCTTCAGAGTATTAACCAAATAAAATGGAGGAATTACCAATGAAAGAGACTATAATTTGTGCAAATTGTGGTATCGAGCACCCACTCGATATCATGTACCAAGTAGAGGGGAGACGGGCTTTGCGAAGATTGCTTTGATGCTTGCTATGTCCGCTGTGACGACCGCGGTCGCATTCTGCGCCGCGACAATGCGTATTGGAGTAACGCTGTCAATGCCATCTGCAACGGCGCTTGCAATTTTTGTTAAACCTATTTGTCTAATTTTTTGGGCACTCCAACGTGCGGAAGTTCCTCTATTCTGCTTTAATGTGCGGTACGGCGCCCGAACGAAGTCGAATACATCGCCTTCTGCAACGCGGGCAGAAGCGCCCGCGCATAGCCCTCCTCCATCGGTTCATCGCTGCGATTCACATGGGGCGGCCGGAAAATACGGAGCGGAGCGTGCACTGCGTGCAACGGCGTTCGTCGGTTCTCGGTTTGCATTGTTTTTTGATTATTACGCCCATTTATTTTATTATAAATTGTGCATCATTAACTACTCATTTTACCTATCGCACAAAATATATTCAGTTTTTTATATATAGTATACAAGAATTTCTTGCCATTCTTGTAAATTCGTGATATCATAGCAGATGCGGTCACGCCTTGCAAGGATGTAGATTTCGAAGCACGATCTCTGCAAAGCAGGCAGGCTGCACTCTAAACAATCCTATCCGCTTGCAGCAGGCCGGAAAACGCAGCTTGATCAGGTGCATTTTGTTGGAGCGGCTGTAAATTGGAAGCGAAACCAGAGAAGGAGAGAATGTTTCGTGAAAACCAATCCAACCATGCAGGCAGAGGCGGTTCTGCCTACACGACCTGTTTCCGAAAACGAAAAAATCAATATTCTGACACGCCTGGCTTACGGCGGCGGTGACGTAGCGTGCAACGTTGTCTACGGCATGATCGCCACGCTGCTGACCCTGTTCTATACCGACTATGCCGGTGTTTCCGTCGCAACCGTAGGTCTTGTCATGCTGATCTCGCGTTTCTTTGACGGCGGCTCGGATGTTGTCATGGGCTTCATTGTGGACCGCACCCATTCCAAATGGGGACAGTCCCGTCCGTGGATCCTGTGGATGTCGCTGCCGTATGCGCTGAGTGCGATCCTGCTGTTCAGCGTACCGCACACCAACGCCACGATCCAGTTCCTGTACATCTTTGTCACCTATAACTTCTGCACGACCGTCTGCTACACGGCGATCAATCTGCCGTACGGCTCGCTGTCTGCCATGATGACCCGCGACTCCAAGGAGCGCGATCTGCTGTCCGTATTCCGCATGGGCCTGTCCCCGATGGGCCGTATCATTGCCGTCACCTGCACCATGCCGCTGATCAAGCTGTTCGGCAACGATCAGGCTGCCTGGGTCAAGGTAATGAGCATCTGGGCCGCAATCGCTTTCCTGCTGCTCATCACCTGCTTTGTCAAGTGCGAGGAAACCGTACACATCGCAGCCCGCTCGGAGGAAAAGATTCCGGTCGGCCGCAGCCTCAAGGCGCTGGTCACCAATCAGTATTTCTGGGCTGTCCTGCTGCTCTGGATGTTCCAGAGCACCAATCAGGCTGTTGTCGGCACGATTCTGCCGTACTACTGCAAGTATGTGTTCCATAACGACTCGTGGATGTACAGCACGCTGTATCTTTCCGAAACCATCGTTCTGATCGTATTCACCTTCCTGTGTCCGCTGCTGCGCGATATGCTCGGCAAGCGCAACATGATCGTAGCAGGCGCCGTCCTTGTACTGATCAGTCAGGGACTGTTCTTCCTCAACACCACCAGCTTCAGCTGGTGCCTGTTCACCACCATGCTGCGCGGCGTCGGCGAAGCACCGCTGTGCGCCTTTGTATTCGGCATGATCGGTGACGTTGTCGAGTTTGGCCAGTGGAAGCACCACATCCGTCAGGAGAGCTTCATCTTCGCAGGCGGTTCGGTCGGCACCAAGCTGGGCACCGGCATCGCACAGGCAAGCATTGCAGGCATTATGAGTCTGTGCGGCTATATTTCCTCGACCGGCAGCGCTGTTGTGCAGTCGCAGTCCGCAATCAACTCGATCATCAACATCTATATGTTTGGCCCGCTGCTGATCTTTGTCGGCGTTCTGATCGTCGGCCTGCTGTATCAGCTCGACAAAAAGTATCCCGCTATCATGAAAGAACTTGCAGAGCGCGAAGCGCGCGGCGAGCTGTAACTTTCTGATCTTCATAATCCCTCAACCGTTCCCGGCATGGCTGCAAAGCTGTGCCGGGAATCTGTTTCTCGCCCTGCCCGCACCGGTCGGCAGGGCGTTTTCCGTCTGTGCGCCGTGTCCTCCTTGCCGAGAAGCGGATATTCACAAAAAGTTTATCGCTGCGGCATTGCGGCTGTCCGCTCTCCTGTATATAATAAATGCAGAGCACATTCCTGTGTCTCCTCCCGATTACTGAACGATTCCGATAAAGGAGTACCCGTATGTCAACCAACAACCTGTCCTCTCCCGCCTCCGGCCGTTTTTCCCTCAGCGCCGCGGCACTTCACATTCTCGCCATGGTGCTGATGCTGATGGATCATCTCTGGGCGACCCTCCTGCCCGCGCAGGACTGGCTGACGTGTGCCGGACGGCTGGCCTTTCCCATCTTCGCATTCATGGCGGTGGAAGGATATTTTCACACCCACAGCTTCCGGAAATACGCCCTGCGGCTTGCGCTGTTTGCCGTGCTCTCCGAAGTGCCGTTCGACCTGATGTACGGCGGAACCTGGTTCTATCCGGTGCACCAGAACGTGATCTGGACGCTGCTGCTCGGTCTTCTGGGCATTCATCTGATGGAAACCGTGCGCAAAAAACAAAAAACATGGCTGTATCTGCTCACCGCCCTGCTTGTTGTGCTGATCGGCACAGTGCTGGGCACCCTGAGCATGGTGGACTACTACGGCACCGGCGTGCTGACGATCTTTATCTTCTACTTCTTTCGCGGACGGAAGTGGTGGTGTCTGGCAGGGCAGCTTCTCGCCCTCTACTGGGTCAATGGGCAGCTGCTGGGCGGTCTGCTGTATCCCGTCCATATATTCGGCATGGAATTTGAGATCTGTCAGCAAGGTCTTGCACTTCTGGCGCTCCTCCCCATCTGGCTGTACCGAGGACGGCAGGGCTATCACAGCAAACCGTTCCAGTATGCCTGCTATGCCTTTTATCCCGTACATATGCTGATCCTTGTGCTGATCCTGCAATATCTTACCCGCTGACGGCCATACCGACATCTACAAACATCTGTAAAACTTTTTATTTATCAAATGCGCGTTCTGTTATATAATAAGTAAAACATCAAGACCCCGCATTTTCTATTTTATGAAGGAAAGTGTGCAGGACAGGCCGGCTGCTGTGTGCAGTGCAGATCGACCGACTGCGAGAGAGAGCGCTTTCCCCATGATAACACTGAAAATTTTCAGTAAGAGAGAAAGGAAAAACCATATGAACTGGAACATTATTACGGATTCAAGCTGTGATCTGCTCCCTTCCACCAGTCCGGACGGAAGGATCCGGCTGACCAGTGTGCCGTTTACCATCCGCATCGGAGAGCGGGATTTTGTCGATGACGTGCATCTGGATACGCTGGAAATGCTCTCCGCCATGGAGCAGGAACGCTCGGCCGGCCACACCTCCTGCCCCACGCCGGACGCATGGCTGGCGCAGTTTGAACAGGCAGACTGCGCGATCGCGATTACTATTTCCTCGCAGCTGTCCGGCAGCATGAACAGCGCTCTTGCGGCAAGAGATATGGCGCTGGAGAAAGATCCGGATAAAAAGATCGTCATTCTGGACTCCTTATCCACCGGACCGGAGGTTCTGCTCTGCGTAAAGGAGATCGAGCGCCTGATCCGTCAGGGCCTTTCCTTTGACGATATTGCGGCGCACGCCAGAGGTTTTCTGCAGAAAACCAAAATTCTCTTTGCGCTCTCCTCGTTTGACAACCTGATCAAGAACGGACGCATCCACCGTCTGACGGGTATGCTCGCCAAGGCTCTCGGCATCTGGGGCATCGGCAGCGGCAGTGATGAGGGAAAGATCGCCTTTGAAAGCAAGGCGCGCGGTGCAAAAAAGGTCGTACAGACGCTGGTCAGCACCATGAAGGAGCACGGATTCATCGGCGGAAATGTCGCGATCAGCCATTGTGATAATCTCGCACTGGCTCAGACGCTGAAAAACAGCATTCTGGATATCTGGGAAAATACAAGCATCGAGATCCTGCCGACCCGCGGGCTCTGCAGTTACTACGCCGAGCGCGGCGGATTGATCGTCAGCTACTGAGCCGGAGCAGATCGACCGTCTCCGTTTTCAACAAACAAAGGGCGAAACCGTATGGTTTCCTACTCTGAATTTTGAAGCATTTTCGATTTCAGCAATCTTACGGATTCTGAAACTTATAAATGCATCTAAAACGCATTTTTCAATCAATAATTCAAAATCATATTACAAAATGCGAAAAACATTGTTTTTCTGGTTCGTGCAGTTTCATACCGTTTTAGAGGTGCACGAACCGCAAACATTGGTGTAATTATGGTGTCAATCAGCGGCAGGCAACAGCAGCTAACAAATACAACAAAAGCACGCTTTTTAGAGCGTGCTTTTTGCTATCTACCGGTCCTATACGCATTGGCGCCGTCCGCGCGGCGGCGTGCAGCGCGTAAGCCGACGGCACGGAACGGTGCCGAGGGCGCGGCGACAGCCGCGCCCTAAATATATGGCCCCCTTTTATCTAACAGGGGGTACAAATCGGAATAGATCAGTAAATCTCGCAAAACTTTGAATAAATTCAGCTTAGAATAGCGATTTTTACCGAAAAAACCATGAAAATTACGTTATTCTCTTAAAACAGATACATTTGTATAATTTCACATAGATTTGCATAAATAGAGTTGTATGCTTGACCATGAAAAACAGCAATCTGGCGGCTGAGATGAATGGTAACGATGTTAGGACGATATTATCAGAGTATATTCTAACAACAATTTCAACAGCTAAAGAACAGCATCTGTGCAAATGAAATGCACAATCCATCTTGTGTTTGTGTGAAAATACCAAAATCACGACGTGTATTTTATGAAAAAAGCAGAACTTCAAAAACTTTGCTCAAAGCGGTTGACATTTGCATTGATATCGCGCTACAATAACATCGTCAGATAACGAGGACGTACTCGTGACACAGCGAGGACGTACGCGCTGACAAATAAAGCACAGATTTGCCGATGAAAGTGAGGTATCGTTCGGCATGAAAGTTACTATGAAGGAAATCGCCGAGCGCGCCGGAGTTCATCCGTCAACAGTCGATAAGGTCGTACACCACCGTGTAGGTGTCAGTGATGAAGTTCGTGCAAGGGTGCAGGCCATCATCAACGAACTGGGCTACACGCCCAATCCGAGCGGCCGTGTGCTGCAGCGTCAAGGCAAGGTGTACCGCATTTCTGCCATTCTGGTGCAGGTGGATGCACTGCCGTACCTGAAAAAAGGCATCGAACGCGGCGTGAAAGAGCAGACCGGCTTTGACATCGAGATCACCTACGCTGTCACCGGCTTCCAGGAAGCCAAGCGGCAGAGCGAGTACATCATCAAGGCAGTTGAGGAAAAGGCGGACGGCATCATTCTCAGTCCGATCAACGCGGAATGTGTACGTCGAGCGATTGACCGAGCGGCTGACGCAGGTATTCCCGTTATCACTACGGATTCGGATATCGACGGTTCGCGCCGTACCTGCTGTGTCAGCATCGACAGCGCAAGAGCCAGCCGTATTGCCGGTCGGCTGATGGGGCAGTTTCTGAACGGAAACGGCAAAATCGCCATCATTTCGAGTGCAATCGAGACCGAAAACAACAACTACTATGTGCAGATGCGTGAACAGGGATTTGCAGATTTTCTCAAAGTAGAGTATCCGCAAATCGAGATCGTATCGCGTGTGGAGAGCTTCGAGGACCCGCAGATCACCTATGAAAAAACGGTACAGCTGCTGGCTGAACAGCCTGATCTGCGCGGCATCTACATCACCTGCGGCGGCGTGGCTCAGGTCGGCAGAGCGCTGATCGAGAGCGGCCGGTCGAAGGATATTCGGGTACTGTGCTACGAGGATTATCCTGAGATCGTGGAACTCATGCGGCAGGGCGTTGTAGACTGGACACTCGGCGGCGAAAAAGATGAGCAGGGCGCACTTCCGGTCAAGCTGATCATGGATCAGCTAGTATTCGGCAGAAAGCCTGCACAGGAGCAGTTTTTTACCGAGACCCGCATTCTGGTCAAGGAATGTTTATAAAAAGTATTTGCTGAAAAATGCAAATATTTTTTATAGAGTGTTGCGAGTACGTTCTCGTAAAATGAAAAATGAACAAAATACCGTCGAAGAATATTTGCTGAAAGATGCAGATATTTTTTCAGGAGTGCTGCGAGGACGTACTCGTAACATGTATATAGAAATACTGCGGAGAAACCAGCAAAACAGCAAATCTGCTCATAAGATACCTGCAAATGTGCAGATATTTTTATAGAGATTTACGAGTACGTTCTCGTAAAGATAAAAGACACCAAAATAAGAAGAACCGACATGAATTTGAGGAGGAATTTATCATGGAAGAACTGAGAATCGGTCTGGTAGGCACCGGCGCAATCGGCCGCACCCACATTGAACGCATCAACAACACCCTGCAGGGCGGCAAGGTTGTTGCCTGTGCGGATGCAAACATTGACTTCTGCAAGTCGGTTGCCGAGAAGTACGGCATCAAGGCTTACGAAAAGGGCGAGGACATGATTGCGTCCGATAACATCGACGCAGTAGTCGTTACCACGCTCGACCCGTTCCACGAGCAGTACGTCATGGCAGCGATCAAAGCCGGCAAGTACGTTTTCTGCGAGAAGCCGCTGGCTCCCGAGGCGGATGCCTGTAAGCGCATCGTGGAGGCTGAGATGGCGACCGGCAAGCAGCTGGTACAGGTTGGTTTCATGCGCCGCTACGATCCGGGTTACGGTCAGCTGAAAAAGGCTATCGACTCTGGCAAGTATGGTCAGCCGCTCATGCTGCACTGCGTTCACCGCAACTATGACGCACCGGGCTTCACCACCACGATGCCGGTCGAGAACTCCATGATTCACGAAATCGACGTGCTCCGCTGGCTGCTCGGCGAGAACTACAAGACCGCCGAGGTCGTATTCCCCAAGACCACCCGCAATGCAGAAGGCGAGCTGCGCGACCCGCAGATCATGTACCTGACCACCGAATCCGGCGTACGCATTGACGTAGAATCCTTCGTCAACTGCCGTTACGGCTACGATGTTCGCTGCGAAGTCGTCTGCGAGGAAGGCTGCATCAATCTGCCTGAACCCGCCAATGCGATGATCCGCACGAATGATTCCCGTGTGACGCCGATCTGCCATGACTGGTCTGAGCGCTTCCCTGAAGCATACAACATCGAATTCCAGTCCTGGATCAACGCCTGCAAGGAAGGCCGCGTAGACGGCCCGTCTGCATGGGACGGCTATGTTGGTCAGGTGACCGCAAAGGCGGCATCCAAGGCGCGTGACACGCAGACCGTTGTAGAGATTCACTACGACGAGATGCCGGACTTCTACAAAAAGTAACACCCAATTTTTCTCTTTCTCTTCTCTGGCGTGCCGCGGTGCACTGGATACCGCGGCACCGGATAAGAAATCGTTTGGAAAGGACGAATAACTATGAGATTTTGCTTAAATACAGACTGCCTCGGCTACATGCCGTTTGAGGAAATGCTGGACACCGTTGCCGCTCTCGGCTACGAGTCCATCGAGATTGCCTGCGGCAACTGGTCCAAGGCACCACACATTGATCTGGATGCCATGCTGGCAAGCGAGGAGACCCGCAAGAACTACATGGACGCGATTGCAAAGCGCGGTCTGGTGCTCGAGGTGCTCAACTGCTCGGGCAACCAGCTGGCACCGAATGAGGAGGGCAAGCAGCACCAGGAGGTGGTTGAAAAGACCTTCAAGCTGGCCGGTCTGCTCGGCATCAAGAAGATCGTTATGATGTCCGGCTGCCCGGGCGGCTCGGCAGAGGATCACACGCCGAACTGGATCGTTACCAGCTGGCCGCCGATCACGACTCGAATCCTGAACTGGCAGTGGGAAGAGGTACTTATCCCCTACTGGGAAAAGACGGTCGAGTTGGCAAAGGCCAACGGCATTGAGAAGATCGCACTCGAGAACCACGGCTGCCAGATGGTCTACAATCCGGAGACACTCATTCGTCTGCGCGATGCAATCGGTCCGATGGTCGGCATGAACCTCGATCCCAGCCACCTGATGTGGATGGGCGGTGATCCGGTAACAGCTGTTCATAAGCTCGGCGCGGACCGCATTTATCACGTTCACGCCAAGGATGTGCGTCTGGAGCGCAATTATGTCGGCCCGGACGGCGTGCTCGACACCAAGACCATCGACCAGTTTGCAAAGCGCACCTGGAACTACGTTGCGCTCGGTCACGGACATGATGTCAGCTGGTGGAAGGAATTTCTGTCCTGCCTGAGCATGGAGGGCTACGACGGCCCGATCAGCCAGGAAATGGAGGATCTGACCATGCCGGCGCTGACCGGACTCAAGAAGTCCACTGCTGTACTCAAAGAAGCAATGCCCTGTGATCTGTAATAAATAACGCTTCGGCGCTGTTTATAAAAGAAAAAGAGAGACCCGAGAAAAAACGAGAGAAAAGAAAGGACTATGATCATGAAAAAGAAGCTCTTAGCGATGACTCTGGCAAGTGCAATGTGTGTTGGCATGCTGGCAGGCTGCGGTGGCGCTTCCTCCGCTTCGACGGACGGCGGTGATTCCGGCGCAGGCTCCGGCAGCAATGACGCTTACAACATCTCGGTTATCGTAAAGCTGACCGATGGTCACTTCAACAAGGTTATGGCCGGTGCAAAGGCGTATGCCGATGAGCACGACAACGTAAAGGTAGACATTCAGTCTCCAACCTCGGCAACGTCCTATGATGAGCAGGTCAACATGATCGAGACCTCGCTCGGCAACCCGGGTATTGACGCGCTGGTGCTGGCGCCGCTGCAGTCGGATTCCGCTTCCACGCTGGTGGCGAACACCGATAAGGTCGTAATCGCACTCGATACCGACTTTACCTCGGATAAGAAGCTTGCATTTGTCGGCACCGGTAATAAGGATGCAGCCAAGAGCGGTGCGGTCGCAGCGGTTGAAGCAGCCAAGGCAAAGGGCATCGACAAGCCGACCGTACTGGTCGTTACCGGCGTACAGGGCGACGAGACCCACGAGGCACGTCTGGCAGGCTACAAGGAAGGCGTTGAAGAAGCAGGCGGCGAGGTCGTTGAGGTGCAGTACTGCGATGGTCTGGCTGAGAAGGCTGCAACTGCAATGGAATCCGTTATGCAGATGTATCCGGACGGCATCGATGTTGTTCTCTCTTCGAACGACGACATGGCAATGAGCGTTGTTAAGATCATCAAGGACTCCGGCAATGCCAAATACGCTGACACCATTGTCTGCGGTTTTGACGGCAACACCTCCGCTATCTCCGCGATCAAGGACGGTACGCTCGGCATGGATATCGCCCAGCTCGGTTATGACATGGGCTATAAGGCAGTGGAAGCTGCAGTGAAGGCGCTGGAAGGCGAACAGGTTGATTCCTTTATTGATTCCGGTTCTCAGGTCGTAGATTCCTCCAACTGCGATGCGTATATCGAGGATATGACCTCCAAGGGTCTGTGGGAGTAATCCACAGACCGGTTACACTCCGTTAAATCTCTTTTTCCTTTGGATAAACGGTCGGGTCTGACGCTCCAACGTTCCCAGCCATACCGCCACGGGACGGCGGTATTTGCCCAAGGGAGATCATGCTGAAACATACAGCGCACAGGACGAAAGTTCTGTGCGCTGTGAAATGCAGGTCAGAAATTCGTTCTGCTCCGCATCAAAAACGAGACACAAGATAAAGGGACGATTAAAAATTATGTTATGGACACTCATTAGCTTTGTGGGTTTCACCATTCTGGTAGCGGTGATCTCCTACTTCAAAACCAAAGGTGACAATCAAAGCACCTCGGAAGGCTACTTCCTGGCCGGACGCGGTCTGCCGGGATTCGTTATCGCAGGCTCACTGCTGCTGACTAACCTGTCGGCGGAACAGCTGGTCGGCTCGAACGGTCAGACATGGCTGGTCGGCATGAGCCCGATGGCGTTCGAGGTGCTGGCCGCACCATGCTGTATCGCACTGGCGCTCTTTGCGGCCCCGCGCTATCTGAAAAGCGGCATCACCACCATTCCCCAGCTGATCGGCATGCGCTTCGACAGAAGCACCAAACTATGGTTCAGTATTCTGTACATCGTGCTGGCGCTGGTCGTTCAGATTCCGGTTGTATTGTACTCCGGTTCGCTGGTCTTTGAGAACATTTTTGGTCTGTCCGGTATCCTCGGTGTGACTAAGTTCCAGGCGATCGTCATTCTATGTATTGCAATCAGCGTCATCGGTTCAATCTATGCCATCTTCGGTGGACTGAAAGCCGTTGCGGTATCCGATACAGTAAACGGTGTCGGCCTGCTGATCGGCGGTCTGGCGGTTCCGTTCCTCGCACTGAATGTGCTGGGTCATACTGCAAACGGCGGTGGTATCATCGAGGGCATGCGCTACCTGATCGAGAACCATTCGGATATGCTAAATTCCATCGCTCCGGCGGAATCTTCTGCACCGGCTGTTCCGTGGCCGACCGTATTTACGGGCATGGTCATTCTGGGCCTGCAGTCGTGGTGCACCAATCAGGCGTATGTACAGCGCGTACTCGCCGCAAAGAACCTGAAGGAAGCACAGAAGGGTGCTCTGCTGTGCGCAACGCTGAAGATTATCGGCTTTATGTATTTGGCTCTGCCGGGCGTTATTGCTTACGCGCTGTTCCAGCTGAACGGCACGGAAATCACCATGATGGACGATGCGTACCCGACCATGATCATGCAGGTCGTTCCTGCCCCGCTGATGGGCTTTTTCGCGGCTGTCATGTTCGGCGCGATTCTGTCCTCGTTCAACTCGTTCCTCAACTCCATCAACACCATGTTCACCCTTGATATCTACAAGGAGTTCATCAAGCCGGAAGCAAATGAGCTGCAGATGGTCAAGATTGGCAAGAAGGTCGGTATTATGTTTGCAGTTCTGACGACCATTATCGGACCGATGGTTTACTTCTTCCCTGGCGGTATGCGTACCTTCCTTGATTCGCTCGTTATGCTGGTGGCGCTGCCGGTTCTGTCCGCAGTATTCGGCGGTTTCTTCTTCAAGTTCCTGCCAAAGTTCACCGCGAAGTTTATTCTGGTATTCCACATTGTGTTCTACGGCAGTTTTCTGCTGATCTCCCCATCCTACTCTCTGTTCGGCGGTGGTAACGGCACCATCCATTACCTGTATGCTGTATTGGTGCTGTGGCCGCTTGAAATGATCATTATGGCCCTGCTCAACAGCAACAACAAGAAAAAGCATCCCGAACTGGTCGCTTGGGTGCAGAAAGATGCCGGTGCAGTTGATCTGACCCCATGGAAGTACCGCGGCATCGCAACTGTGGCTATCCTGTTGTTCGTTGCAGTTGTTTACCTCGCGTTCTCTCCGCTCGGTGTCGGTACGTGGGCATATTTTCAGCCGTTCTGATGTTTGATTGCGGATGATTGGAAAATAATAAATGCTTTCCGTTATCAACGACTATAAATCTTAGGAAAAACCGTTGCAGTTTTTGATGCTGCAACGGTTTTTTTATATATAAAATAATCATCTCTCTATTATGCTGTCGGAATACTCCTTTTGTTCAAGTTTCCTTTTCAGTTGATGTTTGGCAAACCTACATCGCCCGCTACCCATAAGCTCAATCTCAAACAAAAAACTTTGAGATTGGAGCTTAAAAATGAAAAACTGGCAGAAAACGCGCAATTACCGGCGCATGAAAGACGAAAACGGCAATGTGATTGCCAATGTCATTACCGTTTTCGGAGAAAAGATCGAGGTTTCGGACGAATTGTTCACCGTGTATGCGCATATGGACGCGCACGAACGGTATATCATGGAGGAAGCGCCGCGCGGCAGAGTGTTTTCCCTCGATAAGATGGCAGAGGATGGTATGTCGTTGGAAACGGTGTTCCATCAGTCTGCGCCCAGTGCCGAAGAAATCCTGATTGCGCGTGAGAACGAGCAGGATACACAGCATAAACTTACGTTGCTGAAAGAAGCGGTATCTCAGCTCGACGAAGCTGACCGCGCGTTGATCGAAGCGGTGTACTTTGAAAACATTTCCATGCGGGAATATGCACGGCGGATTGGTGTATCGCACAGCACGATTGCCAAACGTCGCAATCGTATTTTGCGTACGCTGAAAAAAATATTTTGAGAATATCTGATTTTCAGAGTGTTCACTGACCACTTTTCTCGGGGGTATAGTAGAGGGGAAATATATTTTCTATCTCTCGTTAATTTCTCTCTTTGCTCGCCGCCGCGAGAATGGTGAGGGGGTGCAGCCCGGCTGTGTGTAACTGCCGCAGGAAGTTATACACAACCGGACAGGGGGAGAGAAAAGACGCGGGCGGCGCGGACTTCGTTCCCCTCCCTCTAACCTCGAAAGTGAGTTTCACCGGCGTTTTGATAAGATATTAGCATATCGCACAAAAACCGAAGCCGAATCTTGTGCATGATTAAAAATATTTTTCAGGGGCTATTCCATTGACCACATTTCGGCGTTATAGTAAAAGAGGAAATATTTCCAATGTCCTTTGACAACCGCATATTCAGGCATCAGGTACAAATTCGGCGCGGAGAGCTGCAGCGGAAAGCTGCGAACTGTGGGTGGCTCCTATCATGGCAATGACCCGCGCGGAAGATAATGATACTCCCGACCAGTCACCGTCCGAGCGTGAAAACGTCGCAGGCAATGAGGTCGGACAACGGATAGGTGAAATTCCTGTGGAATCGGTACGCTGCCGATCGCTTGGTGCTTCCCACAGTCGGGGGTGAGGCCGAATAGACTGACAGTAACAGTATAAATCATTATAAAACCGGAAGAATACCGCTTCTTTGCGTGTATTCTTCCGGTTTCGCACTTCATGGAGGTTTTACATGTCATTTGATTACGAAATTTTATCACAGAATGATCTGCTGGAACTGTTTCCGTTCGGCCGGTCAAAACTCAACGCCTTACTGCGGGCCGGTGTTCTGCCCGTCACCAAAGTTGGACGTGATTACATCACCACTCGAGCAGAACTTGACCGCTGGTTCGCGGCCAATCGCGGACGTGAAATCTTCTATTAACCAGACGTTGCGAACCATGCAGAGTATGGCGTATAATAACAATGTTAGCTGTTGTAGCTGCCGCACCGGGTCAGGAGCGAAAATGAGCAATACAACAGAAAAAGTAACGAAAACGAATCGTCATTACGGGGAGGGCAGTATTTATCAGCGCAAAGATGGCCGCTGGGTAGCAAAATACCGCGATGAAGCAATGGCGAAACCGCAGTATCTTTATGGTTCGACCGAAGCTGAGGTTCGCCGCAAGCTGCGGGATTGGAAAAAGCAGACGGCACGCGGTCTGACTGCGTGCAAGAAAGTGTTTTTTCGTGATTATGCAGATAACTGGTTTTACACGTTCAAGCAGCACTCTGTCGAAAACAGCAGTTTTGACCGTTACGAAAGCATTTATTTGCATCATATCAAGCCTGTATTGGGCGATATTCAGATTGCGTCTATCCGCAGTGAGGAGATTCAGAATCTGCTGGTTGCGAAAAGCAAAACGCTTTCGTACAGTGTAGTGAAGAAGATCAATTTCCTTTTGTCGGAACTGTTTCAGTATGCCCATTCCGAGGGCGATATTGCGAAGAATCCTATGCGCAATGTGAAGATGCCGAAAAAGACGCTGTTCAAGCAGAAGCGCACGATTTTAGTCATGGAAGATGAAGAAGTGCAGGCGTTGGAACAGGTCGCTACATTAACATGTCACAATGATACACCGCAGATTATGCACGCTAATGCGATTGTGTTTCTGGTGCATACTGGTTTGCGTTGTGGTGAATTGCAGGCATTGAAATGGTCTGACATTGATTTCGCAAACGAAACAGTCACGGTCAGCAAAAATCTTTCGATGATTGTCAACCGTGACCGCAAGCCGGGACAAAAGCATAGGAACGCAAAAATCAAGGGAACTAAGACTGTGAGCGGTAATCGGATTGTTCCGCTGAATGAAAAGGCTGTCCATGCACTGCGCAGTTTACAGCAGATTTATCGTATGCTGGGTGTTCGCAATGATTTGGTATTGGTGTCCCGCAACGGCAAGGTGCTTTCTAATGCACAGCTTCGCCGTGTGCTGGACCGTGTTTTGCGCAAAGCTAATATCGACAAGCCCTTCACTTTACATCAGCTGCGACATACCTTTGCTACGCGGACACTGAAAGCGGGCGTACCGATCAGCGTAGTCAGCAAGTGGCTTGGCCATGCGAATATTTCGACAACATACAACACATACATTCACGTTCTCTGTTCTGAGGAGAAGGACGCAGCGGAATTGCTGAAGGCTATGTGAACACTTTGGTGTCAAGTTGGTGTCACGGGAAATCGGTATAACGCAATTCGTTAGATATATCGTAAAAATTGGAGAAAAAGAGCGAAACCGCATGGTTTCGCCCTTTTTCTGTTCGGTTGATTGTTTTCCGCTCACAGCACCTGCACCCGTTCCGCGCGGTGCAGCACATCCAGATCCTCACACGCCCCACCATCGCCAGCCATGCTTTGAGCGGCTCGGCCTTCTTAGATAGCACGGACGGCGCCAATTCGCAAAAGCCAGTTACTTCCTATTATGTCTTTGCATATTCTCATCGTCAGCACATCATTTTCCATCATTATGTACTAACTCCACCCATTTCTTTTGGCTAAATTGCTTACCGCAAAACAGAATTTCTCCCACGGTGCCAATGTCATCTGCAACGGGTCGCCCTCTCGAATCCTAAGCGTTCTTCTGATTTCCTTCGGAATAACAACGCGGCCGAGATCGTCGATCCGGCGCACGATTCCGGTTGCTTTCATAGCAATTCCGCCTCCCATTTTCGGTATTTCTGCTGCGATAGTGGTAGTATTTACTGAAATCGTGCAATTCATGTAGAAAAACCGTATGCACAATGTGTTCCTAATCATGAAAATTATGGTTTGCAGATCTGTTCCTTTCGCGTTAGCAGCTGCTCTGCACAGCAGACGCACGGCTGATATGTAATCAATCCGCAAACCCCTTTGTCGTCCATTGTTTTTCTGCCAGTCCTCGAAGAACGGATACAATAAACGTCAGTATATTCAATATCATGCTGTATATTCTCCTCATTTTCGTATTGCGGCAAAATAAAAAATCCCCGATCAAACCGCAAGGTCAGCAAGTTCGGCTGACCTTGGGTTAAACCGAGGATTTTTTTGATTCTGCTTACTTTTTCGCCTTGCTGCCGACCAGATAGCACACAGCGGCAACGATCATGCCGTTGATGGATGCGATACCCCACGGGACCAGATTTGCCACCACAGCGCCCAGCACAACGCCGAAAACCGCAAACCAGTTGACGTTTTCGGTCACTTCAACGTCCTTGTACTTTTCACGGTCCATGAAGAAGCTCATCACCAGAATGATGCCGACCGGCGGCAGCGTACAGTTGAGGATATTCAGCCAGCCGGTGAAATTCCAGTATAGCCAGACCGCAAGCACGGTGCCGATAATACCGGAAACCAGCACCATCGGCTTCTTTCTCTGGCCGAAAATGTTCGCCAGACCCAGGCCCGCCGAGTACAGTGCATTATCGTTCGTGGTCCAGATGTTGAGACCGAGGACCAGAATCGCCAGATAGAACAGACCGAGGTTGATCATAACCTCAAAAATGTCATTGCCGCCGACGTAGACCGACGAAATACCGCCGAAGAAAAACATCAGCGAGTTACCGATAAAGAACGCGATAACGGTCGTGATCGCACCAACCTTGCCGTTGCGGGCAAAGCGGGAGAAGTTCGGCGTTGCCGTGCCGCCAGAGACAAACGAGCCGATAACCAGACCGGCGCCGCCGACAACGGTCAGCGTACCGCTGGACTTGGCAAACTGATCAATCAGCGTACCGTTGCCCTGTTTGACCGCCATCACCATGGCAACCGTACCCAGGATTGCAACCAGCGGAACCGCAATATAGCTGATGAGCGTCAGCGATTTGATGCCGAAATACGCCGAGGCCGTCATGCACACACCCGCAATGATAACGAGCACCCATTCAGCCGCTGTGCTGCCGCCGAGCAGCTCATTTGCAACCGGAATGGCAAACATGGCGATACCGACGCCGAACCAGCCGATCTGCGTAAACGAGATCATCGCGCTCGGCAGGTACGAGCCTTTTGCACCGAAGGCTTTGCGTGCCAGCAGGTCAAGGCTCATGCCGGTTTCCGCGCCGACGTAACCGAGCAGACCGGTGTACAGGCTCAGGATCAGGCCGCCGATGATCATAGAGATGATAAAGCCGCCGAAATCCAGTCCGTCTGCCAGCTCCTTGCCGACCCACATGCTGGCCGAGAAGAAGGTGAAACCCAGCATGATCATGAACATAGTCACGATGCCGCGGCGCGCATAATGCGGCACAGCCGCTTCCGCAAAGTCGATATCGACCGGTGTGTTGTCATTTTTCATAGATTCTTATCCCCTTTTTATGGCAATACCGCATAATTGAACAAGAGCGATTTGCGAGCAAATTTTGCATCCTGATTAGGCGCGGTTTTGCGGTAATACTTGCTGTACCACCGTGAAATCGTAACGACATCAGGGTACAAAATGTCCGCAAAGCGCCGCAGCTTTAATTGTGTGGTATTGCCTTATTTATTAAAGAATGTACTTTTTGAGCGTCGTGGTGAACTCGTCAATGCGCTGACGCGCGATCTCCTCCAGCGTTACGTCCTTCAGGCTCTCGACAAAGCCGCGCTCCTGCTGATACAGCCAGCGCGTCAGCTTTGCGTCCAGCTTTTCGTAATGGCAGTCCTTCAGCCAGTCCTCATAGGAAATCGGCAGTGCATGACCCAGCTTTTCCTCTAACAGCGCCTGCTTGTCGATCTTGTCGGCACGCGCGAGAATGCCGTTCCAGAATTCCAGCACCTCTTCAATGTGCTCGTGGATTTCATAACGGCGTGCACCGCCATCGTAGATCGTGCACTTCTCAAACAGCGGATTCTGCATGGAAAGCGTCTGACGGCGGAACTCCGGTGCCACAATGCCGCCCTTCCAGTAAAAGTCGATGAGCGCACGGTTGATGCCGGAAACGCCCTTGTCGCCTTCCTCGTAGCAGCTGAAAACGCCCTCGTAGTACACGGTGATGAAGCCCTCAAAGTCCGGCCAGTAGGTGCGGATTTCTTTGGTCAGTTTTTCGAGAATCTCAATGCCCTGGGTACCGCCGATGGTAAACAGCAGGATGTTGCGCAGCTTGGCGCCCTGCTTGCGGTAATAGTCGGTGACATAGCGCAGGCACTGCACAAGCGTCTCGCCCGAGGCGATGATATCGCCGATCATCAGCGTGCTGTTGGGCACCATGGTCAGCTTGCAGTATTTGATATCGAGCGACATCTCATCATTCTCGCCAAACACGCGCTCACTGGACATAAAGCTGATGTCATGCACGCGGATATGCTCCTTGTAGCAGCTTTCCTCGAGCGGGTAGTTGAGTGCGCCGCGCAGAATGGACAGAATGTTCGCCGAAGTGATCTTTTTCTGCTCCTTGAGGTAGTACATCATCTGCGAGGTAGCTGTTACGAGTGACGCATACACCTCGTAGCCGACAACCTCCGGATGGTTCATCAGCTTGCGGGTCTCGGCCTCCGAGACGATGTAGTATTCATTGACAAAGCTGCCGCCTGCCAAACGGTAGCAGTCTACACCCTGATCGCTGAATTCCGGTACGATATGGACGTCATTCCAATTTTCGATCATATCAGTTTCCTCCCTAAAAAAAGGGACCGACTGCCGTTTTTGCGGGCAGAAGGTCCTTAGTTTTCATTGTTTTCCTATTGGATTCAACGGAACGCCGCATGTTCTGTTTTTACACAGCATATCCGTCCATCCCCTCTTTTTCGACTTTATTTTACTGAATTTATTATACGGGAGAAACCATACCGTTGTCAACAGCTTTGCAAGCCTCAGGCCAGATTTCTTACTTATAATCCGCATTCAGAAATAGCGGCTTGATCGTAGAAATCTCGGCGTATTCCTCCTGCGAGACCTGCATATCCGCATTCATGGTCTGCAGATCGGCCTTGACGACCTCAAGCGCCTCCATGACGTTCAGCGCATGGCCTTCCGCGATGGCCTGCTGCATACGGCGCAGCACGATCGGGTGCGCGTACCGTGCGGGCAGCGGGAATGCCGGAAACCGATCAATATAGTTCTGCATCTGTGCCCGCGCCTGCTTATCCCCGCGCAGAACAGCCGCATTGTTGTTGCGTGCCGTCGGCAGCAGGCGCCATCCGCCAAACAGGGAAGCTGCCGCCAGCAGGCACAGCAGCAGATATCCGCCGGAGAAACCGCGGCACACGAGCGACACCACGCCGTAAATCAGCGCCGCCGCCCCGAGCACCATGATCGCTGCAGCCGCCCAGCGGTATCCCGCGCTCCTGCTCTGGTAGTTGCGCCGCCGTTTAGCTGCGCGACTGAGCCGCTTGTACAGCTCGGGCTTGCGCTCGAGGTATGCGATCGCATTCTCCAGCTCCTCAATCTCCCGCTCGGCGCGCATGCTGAGCGGCGGCCGTCGGCGTTCTTCCGCCCTCCGGCGCTCGTACTCGACCTCGAGTTCAGCCTCCTCTTCCTCGCTGACGCACGGAATCTCCGGATGCATCTTGTGCAGCACGCGCAGCAGCTCGTCAATCTGATCCTCGTACTTGAAACAGCACACCTGCTGCATGCCGCCGTCATACTCTACAAGCAGACAGGCTCTGCCTGCAAGCACACCTCGGACACCGCCGGTGCCTTCTTCTATAAACTTAAATGCCCGCGTAATGGCGGAAAACGGCACATAATAATGCCGGTCAATAAAATAACTGTTCAAATATAATGCCCGGCGGCCAACACCGCACGGACCGATCCGGCGGCAGTGCTGCTTATCGCGGACAAGCGAAGCGTCATCCAGCATGGTTCTGCTGAGCGGACGCGGTTTAAAAATCATATCCATCACCTGTAAATATTGTAGCACAAAAGCGTGGATTCAGCCACCCGATCCCATAAGAAATCCTGCTGCGGCGGTTCTTTATGCAAAGCGACAAATTCTCTCTTTCAGACAAATTGTTTTTGGCATACTATCCAAAATCACAGTATTCCTATTGACAATTAGGATATTCAAGTCTATACTTTCAATCACCAAAACCCGATAGGATTTATATGAATTGAAAGGAGAACCTGTCATGAGCCGAATGTACTGTATGAATCGCTGCTGTATGTGTATGCACCGCTGCTCGTGTATGCGTTCCCTTGTGACCTGGCGAATGTGCGAATAACGCGCATAAACCATCCTGGCGGAAGGCATACGTCTTCTGCCATTTTTTGTCGAAAGGAGTTCTCCCTTGTGAAGCATTTTGTTAAATCACTGCCAGTTCTCTCCATTCTGCTGGCGCTCGCCTGCGATATTCTGCTGCCGGATTCCGCGCAGCATCCTGCCGCAGAACATCCCTATTTTGCGTGGGCGCTGCTCATCGGACTGGCCGTGTATGTGATTGCCCTGCTGATATCGCTCGGCAACACCAAGGTACGCGATAAGCTGTCGTACAGCGCACTGTTCTATGCAGGAGCGGTTCTGGTGCTGAACATCCTCAACCTGCTGACCGCCAAGTTTGCGATTCTGCCGGTGCTGTACTTCCCCTCGCTCGACCGTGTGTTCGGCGTTCTCGTTGAGGACAGCGCGTTCCTCGCGACCTGCCTTGCATACTCTGCACGCCTGCTGTTCTTCGGTTGGCTCGGCGGTGCGGTTGTCGGCGTGCTGACCGGTATCGCCATCGGCTTCAACAAGACCTTCGCCTACTGGGTACAGCCGCTCGTCCGCGTGCTCGGCCCAATCCCGTCCACCGCGTGGATTCCGCTGGTGCTCATCGCTTTCCCGACTGCGGTTTCCGCCAGTGCCTTCCTGATTGCGCTGGCTGTGTGGTTCCCGACCACCGTGCTCACCAGCAGCGGCATCGCTTCCATCCCCAACTCGTACTTCGAGGTCTCCTCGACGCTCGGCGCGGGCAGCTTCTACCGCATTGCCAAGGTCGGCATTCCGGCGGCTATGCCGCATATGTTCCTCGGCCTGTTCAACGGCACCTGCTCGTCGTTCATCACGCTCGTCACCGCCGAAATGCTCGGTGCCAAGTACGGCATCGGCTGGTACATCAACTGGCAGAAGGAAATGATGGCGTATGCCAACGTATATGCCGGACTGATCATCATTGCAGTCACCTTCTTCATTCTCATCACGCTGCTGTTCAAATTCCGCGACCGCGTGCTCGCATGGCAGAAAGGAGTTATCAAATGGTAGGCAGTATTTCGATTTCGGGTGTATCCAAGCATTTTGTCAATCCCACCAGAGAGCGCATTACCGCTCTCGACAATGTTTCGCTCGATATTCCCGCCGGTTCGTTCGTTTCACTGATCGGACCGTCCGGCTGCGGCAAGTCCACGCTGCTGCGTTTGATCTCCGGTCTGATTCTGATGGACGACGGCAGCCTGACGCTGGACGGTACACCTATCAAGGCCCCCGGTGCAGACCGCGGCTTCATGTTTCAGGAGCACACGCTGTTCCCGTGGCTGTCGATTTATGATAACATCGCGTTCGGTCTGCGCGCCCGCGGCATCTACAAGCAGGAAAAGGACCGCGTAGACGAATTTATCGAGATGGTCGGCCTCAAGGGCTTCGAGCATTCGTATCCGCACCAGCTTTCCGGCGGCATGTGCCAGCGCGCGTCTCTCGCAAGAGCACTCGTTGGCCAGCCCAAGGTGCTCCTGCTCGATGAGCCGCTCGGTGCACTCGATGCCTTCACCCGCATGAACATGCAGGACGAGATCCTGCGCATCTGGAAGGAAACCGGCATGACCGCCATCATGGTAACGCATGATGTGGATGAGGCCGTGTATCTTTCGGACAAGGTGGTCGTTATGACACCCCGACCGGGACGCATCACCGGCACGCTGGATATCAAGTTGGCCCGCCCAAGAGCACGCAGCTCGGAGGATTTTCTTCACTACCGTGCAGAGATCCTTCGTCAGCTTCATTACGGCGGCACAATCAAAGAGCCCAACTACTACATTTAAGATCGTATTAAAGAACGTACGTTCATTATTATTACTTTTATTATATATTTTCCTTGAAAGGTCAGAAAACCATGAAAAAGAACGGTATTTTATTTCGAGCGGCAAGCGGACTTCTCGCAGCTGCACTGACACTCTCGCTTACCGCCTGCGGCGGCTCGAGCAGCAATTCGGACGCTTCCGCGGCAGCAGATTCCGGCGCAACCCACCTGCGTCTGATCTACTCTCCTTCTCTCTGTGCCGCACCGATGTACATCGCGATCGAGAACGGCTACTTTGAGGACGAAGGTCTGGACATTGAGCAGGTAACGGTTGACGCGGCACACGTTTCCGAGGCCATCGGCGCGGATCAGGTTGATGTCGGCATGGGCCTGATCGGCAAAATGCTCCAGCCGCTCGAGAACGGCCTGCCCATCAAGTTCACCACCGGCATCCACACCGGCTGCACCAAGCTGCTCGTACCCGGTGACAGCGACATCAAGAGCATTGCCGACCTCAAGGGCAAGAAGATCGGCGTACCCGGTCTGGCTGACGCGGCAACCGTTGTCTCCAAGCGCTCGCTGAGCGCGGCAGGCATCGGCGTGACCGACCAGAACATGGAGGTTGAATTCTCGGTTTACTCCCGCAACGATCTGGCACAGGCACTGCAGAACGGTGCCGTTGACGCAATCGCACTCGGCGACCCGGCGGCTTCTATTGCAGAGGAGCAGTACGGTCTGACCGCTCTCATCGACACCGCAACCGATCCCGAGTACAAGGACGAGTACTGCTGCGCAGCATTCGTCACCAGCAAGCTTGCTGAGGAGAACCCGAAGGCTGCAGCAGCCTTCACCCGTGCCGTACAGAAGGCATCTCAGTGGGTGCAGGACAATCCGGACGAGACCGCTAAGATCATCACCGAAAAGGAGTATGTCTCCGGAGACGTGGACTTCTGCGCACAGATTCTCAAGACCTACAACTACAAGCCTTCGGTTCAGGGCGGCTATGACGCACTCAAGCAGAACGCCGAGGAGCTGACCCAGATTGGCGTGCTCAAGGAAGGCACCGATGCGACCAAGTTTGCAGACAATGCATATATCTTCTTCGATGATGTTCCGGATGCACCGGAGAGCGACACTTCCACCGATACCGCCACCGAATCCGCAAAGGGCGCCTCTGCCAGCTTCCAGCCGGCAGCAGCAGCCGAGGCTGAGGACGACTGCTGCAGCGGCAAAATCACCAAGCCCGCACAGGACACAAACGCCAAGGCATAACATTGTTTTTACAGGGAGGAAAGGATTATGTCGGAACTGAAATGCACACACAGCTGCTCGGACTGCAGCAGACTCGGCTGCCGTTCGGCCAGCGAGGAGCAGTACCCGCCGTTCTGCCTGACGACGAACGTAGATAAGGCACTGCTCGAGGAAACACTTGAAATCTACCGCAGCGACCCGGAACAGGGTCTGATTGCCCGCACCTCCGCGTGCATTGAAGGCGAGTTTTACGGCCGCCTGACCCGTGTCGAGGAAACCATCGAGTTCATCAAGCGCATGGGTTATAAAAAGATCGGCATCGCGTCCTGCGTCGGTCTGATGCGAGAGACTTCCATCTTCGCCCGTATTCTCAAGGCAAAAGGCATCGAATATTTCACAGTCGGCTGCAAGGTCGGTGCACAGGACAAGACCGAGATCGGCGTGCCGAACGAGAAAAAGCTCAACGGCGGCTGCGGACACGAGTCCATGTGCAACCCGATCATGCAGGCCAAGACGCTTGCCGCGCACGGCTGCGATTTCAACATCGTGATTGGTCTGTGCGTCGGACATGATACCCTGTTTCTGCGCCACAGCAAGGTTCCGACAACGGTTATGATCGTCAAGGACCGGGTACTGCAGCACAATCCGGTGGCGGCACTGTACGGCGTACAGTCCATGTATTCGCGGTTTAAGGATTTGGGATTGTAAATTCAGCAAACCGGCTGCAATCTGACACCGTCCGAACTGCATCCCTGCGTTTTTACCCTTTGGGCTTCATCATCATCTCTCTTTCGCCGTTTTGAATGATTGCAAAAATCCTCCTGCCTTCTTTCTGAAGACAGGAGGATTTTTCAGCTTAACCTGCAGCATCGGGCATAGCCGAGGCGGCTTATCTGTTTTTCTCTTTGCCGAGCGTTGAATACAGCACACCGAACACGATAAGTACCGCACCGGCAATAAAGCCGACCGTCATATGCTCGTTCAGCAGCAGGACACCGAGCACCATCGAGGTGAGCGGCTGAATCGGGTAAAACAGAGAACATGTGCTCGCCTCTGCACGGGAGAGACAGTAATTCCACAGCGAATGCGGAATGGTCGTGCAGAAAATCGCCACATAAAACAGCACAAGGATGTACTTCGCGTGCAGGAAGTCCATCTCCGGGTGGGTGATGATCTCGCGGAGCATCAGCGGCAGCGTACCGATAGCAGCAACATAAATACCGCAGGTCGTGACGGTCAGCGCGTCATACTTCTGCGTGAACGAGCGCATGAACACGCTCAGCGCGCTCCACGTCAGCACCGAACCGAGCGAAAGCGCTATGCCGAGGATATGACCGCCGCCGGCGTCTCCCCCGACGATGCAGACCGCACCGGAAACTGCGCTGACAATGCAGACGACCTTCTTCATCGTCATGCGCTCATGCAGCAGCAGCACCGCAAAGAAGCAGATAGCGATCGGGTTCATGCAGTTAATGAGCGATGCCAGCGATGCGCCCGCCAGCTTGGTGCCGTACTGCTGCAGACCGATCGACAGCACATAGCCGCCCAGACCGAACATGATAACATATTTCCAGTCACCGCCCTTGATCCTGCGCGGCTTTCCGTTCGGGTCAGGTTTGCGCAGGCGCTGCAGGATGGTCATGGCAATGGCCGCGATGATGTAGCGCAGGCACAGCAGCGTGAACGGCTGAATCACATCGAGCAGTACCTTGCTTGCCGTGTACAGGCTGCCCCAGAAAATCGTGGTCAGCGCAAGCAACAGACAGGTTGTTTTATCGTTCTTTTGTTGTTGCACAGTTTGTCAGCTCTCCTTTTGTGCATTATGCTTTTATTATAGCACTACTTTGGCAGATTGAACATAGGACAATATGATTTTTTAGTGATATTGCATTATGCTACTCCCGCACGTTCTCTTCACTCTGAATCAACCGCACGATATGAAAAAAAGAGGACCCAAAGGTCCTCTTTCACCCAGTTTAGTAAACGTACTCGAACTCGAACTCTCCAATCACGACCGGAGCGCCCTCCTCGATGCCCATTTCCTCCAGCTTGGTGTAAATGCCTGCAGACTGGAGCATACGATCCATATACTGGCGGGATTCGTAGTCGTCGATATTGACCGAGCCCATAATCTTGTCCACCCATGCACCGGTGACAACATATGCGTCGCCGTCGCGCTCGATGGTCCAGTCGTTCTCGGTTGCGGCCTTCTCCTCGACCTCGACGAACTCCGGCTCGTAGATGAATACCGGCGGCAGCTGCTGCAGCTCATGCCACGTCAGGTTCATCAGCTCCTTGACGCCCTGATTGGTTGCCGCGGACAGTTCCGCAAACAGGAAGCCGCGCTCCTCTGCGTACTTGCGGATCTTCTCGACCGGCTCACGGTCATCGCCCAGCAGGTCGGTCTTGTTGGCAACAATGATCTGCGGACGCGCTGCCAGAAACTCGCTGTAACCGGCAAGCTCGGCGTTGATCTTCTCAATGTCGTCGATCGGATCGCGGCCCTCACTGCCTGCCGCGTCAACCAGATGCAGCAGCAGTCGGCAGCGATCAATGTGGCGCAGGAAGTCGTGGCCCAGACCGGCACCCTCACTCGCGCCCTCGATAATGCCCGGGATGTCGGCCATGACGAAGTTCTGCTCCTCACCGACCGAAACCACGCCGAGGTTGGGCACCAGAGTCGTGAAGTGGTAGTTTGCAATCTTCGGGCGCGCCGCCGAGACCATGCTCAGCAGCGTGGACTTGCCGACATTCGGGAAGCCGACCAGACCGACATCGGCCAGCAGCTTCAGTTCGAGGATAATATCGCGCTCGACACCCGGCAGACCCGGCTTGGCAAAACGCGGCGCCTGACGCGTCGGCGTTGCAAAATGCGTGTTGCCCCAGCCGCCGTTGCCGCCCTTGGCTGCTACAAACGGCTCGCTGTCGGACATATCCTTCATGACTTGGCCGGTTTTCTGGTCACGGATGATCGTGCCGCGCGGTACGCGAATGACCAGATCCGCACCATCCTTGCCCTTGCAGCGCTTGCCGCCGCCCGGCTCACCGGGAGCCGCAACATACTTTTTCTTGTAACGGAAATCGAGCAGCGTGGACAGATTGTCATCTACCTTGAAGATGACCGAGCCGCCGCGGCCGCCGTCGCCGCCGTCCGGACCGCCGGCTGCCACATACTTTTCGCGGTGGAAACCAACCTTGCCGTCACCGCCCTTGCCGGATACGATCTTGATTTTTGCAATATCAATAAACATGGTAGTCCTCCTTTCTACACATGATGAAAACAGTGCCCTAAAAACCTTTCCGGCACTATTTTACCCTCTATAAGCAATAAAATCCCAGACGAAGTCTGGGACAATAAAATACCAGTTTGCTTGCAAACTGCAGCCACATGGCAGATTTTCCGAACGGAAAATCGAGCCATCGGCCCGCCGCAGCGAATTGCGCCTCCGGCGCAATCATTTAATCGCGGCACTCCGTGCCGCAACAAAACGTCCAGCTTTGCCGGATGTTTTGTTACCCCGACCCAGCCGCATTGTGCGGCGCCGTTGGGGTATCAAATTTCGGTTTCGCAAGGAACCGGAATTTGAATATAGGGGGCTTTTGAAGCCCCCTATACGCAACGCTATAATTACTGCGGGTAAACGGAAACCTGCTTGCGGTCCTTACCCAGACGCTCGAAGCGAACAACGCCCTCAACCTTTGCGAACAGGGTGTCGTCCTTACCGCGGCCAACATTCACACCCGGGTGGATCTTGGTGCCGCGCTGGCGAACCAGGATGTTGCCTGCCGGTACGGTCTGACCGTCTGCACGCTTTACACCCAGTCGCTTGGACTCGGAATCACGACCGTTCTTGGTCGAACCAACGCCCTTTTTATGAGCGAAAAACTGTAAGCTAATCTTCAGCATCTGCTTGCACCTCCATTACGTTCAAGAAATCAGAATAGTTTTGTTCCAGTTCGGAAAAATGCAGTCTCAGGGCACAGAGTGCGTCCTGTCCGCGTTCCACATCGCCTTTCGGCAACGTAAAGCGGATATGCGCTCCGTCATCCTCGATGAGAGTATCGACCGGAATATGCTGTACATCATACAGCAGCGCATGCGTCAGCATAACCGCACTGGAGATCGCTGCACAAACGATGTCCTCCCCTTCCTCCGCATAGCCTGCGTGGCCGAGAATGTCCACCGCGAGGATTTTATCCTCCTGCAGCGAAAAAGTGACTTTGGTCACGGTCTTACGCCTTGATGGACGCGATGGTCACCTTGGTGTACGGCTGACGATGACCCTGACGACGGCGATAACCCTTCTTCGGCTTCATCTTGAAGATGTTGATCTTCTTGCCCTTGCCGGTCTTCTCAACCGTGCCGGTTACAACCGCGCCGGAAACGTACGGAGCGCCTACGGTGATGGAATCACCCTCGCCTACTACCAGAACCTCGTCAAAGGATACGGTAGCACCGTCCTCTACGCCGAGCTTCTCAACGTAGATTACGTCGCCCTCGGATACCTTGTACTGCTTGCCGCCAGTTTTCAGAATGGCATACATGTGTTTTCCCTCTCTTTCGTTGTAGAGTCACGCTTGGCACGGCGGTGCATCGTTTGATACACACTTACAAAAGCCTATGCACAATGCGGCTTTTAATAGCATAGCACAAGAGGCACGAACTGTCAAGTCCATGCCTCTGATTTTTTTAATTTTTCCGCAGATTATGCGTTTGCATCCGCAGATGCGGAAGAAGCGCTGCTGTCAGACGAATTGTCGGACGCACTGCTGTCGCTCGAACTGTCAGAGCTGCTATCCGAGCTGCTGCTATCGCTCGAACTGCTGCCGGAAGCCGTGGTATTGCTGCTGTTATTGAAGAACGAAGCAACAAAGTCATAGAAGCCGGACGGAATCGTGCTCGTCGAGCCGGTTGCGCTGCGGTCCGTGCTGACAAAGCCGGTGTCGCCCTCTGCAAGACCGATCACGCGGTCGGTGAACAGCACATAGTACTGGCAGATCGGTGCATCGCCGGTGGAGGCGGCATAGCCGGAAGCGTCATCGCGGTACTCGCCCAGCTTGTCCTGCAGATAGCCCTTCGGAACGCTGATGTAGCGAAGCTGCGAGCCGGTGCTCTGTACTACATAAACGCCGTCGTTCAGCATCGGGATCAGATCCACGATGCTGTTGGTCTCTGCGGTCTTAGCCGCAGGAAGCGTTGCGGTGATGCTGCTCTGCAGGGTCTGATTCTCCTGCGTCAGCGCACCAATCTGTGCGGACAGATTGTCCTTATCCTTATTCAGTGTTTCGATCTGCGAGTTCAGGTCCGCAATTTTACTGCCGCGGGACTTGAACAGTCCGCCGAAGATGATCGTCAGCAAAAGCAGTACCAGCACGGCAATGCAGAGCACCATGCGGTAGTTCAGCTTGACCGATGCTCTGCGCATCGGCTTGCCTTTGCCCATACGCATGCCGGAACGCACCGGACGTGCCGACTGACGTCTGCCTGTGCGTGCGGGACGCTCACTGCGGTCGAGGCTGCTCGAGCGCTCACTGCGGTCCGAGGCACTTTCGAACCGGCTGAAGTCCGGCTCAAAGCGGTCGAATCTGTCGAAGCGGTCGTTCTGATCGTTCTGATCCATCATTAATTCTCCTGCCTTTCAGCTGCGCTTACTTGGACGGATTTTCGATGACCTGGACCTCACCGTTGGAGTGGCCGACGATCATGCGCTTGCACATGTTGAGGAACAGACCATGCTCCAGCACGCCGAGCATGCCGGTCAGCTTGGAGTAAACGTCCTGAATGTCAAAGCCTGCGCCGAGGTGCAGATCCGCGATAAAGTTGCCATTATCGGTAACGAAGGTCTTGCCGTCGCGTACACGCAGAACCGGATTCCAGCCGTAAGCTGCCATGCGCTCCATCGCCTGCTTGGAGCCGTACTGTGCGATCTCAACCGGCAGATGGAAAGCGCCGATCTTGTCTACCAGCTTGGACTCGTCCATGATCCAGATAACTTCCTTCGCCATGGATGCAACGACCTTCTCGCGGTACAGCGCACCGCCGCCGCCCTTGATGGCGTTGAACTGCGGGTCGATCTCATCTACGCCGTCGATTGCCAGATCAACGTGATCCAGCTCGTCGATGGTCAGCAGCGGAATGCCCAGTTCACGAGCCTGCGCCTCGGTAGCCTTGGAGGTCGGGATCGCCTGAATCTTCAGGCCGTTCTTTACCATCTCGCCTACTGCATTTACCATGTGGTACGCAGTGGAACCGGTGCCCAGACCAACAACCATGCCGTCCTTTACATACTCTGCCGCCTTATCGCCGGCAAGCTTCTTCATATCCATTGTATTCGTCCTCCCCTGACGTGATAAACCGTATGTTGCGGTTAACTCATTAGCTTTATTATAGAATGAATCCGGACAAAGGTCAATCTTTTCTAATTTACAAAATAAAAACAATCCCGCCGAAATTTGGTGGGATTGCAAAAGCAGTCGATTTCTGTTATACTTGTCGTTAAGAAAGGTGCTGCCGCGCCTGCGGTAGGCGGTTAAGTCTTGCCCCTGTAAAGGGGGTGGTTTTATGGAATATCTCGTAATTCTTGTAGTGATACTTGTACTTATTGAGCGTATTTTAGGACCAAAGAAGAAATAACCGCCTCTCACTCCCAATGATTGCGGTTATTTCTTCCGTTTTCTTTAGGGGCTGACCGTCTACCGGCAGCACCTTTCGTTATCTTTAGTATACCCGCCCGCACCCGGATTGTCAACCCGGATACGGGCGGTTTTTGTTTACTGAATGCCGTGCTGGAGCTTTGCCGCCTTGAGCGTATTCTTCATCAGCATGGTGATGGTCATCGGACCGGCACCGCCCGGAACCGGCGTCATGTAAGAGGCCTTTTCCATAACCTCCGGCGCCACATCGCCGCAAACCTTGCCCTCAGCGTTGCGGTTGATGCCAACGTCAATCACCACTGCGCCCTCCTTGACCATATCCGGCGTAATAAAGCCTGCCTTGCCGACAGCGGCTACCAGAATATCCGCACGGCGGCACACCTCTGCAAGATCCTGCGTGCGGCTGTGGCAAATGGTAACCGTACCGTGACGGTGCAGCAGCAGCATGCTCATTGGCTTGCCGACGATATTCGAGCGGCCGACCACGACGCATTCCTTGCCCTTCGGGTCGATCTTGTACTCGTCGAGCAGCTCCATGACACCCGCGGGCGTACACGGCACGAAATCAAAATTGCCAACCATGATCTTGCCGACATTGACCGGATGGAACGCGTCCACGTCCTTCTTCGGATCGATGGCGTCGATGACCGCCTGCTCGGAAATATGCTTCGGCACCGGCATCTGGCACAGGATGCCCGAAATTGCCGGGCTCTCGTTCAGCTGTGCGATCAGACCGAGCAGTTCCTCCTGCGTGGTCTCCTCAGGAAGCGCGTACTTCTCGCTGTAAAAGCCGCACTGCTCGCAGGCGCGCTCCTTATTGCGGACGTAAATCTCGCTCGCCGGATCGTTGCCGACGATAATAACCGCCAGACCCGGCGTTACACCCTGCTTTTTCAGCGCCTCGGTCTCTGCCAAAATGCTGCCGCGCACCTTCGCGGACAGTGCCTTGCCGTCCATTCTTACTGCACTCATATTGTCGTTCTCCTTTATCGTGAAATGTTATTCGCCTTTTTTCTCGTCCGCCTTGTCCTGCTCAGGCGCGTAGAATGCCTTCTCGACCTTGATGCAGTTATACTGCCGTACCAGCACAGCAATCGCCGCAATGCAGCTTATGCCGGCCAGCAGCTGCGATACGCGCACCGGGCCGAGATACAGGCTGTCCGTCCGCAGGCCCTCGATCCACGCACGGCCCAGACCGTACCACGCTACATACAGCAACGCCATTTCGCCCTTAAACCTGCGCTTCTTCGAATAGAAATGCAGCACAAGGAAACCGACAAAGTTCCACAGCGACTCATACAGGAAGGTCGGATGCACCGGAGAAGCGCCGTCAATGCTCATGCCCCACGGCAGAGAGGTTGCACCTCCATGTGCCTCACCGTTGACAAAGTTGCCCCATCTTCCGATGCACTGACCGATCAGCAGACCGAACGCCGCCAGATCGCACAGGCTGGCAAACGACAGTTTCTTCATTCTGCTGTACACCGCCAGTACAATCACAACACCGATGACCGCACCGTAAATCGCAATGCCGCCCTTCCAGATGGCGATAATCTCATTCGGATGTTGGCTGTAATAGCCCCATTCAAATGCCACATAGTAAATACGAGCGCAGATGATGCCGACCGGCACACCGATGATCAGGCAGTCCATCAGATTGTCCGACGTAACACCGAACTCCTTCGTCCGTCGATTGACATACAGCGCCGCCAGCACAAAGCCCAGGCAGATAATGATGCCATACCAGTAAATATCCTTACCGAACAGATTGACGGCGACACGGTTGATGTTAAAATCCAGTCCGAGCGCCGGAAATGAAATTGCGTGTTCCATGATCTTTCTTCTTTCTATCGTTACTTCGGCTCTACCACCGACATGGTCGAGCGGTTCGGCTGTGCCCAGCGGCGGAACATTTCCTGCACATCCTCCGTGTGGATGGTGTCAAACAGCCCGGCAAAATCCAGATAATGCTCGCCCGCAAAAACAGAAGCGATCTCCTGCCGTGCATACAGATCGGGCACATCCAACATACGCAAACGCATGCCGTACAGCGCGTTCTTCATGCGGCGGAACAGCTTCGGCTCGATGCCCTCCTGCGCCAGCCGTGCAGTCTCCCGCTCAAGTGCTTCGCGCACAGCCGCCGGATCTCGGCTCTCGCCGCCTAGGATCGCGCATGCGCCATCCGGAATGAGCGAATAATCCACATCAAAATCACGTCCGAGCAGCCGCTTCTCGTACAGCTTTGCATACAGCGGAGAGGTATCGCCGCACAGAATACGCACCGCCAGATCACCGATCAGACTGCGGCGCAGGCGGCTTTCTCCGGCCGGAACCGGCTCGTCCTTAAAGCCGACCATACACTGCGGCAGCGACACCTGCATTTTGCGCGTCACAACCGGCTGATGGACTTCCGCGCGGCGCTCGCCGTAATGACGCTGACCGATCTCAGGTGCGTCCTTCGGTGAAATCTCCTCTGCCAAGCGGCATACCTGCTCAAAGTCCGCTGTGCCGCACACCACGAGTGCCATGTTCTTCGGACTGTAAAACGCACGGTGACAGGTGTACAGCAGCTCCTGTGTAATATGCGAAATGCTCTCCTCGCTGCCCGGAATGGACACGCGCACCGGATGATTGCGGTACAGGCCCTCATACGCGCCAACGAACACCTCCCAATTGGGTGTGTCCTCTACCATGCGGATCTCCTGATTGATAATGCCGCGTTCCTTCTCCACGTTTTCATCCGTGAAGTACGGCGTGAACACGAATTTAAGCAGAATCTTCAGATTCTCCTCAAACCGGTCGGTGCAGGAAAAGTGATACGCCGTCATGGTGTGGCTTGTGAACGCGTTCGGACTTGCACCGGTGCGGGCGAATTTCTGCAGTGCATTGCCGTCCTCATCCTCGAACATCTTATGCTCAAGGAAGTGCGCAACGCCCGCCGGTGTGTCATACCGCTTGCCCTCAAAGGTGAACGATGCGTCCACCGAACCGAAATCGGTCGCCAGAATGGCGAAGGTCTTGCTGAAACCCTCCTTGGGCAGATAGCAGATGCGCAGACCGTTTGCCAGCGTGCGGGTCTGCATACTCTCGTGCAGAGCGGAATAATTCTTTGTCATTTTGCCGCTCCCTTCATAAAGAATACCGTGTCAAGCGCTGTGCTCTGTGCCGCGGCAATGACCTGCTCGCGCGTGATGTCGGCCACCTGCTCGATGCGCTCCTCGGGCGATACGAGCGTGCCTGCAGCCGCCTGTCCCATCCAGTAGCGCTCGAGTGTAAGCGGGTCGTCGAGCATGGTGCGCCAGCCGTTGACCAGCGTTTTGCGTGCGCTTTCGAGTTCTGCGTCCGTAATTTCGCCCTTGCGGCACAAATCCAGCTGGTGCAGGATTTCATCGCGTGCGACCTCGAAATTTCTGTTCTCAATGCCGGAGCCCACGATCATCAGTCCCTTGGAGGCGACAAACTGTGCGCTTGCATAGTAGCACAGCGACTTTTTCTCGCGTACGTTGAGAAACAGCTTCGCGCTTGTCGAGCCGCCGTAGATGGTCTGAAACATCCAGTACGCCGCCGGTTCTCCGCCGGTCAGTGATGCACCGCCGGTACGGAAGCCGAGCGACAGCTTGCCCTGGGTTACCTCAGCATCCTCAACGACCTCACGAACATCACCAGCAGGCCGCGCCTGCACGACCGTGTGCGGCTGATACAGCGTGCCCTCGCGCGGCTGGGCCAGCGGCGTTGCCATGAAGTGCGCTTCCACCTCATCCGGCATCATCGTACCGCAGTAGAACAGCTCCACCTGCGCCTCACTCAGCGCACGGCGATAGGCCGCGTACAACGTTTCCGGCGTAATGCGCTCCGCCTGCTCGATCGTACCGAGCGCGGACTTGCCGTAGTCCTCGTTTTCGCACATGAGCTCGTTCAGCCGGCGCGGCGCCCACGAACGCGGATCGTTTTTGAGTGCAGCAATGCGGTCGATCAGATTGCCGCGTTCGCCCTCTACATAAGCGGCGCAGAACAGGCCGTCCTGCAGATACGGGTTGTACAGCAGATCGCACAGCAGACCGATCACACCGGCGGTCAGACCGTCGGCTCCCGGTGCATAAGCCTCATCAATACAGTCGGACAGAAAGCCGATGCACAGGTTCTCTCCCTCCTTGCGCACTGCGGCTTCAATACGCGCACCGTACAGCTCATCGAGCGCGGTGCCGAACGCCTGCATATCGTTCAGCCTGGCCGTGCCGCGGCGCAAAACCTGCGGCAGACACGCGCGCAGCGCGGCATCCTCGCCGCCGAGCGGCAGCACCAGCATCGTGCGCAGCACTGCCCGCTTAAACTTCGGTGTGGTCACGCAGGTGAGATTGATTCCCGCACCCAGCGTTTTTCGGGTCACTTGTTGCATAATTTCCCTCGATTCCGGAAAAGTTTGTCTAACGGGTTATATTATACCGTATATGTGGGAGTAACGCAAACGTAGTTTATGTGAAGTTGCGGCGGTTTAACCGCAACGCAGGCTATTCCGGCACCGACCCGCTGGGATGCACGAACCGCGCAGGCGGTTCGCCCTATCCGGGCGGCATTTCTCAGCACCGGCTGAGCGGGGTACTCGAACTGCGCAAGCGTGTTCGTCCCTAACGGACGGAGAGTTTTTCGCTGAAATTCAGCGAGGAGTTGCGCTCTGCGGAGCGCGGGTGAACCAGTCAATAAAAGTGGACACGAAAAATATTATTTTTTAAATTTAATTTTCAAAAGTAGACACTAGCTATATTTTTATCAACTATGTATATTCCAAAAGTAGACACAAAGCTTATTTTTATTGATTTAAAATTTTCAAAAGTGGACACAATTCGGAAAATGTCAAAAAATATGAATTTTCAAGCTAATCGAATGCAATATGCTTTCTGAAAAGTTAGGGCAAAGTCGAACATGAGCTATCATTATTTTTGGGTGGTTCGTTTCTTCTGCATGAATTTTGGCTTTTCACTCAGCACACGCTGCGAAAAGGTATCTCGATGTTCCAGTTCACCGCGATTAAAACGTTCACAGTAGTGGTCAGGCGTATCATAATCAAGGGCAAAGCAGGGACGCTGCTTGTTATAGAAGTTAACATAGCGATGCAGCACTTCTCTAACATCATCTTCAGTACGACATTCCTCTAAGCGAAAATCCATATACAGATCCAGCCATTCAATGCCTCGTTGACGGGATTATCTGTTGGTTTACCGGCTCGA
>OGCM01000975.1_pt1 | contig 38479 bp, 47 predicted proteins | sample 1570151 | NCBI WGS metagenome assembly OGCM01 (sample SAMEA4370582, study PRJEB24528) | human gut metagenome
AGAACATCTGAAAGCTTTCTACTTATCCTATTAATCTTCCAAGAAATCACCATCTGAAATTATTGCGAACTAAATGATCTTTGAAAATTTAATAATACGGTGAAGACTTTATGTGTAACTATAGAATTAACAAAAAAATAATGCTAAACAATAAAAAATATTGTTCAACATTATATTTATCTGTATAATATAAATAATAAATGAATTATATAAAATGGAGATATACTATGAAAAGAGAGGTTATATTTTTTGTTGAATTTGTTAGTTTAATCATATTAATTATAGGATATAAGTTATTAGTATATGTTTTAAAAATTAATAATCTTGCACTTATGAATTTTCCATATTTTATATTTACTGGGATTTTTATCGTTTTATCATTTTTAATTTTAATTCAGATAGTAATAATTATATATACTAGTGTTAAAAGTAAAATATTAAAGGGAACAATAATAATTACATCAATTATAGGTAGTATTATCTTTTTTTTATATTCATTACTAATACTTGCTTTTATGTATAATCCAGAACATATAATAGAAAAGGAAAATAAAAAAATGGTTGCTTGCGTTAATAGTTTTTTGCAAGTTAGAGTTGCTTATTATGATTATGTAAATTGCTTTGTACGAGGAAACCAGGTAAGAATTTCTGAAGATTATGGCAGTGGCGGATATGACCCATTTGAAATAGATAAAATGCCATCACCACAAAAATATATATATTACGATGAAAATGGAAATATAATTAAATCTAACTGGTAAATCTAATTTTTAGAGTGATTTTGATTGATATTAAGACAATAAAATTATATATGAAATATGAAGAAATACCGTATTATTCAAAAAAGAATATGCGGTATTTTTTAGTGCACAATTCAAAACTATTAGTAGGAAAGGAATGAAACATAAATGTATGTAATAGTTTTTGAAGCATGGAATGGGAAAAGATGTGAGGTAGTTTTTGGTGAAGAAAAGGCTAAAGAAAGATATTGGGAGCTAGATGAAATTTATTCAGAAGTTCATTTAGTAAGTTTTTAACTACTTCACATTCATTTTTATCGTAGTAATAATATATAACTTTTTTTAAAGTACCATTGTTATTTATTATTTCAAAAATATGTGTATCATTATTAGGTGAAAGACCAACTATTTTAAGTTCTCCACTTATACTTTTAAATTCATTTATTGGATACTGTTCTTCAAATTGTAAATCTTCATTATTAACTTTTAAAATAATCGAATCATACATATTCTTTACTATTTCATTATCAGTAAACTTCCAACTATCAACATCTTTCTTAATAGCTATATTATTTTTATATCCTTCTGCCATTTTTTTATTGCTTCATTAGCGTACTGACTCTGATTTATAGAAAACTTTTTTGAATATCCACTATAAGTTGTTAAAACATTTGAATACAAATAATAGTAATTACTGTCTATGTTAAAATCGTCTATTGCTTTTTTAGTGAGCATATTTCTAAATGAATCTTTATCATATTTATAATCCATTACATGAAATGCTCCATGTAAATAATATATTGTTTTTCCTGTAAACCTACCTAAATTTTCATCATAATTCGTAGTAAAAATATTATTAAAGGACTCGAAAAACTCTTTTAATTTTTCAGGATAGTTCTTATAAATTTCATTAACTCTTCCATCATTAAATATTGAATGTATGAAAAAAGCTTTTATAGCTTCCCTAATATAAAATTTTTCTGGATTTACTATATTATTTTTATGACAAAATAAATCATATATTAAATAGTAATCTTCAAATCCTATATCGGATAAAATTAAATTTTTTCTATTCTTATATCTTTTTCTCATATCATCTAAACATAATTGTTCTTCATTTGATAAAGTGAATCTATTATAAGTATCATTCATCATATACTTAAATTCCATAAATAAATATCCAATTAATTTAACTAAATTCTCAGTATTTTCTAATATAATGTGCTTAGGAAAGTTATCTTTTTCTAAATCCTTAATTCCTCTTACAATAATTGCTTCATTAGTATTTTCATATCCCCCAAATTGTATGTTTATACCATTTCCAACCAGCAAATTTTTCATCAACCCAACTCCCATCTATTTTTCTCAATCTATTATTGTGTTTTAATATTACATTTTCTTTTTATTACATTATACCTCAAATTAGTTTATACTCTATATAGTAATATCTAAATTCAATACGCTCATTCCATCTCTATGATTCCATTGGTTAGATAGTCTTCCATCATAGAAGTCGAACCTCATTACTCCAAGAAGTTCTTTGCTATCATATTTAAAATACTTTTCTTTGCTTAGCTTATTTATCATTTACTTGAACCTCCTTCAATTAATACTCTGATGGAAAAAGCATTGTAGAATATTCTCCACTATCTATTACATATACTTTAATCTCATCTCCTATCTGAATATCTTCTATCTCTATTTCATATGTGAATGAGTATTCAGGAACTTCTTGACTTTGGTTTATTACAATCTTCTCTCCTTCTTTTCTTATTTTGAAAACCTGTAAGTAATCTAGTTCAACACTTTCTTCATCTTTTAGCTTATCAATCATGCTCCACATTATAAGTTGTAATCTTATATCTACTTCCTCATTTACACCTCTAGTTACATATCTATTATCTTTCTTGAACATATTTCTTTATCTCCTTATTATTAATTTTTCATCTCTATCCAAAAGTAAAAAGGCTATACCTTATTAACTAAGATATAACCTCTTAACAATCTATTTCAGAATATAAATATTTATTATATTCATCTTCATATATGGTTTCTGGAGCAAATCCTAATAGTTCTTCAATATTATTTCCTCTAATTAAGTCATCTATTACCTCTTCCTTACTTGTTTGCTCTATCCAATATTCAACTAATGAATCTTTATCTATTAAGGAATCAACATGAATTGCATCATCAAGCATGTCATCTAATAGCTCTCTTGAAATATCTTTTAGATTAGCTGAACTTTTATAAATTATGCTATAATCATCAATCATTACATAGCCTTGTTCATCTAACTCATTACACCAATTGATAACATGACCTATTGATAATTCTTCTAATCCATTACCTTTTAGATTTTGGTACATAAAAATTATCCTGTCATTAACTTCATTTTCTCCAATTTCTTTTGCTATCTTTACTGACATACTCCAATCATTTAGGAATTCCTCCTTTAACTCTTTATTGCTTATACTGTTTATTAATTTTTCTACACCTCTTATTTCTTCTGTTGTTATACTCTTATATTTATCTAATACTTTCTTAATTTCTCTTATTACATATTGTTGTATTATTTAAGAAATTTCTTCATTAACTGTAATGAACACATTATCTTTATTAAACATTTATACTCCCTCTTTCTATACTTTTATTTAAATGTAAAAAAGTCTTAATCACTATACTTGTAGCAATTAAGACTTTTAGATTTGGTTTATTTCTTGCTTTAACATTTCAATGAATTCTTCTGAAAATACTTTCTCTCTTATTGATTCTTTTATTAGATCTATTAGTTCTAGCTCTGTTACATCAAGACTTCTTGGAATGTATGTTTCATCCCCTCTTCTAGTTGCCTTGTAGACACAGAACCTTACTTCATCTCTCTTTAGTTCTTTGATGTAGATCTTCTCTATTGAGTATGTGTACTCTCCTTCTCCAACTTTTCCTTGATTTATTATCTTGCAGTACTTAGTTTCCTTGATTATCTGCTCTTCTTTTACATTCTTCCTACTCATGTTTATTCAAGCTCCTTATCTTATTCTAGTAGGAACTTAGAAATGTCTTCAGTACATACCACTACTATTACAAAATCACTTGAAAGCAAAAATAGTGAAGAAGTCCAATTAACTCCTTCACTACATTCAATGATATCAGTATATTCTGCTACTAATCCTTGTAACTTACCTTGTTTCAGTATTTCGACCTCCATGATATTTTCTGCTATAACTACATATCCACCTAAGTCAGCTTCTATATCCCTATTCTCTCCATAGTTTTCATTAAGTATATCTATTGTTACTTTTATACTTTCAATAACCTCTACTGGTATATTATTTACTTCTAGTAATTGACTTTCTTTATAAATCTTCTTCATCATTAATCCTCCCTAAAATATAAAAACTTCTATATGTAAAATCTAATTACACATAGAAGTTTTTTGTAAGTAATATCTTTTTTTAGTTATTATTCTTAATTATAATATATATTTATATTTTAGATTTGTTTCATAATAAATTAATATTTAGAACTATTTATATCTATAAAAATTGTTATTTTGATTATATATAAATCCAAACTTCTTATAGAAATTATCAAGTTCACTAATAGCAATAAGACCAACAATCGCATCTTCTGTACAATTATTATTAATATAATCCATAATCTTTTCCATAATTAATGTAGCAATTTTCTGCTTTTGATATGCTGGATTTACCATTATATCCTGTATATAAAAAACCGTAGCTCCATCTCCAATACTTCTTCCGAATCCAACAATACTACCTTTCTCTTCTGCACAAACACAAAAAATTGAATTATCTAACCATTTCTTAATTTTATCAAATTGTAATATATTCCACCCAATAGAGTTTCTTAATTGAATATACTCTTTAACTGTTGGTATCTTTTCAATTATAGCAACGTTCCCTATTTTATAACTCCCCCATTTCAAATAAATAATATATATTATTTATAACAATCACTTATTACACAATAAATTACAATGATTCATCAAATCCAATTGATAATATTATAACTTATCAACATAAAATGACAATCCCATTCAACTTTATCTAATCGTTAAATTGAAATTTGTATGAGAGTTTTTAATTATAAAGGTGTCGTTTCATTAGAATCAATTAATATCATTAATCCTTGTATATAATCACAGGTTGCCCCTGCACTTTCTTTATCTTTAAAGAAATATTTCTTTTTATAAAAAGGACTATTTTCTTGTGATAAGTCTACAAACATATCCTCTTTATAATTTTTAATTAACGAGTAATCAACTGAATTTTCAGATGGATTAGTGCCAGCTATGTTTTGATAAACACATAACAAAGAGTATACTTTATTTTTAACTGGAGAATTGTTACTATTAAGCAATATTCCAAATCTCACTTCATCACTACTCATATAATCACTATCCATATAATCCTGATATATATGCTCACTACCTAATTGCCCAAAGAATTTTTCATCTTTATTTAATGAATATATAAATGAGAAATTATCCATCATAACTTTATCTCTCATATCACTTCCAGTTTCTACAGGATATAAATTTTTTATGCAGTTTTCAAAAATAATAAAATTATCACCAAAATACTCTTCACAAACCTCCTTATTATTATCATATGCCATTTTTAAATATAAAATAGCAGTCTGGTTATTTTCCTCTATATATTTAATAGCTTGTTCCAAAGATTGTGGAACTTCCTTATTTTTATCTATTAATGTAGAAATGCCTTTTATAGCTGTTAATGGTTGATGTTCAATGTCTATTCCATATATGGTTATCTTACCTTGTTCATCTAATTGCAGATTATATTCGTATAACCATTTATAAAATTCATATTTTTCTTTATTATAAGACATTGTACCTTTTAATTGCTTCATATAAAATTCTAAATCTTTTTCATTTCCTGTTTGTATATATCTATTTAATAAAAGTCCACTACCAAAACCTACTTCTTCAATTATATTTTTTATTCCTGCATTCTTATTTAAATAAGAAAAAAACTCCTTTTTAAATTCATCACTTTTAGCCATCGTATGTGTTTCACCAGTTAAAAATACTTCGTAATTATCTATATCTATTACATCAAACTTATTGTTATTTAACATATATTTTTTTACTCTAGCATCTTTGAAATATAAAAACAACATTGTCATAATGCTTATTAATAGTAAGATTATAAATACCTTCACTAATCGTCTTTTATTCATTTTCCCCCTCCTTAGCTTAACAATAGATAAACTATTCTAAACTATAAATTCCTATTTATCGGTTAATTTAATAAACAACTAATTTGCATTTTACTATAATGGTTCATCAAATCTCATTGATAACATTATAACTTACTAACCATAAAGTAACAATTTCATGTAATCTATAAATTCTAATTTATAGAATAATTATAAATCAAACTAGCTCATCTTAATTTAAACTTCCGTATTAAAATTATTTCAACTCATATCTCATTATATAAAATTCACCAAATCCAATATATGTTTGTTGCTGTTTTATTTCAGCAATTTCAAATCCCTATGATTTATAACAATTCACAGCCCTTTTGTTCCAAGTCCTAACCTCTAATATAACAGGTTTATTAGGAAACCTATTTTGACTTTCAATTAAAGCCATCTTTGTTATTACTTTTCCTATTCCCTTACTACAGTAGTTAGGTTTTATACCAATTCCAAAGAATACTGTATCCCCTTCATCTAATAGATTTACAAATCCCACCAACTCTCCATCTTCATTTATATAACCTATGTATCTTTCTCTTTTTACATTGTCAGTCAATGAATAGTTTTCTTGAATCATTTTATTCCATGCTGGTAAATTGTAAATTGAATACTCTCCAATATATTTCCAATTTGAAATTTCCTTTGCTTGTTCTTCCGAAAGTTTATGTGCTGTTAATTTCATTGCTATTCCCCCAAATTAATTTGTATATTACCTAATAAACAATATTATACAATTACTTATACATACAAAATCTTAACAAATATCCATTTAAATCTTGTACAAGAAATTCTTCTTGAACTATAATTTCACCATTAGATTCATACTCATTTATTGTTATATCTCTAAATAGTTTTATATTATTTTTAACTAAATTATCTCTTATTTCTTGTACATTAGGTACTTTCATCTCAAAATTTATTCCTCTACCAAATGGATATTCTAATTTCCCTGTGCTCCAATACCCATTTACTTCTTCTATCATAATTTGTATATCTCCTAATGATAGAAATGCAAACTTATCTTCTGGTCTTTCATATTCTAATTTAAATCCTAAAATATCAATGTAAAACCTTTTAGATTCTTCAATACTCTTCACTGATAACTCAGGTATTAAACTATTAAACTTCCTCATACTCCTCACCTTTTCTACACTATACAATTATTTGTATATTTTAGACATATAATACTCATCTATATATTTACCATTCATGAATATAGAATTTCGCTTAGTCCCTTCAACTTCAAAACCATTTTTCTCATATAATTGTTTTGCCATACTATTTGGACACATTACTGTTAACTCTAATCTTGAAATATTATTTTCTTTTGCCCATAAATCTAATTCACAAAATAACTTTTTCCCAATTCCTTTCCCTCTAAACTTCTCTCTAATTCCTACAACAATATATGCTGTATGCTTAATTTTCCTTATAATTCCTCTCTGTGCAGATAAAAACCCTATAATATTATCATCTTCCGTTGCAATTAAAAGTAAATTATCTCCATTGATTGACTGATTTATCATTGCTTTTACTCTATTAATATCATTAGGTCGTTCATCAGCTTCAAATAACATATACTCTGTTTCTTTATCTAATTCTAATAACATTTTTAACATATTATCAGCATCATTAATTTCACATCTACGAATTTTCATTTCCTCTTACCTCTCATTTTTATATTTTTCGTTATTATACCATATTATTCTATTTTAAATAAATATATCAAGTTAATATTTTACAATAATTTAATTAAACTTAATTACTTTATATAAATAAAAACCCTTACCTATATATTAAATATAAGTAAGAGTCTTAATCCCTTATAACTATATTTTTATTTACAATTTCAGTAAAAACCTCATTTATTTATGGTACGGTTCTCCGTATCAGTTGTAAGTGAGGTTTTTATTTATTCATTTACCACTTATTTCTAATTATAATTGATACATCAATGGAACTGTCTCAATGATATATATAGTTTGTTCATTATATCTACAATTTATCAGCAAGACACAAATCATCATTAATTTTTAAAATTATAATTATTATTAATTTTAAAATTGAATAATAATCAGATTCATATTGATTCTCATCATTAACATTCGTCCCATGTAAATATCGGTTTCTAATATCATAACCATTTATAAACTTTGACTTATTCAAATAGAAGTCGAGGTAATCTTGTTCATTTCTAGTAAGCAATGAGTTTTCAAAAACCACAATTTCTTTTTCCATTAATGAATCTATTACACCTCTTAAGCTAGGTTCATAATGGAAATAATTTAAAACATCCTCATAGTAAAACTCTTTTAAAATAAAAATAGTTTTAATATCTGCTATCTTAATAAAGCCTTCTTCATTCTCAATAACTAAACCATTATCAAATAACCAATTCATTCTTTGAATTTGATATTCCTGAAAATCGTTCTTCCTCACATTATCACGAATTATTAAGTCTAGAAAATTCTTATACTTTTCATTTTTATCCGGCAAGTAAAATAAACTACTTTGGTCAGATAACAAAAGAAAAGTAGCTGTCTTATACCATTCACCAATAGGATATACGTATTTACAAGATATAAAAGATTTCACTTCTTTTACTTTTACACTTGAAGATGATATTTGAATTAATTCTTGGTCAATTTCACCCTCTTCTATCAATACATTATACTGTTTGAATATTCTGTCTATCTCTGGTAAAATTGTTCTACATTTTTCGAAATATGAAGATGAACCAGATGGCATCTTTATAATAAAATCAGTTATTGAAAATTCAACTGATAAATAGTCATTAAAGAACCATTCAATCATATCTTCTATCCTTATACCAAGAACATTAAGTACTTGTATATAACTATATATTTGTGCATTAGCAATCATCTCCTTAAAACCAAAAATAAATGAAGTTCTATAAAGATGCTTTGCTGATTGCATTAACGCTGATTCTAAAGCACTTACCTCATTTCCCTTTGATACTATTGTTAATTGTCCTTTATCATCAACGATACCAAACAAATGAATAAAATTATTCCAAAGTGTCGGATAATCTTTATTTTCTTCAATCCAATCACGATTGACTACAATTGATACATCTCTACCATTTCCAATAGTATTAAATTTTATTGCCTCATTTAATCCTTTTTCATAGCTTATTGAAACACTAGATTTTATACCAGTTCCTTGACTAAAAATCTTTTCTGACTCTTCTTTCTCTCTACGTTTAGCATGGAGTTTTATTTTATCAGTAATGTTCAACCCCATGCCTGTTGGGAAATGAATAATTTTTCTGAGAACATTTATATTTATCCTCTCTGCGTCAATCTCAATATAATTATCTACTAATTTTAATATATCTTCTTCTGTTAATGAAGGTGGTAAGTGTAAGTTCTTGTTATCCAAAAACTTTGAAAGTATTGTTTCAGCATTATAAAAATTGCTCATTATTTTGTCCTTAACAATATAATCAAAATAATCGACTATCTTCTTATGTTTTAGAACCATATAAAGTGGGACATTATCCTTATCTAAGAACATCTTAAATTCAAAATCAGGAATGTCTTTATAGACTCCATATATTTCGATTACTTCAAGAAAATCTTCGGTTCCTCCAAAATTAATATCATCATATTTTGAAATGATAACAGATTTATTAAAACCTATAAACTTTCCAATTTTAGCTTTAATTTCCTTAATATAATCTATGCATATAACATTTGTTTTTTCCTGAATATATTCAGCAAACCTTTCTACTTCCATATACTTTAAAATGTTAAAAAACTCAATTACATCTTCTAGTGACCATTCCTTCTCAATAGAATGGTCATTAATTCTTTCAATAATTTTATCTAGTTCCCATTCACATGCCATATCGTATTCAGAATAAAATTTAACTCTATCCATTTTTATATCACCTAAACCTCACAACCTTTATTGCATTATAGTCTTTATATTTGAGTTATTATACAGTCTTAAAATCGTGCCATAACTCTAATAATCTCACCTAAGCATATAATCTTATTTTCCTTACTTCATACTTCATGATAACAAAAAAGCCACTCATCTTAATTCTTTTACATTCTAGTATTTTCAATACTCTCTGCAAAAAACTCATTTATTTATTGTACGATTTTCTTTTCATTATTCTAAATTATTAAGATTAATAAAAGTTTCTATTTTTCCTACAATTTAATGTAATTTTATAATAATTTTATATTATATTAACATTTTCCGTATAATATTTCCATAAATTTTTTTTATCTTTTATAAGTTTATATAAAAAACTCATATAAATTATACATATATTCATAGAAATAATAGTTTTATAATTATATATATACTACTCTAATTTTCTCATCTTTATATAAACATAAATTCCTCCATCAACATCATTAAACACCACATCATGGCCAGTATAAATAAACCCAGGATAAAGCTTCTCAAAGACTTCTCTTTCCCCTTGGTTTTGTGATAGCTCATATAATTTTTTATTTGAATACTTATAATCATTAATCTTTGGCAATGGTATAACTATATTTTTAGATTGACTCCATCTTTTCTTTCCTCTAGGATCCTTTGAAAGGTAATTTGCTAATTCTTCAAAGCCTAGTTCATTAGCTTGCATTCTATTTGCATTAGCTGTGCCCTTTCCCCATAGTTCTTCTGCCTTATCTCTATCCATTCCAGATATTATAATATGATGGTGGATTCTTGTTTTTGTTCTTTTATCATCTGTAGCTTCTCTATATTCTAAAACTGCTATATATTTTAATTCATCAAGCCCATTCCTCTTCCTAAAGTTTTTAATTCTCCTAATATAATTATTTCTATCACGAATAGCAGCCTCTTCACTATCTGGAAGATTAGCTGCATCATAACTAAGGCTAACTATTAAATCCCCATTATCAAAGTTAGCATGAATTCTTCTTCTTAAATTCTTTCTTGCATTTTTATCATTTAAGTTCTTTTGTTCCTTTCTACTCTCCTTCTTTTTCTTTGATCTACTCTTCTTTTGTTCATATTTAGAAATAGGATATATTTCTACTTCTAAATATTTACCACATAGAAATCTCTTCTCTCTAATAGCCATACCCTTTACCCCTATATTAAATAACGTTCTAAAGATAATACCTATTACAAGCTCTCAAAGGCCTTAAATTAAGTACCTTTAAAAAAACAGTTTATCTGTTTATTTACAGAGAAAACTCCCTATTATATAATAAAAATAGAGAGTTTTATTAAACTTTTCATCAAGACACATTGAGATTAATCTTGCCGGATTGTCAATGTGTCTTTTTACCTGTATAAATATTATTTTCATAGCTTTATCTCCAAAATTTTAAGTGGACCAGAGCCTTTAATATATCTAAAATCTTGTCCCCTTTTTAGAAACCTTGTATTTTACTAAATTTTTCTTCTGTAAGGTATGTGCCTTTTACATATTCCCTTCACTTTAGTTCTAAAACTAATTTCAAAGTACTAATCTGTTAATTCAATCCTCTAACCTCTTCACCTTTAATAGCACTGAAGTTAATCGTAAGCCAAATCAGCATGCTAATTAAAACCTCTATTTCAAACTTTATATCTTCAATATAGCTCTTCATTAAATAATACCTGATTATAGCTAAGTCTCTATTAAGTCTAAGCTGTGCAATTTTCTCATTATCTCTTGTATTTGTATTATTAAATGCTAACTGTAACAATCCTTTTCTTAGCTCACAACTATATATAGCCTCAAGCTTATCCTTTAAGCCTTTTAATTTTTTAAGTTCTGCATTTCTAATAATAAATTCATTAACATCATATTCTAATTTGTTTATCATACCCTCTATGTTAATTTCCATATTTTACTCCTGCCCATTTAATAATTTAATTTCATTTTCTAGCACTAATGGAACTTTATAATTAATAATTATTTCTTTTGCCATCTCTAGCTGACTTCTCTTTATAGCTTCATATCTTAATACTCCAAATTCTCTTCTTATTTGTTGCTGGATATCACTATATACTTTTCCTCTAAGTGAATTATCATTGTAAGCTATGCTCCTGTATCCACCTAAAGTTTCTATACCTTTCTTTCTAACTAATGCTTGTATCTCTTTGCAATCTATTTGAAATAAAGGCATGTCCTCTTCAAGCTTATCTACTCTATTTTCAACTTATGATATTTTTTCTTTCTGTTCCTTTAAAGCTTTAAATTGTAACTCCATTAATTCCATTGGACTTAGTTTTTTAACTTCTTTTAGTTTCTTTTCACAGTTAATAAAGTATTGTCTAGCTACCTTTCCTTTTTCTGTTCTTTGTATCATTGATATTTCTTTTGCCATATCTATAGAAATTGCATGATCTATTACTGTGGTCACTGGATTCTTTAAATTATTGGTTGCTCTTTTTTGAGCCACCCTTATAAAATCAATCTCTTCCTCAAATCCATACTCAACCATTCTTCGGAACCAATCCTTATATTTAGTTCTTATTTCTAAAAACTCATGTAATTCTCTACCGCTTACTAATTGTCTACCTTCTCTTTCTATTATCTTAATTAATTCCATTACTTAATCACTCCTTTTCTAATTAGCTCCTTAGCTAATACTTATAAATTTCACCATTTAACAAATTCTTTATTATGTTAATCCTTATTGGTTAAGGCTAATTAGCCACTTTCTCATAAGTTAATCGAAGTACTTACAATCATTTTCCTCAAGATAATCAACAATTAAATCTATTTCCTCAGAGGTAAACTTTTGTATTGCAATATCTGTTAATGTATCTATTAACTTGTTTTCTAAAATACTCATATCCTCTGGATAAATACATGTAATCGTCACTATCTCGCCTCCTATAAATTAATAATCTATACTATGCTTGTACACTTCTTCTTGTTACAATTAAAAACATAATCACACGTTATGTGTTATTTCTTCTTAAAAAAAATCTCATCAACACATGCATCTCCAAAGTTAGCTTTAAATTTTTCCATAAAATTATAGCTTGGATTTCTTAGTCCAAGTTCAATCTTAGAATAATAGCTAAGGGTTGTCCCAGCTTTTTCAGCCATTTCTTTTTGAGTTAGTTTTTTACTATTTCTAAAGTCTACTAAATTATTTTTCACACAATCACCTCTTTATTTTTATTCACTACACGCTGTGTGTTTGTAAATTTATGATATCACACATAACGTGGTGAGTAAACGATATTTTTTCCACTTTTTGTGTTATTTTACGTGCAATTGCACACATTATGTGTTATTATTAGTTTATAACAAAATTTGGAGGCAATGAAATCATGTTAGGTGAAAAAATAAAAGAATTAAGAGAAAGAGAAAACTATAGTCAAAAAGAACTAGGGTTAAAGCTTGGAATATCCCCTAGCACTATAGGAATGTATGAGCAAAATAGAAGATCACCAGGTAAAGATATGCTTTTAAAGATTGCTAAGGTATTTAATGTAAGTGTTGATTATTTACTATCTTCTGATACTTACAATACTACATCTACAAAAGAAAATCATAATTATAAAGATGTTAATGATATTTTAAAAACTGCAAAAGAACAGTTAATGAATACAGAGGCTTTACTATTTAATGGTGAACCAGCTTCAGAAGAAGCTATACAAAGCATTCTTGATGCAATGGAAATGGGTATGGCCCTTGCAAAAGAAAAGAATAAGAAGTACGCACCAAATAAATATAAGAAATAATATATAAAAAACATAAGATGTAATGCTTAATAAAAAGACAATGTAGGATTATTTTAAATATTAAACAAAACTATAAAAGGGTTATAAGGAGATAAAATATTGAATCACTATATAAAAACAGAGGTTAATAAAATTGTTAAGCGATATAAAACAAGAGATGTTTATGAACTTATAGATAAACTTGATATTATTCTTTTAAGGGTACCATTACATCCATCTGTTAATGGAATGTATCAGTACTTTAAGAGAAATAAGATTATCTATTTAAATGATGATCTAGATACTATAATGGAACGCCATGTCCTAGCACATGAACTTGGCCATGCAATTCTCCATCCAAAGACTAATATTACCTATCTAGAAAGTAACACTTTCTATTCTAAAGAAAAGTTTGAGATTGCAGCGAATACTTTTGCAGCTGAATTACTTATTGAGGATTCATTGTTTGATGAATATAAGCATCATACAATTGAAGAAATGGCTGCTATGGAAAATTTACCTATAGAACTTATTAAGATAAAGCTAAATTATATTTAATTTGTAATAAAATTGCATATACTAAACCGAGGTGATTATATGAAAATTGCTATTTACTCAAGAAAAAGTAAATATACAGGAAAAGGTGATTCCATAGGAAACCAAATCCAAATGTGTAAGGACTATATAGAGACTCATTATAGAAATAATGACCCTGAATATATCATTTATGAAGATGAAGGATTTTCTGGTGGAAATATAAACAGGCCAAGGTTCCAAAAGCTTCTTAGTGATATAAAAAAAGAAAAATTTGATATTTTAATCTGCTATAGGCTTGATAGAATTAGTAGAAATGTATCAGACTTCTCCTCTACCTTAGAAGAGCTTCAAAGCTATGGAGTTGACTTTATAAGTATTAAGGAACAGTTTGATACAACTACGCCAATGGGTAGAGCTATGATATACATAGCTTCTGTATTTGCACAACTGGAGCGTGAAACCATTGCTGAGCGTGTAAGGGATAATATGGTTGAACTAGCTAAGTCAGGAAAATGGTCTGGAGGTAGAACTCCACTTGGCTTTAATAGTGAAAGCTCCTCTTATATTGATGAAGAAGGTAATGAAAGAAAATTAGTTAAGCTTGTAAAAAATGATGAAGAACTACAATTAGTTAACTTAATTTATGATACCTATCTAAGAGAAGGATCATTACATAAGACAGAAGTTTACTTTGCTTCTCACAACATTAAATCAAATAGAAATATCCTTCTTGAAAAAACATCATTAAAGGTAATCTTAAGCAATCCTGTTTATGCAATAAGCTCCCCTGAACTTAAGAGGTGGCTTGAGGATGACGGATGGAATGTATATGGTGAACCTGATGGCAAACATAGCTATCTTAGCTACAATAAGACAAAGCAAGTAACTAGAAACGGAAAAACAACTAAAATATCAAATGATAAAGAAAATTGGATAGCTGCAATAAGTGATTGCCCTGGCATAATTGATACAGATAAATGGATTCAAGTCCAAGAGCAATTTAAAGGCAATATAGGTTCCTTCCCTAAAAAGGCAAGAACCCACAATGCAAAACTTGTTGGAAAAATTTATTGTGCCCACTGTAATAACTACATGCAGGTAGTTCATGGAAATATAAAAAAAGATACAGGAAAAAGACAATACTACTACTCCTGTTCATTAAAAAAGAAATCAAAAAGTGAACTATGCAAAAATAAAAATTTAAAGGTAGAAGAGGTAGAGAATTTATTACTCCTAGAGCTAGAAAAACTAGGCAAAAATAAGAAAAGCTATATCCAAAGCTTAAAAAAGAAAAATGACGCAGTAAAGAAAAATAAAGATGTAAAACTAAAGCAAAGTGCAATTCAAAAAGATATGGATGCCAAACAAAAAATTCTAAACAATCTAGTAGATAAGTTAGCAGTTGCTGATGATCTAGACGATATAATAATACAAAGAATAAGATCCGCTAAAAATGAAATGCAAGAGTTACAGAAACAACTAGATGAAATATCAAAAGAGATAGAAGATTCAAACTACAAGAAATTAGACCTAGACTTTATAGAAAGCTTACTAGAAAAGTGTGCTGATATAAGAGAACTAGATTTTAATGAACAAAGACTCCTAATAGGTGTTTTAGTAGATAAGATTCTATGGGATGGTAATACTCAAGATGTAACAGTATATTTCATTGGAAGTGGAGACGTAAAAAAAAAGTAGATTCTCTACTTCCAGATTCATTCCAATTATTGCAAATCCAACCACACAGCATGTCCAGTATCTAACAACACTACATTTTCCGCAAATTCCTTTAATGCATATTGTTGACATACCTTAGTATTAAGCTTACCATAATTAATATCCTCAGCTGGAACCCTTAATACAACAACTCCATCCTTATCTAACTTATTCCTTATATCATCAGACAAACTTTCCTTAGCAAGTTTACAAGATCCAGAAAAAGCACCAAGTACATCATCATTTCTTTCTCCTTGAATATCAGAAACTCCACATCTTGCACTAATACTTATTCTTGGTCCAAAAGCAGGACATCTTAAAATACACATAGAGCATCCATTTCCATACCTTAAACAATTTCCCATTGGACCTGTGGTACCAGTAGTTTCTATAAATACATCTCCTTTAACATAGGTATAATCACTTAATAAAAGACCATTTATCTTATTATTTTCAAAATCAACATCCATCACTCTTTTTTCCATATGGAGGTTTATTCCCTTTTCCTTTAAATAATCCCTTACCACTCCTTCGATTTTATTTACATCATATAAAGTTGCATGTTTATGACCTGGAAAATCTATATCTTTATGTCTTGCACATTTATCAGTTAACTTAATTAAATCTCCACCACCTAAAGCAATTAATTCTTCTGCCGCTGTATAACGTCCATTATTTCTCATTATTCCGCCAACATTTCCAAGCCCAAGTAAAAGATCTGTTTTTTCATAAATATGGACTTCTGCCCCAGCTTTCTTTGCTGTTAAAGCTGCAGCACATCCAGCCCATCCTCCACCTATTATTATTACCTTCATATTAATCTCCTCCCCTCAAATATAGCTCTTGGACTAGCCTGTACTTTACAAAATCTTTTTACTCTATGACCTGAAAATCTTGCTGTGCATGCTCCACAAACACCTTCTCCACAACACATTTTAAAATTATTACAACAAGATAAATCAATATCTTGCCTTTCTAAAGAATCTAAATATTCTATAATATTGTAAGTTAATATATCTGCCCCTGCGATATGAACTAAAGATATATTATTATATTTAACTATAGATTTAATAGCTACCTTAGCCTCAGGAGATAACTTTCCCTTTTCAATTAAATTCATTTCTTGAGGAACTATATTTAATTTATTTAACCATTCCATTATATAAATGTCCTTAAAAGGTGATTTGTCTAATATTACAGTAACTTTATTTCCATTTTGCACAAGCCTTTGTACTACTGGAATCATAGGAGCCATTCCAATGCCTCTTGCAATTACTAAAGTATCATTATCTTTTTGTTTTCCTATGTTTTTTAATCCAAATACTCCATTCCAATAAGGACCTCTAATAGTTATTAGTCCTCCTTTTTCAATATTTAATAATTGCTTTGTTTTAACGCCCCTTATTTCTATCATTATGGAAATAATATTTGTTTCAATATCAGATTCTAAAATAGAAATAGGAACATCAAAATAAACATCTTCATTACTTCTTATAAAAATAAAGCTTCCTGGTCTTGCTAAATCTATTACTAATTTATGTGGTGCTTCAAATTTAATTAAAAGAACATCATCTTGACACAACACTTTTTCACATACCTTGCAAGTATAAGTTTTTCTTTGCTCCTTAGCTTTATTACCATTATTATAAAGTTCTTGATAAATACAAACTCCTTTCCAATTTAGACAATCACAAAAATGACTTCCTTGTAATTGTGAACAAAGTATACATTCACCACTTTCAGCTAAATGACAAGGACAAAATTCAGAACCTGCATCTATACAATCAATTGTCTCCTTAAACATCTTGACTCCTTAATTAATACTATACACTATATAGATTATTTCAATAAATTTGTTTTGTTACTATAAATCGCCCATTATATAAAATTTTCTACTTTTTAATATAATAAAAAAGCACACAATTATATGAATTAAAACATATAATTGTGTACTTTAACTATTCTAAACAACCTTCTATTGTTTTTTCAGTTTTTTTCCAGAATAAAATTGCTGATAATATTATTGATAAACAAACAGCTGCATATAACCAAAATAATTGGTTACCCATGCTTCCAAATAATATTATTAATGATCCTATTATTGCTAATACAGGGTTTATTTTAGAGTTCCACACCCCAGTAATTTCACCTTTATTTCCTAGTTGAATTACTTTAACATATAAAAGGATATATAATGTATAACCCATTGCTATAGAAATTTCAGATATATCTGAATTTGGTAATAATTCAAACTTAGTTGTTACATAATGAACAATAAACCAAACAAAACTTATAATAAATGCAACTATTGCAGAGTTAACTGGCATTAATAATTTTTCATTTATTTTGATTATTTTTTTTGATTTAGGGAACATATTTCTTAATGCTAAAGAATGTGGCAATCTAATCATCCCTAATATTATCCCATTAATAGTACCCATAATTGAAATTATAACAAATATTAATACAATTTTTGCCCCCCAAGGACCTAATAAATTGTTTGCAGCTAAATCAACGTGTGCATCTCCTAAGCTCATAATTGTTTCTGGCCCGATATATATACTTATTCCAATAAAATATAAAACATATACTATTAATATGAATATTGGAGCTATTATAAGTGCTTTTGGTAAATTTCTTTTTGAATCTTTTATTTCATGTGATATTGAAGTTGAAACAATCCATCCATCAAATGAAAATGCAATTGGTGCTATTGCCGCAATCCAACCTGTAGACTTCATTGCAGTAATATCACTTAATGAAATATTACTTGTATCACCAAATATTAATCCAGCAATTGATATTAATACTAATGGTACAAGTTTCATTATTGTTGAAGCATTTTGGAATAAGCCTCCTAACTTTGCTGATAAAGTGTTCATTACAAATAAAAATATCATTATTAATAAACCAATTAACATTTGAATTTCTAATGTTCCTTCAATTCCAAATAAGATACATATATAAATTCCAGCAACCCAAGAAACTACTGATATTAATGTTGGAAAATATAAAAATGTTTGAAACCATCCAAAAGCACATGAAGTAGATTTATTATAATATTCTTCTGCATATGAAATTAATCCACCTTCCTTTGAACTTCGTGATGCTAATTGTGATATAGTTAAACTTCCAAATATTATAGCTATAGCTGCTATAAAAAATACTAATACCCCTAAAGCTATACTTCCACCGGTAGCAATAAGAATATTATCACTTTTAAAGAATATTCCTGATCCTATAACAATTCCAACTATCATTGTTATGGCAGTAAATAATCCATATTCGTTTTTTTTCATTTTCTTTCCTCCCAATGTTTTTCCGAATATTTTTCTTCTGTTATATCTAAGATTATTCTAATATAAATAATATTAGAATAATCTTTTAAGTTTCTATTAATATAACATGCAAATATAATTTAGTAAACAAATAATAAAACTTTTTTCAAAAAAATTTTTATCATTTTTATTTTTTTACACTATAGTTAATTTAATTATTATTTTTGATATTTTTTTAAATCATTTAAATATTTCTTCACCATTAATAATAAAGTTTTGTAATGCCATAAAGAACTTTATATCACATCTTTCATTACTATTTAATATTTTTATTGCATCTTCTTTAGATAATAATATAGTTTCTATATCTTCATCTTCTTCTAAATTTTCTGTAGATATTTTTCCAGAACATGTACAATAAACTAAAGCTACAGATTCATCTGTCATTCCTGGAGATAAATAAAGCTTATTTCCTATCTTATTTTCTATTACCTCTTCTAGTTTTAATCCTGTTTCTTCTTTTAACTCTCTTTCAACTGTTGAAATTATATCATCATTATTATCTATTAGCCCTGCTGGAAGTTCATAAACATAATTATTTAAAGGAACTCTAAATTGTTTAATTGCAACTAACTTCTTTTCCTCTTTATGATAAGCTAAGATAACAACAGCATCCATTTTATCTTCTTTTCCTTGAAAAAACTGTTCCTCTAATGCTTCCTTGCTTTTTCTTGTAGCAATTGTCCAAGTCTTTTCTTTTCCACCTTTATTTATATAATCTGCATTATATAAACTCAAAAAATTTGTTTTTGCTAATACTTTTAAATCTTTTACTATAGTTTTACTCAAAACACTTTCCTCCATTTTTAAATACTTAACATATATTTTTCAATATCTATATAGTTATTTTATACCATATTTATATACATTAAAAGAAAAAAGCACTAATTATTAGTGCCTTCTAATTGAAATAATTTTTCAAATTCTCTTTGTGAAATATCTTTATCACAAATTAATGCCTTTTTTAATAGTTCATCTCCACTATTATTTAATGCAATTTTCCCTATTATATCTCCATTTTTTTTATCTAATAAAGTATTAAATACTTCAACTTCCACAGAACCTTCACCTTTAAAACCATATTCAAAATCTGTATCTTGAATTATAGTTCCCAAATTTATAAATTCTGATGACTTTAAAACATCTTTCATATTATCTGCTTTAAAGCAATAATTATCTATAACATATTTATAAATTTGTTCTGTAACATTCCATCTATCACTACAATTTAAAACAACTATTACAATATTTCTTCCTGCATGTTTAATAGATGAAACTAAGCATTTTCCTGCTTGACCTGTATATCCTGTCTTTACGCCATTTGCTTCTGGAATTTTATACAAAATTTTATTTATATTATTATAATCTCTTGTAAATCCAGAATTATCTTTTAATATAGTTTTTGTTCCACATATTTCACAAAATGTTTTATTTTCCATTGCCTTTGTAGTTAATAAAGCTAAATCATAGGCACATGTATAATGCTTTGGACTATCTAATCCATGAGGACTTTCAAAATGAGAATTAATTAATCCTAAGCTTCTTGCATAATCATTCATAATATTAGCAAATCCTTCTATACTTCCCCCTATATCTTCTGCAATTGCAATAGCTGCATCATTGCCAGACTTGTATAATAGTCCATATAATAATTCTCTTAATTTTATTTTTTCTCCTGCAGCATATTTAACTTTTGAGCCTCTTATAGATGATGCATTTTTGCTTATTGTTACTTCTTTATCTAAATTTCCTTGAGTTATGGCAATCAAGGCTGTAAGGATTTTTGTTGTACTTGCCATTGGCACTATTTCATCTGCATTTTGTTCAAATAAAACTTGCTTTGTCTTACTATCCATTGCTATGGCACATCTTGCATTAACTCTAATACTATTTAATAAATTTTCTATATCAACATCATCTGTATTATAATCATCATCTTCTTCAATTATAGCTAAATCATTATCCTCATCTTCTTCAAAACTTTGTGCATAAACACAATAACCAAATAAATCTGTTAAAATAAAAAACAAACTTAAAGTTACTCCTAGGATTTTAAAATTTTTCATTTGTATCACTCCTATTTTCTCCTTACATGTATAGTATTTTCATTATCTAAAAATTTTAAACCTATTTATTAAATTTTTATGATTTATATTTAAAATTTATGGCAATACTAAAAAAGATTAGGAGAGGGTAATTATGCATATTCTTATAATTATTGTTGTTATAGTATTAATTTTCTTTATTCCAATTCCTCTTAGTTTTCACTTATATATTTCTAAAGATAAGTTTTATATAAAATTTTATAGTTTAAATTTATTATCTAATGAAGATGGAATAATAAGAAACTTAATTAATAAAAAAAAATTAAACAAACTAGAAGAAAAGAAAACTAAAAAAACAATAGAAAATAATGATGATAATGACTCTTCCAATAAAAAAGTTAAATCTAAAGAAATATCATTAAAAAAACTTTATAACAACCTTATTCATAATAAGTTTAAGCCTACTTTAAACTTTAATAGCACAACTATTTATTCACTTGGTGATGCTGCTAATACTGCTATTGCCTTTGGATTGCTTTATAATCTTAACCCACTGCTATTAAATATATTTTCTATTATCTTTAAGGTGAAAAAATATAAAAATGATTTTAAGCCTGTTTTTAAGGATAAAATACTTTTTGAACTTACTTTAAACAGTATAATTACCTTTAATTTAGCTAAAATTATTTATATATGTTTTATTATTTTAAAATCATTTAATAAAAATAGGAGGTGAATCCCTTTATATTGGGATTATTATGGCTGATAAACATGAATTAGAAAATTTGATGAGAAGTACTATGGAGAATTTACGAGATATGATAGATGTTAACACTGTGGTTGGAGATGTAGTCGAAACTAGTGATGGAACTTCTATTGTTCCTATTTCTAAGGTTACTTTTGGTTTTGCTTCTGGAGGAAGTGAATTTGGAGAACATGTAGCTATAAGAAATGGTGATGAGAACTATCCATTTGGTGGTGGTTCTGGTGCTGGTGTTAGTGTAAAACCAATAGCATTTCTAATTGTAAAAGATAGTTCTGTAAGATTACAACCTATTGATTATGATACTACTGTTGATAGAATTGTTGATTCCGTTCCTCAATTTATAGACTTAATTAAAGGTCTGTTTAATAAAAAAGATTCTACAGAAAAGAATGATGATTTAGATTTATAAAATTAAAAGCTGTACCAAATATTAATTAAATTTGATACAGCTTTTCTCTTTATTAAAATAAACTTATAAATTGATTTATTTTTCTTCATCTATAGCAGCTTCTTCTTCATTTTTTGAAGCTTGTTTTAAAATTTTATTTTCTTCTAAATCTATATCTTCAATTGCTTTATTTAATAAATCCATTGAGCTTTGGACACCTTCATCACCATATAAATCTAAAGATGGTAATTCTTTTATTGTTTTAAGTCCAAATTGTCTTAAAAATTCATCTGTTGTTCCATAAAGTATTGGTCTACCTGGAACTTCTAATCTTCCAACATCCTTTATTAAACCTCTTTCAACTAATCTTGTAATAGCTGATTCAGATTTAACTCCTCTTATTTCATCTATGTCTATACGAGTTATTGGTTGTTTATATGCTATTATAGCTAAACTTTCTATAGAAGCTTGTGATAATGAGTGCTTCTTATTCTTTTTTAATAACTTTTGAACAAATTCTGAGTTTTCACTTTTAGTTACTAATTGATAAGCTTCATCTAAGCTAATCAACCTTATTCCTCTACTTTTATCTTCATATTCAGTAGTCATTTCTTGAAGTATTTCCACCACGTTTTTTTCTCTAAGCTCTAAATTATTACTTATTTCTCTTAATGGCAAAGGTTCTCCACTTACAAATAGCATTGATTCTATAGCTGATTTTATATCTGACTTTCTCGATAATTCATTAAACTCATATTGCTTAACATCAATGTTACTCAATATCTCTCCTCCTCTTAATAAGTATATTTGAAAAGTTTTCATCTTGGAAAACTTGGATAGTTCTTATTTTTATTAATTCTAATAAAGCTAAAAATATTACTACTGTTTCAAGCTTACATGAGCTTTCTTTCATTAAATTATTAAATTCAATTACTTCAACAGAATTAAATTTTTTTAAAAGCTCCTCCATTTTATCTTCAACCTTATACTTATCTACATATATCTTCTTTTGTACTACATTAACCTTATTTTGTTTTTCTCTATAGTTTTCTAATATTTTATTATAAATATTATATAAATCTAAAAGTGTAATATTTTTAAATATATCATCATTATCCACTTTTTCAGGTTTTATTTCTTCAATAACTTCTGGCTTTTTACTAAAGACTTCTCCTGAACTTACATACTTATCATTAAAAAATTCTGAAACTGCCTTAAATCTTTTGTATTCAATCAATCGTTCCATTAATTTTATTTCAATATCTTCTTCATTTTCTTCTTCCTCAACTTTTACTTTTGGAAGTAAATTTTTAGATTTTATTTCTATTAAAGTAGCTGCAACTACTATAAATTCAGAAGTAATTTCTAGATCCATCACCTTTCTAGTATTAAGATATTCTAAATATTGATTTGTAACTTTATATATCTCTACATTATATATATCCATCTTATTTTTTTTAATAAGGTGCAGTAATAAATCAAAAGGCCCTTCAAAATCTGCCACTTTAATCTTTGGCAATTCCATTAATTCATCCCACCTTTTTATTTTTATTAAACATTTTTAACACAACCCTAATGTCCATAACCTATATAATATCAAGTTTCTAATAAAAGAACAACCCTAAAGGTTATTATGATAATATATATCTTTAGGTTCATTTTGAAGCTTATATTCATGAGCTAAAATGTAAAAACCTGAATCAAAACAAATACTTCCACTTATACTTATCCATTGTCCATTTTCTAAGTTTTCATCTACGCCTTTAACTCTTATTGATATTTTTTCTTTATCTGCTTGACAACAACTTACCGCTAATCTTGAAACAACAATATAGTCAGGATATTCCTCACTTTTATCTATATATCCTAAAAATATAAGCCTTTTACCTTCAAATTCTTTCTTGTTTTCATTTATACTATTTAATATTTCATAGTTATCATTTGTGATTACTATTGTGTCTTCTGTTTTAGTAAGTCCTAAGTTATTATTTATATCATCATTTTTTAATAAAGGAATTAGAAAAAATAAAATTACTCCAATACATAATGTAAATGTTAAAGGTATGAACTTATTTGTTATTTCCATTCTTCTTTTAATTGTAAATATTCTTCCAAACTGAATAAATGCAAATAACACTAAAATAACAATACTTACATAAAAATATTTTATCATATCTGCACCTACAAAATTAGTAATATTTCCACTCTTTATTAAAAAAATAATAGAGACTGAAAGTAATGTTAAAATTATAAACCATATTAATTCATCAACATTAAATTTTCTCATAATTCCCCCATATAAAACAAAGACAATAATCATTATTTATATTATAAAATTATTTTACTTTAAAATATTAAACTACAATTAAACATATTAGAAATACTATTAAGATAATAATTCCCAAAAGTTGAATTACAAATTTCTTCTTAAAGAATCCAAAAGATAATATTAAATTTTTTAAATCCATCATTGGACCTAAAATTAAAAAAGCTATAACTCCTTCAACTCCAAAATTATCTAAAAATCCTCGTGCAACAAAGGCATCTGCTTCTGAGCATAATGAAAGTAAAAATCCTAAAATCATCATAATTATTATTCCTATGCTTTTTCCTGATGTAATATTGTTTATTAAATTATCTTGCATAAATGTAACAAATATACTTGATATAAATGCTCCTAAAATAAAATAAATGCTAATATTTAAAAATTCATTAGATGCATTTAATATTAAATTTTTAATTTTTCCCTTTAATGAAATATAATAATTATTACTATAAGTACAACAATCACAATAAAGTCCTACTGTATCATCTTTTATTATATCTTCTTTCTTCTTTTTATCATATATTACTCCAGTTAACAAACCAATTATTAATGCACCTATTACACCCCCGATAGTTCTATAAATAACAACATTTATGTTATTAGGAAATGCATAATATGTAGACATAATTACAACTGGATTAACTATTGGTACTGCTAACATGAAAGTAACTCCCACTCCTATAGGCAATCCCTTTTTTATTAAACTTCTTGTAATAGGGATAATTGCACATTCACATACTGGAAAAAATATTCCTGATATCGCAGCTATAAAATATCCTATGATGCTGTTTTTAGGTATTATTTTTTTTATGAATTCATCAGAAACATAAATTTGAATAACTGCTGATATTATTGCACCTATTAGTAAAAAAGGTAATGCTTCTACAATTATCCCAAGATAATTCCATATCCAAGACTCAAATTTACTTATACTCACCTTACCACCTGCTAACTTACTTTCTCATATAATCCATCAATTTTACTCTAATGTTTCTTAAAAAATCACTTTCAATCAAATTACTTTTATTTAAAGCTTCCTCAAAATTATTATTATCATTAACTATAATTATTTGTGCCTTATGATTTAATGCTTCTAAAATATTAATACCTTCTTCTAAATCTCTTTCATTTAAATTACTGCAATTATTTACTGCAATAACATCACTGTTTTGTATAAAAGGAAGTAATATTTCACCCATATTTTTAATATAAAAATTTATACTTTCACCATTACATACAAAATACATTGTATCAAGCTTTATAAGTTTTCCTATTTTATTATCAAATATACATTTATATAAATACTCCAATGTTTCTGTTCCATTATATTCAATTATTATTCTATGTGGCTTGTACTCATTTATTATTTCATATATATTTTTATCAAGCTCAGCATTATCTTCCATAAAGTTTATATGTTTAACAAATAAATCCTTTTCCTTAAACTCTTTTATTTTTACATTTCCAATTTCACAAGTTAAAACTATTATTTTTTCTCCAACTGCCTTTGTTGTTTTTATCAATGAATTAATAAAGGCTGACTTACCAGCCCCTAAAAATCCTGTAACTACCTCAATACCAACCTTCATAATTTCACCTTCTTGCTACAAAATCATAAAAAGAATTTTTTTATCTTATCTTTATTTAAATTTGTACCAATAAAAGAAATAACTGATTCTCCCCTATAAACTATCTTTTCCATACTTATTTCTGATAAAGTATAATCAAATTGCTCCTTACCATTATTAGTTTCAACAATACCTTTTGCCCTTACTATTTGTCCAAATTCAAGGCTATTTTTTATAAAATTAAATTTACTTAAAAGTTCATCTTTAGATACTTTTCTATCTATCTTAAGCGCAAAGCTTTCAAATTTTTCTTCATTTTTCTTAACTGAAGTCTTTTTTAATCCTTCTCTTCTAAATATAGGTTTATCTTTTTTAATTTCTTTTTGCCTTATAATAAATTTTTTTGGTATTAATTCTTCTGCCTTGGTAGTTTTCCAATCCTTACTTATAATTATTGCATCTTTATTCATTTTTATTATTTCATCATTGATTTTATTTACTTCTTCTGTTGATATATTTTGAGTTCTGCTTAAAACTATAATATCAGCATTTTTTATTTGATTATCAAAAAAGCTCTTAAAATTAGATAAATATAAATTAAATTTTTCTGCATCAACTACAGTTATTGACTTTTCTACCTCAGCTATATTTTTTAAATCTTTATCTTCAAATGCCTTTTTTATATCACTTAATTTAGCAACACCAGTAGGCTCAACTAATAATCTATCAACATTACAATTTTCAACTACATCTAAAATTGATTCCTTAAAATCACCTATTACCTGACAACATATACATCCAGCATTAATTTCTCTAACTAAAGTATTAGTTCTTTTTAAAACAGTTCCATCAATGCTTACTTCACCAAATTCATTTTCAATAATAGCTATATTTTCCTTATAATATCCCTCTTCTATAAGCTTTTTTATTAACTGTGTTTTTCCAGCACCTAAAAATCCTGAAAATAATTCTACTTTTACACTCATATTAAACTTTTTCTTAATTATCTCCTAATATTGTTCTTAAAAAATTCTATGAAAATTTCATAGTTTTTATGCTTATTTATTTATTCATCTTAAGTTTCATATTTTAAATTTATTATTTATATATTTAATTTTTTTGCACACTTTTATAATTTTATGAATATATTATTACTTATTTAACTATACTAATATTGTAAATGTATCATTATTTAATGAACATTATACACAAAAAAAGAATTTCACTTGTTATTAATTAACAAATGAAATTCTTTTTTTACTAAATATTAAAATATACTGTTTTTATTTATGCAATGCATCTAATACTAATTGAGCAGTTGAAACATTTGTTGCAAGAGGAATTTCATAAACATCACAAAGTCTTAATAATGCATTTATATCTGGTTCATGTGGTTGTGATGTTAATGGATCTCTTAAAAATATTACTAAGTCAATTTGTTGTTCAGATACTAAAGCTCCAATTTGTTGATCTCCTCCTAAAGGTCCACTTTTTAATCTATGAATCTCTAAATTAGTATTTTCCATTATTTTTAATCCCGTTGTGCCAGTTGCATATAACTCTAAATGAGATAATCTTTTCTCATTCATTTTTGCAAAGTTAACCATTTCTTCTTTTTTCTTATCATGTGCAATTAATGCTACCTTCATTTTTACCCCTTCTTTTTATCTTCACTAAACTAAAATTTTATTTTAAAATTAATTAAATTAGTTATTTTTTTGATATAAAATTATTGTTTTTTATATAAAATCTCCATAAAAAATCTTTTGCTTCTTCTGAATAGTCTATTCCAATTCTTTTTGTTTCAACTATTTCAAAATCTTCACTTTCATGTTCTTCTATATAAAGCTCACCTTTTTCATATAATTTATCTTCATTTAAATTTTTATCTATTAAATATGCTAAACATAATTTAGATGGCCCATTAGCTAAATTTTTAATTTGAGTTTTTGTAAGTTCATTAAAATCCTTTTTATATCTAATTTGAGAAATATAATCAAATTCATTTAATGGTTCTAATGCTCTTATTAAAACTGCTTCAGCAACATTTTCCTCTCTTGTAACAACATTAAGACAATGATATAAACCATATATAAAATAAATATAAGATATACCACCCTCCCCATATAATGGTTCAGTTCTTTTAGTCCTTCTTCCATTATAAGCATGACAAGCCTTATCACTTTCACCTATATAAGCTTCTGTTTCAACTATTTTACCTTTTAATATTTTACCATCAACTTCTCTTACTAATACTTTTCCCAATAAGTCTTTAGCAACATCTACTGCACTTCTGTTATAAAATTCTTTATTAATAATCATAATGTACTCCTTAAATGTTTGTCTTAAGCTTAGGTATTTCCTACTTTTAATATTTTAATTCACAATTAATTAATTTTAGCTCCACATTCTGGACAAAACTTAGCTCCTATTGCTACTTTTGACCCACATTCACTACAAAACTTATTTTTTTTAACTTCTAATTCCTGTGATGTATTTTTAGTTCCACAATTTGGACAAAACTTAGTATTTTCACTTAATTGTTCTCCACAATTTTTACAAATAACATTTTTACTATCTGAAGAATCATTATCTCCATTTGATGAATTTACTAAAGAATCATTTTCCATATTCTTTTTCATTTCATTCATCATATGCATTCCCATCTGCATTCCCATTCCTGCTTGTGCCATATTAGTCATAGAACTATTAGGATTTTTCTCCATAGCCTCAGTCATAGAAACACTTTGATAATGACCTATATTACCAACCATTCCATATGCAGCATTTTTATCAATCATCTTTTGAACTGATTCTGGATAACTAAAGTTTTCAATATTTAATGAGGTTACAGTAAGACCTATTTTTAGCATTTCCATATCTAAGTCACTCTTAATTCCATTTGCAATATCAAATGAATTTGATTGTAAATTAAACATATCCTTTCCTTCTCTAACAATCCATTTCATTAAAAGTTGATCAACTACTGCTAATGCTCTCATCTTTATATCATCAACAGTAAATTGAGTTTTAATTCCAGCAATCTTATCTATTACAGTCATGGTATCTTGTATCTTAACATTAAATGATCCAAATGCTCTTATAGGCATTCCTCCTGGCATTCCTGGTGCTGGTATATTTACAGGATTTTTAGTACCCCATTTAACTTGAAATTCCTTTGTATTTATAAATAGTACCTCTGCTTTAAGTCCAGATTTAAATCCAAATTTAAATCCTTTTAATGTTGATAAAAAAGGTATTATTTGAGTTTCTATTTCATAATTTCCCTCTTCAGTAAATATACCTTCAACCTTACCATTATGCATAAATATAGCATCTTGACCTGGTCTTATTATTAATCTACTATTCTTTTTAATCTCACTATTTTTCCACTTCCAAAATAAAACATCATTTCTTGTCTCATTCCATTCTATTACATCTAACAGTTGATTACCAAACAACCCCATACTATTGCCTCCTATACGGTTTATTTTAAATATACTCCCGTTACTTTTCTTCTTTAAGTTTTGCTAATTCATTATCTATTTCAGATTTATCACTAATAATATTATTTCCTTTTAAAGTTGCTAATTCATCTTCAATTTGACTGTTATTAGTTGTATTATATTTATTCATTAAATCATCAATTTCATCACTTGGCATACTATTTAATTCAGCCATTGCATTAGCTTCATCTAGCATTTTATTAGCTTTTTCCTCCATTCTGCTAAATGAATCTAAACTTGATTTTGAATTACTTATAGATGAACCCATTTTATTAATTCTTTCTTGCATCTTTGCTGTTGCAACTTTTGCTTTAATTGTACCCTTTCTTTCATTAAGTTCTTCAATTTCATTTGTTAGCTTATTATACATTTCTTTCATTTTAACAGAATTATTATGAGTTGCTTCATATTTAGTATTAAGTACATTTAATTTTTCTGTTAATGATGCTTTTTTAGTTAAAAATACTCTTGCATCATCATCATTTCCTGCATCTACAGCTTTTTTTGCATAAGAAAGCATTTTATTTACTTCACTTTCACATTCATCATATTCTCTTTTTGCCCTTGTTTCTTCAGCCATTACTGATGCAGTTTCAGCTTTTACCTTGTTTAAATCATCATTTAAATTTCTCATTAATTGATCTATCATTTTAACTGGATCTTCTGCCTTATCTAATAATGCATTAATATTTGATGACATTATATCGCTAAATCGTTTTAAAATTGACATATTAATACCTCCCAAAATATTCTCACTTATATTTTACCATTATATTACTTTTTCAAAAATATACTTTCCTCAAAAATATATTATTTCCTTAATTTAAGTTTATAAAATATTTAATTATCATAGAACTTTAATTTTTATAAAAATTCATTAATTAAATATATATTAATTTTATATAATTGAACCATATAATTTATCACCCTTAGTATATACAATAACTGTAAATGTTCCTAATGGTCTATAATTACCGTCTGTTGCTGATAAATATCCTCTTAACTCTAATTCAACTATATTATCATTTTCATTTTTATTTTGTAGTATAACCTTATCTAATTGAAAATAAACAGGATCTTCATTAGATAATCCAAATTGTTCTCCTAAAAAGTTAACATTTTCTTCAATTCTTTCTTTATCTTCACCAGTTATTAACTTAACTTCATCACTATCTTCATTCCATTCACTTACTATATAGTTATATACCTTAGGATTTTTATGTAAGTACTCTGTTAATAAATCACTTGCAAAATCTATCTCTTTATATTCTCCATAAACATGAGGATAATCATTCATCCTATCATATATCTTATCCCCCTCATTTAAGTCCATTATATTTTTATTTTCTTCATACACCTTGTCTAAAGCAGTAAATTGAGTATATTCAATAGGTTTATCATTATTTTCTTCTATAGCATCTTGATTATTATCATTATTTAATTCTGATTTATTGTTATCAGTACATCCAGTTAATAACAATAATAATAATAGTGCATATATTATTTTTTTCTTCATATTAATCATCCTTCCTATATTTATATTTTAATATAAAAAAAAGGATTAATCCATTTTTATGGTTAATCCTTTTAAACTAAACTTTAAATTAAACTCCTTTTTTAAATAAGCTTTTCATATTATATTTTAAATTATCAAAGAATCCGCCTTTTTCAACATCCCTGTCACAATATAATTCTACTTCTCCTATTTTTTGTTCATTTAAATACACTTCACACTTACCTATTGTTTCACCTTCACTATAGCTATCTTTTTCTTCATCTAATACAATCTTATTTATAGGTTCTCCATCACTACCCTTTAATACTACTATAAATAAATCATCTTTTGCCTTTGCAATAAAGTATCTTTCAGTATTTTTTCCTAAATAAATAGTTTCAACATCATCATCTTTATTAAATAATTTTTTACCTTCATATTTAGAAAATCCATAATTCATAAGCATACTTGCATCTCTATTTCTTATTTTATATGTTGGAGCTCCCATAATTACAGCAAGCATTCTTACCCCATTTCTTACAGCGGTTGCACTTATACAATATTTAGCTTCTTGAGTAAATCCTGTTTTTAATCCATCACATCCATCAAAAAATCGTACTAACTTATTATGATTTACTAATTCTATAGGAGATTTTCTTCCTTCAGATATAGTTTCCATATATGTTCCGCTATACTTTAAAATAGTTGGATGCTTTAATAATTCCAATGACATTATAGAAATATCTCTTGCAGTTGTTAAATGTCCTTCTATCGGTAAACCATTACAATTTTTAAATGTTGTATTAGTCATTCCAAGTTCTTTTGCACGTTCATTCATTACTTTTACAAACTCATCTGTTGATCCACTTAAAAATTCAGCCATTGCTACAGCTGCATCATTACCAGAAGCTATGGCTATCCCTTTTAATATATCCTCAACAGTTCTAACTTCACCAGTATCTAAAAGCATTGTACTTCCACCCATACTTTTCGCATTTTCACTACATGTAATTTTATCATCTAATGAAATTTTCCCACTATCTATTGCTTCCATTGCTAATAACATTGTCATTATCTTAGTTACTGAAGCAGGCGCAAACTTTTCGTCTGGATTTTTTTCATACAATACTGTACCAGTTACAGGCTCAATAAGAATTGCTGATTTTGCATCAACATTCATTCCTTCTTCTAAACAAGCTGTATAAATATCATGTGGAGTAGAATTTTTAAGCTCTACTCTTTCTGCAGCCATTGGTATTACTGTATTTAAACATAATAAACATAAAAGAATAATAGAGATTTTATTAAATATTTTTTTCTTCATTTGTTCTCCTCCTTTTAAGCTTATTATTACCAAAACAAAATAAAAATATGATAAATAGTTAGTAATTAGTAGTTATGTGTAAATAATTCATAAAAAAATCAACCCTAAGGTTTTAGTGTTATTCAACAGTAAAAAACCTAGTGTTGATTTTTAGAATTATTCTATTTATAAGTGTTAAATTATTTAACTATATCATATATTAACGGAATATTTAATTCATAATTATCTTCAATAGTTATATTTTCTAGGATGCTTTTTCTAGCCTTTTCAATATTATTTTTATTATTTGAATGTATGTATGCTAGAACATCACCCTTATTAACTTTATCACTTCTCTTTTTATTTAAAACAAGACCAACAGCTAAATCTATTTCACTTTCTTTAGTTGCACGTCCTGCTCCAAGTTCCATTGCTATAAGACCAAAAGCTTCTGCCTTAATCTTAGTAATATATCCATCTCTTGGTGCTACAACTTCTTCTATATATTTAGCTTTAGGAAATTTACTAAAATCATCTATTGCTGAAATATCTCCACCTTGTGCTTTTATAAATTCCTTAAGCTTTTCTAATCCTTTTCCATTAGCTATATTTTCTTCTAGCCTCTTTCTTGCCTGCTCTTCAGTTTCTGCTTTTTTAGCACAAATAAGCATATTTGACCCTAAAGTTAATGTTAATTCCAAAAGATCTTTTGGTCCATTTCCTTTTAATAATTCAATAGCTTCCATAATCTCTAAGCTATTTCCTATTGCAAAACCTAATGGTTGATCCATATCAGAAATTACCCCAATAGTTTTTCTTCCAAGATGATTTCCTATATCAACCATTTCTCTTGCAAGTTCTTTAGCCGTTTCTGGTGTTTTCATAAATGCACCATCTCCAACTTTAACATCTAAAACTATAGCATCTGCTCCAGAAGCAATTTTTTTACTCATTATACTTGAAGCAATTAAAGACATATTATCTACTGTAGCTGTTACATCTCTTAATGCATATAATTTTTTATCTGCTGGAACTAAGTTTCCACTTTGCCCCATAATAGCTATATTTATATTATTTACATTTTCTATAAATTGTTCTTCTGTTAATTCAACTGAAAATCCCTTGAAAGTTTCAAGTTTATCTATAGTACCTCCAGTATGACCTAAACCTCTTCCTGACATTTTAGCAACTGGTATTCCAAGTGATGCAACCAACGGAGTTAAACAAATTGATGTTTTATCTCCAACGCCTCCTGTAGAATGTTTATCTACTTTTATCCCCTTAATACTACTTAAATCAATTTCATCACCTGACTTAACCATCGCATTTGTTAAATCTGCTGTTTCTCTCTTATTCATCTTATTAAAAAATATTGCCATAAGCATTGCTGATGCTTGATAATCTGGAATACTCCCATCTGTAAATCCTTCTACAAAAAAGTTTATTTCTTCTGTTGTTAATTCTTCACCTTTTCTTTTTTTCATTATAAGGTCATACATTCTCATAAGTTACACACTCCTAGCTATTCCATTATTTTATTAAAAAAACTATCTCCAACTAACTCATTTTTCACATTAAAGAAATCTAATATTGTTTTTCCTATATCAGAAAATCTCTCTCTTGTTCCAATATTAACTCCTGGTTTTACATTCTTTCCATAAACAAGTACAGGTATATGCTCTCTTGAGTGATCTGTACTGCTAGTTGTTGGATCGCAGCCGTGATCTGCTGTTATTATAAAAATATCTTCATCAGTCATCTTTGAATAAATTTCTTGTAATCTGTTATCAAAATCTTCTAAAGCTTTTCCGTATCCCTTAGGATCATTTCTATGTCCATATAACATGTCAAAATCAACTAGATTTGTAAAGATAAGACCTTCTTTTACTGTATCCATATACTCTAAAGTTTTATCTACACCATCCATATTATTTTTTGTATGAACTGCAGAAGTAATACCCTTTCTATTGTAAATATCTTCTATCTTTCCAACGGCTGCAACTTCTAAATTATTTTCTTTTAAATATTCAAGCATAGTTTTATTAAATGGATCTAATGCATAGTCTCTTCTGTTTGATGTTCTCTTAAAGTTTGGAGCTTCTCCTATAAATGGTCTTGCAATAACTCTTCCTACTGCCCATTTATCTACAAGCATATCTCTTGCAACTTGGCACATTTCATATAATTTTTCTACTGAAATAACATCTTCGTGTGCTGCAATTTGAAATACGCTATCTGCAGATGTATATATAATAGGATATCCTGTTTTTACATGCTCCTCACCTAATTCTTCTATTATTTGAGTTCCTGAAGCAACAACATTTCCTAATATCCCTTTTACATTTGCTCTCTTTTTAAATTCTTCAATTATTTCTTCAGAAAATCCTTCTGGATAAGTGTTTAGTGGCTTTTCTAAAATAACACCTGCAATTTCCCAATGCCCTGTAACAGTATCTTTCCCCTTTGATGCTTCTTTACACCTTCCATAAGCACCTACTGGTTTGCTACATTTTTTAGGCTCATTAACACCTTCTATATTTCCTAACCCTAACTTTTCTAATTCTTTTATTTCAAGTCCATTACAAGCTTTATATACATGATCTAAAGTATGACTTCCTTCATCACCATAACTTTTCGCATCTTGTAATTCTCCAACTCCTACACTATCTAATACAACTAAAATTGCTCTCTTCATTTTTTTCTCCTTTCGTATATAATGCCCATTTTAAAAAGCATCAAGCTCTTGGATGGGAATTTTTATAAACTAAGTTTATTTTATCATTATTTATTATTTCATAGTAAGTGTCCATATAAGTTAATACTTGGTTTCCTAAAAGCTTTTGTACTGCTCTTACATTTGCTCCATTTTGAAGTAAATGTACTGCAAAAGAATGTCTAAATGTATTTAAATTAACATCCTTATTTATTCCAGCTTTATGAGAATATTCTTTTACAATCCTCCATACACCTTGTCTTGTTAATTGATTTCCATTTAAATTAACAAATAAATTGTGTACTCCAGCTGAAGCTATCATATCTCTTATAGATAAATATTCTTTAAGTGCTGCTTCTGCACTTCTTCCAATAGGAATAAGTCTTTCATAATTTTTATTATCATGACACCTAACATAAAGTAAATCAAGGTTTACATCCTCTACTGATAATTTGATTATTTCAGAAACCTTCATTCCTGTTGCATACATAAGTTCTAATAAGGCATTATCTCTAATCCCCTTATTACAATCTTTATCAACTATCTTTATAATCTTATCAACTTCTTCAACTGTTAATATTTCTGGTAGTTTCTTTGATTGATCTGTACTCTTATAGTAAATCTTAGGTATATCTCTAATAATCTTTTGATCTTTTAAATAATTATAAAAGCTTCTTAAACTAATGACGATTCTACTTATTGATCTTTCTGATTTTCCATCTTCTAATAAATGTTCGATATAATTTTTAACTGTTACGTTATCAGTTTCATCTAAATATATATCTTTGCTATTTAAATATTTAATATACAAATTTACATCAGTTACGTATGCATAAACAGTATTATCACTTTTATGACTTTGAAGTAATGACTCTCTATATTCATTTACTATTTCTTTCATGATTTTCCCCAATCCCACCTTAATTATTATTATTCGACAACAACTTTAAAATTTCCTTTTATAATCATCTATTCTTTAACTAACTTTATAAACATTTGTTACTACAAATTTAATAATATTTGGACAAAGATAAGCTTCAATAAATGTGCCTATAATAAATATACATGCAAATACCCCAATCTTAAAAATTAGTTCCCTCTCTACTATTGTATTTACTTTACCTTTATTAAAGAACTTATCTTTTAGTTTTGTTGAAGAAAATTCAATTCCAACTATACTTAATGCTATAAAACATGGAATATATATAATATTTTGTGGTATTGTTGCAACTAATGCTAACCATAGACCTTTTCCTTCAAATGTTGAAATTAAAAAACTAAATGTATAACCTAATGTAAAGCCCTTTATAAGATCTAATAATAAAATTATTGGCGTACCAAATACAGTAAAAGATATTGTAATTAATACTGTTAAAAGTATTAAGTTTTTCTTTAATACATTTAATAATAGCGCTTTATTATTTACTGGCTCTTTTACTATACTTTGTGCAAATGTTGAAAAATAACTTGTAAGATCTGATGCATCACTTGCTCTCATATATTTAACTATATATGTACCTAATGCTATCCCCACACAAAAAAATATGAAAACCATAAAATAAAAAAATTTATTTTCTTTTTTATTTAAATTTAATTTATTTATAATCTCCAACTAAAACCACCCCCACATTGTTATATCCTAATAATATGATTGTGATTTTAAGTATATTCATAATTGAATATATGTAACTTAAATTTTTATATAATTTTTTCTATCTTTTTAACATTTTCCTTAATATCTTTTAAATTTAAGATATAATTATTTTCTAAAATTGATATAACTTTTTTAATATCATTAATTTCCTCTTCTTTTTTATGTTTTTCGAAATTTCCTCTTCCCATTCTGTCACTTATAAATAATAAAATAATATCATTTAAATTTGTCTCTTTTATCATTTCTTTCGTTTTAGCATAAGGCAAGTTTTTAATTATATATAAATGATGCATATGAAACCTTACTAAATTTAATATTTTTTCTTTTTCATAATCATCATATTTATAATAATTTAATATTTTTTCTGCTATTTTTACCCCTTCTACATCATGATTATAAGAAGTCCATCTTCCTTGGTTATTTTTCTTTGTAGTTATTCCTTTTCCTACATCATGTAATAATGAACCTAACATAAATGCTTCCTTATCTATAGCAAAATCTTTTATTTTTGCAGCTATATCTATTACTTGCATAACATGATTCCAAACATTTCCCTCAGGATGATACCTTGGATTTTGTTCTATTAATTGAAGTATCCATAAGGATTCTAAAGGCGTGTCTTTAAATGAATTTTTAATTTTTTCTAAATAAACTGATGGCTTATTACAAACCATTAATTCCCTTTGAATTTCCATTAACTTATTTTCTTCCATTATATTCTCCTCTAAAATATAGTATTATATTTATTTAGTTTTTCTTGCTTTCATTATTTTACAAATAATAAATTTTTATTACATGAAATTTTTGTTTATGCTAACAGATACAAATAATTTGTATTTTTAATTTTATTTTAGGGAATTCTAAAAATATTACTAATTTTGAGGTGTTTATATTTTGGAAGAATTATTTGATAGCTATTTACCAATTTTAATTCACATATTTGAACTAATGGGTATTTTTATTTTATTAATAGGTACATTTACAGCCTTTTATCACTATATATTAAAGAGATTTTTTCATAAAAATTTTAATATTAAATATGAATTTTCAGATGCAATGGTTACTACACTAGATTTTAAATTAGCAGCAGAAATACTTAAAACAGTTATTATTAAAGACTTAAATGAATTAATTATTTTGGCTTCTGTATTTATAATAAGAATTATAATGACATTTGCCTTAGAAAAAGAAATGAAAAATGATAATTAAATCAACAGCCAACTACCCTAAAGGGATAGGGGCTTGGGATGAAAATCCCTAGTTTCTTCTCTGAAAGTAATATTGCATAGTCTTCAGGCGAATGTGATGGTTGAACTCCAATAGGGAAAATTACTATTGAAGTTGCTAATTTCGATATTCAAAAGATGAAAGATGATTTGATTTCTGGTATTGATTATCAAAATGGTGGTCTTATGTCAATATTTTGGACACAAAAAGTCAAACTTTTTTATGCTGCACTT
>OGCM01000981.1_pt1 | contig 38386 bp, 31 predicted proteins | sample 1570151 | NCBI WGS metagenome assembly OGCM01 (sample SAMEA4370582, study PRJEB24528) | human gut metagenome
ATGATGTCTGGTTTGTATACAATCGGCGCATTCATCCCGCGTACGTTCTTGCGAACGGCCAGGGTTTTCTGCGCTGAAACATTATAATCATTATAAAAAATCCTGACAGAATACATTTAATCTGCATTTTGTCAGGATTTTTATTTTTTAAATTAATAAAAATTAATTCATTTCTCACTATATTCAATATGTATTTTATCTAACTCATTTATTAATTCTTGATACGCTTTTTGGGTTGCATTCTCATCTGTTATGTTAATGATAACTTTCCCTTCTATAGTAGTTATTTCCTTTACTAATGCATCTAACTCTATTGAATGGTTTTCATATATATATTTATCTTCTGAAATTGTAATCTCAATAACAACAACTGGTTCTTCAGTACTTTCCATAATACCACTTTCCATTTGTGTTTCTTTTTCAATTGTTTGAGTTTCTATTTCATTATCTTCTGTTACTCCAGCCGTCACTTGTCTATCATTGCTACTTTCTGTAATTGCCTGAGTCTGTTTCAAATTGCTATTGACTGTTTCTGTTTCAAATTTTGATGAACTACATCCCATCATACTTAAATTAATCAGTAATATTCCAAAACATATACATCTATTTTTTAATACTTTCTCTTTTCTTTCGTTCACTCCTTTACCTCCATAATAATTTAACGTTCTTCTGACGTTTCTGGTATTTTTTCTACATATTTTACATTGCTATTATTCAACGCTTTGATCAGCTCTCTATATGCTTTTTCAGAAGCATTATTCTCGTTTATTTGAACAATACCAATATCTTTTTTATTTTTCAAAGTCTCTATCAATTGTTCCAATTCTATTTTATTATTCTGATATAAATATGAATTGTCACTAATCATAATTTCCTCTAATGTCACTGTTTCCTGTGTTGTTTCTAATGTTGTTTCCGTAACTGTTCCCAACGATTTTCCACTTCCTCTATTTTTAATAAAAAACATTACTGCTCCCACCGCAATTACTATAATAGCTAAAAAAACTATACACGTTGTTAAACAACTTCCTTTCTTATTACTCCACATTTTTAATTTTCTCCCGTAAAAATTGATAAATCTGTTTCTTCCCAATATAAATGTTCATACTGGTTTTGAATTAACTGTAACATTCCATTAATTGCTTTATATGCAGAATGCGTTCCTGGCTTCTCAGAATCATATACAAACTGGCATAGAATTGTATTCTCCGGAACATATTGTAATTGTGTCAAAAGTTCTATTACTCTTTCACTTATTACATCTTTGTTCCCCTTTTCAATACTTTGAATACAGTCATCATTAAAATATACATCCAGATTCCATCCACTATCATTCATGTCAAGAAAAAAGCGAACTGTTTTTCCTTGACTATAATCCATAATTGCTTGTATATTTTCTGCACCTCTCAAATCTGATTCTTTCAATTCTGCCAGTCTTTTTGAAGCCTCCTCGTTAAGTTTCAATGCTTCTTTTTGCTGTTTTTCAGCTTCTTGCATCATCGTTTCAGCTCTTTCCACAGCTTCATTTGATTGACTTTTAACCTGTTCGGTCTCTTTAAAGCTGAAAAGAATAAAGAAAAACAATATAATCATTGTAACATCCAGAAGAGATGTGAAATCAATTATAATATCTTTTGTTTTCTTCATTTTCATATTCTCCATCCTGTTATTCATCATCAGCTATATTTTCTGTCAATTTTCTTGCTTTTTCATATACTTGCTCTATTTTATTCTCTACAATTGCGTTTGCTATTTTAAATAAAACAGAAAAAACAATTCCCCATGCCGTTGATGTTAAAGCATTAAAAAAGTTTCCTTTTATCTGCTCAATCTCTCCAGTAAGGTCTAAGCTCAATAATGCCGCCACCGTTCCAAACATTCCCAACAGAGGAAATAACGTAATAAGCGTTATAAACATATTGTAGCACCACTCAAGATATTGTTCTTCTCTTAATATGATAGCTTTACTGCTTTCCTTTTTTTGTATTTCTTTTTTAATACTCGACATAAATTTTAATGATACCGCCAATGCTACAATTGTTAAAATTGCCGCAACACCTATATACCAATCAGATGCAAATATACTTTCCTCCATTGTTTTCCAAAATCCCATTTTCTGCCTATTGCTCCCTTTTTATATTTTATTTTATGTCTTCTTTAACACAATAATATACATATTTATAATTAAAGTCAATATATCTTAATAAAGATAGTGTATAATAGTTTGTGTAAACCTTATTAAATCGTTTATATTCTTTTAACCGATTGTATCTACATTATACTCATAGCAAAATGGGTACCCACAGGTTTCATTTTCCTGTGGATACCCATTTTGTTGTATAATAATCTTTTAATTTGCCTGTCCTTCTGCCGGCATTTTCTTAAATTGCCTAAGCACAAGTATGATAGCAAGCACACCTGCAACACCATCCGAGATCGGGCCAGCAAACATGACACCTTCGATTCCAAATGCAAGCGGCAATAACAGTACAAGTGGGATCAAGAAGATGATCTGTCTTGTCATGGAAATGAAAATTCCCATCGGTGCCTTTCCGATTGAAGTGAAGAAGTTTGCTGTCAGCGGCTGAATACCATTTAAGAACGTACAGAACATGAAAATGCGGAAGTATGATACTGCAAATTGCTCATACAGCTCATCACCACTTCCAAACAGCGCCGTAATATGACGCGGAAATATCTGAAATCCTGCAAACGCAATGACGGCAATTATGGTTGCCACTGTTGCTGCCAAACGATACGTTTTCTTTACACGGCTGTACTGAGCTGCACCGTAGTTAAATCCAATGATTGGCTGTGCACCCTGTGAAATACCTATGACGATTGACAAGAACACCATGTTTACCTTAGAGCCGACGCCAACTACTGCAAGCGGAATATCGCTTCCGTAGATAGACAGCGCACCGTAGTAACGAAGCACGTTGTTCATAACAATCTGCGTCACAAAGATTGCCAGCTGGTTAAAGCAGGCTGCTGCACCAAGTGCCATAACCATCTTAAGGAAACGCGGCTTTGGCATAAAATCCTGCAGCGAAAGCTTTACTGTATGGAATTTTGGCAGATAACCAAGCACTAACATTGCTGAGAAAAACTGTCCAATAATAGTAGCCCATGCTGCACCTGCGATGCCCCACTTGAATACAAAAATGAACAGTGGGTCAAGAATCGTGTTGATGACTGCACCTGCCAGTGCGGACAGCATAGAATACGTTGGCTTTCCGTCGGCACGAATCAGATGAGTTCCGCCTGTTGTCAATACAAAGAACGGCATTCCAAGCGATGTAATTCCTACGTATGTCATTGCATAATCCATAACATACTCTGTCGCACCAAACACCGTGATCAGCGGACGAAGAAAAATTCTTGCCACAATACAAATGATCACACCGGCAATTACCAGACTTCCAAACGCGGTTCCTGCGATTTTTTTCGCATTCTCCTCATGCTTTCGTCCCATTTCAAGATTAAAATTAGATGCTCCACCGATTCCAAGCATCAGACCGACAGCTGTGGCAAGTGTTGTCAGCGGAAATGCAACATTTGTTGCCGCATTTCCATACATGCCAACGCCCTGACCGATAAAGATCTGGTCTACGATGTTATACAGTGCTGATACCAGCATACTGATGATCGACGGAACAGCAAATTTCACAAGCAGTTTGCCAAGCGGCGCACTACCAAGTGGATTTTGTCTTACTTCCATTTCTTTGCCTTTCCTGTCTTCTTATCAATATCGTTCTTTTTGAAAGTGCGCTCCTTTCCAAACAAGCCCTTTGATTTCTTCTCAGACTTGTCTGATCTTTTTCTGTCACTTCCCTTTTTTTCAAATTTCTTATCCGATTTTTTATCAGACTTTTTATCAAATGCCTTGTCAGACTTGCGCTTTCCTGGACGGTGTTCACGCATCATATCAAGAACGTCTTCGTCAGTTTGTCTGCGGCGGCGGCCTTTGCCTTCGCGCCTGTCATCATCACCACGTCTGTCGTCTCTTCTGCCGCTTCTTCCGCCCTTTCTCTCAGCACGCTTCTTTCTCATCTCTTCGATATAATTTTCTGCTGGAATTTCTTCCATGTCATCTCCAAGATGAAGCTTTAAGAAACCTGCACAAAGCTCCATTGCCGTGATATTCTCCTCTTCAATCTTGTCCTCTACCTTCTTTTGAAGTGATGACAGATCATTATTAGAAATCACTTCCATAACCTGATCAAAGATCTGGCTTGCCTTTGCCTGTGTGATATCTGCAACAGACGGAACCATTCTAGGCTTGATCTGTGTATTGCAGATACGCTCAATATCTCGGATACGGTAGATCTCTCTTCCGACAACAAGAGTGAAGGAACGTCCCTTTCTTCCTGCACGTCCTGTACGTCCAATACGATGAACATAATACTCTACATCCTGCGGAATATCAAAGTTAAATACAGCTTCAACATCATCCACATCGAGACCTCTTGCTGCAACATCTGTTGCAATAAGAATTTCTGTCGTGCCATTTCTAAAGCTGTTCATAACCTTATCGCGCATCATCTGGCTTAAATCGCCATGAAGTGCATCAGCAAAATAGCCTCTTCCCTTTAAGTTCTCGCAAAGCACATCTGCCATATGCTTTGTGTTACAGAAAATCAAAGAACGCTTTGGATTGTAATAATCAAGCAAACGGCATACTACCTCTTCCTTGTTCTGTCTTTGTACCTCATAATAGTACTGCTTGACAAGCGGAATAGTCAGTTCCTTTCTCTCGATCTGAATCATCTGTGCATCCTTCTGGTAACGGCCAGTGATACGAAGAATCTCATCCGGCATTGTTGCTGAAAACAATGCCGTCTGATGATTCTCTGGTACACCTGCAAGGATAGTCTCAATATCCTCTACAAAGCCCATATTTAACATCTCGTCAGCTTCATCCAGCACAACCATGCGGATGCCCTCAAGCTTTAACGTATGTCTTCTCATATGATCCATAACTCTTCCCGGTGTTCCAACAACAATTGACACCTTTCCGCGAAGAGAACGGATCTGTTTTTCAATATCCTGTCCTCCGTACACCGGAAGCACTTTTACACCCGGCAGATATTTTGCGTAGCGGCGCAGCTCATCTGCTGCCTGGATGGCCAGTTCTCTGGTCGGGCAAAGCACGATTGCCTGCACGCGCTCATCCTCCGGGTCGATCATCTGAACAAGCGGAATACCAAATGCCGCTGTTTTTCCAGTTCCGGTCTGTGCCTGTCCAATGATGTCACGTCCTTCAAGCAGTGCCGGAATAGCAGACTGCTGAATTGGTGTCATCTCCTCATATCCGATCTCTGTTACGGCGCGGATAATCCTCTCATCAATTTCAGAATTCTCGTATCGAATTGCTTCCATTCTAATAACCTTTTTTGCTGCCTCTTGACAGCTAATCCTCTCTAATTAAAATATCTTACTTTGCGTTAAATACATATTTATCCAGACGATCCATTGCTTCCTTTACTAACGCATGTGGAACTGCAAGATTCATACGGATCGTATTTGGATTCATAAACGGTCTTCCGTCCTGCCATACAACGCCAACTGCAATTCCGGCACGGATCAGATCATCCATAGTCATCTCAGGATGTTCCTTAAGCCAGCCGCTGCAGTCCAAATATAGCATGTAGGTTCCCTGTGCCTTTGCCACAGAAACACCCTCAAAATGTGTTGTGATATATGTATATGCATAATCAACGTTTTGTGTCAGAACTTCGCGAAGTTCATCAACCCACTCAGCACCTTCCTTTGTATAAGCACCCATCAGTGCACTGATAGAAAGAACATTTGCACTATTGTAATGACTGCACTTTTCTGCTTCCATCAAACGGTCACGCAGATAGCTATTATATACAATGTGGTAGGATCCTACAAGACCTGCCAGATTAAATGTCTTTGACGGCGCGTAGAAAGCAAAGGTATGTTCATGAGCATAATCATTCACGCTTTGTGTCGGGATATGCTTATGACCCTCTAAGGTCAGATCAGACCAGATCTCATCTGAAATGACAAGACACTTATTCTTTTCATAAACTTCCATTGCCTTCTCAATCTCTTCACGCTCCCATACACGGCCACACGGGTTGTGAGGAGTGCAAAAGATTGCCAGATGAATATGATTTTCCTTAAGCTTCTTATCCATATCCTCATAATCCATGCGCCATACACCCTGCTCGTCCTTCTTTAATGGACTGTAAACGATCTTTCGTCCCATGTTAGTGATGGTTCCGATAAATCCAATGTATGCTGGTGAATGAAGAAGAATTGCCTCACCTGGTGCTGTAAATGCCTGCAATACAGAAGACACACCGCCAAGCACACCATTTTCATAGTCAATAGCTTCCTTTGGAATATCTGTTACACCATTTCTAGTTTTCTGCCACTCTATAATAGATTCACTATAAGCATCCTTGATATCAAAATAGCCGAAAACCGGATGTGCCAGACGATTCTGTATTGCCTCAATAACGCTCGGTGCTGTTGCATAATTCATATCTGCAACCCACATCGGAATCTTAGAAAAACCTTCTTTAATTTCGGCGTTGTCAAAAGGAATCTTGCTGACTGCAATTGCTCCTGTTCCTTCGCGGTTTAAAATTGTTGTAAAATCATACTTCATGCTCATCTTTTTGTCTCTCCATTCTTTCTCTTTTTTCCTCAAATAATCCCAATTTGCACATTCCCTGCTTTTTTACTCAAAAGCCCCTCATGTTTTTTGCCTACAGCTTACTCAAATCTTGGGCACATCGTTTCTTTCATTACGCGAAGCACGTTGCCTGATGCAATCTTGTCAATCTGGCGCGGTGTGATTCCTGCTTTTTCAAGCGCTTCAAATAAAAGTGCAAGCTGTCCTGGCTCTCCGACCTCGAGATTTCCCCCGATACCATCGAAATCGGTGCCAATGCCAACGCAGTCCTCTCCGCCAATTTCGATAAAGTGTTTTACATGACGCACCATATCGCTTATGCGGCTTGTATTGTTTCCCTGCGTATCATCCAGAAATGCCGGTGCAAAATTAATTCCTGAAACTCCGCCTTTTTGGGCAAGCAGACGGATCATATCATCCGTCAAATTTCTTGGATGCGCTGCAAGTGCGCGGCAGTCTGAATGAGTTGCAACAAATGGCTTTTTTGAAATCTTTGCGACATCATAAAAGCCTCCGTCTGACAGATGAGATACATCTACCAAAATGCCAAGCTCATTCATGGCTTCTATGGCTTCCTTACCAAATGCGCTAAGACCCTTAGACATAATCTTTGGATCACGCGAGTTTGGCGCACCAAAACAGTTTTCAAAGTTCCATGTAAGCGCAATTGCGCGTACACCAGTCTTTGCCAACTGTTCAAGACGGTCAAAACTGCCGTTTACCATACGGCCATCCTCAACTGTAAGCACACCAGAGATCAGGCCCTGCTCCTTATTTTTCATCACATCGTCAAAACAATATGCCTGACGAATAACATCCTTGTGAGCCGCAAAGGAATCCTTCATCAGACTGACAGCCTTTGAAAACAATTCCTCATCCGGCGGCATCTCTGGACGACCCGCCTTTAATCGTTTTTCGCGCTCCTGTGGTGTGAGCATTTCTGGACGTGGTGGAAAAAATACAGCAAAGAACTGGCACAGCACATTTGCCTCTGCCATTCTTTTGATGTCCAGCATGGCATCTGGCATGTCATATATGTCATTTACGCCTTTTCCCAAGCCGTGAAGCAATGTGTCACAATGCATATCCGCATATTGGTAATGTAAGCTCATATTAAACCTGCCTTTCTTTTATGTTGCCCGGTAGTTAATTATTTATTTACTCTTCCGCAGCACTTCTTATATTTCTTGCCGCTTCCACACGGACAAAGATCATTTGGATAGATCTTCTTTCCGCCGATGCGGTTTTTTACGATTGGCATAGAAGAAGTTACAATCTCTGAAGCACTTGCAATCTTCTTCTGACGTGATGGATCTGCCTTCTGTGCCTCTACGGTTGTAAAGCCTCTTGTCTCTGGCATTCTTGTATTATTATACATATCCATCATAACTGTGATGAAATCGCTCATCAGCTCCTCATTTTCCTCTGTCAGTCCAAAGCGCTCCATCTCAGCAAAGATGTCTTTTGGCATTGCACCATGGCGCATGATTAATTGGATATGAGAACCGATCACTGCTGCCTCGTTTTCCGGACGGCCAAGACGAACCTGAATGAAACGGCAGAATGCAGCGTAAGATGGTGTCTTTTCTACATAGTACGGATCTGCATAGCGAAGCAGTTCGCTCTTTGCCGGAATGTAATAGCTCATTGCACCCTGACGCTCTAAAAGCTGATGATAATCAACAACCTCGCCTTCCTTCTTTGTGCGATACTCTTCGCTTAAAATATAGCCGCCCTCAAAAAAGTACATCTGCTGTCCGCGAACTGCTTCACGATCCTTTAACCAGCTCTCAAGCTCTGGTCTTTTTGCATTCATTCCTGTCTGACCATTTACGATAGACAAGAATGTTGTGATATCAATTGCACGATACAGGTTTACACATGACATCAGATACTCATCCATCACATCAATGCGTGCTCTCTTTGCTGCATACTCACTATCTGATTTAATCTCATTATATACTGCAGCAGTTTCAGATGGTACTACAACAACACCATCACCTGTTACAAATACAACTGGAAGATTTCTCCAATAGTAGAAGCGGCCAGACTCCTCTGCAATAACAACGTCTTCTGCCATTGCAAGCTCTAATTCCTCAATCTCCTGCTTTCCTGCTGCAAGAAGCCATGCAGTAAGAAGCTCCTTATCTAACAGCTTTGCAGACAAAGCATCGATAATTTCCTGCTTCTTCGCCTTGGATAATACTTTTACCTCAAGTACCTGTGTCATCTGCTTTAACTCTGCAATGGTGTGCTTTCCAAGCACCTCTGCCAATGTATATACCTTGTTTTCACTCTGGTTCTTCATAATACTTTAACTCCATTCGATTTTTTACTTTTGTCGCTCAGCGAAAAATCATACCGCTTGCGCGCTCCTCTAACTCGCACACGGTAAGCACCTGCCCTTTTACGTGGAAACGCACGTCAAATCCAGCGAAGTCTACGCCGTAACGTCTTGTCTCATCACGCTGGTAGGCTGGGCGTGGATCCTGCTTTAACACATAGATCACTGCCTCCCTCTTCTCCTCTGGAAAATGTGCCAGAAGATGAGCTGGGAATGAAACTTCAAGCTCATAATCCTTCACTGCATCAGAAAAGCCGCCCTTTGCGTCTGGGTGACTGTCCGTAAACGGGATATACGGCTTGATATCGTAGATTGGTGTCTGATCCATCAGATCGACGCCTGCTACATAGAGCATCGGTCCATTCTTCTCATCGAGGACAACTCGCTCTAATTTTACACAGGAAAGACCAATATCGTTTGGACGAAACGGAGATCTCGTTGCAAAAACTCCCATTCTCTTGTTGCCGCCAAGTCTCGGCGGCTTTACGGTAGCCGACCAGCCTTCTCTGTGATTCTCACTAAAAGACCACAAAAGCCAGATGTAGCTGTACCCGTCCAATCCGTACACACCTTGAGGATTGCGATACTTCGGCTCAAATGTAATGACTCCCTTTAAAGACTCTACGAGTCCGCTCTGTCTGGGTATTCCGAATTTCGTTGGAAAATCGGTCTGTATCTTTGCAATAATCTCCATTTGCTTTTTGCTCCCTTCCCAAAACTGATATCTACGAATTGCTCCGTTGTTTCACAACTCTCGCAATTCTAAAAACATTCGGATTCGCTGATTTTAGTAAGAAACAGCTCACCCGCGCCTATCATGCGCAAAACCTTCATCGTGCAAGCACGGTCGGCTTTGAGCTTTTGACCCTGATATCTTTTCAGAAAAATAAGCTGCCGCAGAAAACGGCAGCTTATCTTATTATATGGCGAAAGTACGGCTTTTGTCAATCGGTTTTGCTAATCAAATACTCTCCAGTTATACAGAAGAAACAAGCCTAGAATTCCTCCAAACATATAAATTACAGGTTCGCTTTTCTTCATTTCCACACACTTTGTTCCAGCATTGCGAAATATAAGTGAAAATACCTTCCAACAGCAATATCCAACCAAAGCTCCCAGTGTATTCATCAGTAAATCATCAATGTCTGTTGTCCTTATATTGAATAGCTGACAGATTTCTATTGCCAATGACATCAAAAATCCCATCAATACTACTTTTTTTGCATTTCTGAAATTTTCCCAAATAAGCGGCAATAAAAATCCGAGCGGCATAAACATAATAATATTTAAGATATATGTCATTGCACCTTCGGAAGAAAATGGAATCAAATTAATACTGTTATCCAGCTTACCATAAGTAATCAGATCCCAAATTGTTCCAATTCCTGCGGCTTCCTGCACTGCAAGATACCCATAAAACATATAAATATAAATCCAGATAATATGTCGTGTCTTGTACGCTTTATCTGCTATCATTCCTTTATTCCAAATCAGCCATACCGTTCCCGGCAATAAAAAACAAACCAGTGAATATATATAATATTGCATTCTCATTTCCTCCTGTTTCCTGTTTGCTTTTTATTATATTGTTTGATTCATTAAGATTCAATTCGGTAACGGATTAAGATTTCATTAAGAACATTTAAAAAGACTCCTCGAGCAGATGCCTGCGCAGGTCATCTGTCGAGGAGTCTCATAAAAATATTGGGAATCCAATACACCGGAAAGTAAATTGTGTTGCACCTCAAACTTCCGATTTCCACTACCTTCTGGGATCGCACTCCTTAAGCATGAATACCGCGATTCTCATCACCCTTCTCATTGGTTCCGAACTCGTAATCGTTGCCTGGAAGAATTGCATTCATAACAATACCTGCGATTGCTGCAATTGCAAGACCAGTCAGCGTAATAGAAGCTCCACCGATTGTGAATGTAAGTCCACTTGAAAATCCCAGTCCACTTACTAAAATCACAGCTGCAATAATCAAATTTCTTGACTTTGTAAGGTCAACCTGATTTTCTACAACATTTCTGATACCGATTGCAGAAATCATTCCATACAGCATAAATGAAACTCCACCGATAATCGCAGACGGGATAGATGCAATTATCTCTGATACCTTCGGAATAAAGCTTAAGATTACTGCAAAAATAGCTGCAATACGGATAACGCGCGGATCATATACCTTTGAAAGCTCCAGTACACCAGTGTTCTCACCATAGGTTGTGTTAGCCGGACCTCCTACAAGTGCAGAAAGAGATGTTGCAAGACCATCTCCTATAAGAGTGCGGTGCAGACCTGGATCTTCGATAAAGTTTTCTCCAACAGTTGCAGAAATAGCAGACATATCACCGATATGCTCCATCATTGATGCAATTGCAATAGGTGCCATAACCAGAATCGCAGTCAAATCAAACTTGCACATCTGAAATGGCGGCAGACCTACCCATGAAGCCTTAGATACCTCAGTGAAAGTTAAAATAGCAGATCCGTCTGGATTTTTTACGCCAAATGCGTTTAAAATCAGCGCAAATACATAGGAACCTACAACACCTAGAAGAATCGGAATGATCTTAATCATTCCCTTGCCCCAAATGTTGGCAATGATAATAATTGCAAGTGCAACAATTGCTAAAAGCCAGTTCTGTGATGCGTTAGTAACAGCACTTCCTGCCAGTGAAAGACCAATTAAAATGATCATTGGTCCTGTAACAACAGGAGGCAAAAATCTCATTACTTTTTTTACACCAACGATCTTTACAATCAGTGCAAGAATTAAATATAAAAGTCCTGCAACAACAATTCCTCCACACGCATACGGAAGCTTCTCACCCATCGTCATGTCAGCAAAAATGCCTGTATCAAGCGCTGCAACAGCTGAAAATCCACCTAAAAATGCAAATGACGAACCTAAAAATGCAGGAACCTTCATTTTGGAGCACAGATGGAAAAATAATGTTCCAAGACCTGCACAGATCAGCGTTACCTGAACTGAAAGTCCCTCTCCCTCAAAATAAACATTTGTCAGGATCGGAACAAGAATCGTTGCTCCAAACATTGCAAACATGTGCTGTATTCCAAGCAGCAGCATTTTCGGGATTCCGAGCGTTCTGGCGTCCCGAATTCCCTTGGTTCCTTGTGATTGTTCACTCATACCAAGTACCTTCCCTTCTTTTTTCGCCATCGAATTTTTCGACAGCCTATTTATGTTACAGTCTGCAAGATATCTACAGACGGTACATCTTACCCCTTCAGAGACTCCTCGAATGCATCGAGCTCGGCACTAGCCTGCTCCCATACTTCCATCAGTCCATTGAGCTCCTCTTCTTTAGCGTCGACCTTCTTTTGTGCCTCCTGCAGCTTACTGTAGCTTGCTGCAATTGCAGGATCATTTAATTCGTCCTGCAGCTTTGAAAGTACCTCCTCACAAGCTTCAACTGCTGCCTCGGCCTTTTTGACCTTTGCAGATAAACGTGAGCGCTCCTTTCCTGGATTAGCATAAAGAGTCTTTGGTGACGCAGATGCAGCTGTCTTATTTTTTTCCTGCTCTATAGCAAGCTTTGCTGCCGGTGAAACAGCTGCATATTTGCCAAAGCTTACCTGATCGTCCTTGTCAGCTGTCGCCTCCTCGTACTGCTCATAGCCAAACGGATAATATGTCGTTACACCGCCATCAAAGCTTAAAATCTTGTCGGCTACCTGACGAACAAAATAACGGTCATGGGATACGAATACAAGTGTTCCCTGATAGCCCTTTAGCATCTGCTCTAGTGCTTCTTTTCCGACAATATCCATATGGTTTGTCGGCTCATCGAGGATCAAAAGATTTGGTTTTTTCTTTAAGATCTTACAAAGTGCCAGTCTCACGCGCTCTCCTCCGGAAAGCATGCTGACCTGCTTAAACACATCATCACCAGTAAAAAGGAATGCACCAAGAGCATTTCTCACCTCTGTCTGCGTCAGGTTCGGATATTCTGCCCAGTAGTCATCCATGACAGTAGCATCACTAGTATAATGTGCCATCTGCTGATCGAAATATCCAATCTGCACACGAATGCCATACTGATACTCGCCGCCAAGAGGCTGAATCATCCCCATCATTGTCTTTAAAAACGTAGATTTACCAAGGCCATTTCCTCCAACAATACCAAGCTTTTGACCTCTCTCAAGTGTAAGATTCACCTCTGAAAGAACACGGTCATATCCAATCTGAAGATTTCTGGCAGTAAATACTTCCTTTCCTGTCTCAACCTCAGGCTGGAAATTAGCATGAAATGCCTTTAGATCATAGCGCTGCGGCGGTGCAATCTTTTCCATATGCTCAATCTGTTTTAGCTTTGAGCGCGTCATTGCAACCTTTGTAGGCTTATTTTTAAATTTTTCTACAATCTCCATCAGACGCGCAATTTCCTTTTGCTGTGCCTGATAATCCTTTTCCTGCTTATCCCAGGCTGCTTTTTTCTGCTCCACAAAGGAGGTATAATTTCCACTGTATCGATGTGTGATTCCATACTCAATCTCATATACTGTATCGACAATACGATCCAAAAATAATCTATCATGAGATACGATAACAACAGCCCTATTATACGCCTTTAAATAATTCTCAAGCCATTCAATTGTCTCGATATCAAGGTGGTTAGTCGGCTCATCCAAAAGAAGAATATCCGGCTTTGAAAGAAGCATCTTGATAAATCCAAGCTTTGTCTGCTGTCCACCTGAAAATTCTCTAAGCGGCTTTTTCTTGTCAGCTTCAGTAAAACCAAATTTGCGAAGCATTGTCTCATACTCTTTTTCATAGTAATAGCCGCCCATATCAGTAAACTGCTCCTGCATCTGGGTATAGATTCTGATATTTAACTCAGATGGATCTGATTCCATGATCTGGCGCTGTGCTTCTAGCTCACGCTGCTTTTCGCGGTACGGCTCAAACACCTTTCGCACCTCAGTCTCCATAGAAATTGTCTCATCTGCAAACGCGATCTGCTTTAAATAACCGATCACCGGATTTCCGCTCTTTGCGATATAAATATCCTCATCGCTGTCTCGCTTCTCAAGTGCAACCTCACCCTCAATCAGCTTTAAAAGAGTTGTCTTTCCGCAGCCGTTTCTTCCAACGACGGCAATTTTCTGTCCGGCGTTGATTTCAAAATTAATATTCGTTAAGATGGTGTTCGCCCCGTAGGAGACGGCACCATGATTAATCATGTATAACATTGCAAAACCTTTCCTGCACAACGTCTGTTTTTATTATTGGCGGATTCTAAGAATGGTCAATGAATATGGCTCAAACGTGCGCGTAAATGTGCCGTCTGGAATAGTTTCCTCGCTCACAGCCGGAACGACACATTTTTTATTTTCCATTGTATTTTCATAAGACAATGCTGCAGCCATCTTCTCTACAAGCACGTTATGTGTACCATTTACACCATCAAGTGCAAGCTGCGCTGTCTGTGAATTTCCAGTAATGTTTACCGCCTTTACAATCACATCACCAGTTGCCTCATCAAGCGCTGCAGATACATACAGTTGCTTTGGCACAGGAATCTTGTCAATTGTATCAAGGTATTCCTCGCCATCCACATATATCTTCATCGTGCGATCCTTTACAACAAGCATCAGCTCATACTCATGATCCTTCTCTGCCGAGAACATTGCCTCACTTAAGCATGCTCCCCTGCCGTTTTTAAAATGCTCCATGCTTATATCCAGATTCTGCCAGCCGCCAAGCGTCCAGAGCATATGATCAGATTCTTCTCCAAGATAAACAAGAAATCCCTTTTTGCCCTCTGTCTCTTTTGCCTTCATGGTAAGCGTATAATTTGTCCAATCCTTTGGAATTACACCAACCTCGACTGCATTTTCATAAGAAACAGCACGATTTTCACTCTCAGTTCCGCATACACAATCTGTAAAACGATGCAGCTTTCCTGTATCATGATTTTTCACTGTCACCTCAAAAAACACACCCTGTCCCTCGTTGACTAACAAACGAATTGGACCGCTGATAGTCTTTGCGCTTTCACGGATTTTTTGTTCTGCCAAAAGGCGCGCTGTCTGCTCAAGTTCTGGCTCTGTAACAGTAAAATCTAAGCGATGAGTTCCCTGATGGCGCATAAACATACTCTGAACATAATAATTAACAGAGCCATACACCTGATGATTATCAAACCAGATCATATCAGGACGCCAATTTACATAGTCCACATTTGCAAACATCGGAGCATAGCATGCCAGTCCAACTGCATGCACATTTTTCTCAAGTCCTGTCATAAAAGCAGCCTCAGCAAGACCATTCTCCCACTGATTGCCCCATGATGCATACTCGCCCAAAAATACCTTGGGATCAGATGATAGGAAATTATCATAGCGATCTACATTTGCTATCATCCAGTCGGTATTCATATAGTAATGCTCATCGATCAGATCACAGCCGCATTCTCTTGCACTTGCCCATCCGCGCTCATACTCACCGCCTGCGGCAAATGGACTTGCTGAACCAATCAGCTTAATATCAGGATATTTTTCACGGATTGCCTTATGAAAATATGGATAGCGCTCGGTAAAGCCCTCGCCAACCTCCTCATTTCCAATTGCCAGATAATGTAATCCAAATGGCTTTGGATGACCCATATCGGCACGCTTCTTTCCCCAAACAGTTGTCTCATCGCCATTTGCAAACTCAATAAGATCAAGTGCATCGTCAATCCAAGGACCAAGTTCATCAAGTGGAACCTTTCTTTGATGATGCGGATCGTATGCTGCCGGAAGTACTGGAAGCGGCTCTGCACCTATATCCTCTGCCAGCTGGAAATATTCATAATAGCCAAGACCAAGTGTCTGATTATATCCCCAGTTATTTCGTCTCGCTGGGCGCTCCTCCACAGGTCCAATCGTATTTTTCCAGCGATACATCGAATCTCTTGCATTCTCATCAAGCTGTCCGTCATGTACAAGACAGCCTCCCGGAAAACGTATGAACTTCGGATGCATTGCTTCGAGCATCTCGCATAAATCTTTTCTAAGACCATTTGGGCGGTTCTTATATGTGTGCGCTGGAAATAGTGATACAAAATCCACTTCCACACTGCCCGGTGTCATGCAGACAAGCGCCAGATTTGCATCTGTGCAGCTTGTGCCTTCTGCAATTTTAAGATCTGCCGTATACTTTTTCCAATCAGAAGCATCTGCTGTAAGCTCACATGATGCATAGATTTGTCCTTCTTTTCCAATCAGACAGGCCTTAACTGTCACTGGCTCGTCTATTTTTCTTAAATAGCAGGAAAAATGATATGTTTCCCCACCTTCAAGTGCAATTCCACTGTTAAAGCCAAGGTTTTTTACACCTGCGTATGCCGAATTTGCCGTTATGCGAAGATAGTGTGGGTTCTTCTTCGTATAAGGACTATCTGTCAGAATGGTAAGTGAAACATCAGCTGCGTCTGTCTGTCCATTTTTTTCATCTAACTGACAAGGCATCCACGCATACAGTGCATGATACTTTTTATTGTCAATCGGATCAAATTCAAATGCACGGTTCTGGATCAGCTCCGCATAAAGTCCGCCATCTGCCGCATGATTAATGTCTTCAAAAAAAATGCCGAAGAGATCGCCTGTTGCTTCTCTTTTTTCCTTTGTGTTAATCTGAAATGTCTGCATGGCTCACTATTTCCTTTCCTTATAATAGACTTAATAAACCATACCACATTCTCACGAAAGCATCAACATTTTTAATTAAATTTGTGCAAAAAAGGCAGTTTCAGGAAATATTCCCAAAACTGCCTTTTTCATTATTTTTTATCTGTAGTAATCAAAAATTAGTTTGCTGCGCTTGCGCTCTCAGCCTCAGAAGATGCCTCCTCAGATGCTGCCTCGCTGGAAGCTTCCTCAGACTTAGCCTCGGTCTTAGCCTCAGTTGCCTTCTCGGTAGCCTTTTCAGTCTTAGCTTCGGTCTTAGCCTCAGTCTGTACCTCTGCCTTTGTGCTAGCTGCGGTAGTAGTCTTCTTATCAGTCTTTCCGCATCCAGTCATCATTGCTGCTGCCATAGCGATTACTGCGATAGATGTAATAAACTTTCTCATGATTTTTGTTCCTCCTATTTATAACTATTAAATATGCTTAACAGTTAATGTCCTTTGCTGCAAAAGTGATCTCCTCTTACCACTTCTGCTGACAATTGCTATACTAGTCCTTTTTTTTAATAGTGTCAATAGGTAATGTAAAATTTTTGAGAAATTTAAGTAAGCCTTAAAGATTTAATGCCATTATTGTCCAGATATTGTTGGCTGATTAGCCTGTTGTGCAAGTGAATCGAGTGTAATTTCCTCTTGTGTCTGCGCATCAGTCAGCTTCATTGCCTGAGTTTCTTTATCTACACTTACAGTAAAGGTACGAACCTGGTCAATATTTGCCTCATCCATTCCCTTCCACTCCATCGTAAAGGTACCATCGTCCTCACCCGGCTTGCAGCTGTAGCGAAAATGAGTCTCAATTCCTGCATCTGGTGATACAAGTGACTGAACAGTTAAGATTCTGCTGTAGTTATCAAACTGATATGAAGCACTTTCTGTCATCCAGATATCTTTGATTGATTCTGAAAGCTCACGCTCCTCTACGCTCTCATATACATTTATGTAGCGTCCATCTGTAATCTTTTCACTAGATCGAACCTGCGCTGCAATTCCATAGTCATTGTCAGATTCACTAAGAAGTACAGTCACAGCACCATCCATCATGCCTGTTGGAGCATCATAGGAATCAAAGAAGGAATAGCCGCTTCCATTTTGTCCCTTTGGAAGATAGCCCTTTGTAAGTGTTTCTGCAAATGAAACTTCATTAATGTAATACCATCCATCTGCATAATAAACATCCTCAACACCTGTATTTGCCGGACAATAATCCTGCATCCAGATACCTGTAAGATTCAAAATAGCTCTTCTTGTGCTAAGTTCAGGTATACGAATCCATCCTTCTTGAGCCTGTTCTGACACAATGCCAAGCAAACTGGCTGCCTCACCGCCTGCCTTTGCACTAACGCCAAGACGTCCAATGATGCCAGAATACAAAGTGTTGTTTGCCTCTGATGCATTAAAATCAGGAACAAGCTTGCAGATCATCTGTAAAAATGCCGCCTTTTGCTCATCATTTACTGCACCTCCTGTAAATGTAAGTGCACCAAGGCCGCTGCCCCAATCAGCTACCCATCCAGAAGCCAGCTTACTCATATATGTTGTACGGCTAAATGCACACACAATTGATGGTGATGATCCATCTGCAAATGCCTGACTTCCCATTTTTCTAACATCTGCCGGGATAGTAAGTGATGTAAGACGCATACAGCCGGCAAATGCACGGCTTCCTATTGTACGAAGAGCTGGTGGAAGCACAAGTCCCTCGCCAACGCCACTTCCCTCAAATGCATTGTCGCAGATCGTAAGAAGTGACTGTGCAAAATCAACTGTCTGAAGTGATACGTCATTTTGGAATGCTGCCACTCCAATGTAACGAATACCCTCTGGGATTGATACATTCTTCAACTCTGTACAGTTGCGGAAGGTACGCTCTCTTATAGCCTGAATCGCCGCCGGCACCTGCGCATAGACTAACTTTGTACAATCAGCAAATGCTCCTGCTCCAAGATAAGTTACGCTCTGCGGTAAGTTAGCAGTTACAATACCAGAGCCTGTAAAGCTCTCTGCTCCAACTGCTGTCAGTGTCTGCGGAAATGTAAATGAAGAAAGTGCAGATGTTTCTGCAAATGCACGGCTTCCAATTGACGTAAGCGCACTAGAAGCCTGTACTGTTGTGAGTGAACTGCAATTTTCAAATAAACCAGAACTAATTCTTGTAATTACCTCCGGCAATGTCGCAGATGTAAGGCTTGTACAGCCAGAAAATGCACTTGCACCAAGATATGTTACATTCTGCGGAACCAAAATTGAAGAAAGTACGCTGCAATTTTGGAATGCGCCGCCCTCAATAAATGTCATACTCTTTGGAAGTGTAATCTGTTTTAATGCAGTACAATTTTGGAATGCACCATAGCGAATCGTCGTAAGTGTTGATGGCAACTGTACTTTCTGAACTGGCGTATTAGCAAATGCAAGTGTACAGATCGTTGTAGTTTCTCCCTGAACAATAACATCTGTATAAGGAATAATCTGTGTTGCCACACCTGATTTTGCCAGCTCGGCTGCATCCTTGTCACTTAAATGTCCGGTCGGCTGCTCTGACTGCACTATAATCTCAGCCGGCACACGATACAGCAAATCATTGATATAAATCATCTCATGCTTTCGATCTTCATACCATTTTGTTCCGTCAAATGCATTTGCCACAATATCACGCACACTCTTTGGAATCTCAATCTGACTTAAAGCACTGCAGTTTTTAAATGCGTTAGAGCCAATATAGCTTACGCCGTCCGGCACAACTATAGCAGCCAGATTAACACGATTAATAAAAGCTTCCTCAGCAATAACAGTCGTTCCCTGCCTGATAGAAACAGTTACCGCATCGCTCTGACAGCGATAGAGGATACTGTTAATATATACAAGCTCTCCAGTCAATGTTGAATCATATGGTGTGCCTTCAAATAAATTGGCACCTACCTGCGTAACGCTTGTCGGAATCTGTACGCGAACAAGAGCGCTGCATCCTGCAAATGCTTCTCTTCCTATATAAGTAACACCCTCTGGAATCACCACGTCAGTAATCATGGTCTGTCCGCGAAATGCACCTGCTGCTATGGAAGTAACTTTTGCACCGCCATAAGTTTCTGGAATCTCAACAACACTTCTTGAACCGTCAAATCCTGTAATGCTGACAGTCTGTCCATCCTCGCTAAAGCTAAATGTCAGTCCCTTTGTATCCTCCTTAGGTGCCTGCTCAGACCACTCTGGTTCCTCCGTTGTCGTCTCCTCTGGTGTAGTTTCTTCTGTAGTTTCTTCTGTACTCTCTTCCTCGCTAGTTTCTTCCTCACTAGTTTCTTCCTCGGTGCTAGCCTCTGCACTGCTTTGTGGTGTGCTTTCCTGCGTGGAAGATTCTTCCTGTGATGATGTCGGTGTTATACTTTCACTAGGTTCCTGGGAGGACGTTTCCGGTACACTTTCTGATGAGCTTTCAGTTGGTATCTGCAAAGACGTCTCTGGAATACTCTCTGTCGCCAAAGCCTCTGATGTCAGGTTCCCCAATATATTCTGCTCTTCTAATGTCTGTGTCTGCGTCTCCTGTTTAATATTTTCAGTAGTTTCCTCCGCAAATGAATACTGCGGTATGTAAGAAACGGTCATCGCAGCAGCCATCGTCCATACGTACGCCTTCTTCTTCCATGATCTTTTCATAGTGTTCCCTTCCTTTCTCTTAAACAAAAAGAGCCGGTTTTTAACCGGCTCCCATAAATAATCCGGCAATAACTCTTTTCTAAGTTTATATTACCAGAGATTATGTCAAATAAGTACTTTCAATGTCCTTACATCTCTTAAGAATCTCTTACGATGCCTGTTCAAACTGGCTGTTATACAGATCAGCGTAAAAGCCCTTCTTTGCCAAAAGCTCTTCGTGCGTTCCGCTCTCAATTACATCTCCATCCTTTAACACAAGGATAAGATCGGCATTTTTGATTGTGGAAAGACGATGTGCAATAACAAAAGAAGTACGATTCTTCATCAGCTCGTCCATTGCATTTTGGATCTGAAGTTCTGTTCTTGTATCGACAGAGCTTGTTGCCTCATCGAGAATTAGCATAGGCTTATCAGCAATCATTGCGCGGGCAATTGTTAACTGCTGCTTCTGACCCTGTGACAGATTAACCTGATCATTAAGCACTGTATCATAGCCATGCTGCAGCGTTCTCACAAAATGGTCAAGACCAACAGCGCGGCATGCCTCCTTCATACGCTCATCAGAAACATTTGGCGTACAATATACAAGATTTTCTCTAACCGTACCCTCAAACAGCCATGTATCCTGAAGAACCATACAAAACTGAGAATGAACCATTTCACGTTTTACCTGATTAGTCGGAATGCCATCAATACAGATTTTTCCGCCCTGAATCTCATAAAAACGCATAAGCAGATTGACAAGTGTTGTCTTTCCTGCTCCCGTTGGACCGACAATGGCAATTTTTTGTCCTGCCTTTGCCTGTGCAGAAAAATCATGAATAATCACGCGATCTTCATCATAGCCAAACTTTACATGCTCAAATGATACATCACCCTTTACATTGTCAAGCGTCTTTGTCTTATTGCTCTCGTCATCCATCTCCTTTGCTTCAAGAAACTCAAAGACACGCTCACCTGCTGCTGCCGCTGACTGTAAAGACTGTGCCGCCTGCGCGATCTGAGATAATGGCTGTGTAAAGTAGCGCACATACATCATAAATGCAACGATTACTTCAAATCCAATCGTTCCCTTCATAGTCAGCACTGCACCTGCCACACAGACTGCCACATAGCCTAAGTTTCCGATAAATGTCATAATAGGCGGCATGAGTCCGGCAAGGCACTGTGCACGAAATGCACTTTCTCTTAAATTATTGTTCATGCGTTCAAATTCAGCTGCTGCCTGCGCTTCTCCATTATATGCCTTTACAACTGTATGACCTGTGTAAATTTCCTCAATGTGACCGTTGATCTCACCAAGACAGCGCTGCTGGCGCACGAAATATTTACTGGAGTGCTTTGCAATAACTGTCATAAGGACAAAGCCAATCAATGTCGCCACGATTGCAGTAATTGTCATGATCACATCTGTTTTAAACATCATAAAAAGTGAACCGACAAAAAGCGTAACTGCGGAGACAAGATTTCCTATGCTTTGGTTCATAGACTGTGATATCGTATCAACATCATTTGTGACACGTGAGAGGATATCACCTGTCGTAGAGCGGCTGTAATAGCTCATCGGCAGACGGTTAATTTTTCCTGAAATATCACCTCTAAGCTTTTTTGAAATATTTTGTGTCACTGTTGCCATAATCCACTGCTGACCAAATGACAGCAAAGCACCACACACATAAAATGCAATTAATGTAAATCCAATCTTAGAAACTGCGTCCATATCAACGCCTGTTACAAGACCTTTTCCAATTTCCTTTGTCATCTCTGACAGCTTATCTGGTCCAAGAAGCGTCAAAACCGTGCCTCCTGCCGCACAGATAAGTGCAATGATCACAACTGGAAGATAGCTTTTGCAATACAAAATCAGCTTTGACCATGTTCCCTTAAAATCAGATGCTTTCTCAGCAGGACCTCTTCCCATGCCAGGTCCACGCATACCACCTCTTCTGCCCGGGCGGTTCTGTCCAGGGGTATATTCTTTATTTTCCATTATGCAAGCTCCTCCTTTGACAGCTGTGAATATGCGATCTGACGGTATACCTCGCAAGTTTCCATCAGCTCATTGTGCTTGCCCATTCCGGCAATCTTTCCATCATCAAGCACAATAATCTTGTCCGCATCGCGTATAGTACCAATTCGCTGTGCCACAATGAAACGCGTTGCATCTGCACAAGTTTTTCGTAACGTATCGCGAAGAACACGGTCTGTCTTGTAGTCAAGTGCTGAAAATGAATCATCAAAAATTAAAATCTCCGGATGACGGCATATCGCACGTGCAATTGACAGACGCTGCTTTTGTCCTCCTGAAAAATTAGATCCTCCCTGTGCCACAAAAGCATCTATGCCGCCTTCTGTCTTATCGACAAATTCCTTTGCCTGCGCAGTCTCAATTGCATGCTTAACATCATCATCAGTAAAGCCTTTTGTACCATTATCTCCATAGGCAACGTTGCTTTTAATGCTTCCTGTAAATAAAACTGCCTTCTGTGAAACATATCCAATCTTATTTCTAAGTGCCTTCTGTGTATATTCCTTTACATTAACGCCATCGACAAGCACCTCTCCCTTTGTAGCATCGTAAAAACGTGGAATCATGTTGATCACAGTACTCTTTCCACAGCCGGTTGAACCGATAAAGGCAATTGTCTCACCCTTATGAGCAGTAAAGGAAATGTCCTCAATGACATCCTTCTCTGCATCTGGATAACAAAAAGATACATTGCGAAACTCAACTTCACCCTTTTTGCCGTCAATTCCATTCTCTTTTATGCCATCCTTAATCGAAAGCGGCATATCAAGCACTTCATTAATACGCTTTGCTGATACGCTTGCACGCGGAAGAAGCACGAAAATCATGACAAGCATCATAAATGACATAACGACCTGCATAGCATACTGAGTAAATACGATCATATCCGAGAAGATAGTCAGCTTATCAAACATCTGAGCATTGCTGATCAAATAAGCACCGATCCAATAAATTGCTAACATCAGTCCATTCATTACCATCTGGATTCCCGGCATCATAGTTCCCATAGTGCGGTTTGCAAACAGCTGCGTTTTCGTCAGCTCATCATTTGCATCATTAAATTTCTTCTGCTGATAACCTTCTGCATTGTAAGCACGAACTACATTTAAGCCTGTCAAATTTTCTCTAGTGACACGGTTTAAATTATCTGTCAGACTCTGCAGCTTTTTAAACTTTGGAAGCGCAACAGCCACGCAAACACCAACAAAGCTAAGCAGTACAACAACAGCCACACCCGTTGAAGCAGTCCACTGCCAGTTCTTTGTAGAAATCTTGCACAGTGCCCACACTGCCATTATAGGAGCCTTAAGTAAAACCTCCAGACCCATAACAATCAGCATCTGTACCTGTGTAATATCATTTGTAGAACGTGTAATTAAACTTGCAGTAGAGAAATTTCCAATTTCTTCCATTGAAAAAGACTGCACCTTATGAAAAACCTGTCCTCTTAAATTGGCAGAAAAATTAGATGAAATTTTTGATGCACATATTGATGTACATACTGCCGCAAGCAAACTTCCTAGTGCACATGCAAGCATCTTGCCTCCTGCTATCAAAATATCATTCATCTTACTGCCCTTAGTCTGGACAAGCTTTGTAATTTCAGACATATAATCCGGCATTGTCAGACTAAGCCACACCTGCACGATAATAAACACAAATGCAACTGCCGCCAGAATAAAATCTTTCCATGTAAGCTTCTTTAACAACTTAACCATTATCTGCTGCTCCCTTCTTTTTAGATAGAAACTATTATAGCGTTCAAAATAGAACAGTCAATACAATTTATATAAAATTTAGATTGTTTATAAAAAAAACGTAACTATTCAGAACCCCATTCGCAAAATCGCATCTTCGATGCTTCTATTTTGCTCATGTGGTTACCTCGCCATATAAAATTGCTATTCTGTCTGAATGCAAGCATTCACAGAAAGCAATTTTGCATGGCTCTGAATAGTTACAAAAAAACGAAAAGAGGCAGACTCTTCATCTGCCCTTTTTTTGCTCTAATTTAATTCACCCCTGCTCATGCACACCTGTAACAGAAAATACAACCCACTCTGCGATATTTGTCGCATGATCTCCGATTCGCTCAAAATACTTTGCAATCATCAAAAGATCAAGTGCATACTCGCCGTCCTTTGGATTTTCTGAGATCATTTGAATAAGCGACTCCTTTACCTTTAAGAAAAGATCATCGACCACATCATCGTGCTGAATTGTTGCCTCTGCCATTGCTACATCACGCTTTACATAAGCCTCAACACTCTCTGTCACCATACGCATTGCAGCTACTGCCATCTGACAAATATACTGTGCATCCGTTCCGATTCTTCCATTTAAGAATCCAATAATCTCTGCGATGTCGGATGCCTGATCACCGATACGTTCCATATCTGTAATCATCTTAAGTGCTGCTGAGATCTGTCTTAAATCTCTCGCAACTGGCTGTTGCTGTAGCAAAAGCTTTAAACAAAGCGACTCGATAGTGCGCTCCATCTGGTCAATCTCACTGTCTATCGGTGCGATTTTTGCTGCTGTCTGTCCATCTGCATTTGCCAGTGCCTTTGCCGCTAATGCTAACGCCTCCTCACAAAGCGATCCCATCTTTGTCAGATCACGATTCAAAAGCGCTAGCTGCTCGTCAAACTTGCTTCTCATGTCTTCACCTCACTTTTTTTATTTCCATTAGCCAAAACGTCCTGTAATATAATCCTCAGTTCTCTTATCCTTTGGCTGCTCGAAGATCTTCTGTGTTTCACCATACTCTATCAGATCACCAAGCAGGAAAAATGCGGTGTAATCAGAAATACGCACGGCCTGCTGCATGTTATGCGTAACCATAACAATTGTGTACTGTGATTTTAATTCGCTTGCCAGCTCTTCTATCTTTGATGTAGAAATCGGGTCAAGCGCACTTGTTGGCTCATCCATCAAAAGTACATCTGGTTCAACAGCAAGTGCTCGTGCAATACAAAGTCTTTGCTGCTGTCCTCCTGATAAGCTAAGTGCCGATTTTTTCAAGTTATCCTTTACTTCATTCCAGATGGCTGCACCCTTCAAGGAATTTTCCACGATCTCATCAAGCTTTGCACGGCTTGTAATTCCATGGGTGCGCGGTCCGTATGCAATATTGTCATAGATGCTCATTGGAAATGGATTTGGCTTTTGGAATACCATTCCGATATTTCTGCGAAGCTCATTGACATTTAACTTTGGATCAAAAATGTCCTCGCCGCGATAACGAAGATCGCCTGTAATCTTCACACCAGGCACCAGATCATTCATTCTGTTTAACGACTTTAAGAATGTGGATTTACCACAGCCAGAAGGACCAATCAGCGCCGTAATACTCTTCTCCTCAATATTGATATTAATATTCTTTAATGCCTGCACCTGTCCATACCACAGACACATATCCTTTACAGTAATTACGCTGCTCACTGATTCTTCCTCCTCTGAAAATACTTACCTAACAAAGTTGCAGTTAAATTGATAAACACGGTTAATACCATTAAGATTGCTGCAATCGCAAATGCAACACCAAACTCTCCCTGCTCCTTAGCATACATGTAAAGCGCAACTGTAAGTGTTGCACCTGCACTGTGAAGACCATCTATCATTCCATTTACTGCATGGGCAAGACCTGCGGTGAAAAGGAGCGCTGCTGACTCACCGATAATTCTTCCGACAGAAAGAATACATCCTGTCACTACACCATCAATGCATCCCGGAAGTACGACCGTTCTGATAACTCTCCACTTTCCTGCGCCAAGTCCAAATGCACCCTCGCGATAACTTTGTGGAACTGTCTTTAAGCTCTCCTGTGTTGTACGCATGATTGTCGGAAGATTCATGATCACAAGAGTAAGCGCACCTGCTAAAAGAGATGTCTGCAAGCTTAAAAACTGACAGAAAAACAGCATTCCTACAAGACCATATATAATAGAAGGAATACCTGAAAGTGTCTCTGCTGCGTACTCAATCATGCCAACTATTTTTTTGTTTGTGGCATACTCAGTCAGATATATTGCAGCACCAACACCAAGCGGAAGTACAATTACAAGCGTTGCAATTACGATATAAAGTGTATTTAAAATATCAGGCAAAATACCAATGTTGTCATCGAGGTAACTTGGAGATGTGGACACCAGTTTCCAGCTTATATTCGGAACACCTCTATATAATACATATCCTATCATAAACAATACAAGTCCACATGTAATTGTTATGGAAAGCCCCATCAAAAACTTCATCAGACCTATATAAAGCTTACGCTTTATTCTTGGTCCATTCTTTGCAGCGGCACGCACTGTCATCACTGATTTTACATTTGCTGTCTGTGACGCCCCTATCGCTTCCTGTTTTGTCATCTTACTCACTCCTTTTATGAATCCGTTTTTCAGGCTTTTTCATGCTTTAAGAAAAAGTTCAGTGTTGCATTGATCAGCATGATGAACAAAAACAGCACCAGCGCAATTGAAAACAGCGCCTGTCTTTGCAGTCCTGCTGAATATGACATCTCACTGGCAACAGCAGTTGTCAAAAAACGAACACTCTGGAACAATGACGGCATATTTGGAACATTTCCTGAAACCATCATAACTGCCATTGCCTCGCCAATTGCGCGGCCCACACCTAATACAACTGCTGCTGCAATACCACTTCTTGCAGCTGGAACTGACACCTTAAAATATGTCTCAATATCTGTCGCACCAAGTGCAAGTGATGCATCCTCATATTCCTTTGGCACTGCCTCAAGTGCATTGAGTGAAACCTTAATAATAGACGGCAAAATCATGATTGCAAGTACGATAATCGCTGCCAGAAGGCTGGCACCATCTGGCACATTAAACAATTTGCGGATACCAGGCACAAGAATCAGCATACCGACAAGACCATAAACAACAGACGGAATACCTGCTAAAAGGCTGACAGCTGTCTCAATAACACCTCTTACCTTTGGTGACGCAATCTTTGCCAGGTAGACAGATGTGAAAAATCCAACTGGAACACCTAACAAAATTGCACCTCCTGTTCCGTAAATACTTGTCATGATAAACGGTAAGATTCCAAATGATGGCTCAGAGGCGGTCGATGCCCATTTTGTGCCAAATAAAAACTGAAACAGACCAATTTTTGCGATTGCCGGCACACCGGAAATTACCAGATAAACTGTAATTAACAATACACATCCGACCGTAATCAGTCCGAGAATCAAAAATATGCCATGTACTACTGTCTCTAACAGACTCTCTTTGCTCTTCATAAATCCTCGCACCCTTCCAATTGTGATTATTCTGCTACCGGAACAGCACCTGCTGCCAAGATAATATCTGCTGCATCCTTTGAAGTTACATAATCGAAGAATGCCTGTGCTGCCTCTGATAATTCAGTACCATCCTTTGTAACAAGAACAAATGGACGCTGTACCTTATAAGAACCATCCTTTACTGTTTCCTCAGTTGCCTCAACACCATCTACTGATACCTTCTTTACAGTATCCTTTACTGCTGCTAAAGATGCATATCCGATTGCACCAGGATTGCTGGAAACAGTTGTGATAACATCACCTGTAGAGGTAAGCTCCTGACGATACTTGCAGGAATCAGATGTACCTGTAATAGACTCGAAACCATCTCTTGTACCACTTCCTGCCTCACGGCCAATCAGAACAATATCAGCATCCTCTCCGCCAACCTCACTCCAATTTGTGATCTCGCCAGTGTAAATCTTTGCGATATCATCAAGAGAAAGATCCTCTACTGTATTCTCCTTATTAACAATGATTGCAATACCATCAAGTGCCAGTGTAGTTTCTACTAAGCCCTGGCTCTTCTCCTCATCCTTTAATGCACGGCTGGAAAGACCGATATCGCAGCGTCCCTCAGATACAGCAGTGATTCCAGAACCAGAACCAGTTGGGTTGTAAGTAAAGGTAGCATCTGGATTTGCCTTTGTAAATGCCTCACCAAGAGCACCGATTACCTTCTCCATAGAAGTAGAACCATCAGTTGCAACGCTTCCAGATACAGGAGTCTGGGCATCTGCCTTAGACTCAGCTGCTGCAGCAGATGTATCCTTAGCCTCTGCCTTGGCCTCAGTCTTAGCTTCTGTAGAAGCGGTAGTTGCTGCTGTTGATGCTGTTGACGCGGTGGTTGCTGCTGTTGACGCTGTAGTCTCCTTTTTATCTGTCTTTCCGCATGCGGTCAATGTTGAAATTGCAAGAGCTGCGGTTACTGCCATTGTGATCATCTTTCTCATAATAAAAACTTCCTTTCTGTTTCTACCCATTTTGTTGTGTTTGTTTTGTTTTCTCTTAACGCCACTAATATTATTGTTTCTTTGTAAAATCAGAAAGCAGTGATATGTCAAATCTATGTAAAAAAATAAGAAGAGCCATCAGGGACAGGTAATGTCCCCGATAGCTCCTACAGCGCCTCTTCCATCAAGAAACTCCATCAATTGGAGTAAGTACACCGGCATCCATCTCATACACCTTATCACACAGGCAGCGAATATCTTCCATGTTATGGCTGGCAAGAAGAATCGTTGTCCCCTCTGCCTTTAAATTCAGAAAGATCTGGCGCATTTCCTCCACGCCTCTCTTATCCAGTCCATTCATCGGCTCATCCAAAATAATTAACTTTGGCTTTTCCATAATAGCCTGTGCGATTGCAAGCCTCTGCCTCATTCCAAGTGAAAACTTCGCCACCTTTTTTCTTCCGGTATCTCCTAATCCAACAGTCTCTAATACCTGTTTAACATCTTCCTTTGTGATTCTGTGACGAATCGCTGCCAAATTATAGAGGTTGTCATATGCATTTAAATATGGAATAAAATCCACATTTTCAATGATCGCGCCGACATCCTGCGGAAAATCCACATCCTTTCCCACACGTTTTTTGCCTACAGTCACCGTACCCTGTGTCGGCTTTAAAAAGCCTAAAATCAATTTCATCATAACTGTCTTGCCAGATCCATTTCGTCCCACAATGCCATGAATCAGCCCTTCTTCAAATTCAATCGACAAAGGCTTTAACACCTCAACCGACCGAAAGCTTTTTGATACACCATCTAATATAATATAAGGTTCCATATACACACCTCGCTTTTTAGCTATAATCGTATCTGCCTATTTTCAGATTCATGATAGCAAGCGGCACAAGAATCATTCCTGCCAAAAACAGACACGCATAAGAAAACGTTGGATTAACACGGTTAAATGCAGTCGTGCTTAAGTTTCCGACACGACTCATGCTGAATGGAGAGATAAACAACAAATATTTACTTGTCACTCCGACTCGCACAACCGTTGCCCAATAGTCCATCGCAATTCCGATTCCACCGATTGCAATACCAGGACCACTCGGCCACAACATATGAAGCATCATAGTCAGAAAACCAGTTGCCATTCCAATCATCATACAAAGAACAATGCATCTGCCAAACAACTGCAGCGCCGTTGTCTGGCGCATGACCGAAACCGGGAATGAAAAATAATTGGAAATTCCATAGCCAAACGGTGCATTTATCATCTTTACAAAGGTTGTCGTCCACGCTGTCTGAAATGTTACCTGCGGCACAATAAGAAGCAGCAGTAATAAAAAAATATACGCAAAATATATCACTGTAATTGCGACAATATACACGATCTGTCCCCAGAGCCAACTCCTTCGGGAAGTACGCAGCAGATACTGGTACACACCATCATCACGATATGGAATGTCACATATAATCAGCACAAAACCAATCCATATAGTAAACGACGTATACATATTGTTGGTCACAACAAGAAACATCTCCATAATACCAATTTTCTGTCCCGACTCCATCAGACCACCACGCACATCACCAAAATAGAGATAGAAAAAGACGGCCAGACAAATACAGATTACAAGTGTTTTTCCCTGAGACAGACAGCGCTGAAAATTTAATTTTACATAGGCGTTCATTCTTCTCATGCTATCCATTGATCCCCCTCCATTTCATCTCTCGGTAATAAAGAAATCCAAGCACTGCGTATGCAGCGAGATTCCGAACAATACACATCGTCAATCCACCGTCAGCAGTACGTTCCATTCCAAACGGTGTATATAACGACCACGTCATAAAGCCTCCAATATAACCTCCAATTCTTGTAAGAAGAAATGGCAGCGTATAAAATACATATTGATTTGTGCAAAATACAGAAACGCACAATCCAATCAATACATAAATACCAATCTGAAATGAATATCCCAATGCATGCAAAATCGCCGCCGGATAATATCCGATTACCAAAGCCATTTTATACCAAAAAGGTTCTATGTCCCCAGACAGTGTTCCCCCAAAAAGTAATTTTATTGATTCTACTGTACCGCCCTGTCTTACTCCCGGAACAAACACCACGCACAAAGCGAAAAACAACAATACACTTATCATATAAAGTATGATTCCACCAAGCACAGCTGACACAATCTTCGCGATGCAATATCGCCGCTGTCCTGACCGCATCTGCATCAACCAATCATAGTGTCCCTTTCGCTCATCAAAGTAATTGCCCGCTGCCACAATTGGAAAAATCAATGTCTGAACAAAGGCTGTTACACCATAATTTTCTGTGAGGAAAAACAAATCAAAAATTCCCGTCTCATAACCTGCTCGCAAATCTGTTTCCACACCTAATATCATGATTCCAATATACACAACTATGCAAACAAGTGCAGCTGGTTTTTGTAGTATACGTTTTAGTTCTCTTCCTATCATAGAGCATCACCATCCTTTACTCCCGATCTGAAATTTTTAAATGCTCCGTCTGAAAATCATCTTCAAAATCTACTGCCATCGTAAATGTATAACAATATGGCATTGTTGCATCAACAAGACCTGAAAAATACCACAACTGATCCGATCCATCATCTGGATTGACCATCTGCTTTACATAAAATCCGATGTCATATACATACTCATCTTTATTTGTTCCCATATCTACTGGAATATATTGAATTTCAACTTGTAATGAATCTGCAATTGGATTCGTTTCCAATGGCGGAATCTGTAACCCATTCCATACTGCATCATATACCGCCTGCAATGCGTCCTCATCGGAAATTCGCTGCCTCGTTGAAACACTTTCCCGGCCAACAACCTCAGAAGCTTTTTGTATCAATATCATATATCCCATATCTTCCATAGAGATTGTCGCAAGCTGACCATAATACTCGGTTCCATCGCCCTCGCCTCCAATCGAATATCCCTCTGGCGATAGCTTGATTCCATCCTGCTGCAAATAATAGGTATATACAGACCGGTCACCATTCGCAATATCCGTTTGTTTGATATATTCATCTGTGATATCAATATTTAATGCCTGTAATAAATCCTCTCCTTCTTGACGTCTTATTTCTTCATCTGGTACTTCATTTTTATAAGTAATACTTATTGCTAAAAAGCCTATACCACTCTGTACAATAAGAACTGTTCTATCCTCACCATCATATTCATTTCTTTCGCTTGCCAGTGAATCCTGATTTGTAACCAACGCTTCATCCCACTTTCCTTCACCAAAATATGCATCCAGAATTTCAGATGGTCGAAAATCTCTTGCTCTCATCAAAAGTCGGTCTGCACTCATCGGATCTACTGCTTCCTCTGCCTGCGTTTGTGATTCTTCGGATTCCTGTTCGATTCCCGTTTCCTGCTCTGTCTCATTTTCTGCTCCCTGCACCGTAAATGAATACATACTCGTCACGCTCATCATTGCTGCTAACATACATACACTGATTCGTTTTCTCATACACCTTTCCTCCATTTTCATATGTTTTATTGTTATGTTCTTACGATTCCCCCTGTTTTTATTTTATTGTAACACAGCTTTTTCCTGAAATACAATACGGCGAATTTATGACCATTTTGGCATAACTCCAATATATTTCTCTATCCGTTCTTTATAAAATCTCACATCATATTCTTTACAGAAAAATTCTGCAAGTTTATATGCGATCAGAAAAAGCTTTCTCCACCAACTTTGATACTCTTCTTTCTTATCTGGATATTCATTTACCAATTCATATAAACTCCAACAAATATCATAGATAAAAAAATCAATATCCTCTATCGTGTCATTCAGTAATACGTTAATGCTTTTCTCATCTTGTTTTATGGATTGGTAATACTTTTTATTTTCGCCTAATGAGTTTACCAATCCAGTGGTAATTACAATATAGCCTCTATATGGAATTTGTGTACGCTCCATTTGTGTTTCAAGTGATTGGAGCAATTTGCCAAATAATTCTTCTGCCTTTTGACTATTTCCTGAAGTCAAAAACTTCCCGGCTATATTTCCAGCGATAATTGCCTCCTCTCTTTGAAATACCCACATATTCCATTTTTCTACTGGAATTTGGGGCATCGTACAATACAATGCTTTTTCCATTCGTTTTATATATTCCTGAGTTGTCAGCTTCTTCTGATAAACATGTTGAATATCGGTATCTAAGTAAATAATCTCCTGCCGATTTAGTGGCACTTTTCCATCCAATTTTTCTTTGAAGCTCTGAAAACTTTCACACGCTTTATCCCACTCCTCGCGGATAATAAAATCTACAATCTCCTGTCTCTGACGCAGCACTTCCAGCGAATCGGTCTCCAGTAACAATCGTCCTTCTAATCCTATTTTGTGATAAAACTTCATGAGCTTTTCATAATTTTTGCCAGAAGGCCGATGCGTCCCTGCTTCGATCTTTTGAATCTGCCGTGCAGTCAAATGATCTGGATTTGCAGCCGATACCTTTGCCGCTGACAGTCCCAGCGCTTTTCTAAGCATCTTCAGTGTCAGGCCAATCTCATGCGTATTGCTGACACTGATGCTCTGCCACATTCTCTTTTTCGGATATGAAAACAGCTGATACAAGTCCTCAAATGTCTTGAGAAATCCCCTTACCTCTGCTTCCTTTTCCTTGTATTTCTGATACTCTTGATCGTTCTCATATCCTTGATATCCCTGATATTTTTGATATTGATCTCTTTGCTTATGATCTTCTCTTTTGCTGCGAATACGTTCTAACACTTGCAGCAGTTCTTCCAAAACAAAGATAACATACCGCTGCGAATACTGATGTCTGAGCAGTTCGAGAGCTTCCATTCCATACGAAAGTGCTTTTTCTTCATTGCCATCATGCAGCTCAAGCTTCATGCCAAGAAGTGCCACCTGTGGATAAATCAATATCTGAACTTTGGGTTCAAACTTTGCCTGTTTCACATAGTCAGAAACCTTCTGGTGCATCTGTTTAGCCTCATCTGCTCTCCCTGTAAGATGCAGACAATTCGCCAGAAGCAAAATGCTTTCAAGCTCACAAGGCGTCAGCAAAAATTTCGATAATTTCTTTGTTTCCCATTCATCGGGCAATGTACAAAGCACGGTCTGTCGTGCGCTTTCTACCAGACTTTCACCTTCTAATTTTGTCTCTAATTTCGTTTCAGGTTTTGTTTCTAATTTTATTTCTAATCTTGTTTCAGATTTTGCTTCGGATTTTGTCTCATATGTTTGCATCAAAAGAATTGTCTGCATCTTTTTTAAAAACTGCTCTTCAAATGACGATTTTTTTCGATATTTTTTCTGATACATTTCTATTAACTGTTGTGCTCTCTGTGGCTGCTCAAAAATAGCCAGACAGATATCCTCACGGTCTCTCCATCCATCTAATTCTCTCGCATCTGCCATAACCTCAAAATATTCGGTCGGCACACCAAGTCTTTGCAGCAGATAATCACCCGTCATTTTCTTCCATGGTGTCTCGCCATTTTCCATAAGCCGAAGTTCGGTTCTGGTGCAGACACCTCTGGCTATTTTTGCTTCGGAGATACCTCGGCGGCACCGTTCCCTATGCAGAAATTTTCCGCAATATTGATTGTACCGCCGCAGCCATATCAATTCTTCTTTGCTCATATGCCTTTCCCCATTGTTCCTCATGTTTTATTTTTTTCGATCTGAAATTTTTAAATATTCTGTCTGAAATTCTTCATCAGATTCCCTTGCCATTGTAAAGCTATAGCAATATGGCATCGTTGCATCTACGAGTCCAGTGAAGTGCCATAACGCATCCGAACCATCCTGATCAATCAGCTGTTTCACGTAAAATCCAATATCATATACATATTCTCCAGTATTGCTTCCCATGTCTACTGGAATATACTGAACTTCAACCTGTAGCGAATCTGCAATCGGATTTGTTTCCTCTGCCGGAATCTGCAATGCATCCCACACTGCATCATACACGGCCTGCAACGCTTCTTGATCTGTTATTCGCTGACGCTGTGTGACACTTTCCCGTTCACTAATCTCTGGGATTCGTTGCAAATTGATTACATACCCATTTTCTTCTACCGAAACCCTTGCAAACACACCAAAATACTCGGTTGTATTTCCTACTTTTCCAATTGTATATGCTTCCGGTGACAATTTTATTCCATCCTGCTGAATATAATATGTATATGTTAAACTGTTGCCATTAAGATAATCTACTTGTTTTATATATTCATCCGCAATATCAATATTTAATTTCTGAAATAAATTCTCCCATTCGTCAAGCATAGTCTCTTCATCTGGTATATCATCTTTATAAGTAACAATTATTGTCTCATAAATAATATTATCTGTTACCATTAAAATCTGCCGTTCTTCTCCATCATACAAATTTCGGTCACTTGCTTCTATTGTTGTTTCATTAGTGAGTAAGTCCTCATTCCATTTTCCTTCTCCAAAATATGCATCCAAAACTTCCTCGGGGCTAAATACTCTTATTCTCATCAAAAGTCGGTCTGCACTCATCGGGTCTACTGCTTCCTCTGCCTGCGTTTCTGATTCTTTGGATTCCTGTTCGATTCCCGTTTCCTGCTCGGTCTCGTTTTCCGCTCCCTGCTCCGCAAATGAAGATATACCAGTCACGCTCATAATTGCTGCTAACATACATACACCAATTCGTTTTCTCATACACGTTTCCTCCAATTTTCATATGTTTTATTGTTAAGTCAATACGATTTCCCCTGCTTTTGTTTTATTGTATCACAACTTTTTATAAAAAGACAATACGTCGAATTTATGACAGTTTTTACATAAATCCAACGTATTTCTTAATTTTTTATAACGATTCAATGTTTACGTATTTGTTATTCAATCCACACTCTTTTATCTAATGCCGGGCAGCTGATGCATACCTTTACATCTTCTTTTTTAATAAAAAGAGCCACCAGGGACAGGTAATGTCTCCGATAGCTCCTAACTATCGTCAGGCTTTATCATACTCTTCAATCAGACACTGATGTTTCTTGCTATTCTTATCATAATTTATTGCCACAAGCAAAATCTTCCCCGTATATGCCAAAATTGAATCTGGATATTTTTTATCCTTGATTTGCTGCATCGCAGTTTGTGCCTTTTGATTCCATTTTAACTCAACCACTAGTGCTGGATAATCTTCCTTATATTCAGGCTTTGGAAGAAAAACAAAATCTGCAAATCCACGTCCTGTCGGCAACTCCCGAACAGGTTTGAAATAATACTGCATCGTACTCAAATAAGCAACCGCCAACACGCTGCTTAATGAGTTTTCATTATTATACTGAATTACAGATACATATTCATTATGAATCTTCTCCAACTGTTCTGCTACGGCATCACAATCCATATCAAGAGTAGCATTCAATAAATTTTCTGATTCCTGCTGAAACGTTATCATCTCATTCCACTGCTTGCTCTCAACTGCAATCGTTAATTCCTGCCTAATTTCTTCATTTGGAACAAATGTCATTTTCCTAGTTTGATCATATCCAAGATATCCCAAATGAATCATGTAAGTCAAAACATCATCCTTACTTTTAATATTTACAATATCATTCTTAAAGGTAGCTGTATTTACCTTAACAGATGCACCTGAAAGCATCTCAACAATAGCCGTCTTTAAACCATTATAATCCATATTGATGAGCGGCACAATTGCCTCATACGATGCCGTCTCCGACCAGTAACTTTTAAATTCACCGTTCAACATAACGCTTACGACTGCTCTAGGATTATAGACAGAATACTCTTTTAAAATATATCCATCATACCATCTTTTGATTTTATTAAAATCAAGATCATAAGTTTCTGCCAACCCTTGTACTTCCTCTTCTGTAAAACCGATATATGGTGCAAGCCTACCCGGGCTAAGCATGGTAAATTCATCAAAATTATTCAGCGCTGACTGTGTTTTTTCTTTTTTAATTGGCAGTATACCCGTCAGGTATGCCAACTGAATATACTTTGTTGGCTCAGTCCCTTTAAACATACCTCTGAGAAATCCAATATATTCATCTTGAATCTTTTGATTTGTGGCTTCATCACGGATTAAAACATCCCACTCATCAATAATAACAATAAACTTTTTTTGTGTCACTGCATTAATCTTCGACAATGCCTCTGGCAAAGACACTGTATCAACTGGCAACACATCCGGATAATACGTGCGCAGTTCCGAAATCGTTTTTTCTGAAATATATGAAACGATATTCTCAGGACTCCCTGCTGGTTCCATACACCATTGAATATCCAGATGAATGACATCATACTGATTCAAATGCTTTTTAAAATCAGACGCCTCGCTAATTTTCAGCCCCGAAAACAAATCTTGCGAATCACAACCCTTACTGTAATATGCTGTGAGCATATTTGCGGTTATTGATTTGCCAAATCGGCGTGGACGACTATTGCAGATATATCCCTGTAAGGTGTTCATTACCTTATTTGTGTATTCCAGTATTTCGGTCTTATCAACGTAAATTTCAGAATTTACTGCCACCTGAAATGCCTGATTCCCAGGATTTACAAACATGCCCATACTTTCTCATTCCTTTCTGTTAATTATGTGTCATGCAAAAAGTTCATACTGCCGTTTTTATTTGTATACTTATATGTTACCTCGAATTAAGCAATTATGCAAGTACTTTTTGTAAAAGAAAAAGCGCTGCTTTTACAGCGCCTCTTCCATTAAGAAACTCCATCTATCGGTGTAAGTACACCGGCATCCATCTCATACACCTTATCACACAGGCAGCGAATATCTTCCATGTTATGGCTGGCAAGAAGAATCGTTGTCCCCTCTGCCTTTAAATTCAGAAAGATCTGGCGCATTTCCTCCACGCCTCTCTTATCCAGTCCATTCATCGGCTCATCCAAAATAATTAACTTTGGCTTTTCCATAATAGCCTGTGCGATTGCAAGCCTCTGCCTCATTCCAAGTGAAAACTTCGCCACCTTTTTTCTTCCGGTATCTCCTAATCCAACAGTCTCTAATACCTGTTTCACATCTTCCTTTGTGATCCGGTGACGAATTGCCGCCAGATTATACAGATTGTCATATGCATTTAAATATGGAATAAAATCCACATTTTCAATGATCGCGCCAACATCCTGTGGAAAATCCACATCCTTTCCCACACGTTTTTTTCCTACAGTCACCGTACCCTGTGTCGGCTTTAAAAAGCCTAAAATCAGCTTCATCATAACCGTCTTGCCAGAACCATTTCGTCCCACAATACCATGAATCAGCCCTTCTTCAAATTCAATTAAAAGCGGCTTTAACACCTCAACCGACCGGAAGCTTTTTGATACACCATCTAATACAATATAAGATTCCATATACGCACCTCGCTTTTTAGCTATAATCGTATCTGCCTATTTTCAGATTCATGACAGCAAGCGGCACAAGAATTCTTCTCATGCTATCCATTGATCCCCCTCCATTTCATCTCTCGATAATAAAGAAATCCAAACACTGCGTATGCAGCGAGATTCCGGGTGAGGCAGATTCCCCATCCACTATCAGCTAAAAGTTCTCTTCCATATGGAATATATGCATCTAATGCTAACACACCTCCCATATATGTACCTATTCTTGTAAGAAGAAATGGCATCGCATAAAATACCTGACTTAACCCAGCGGCAAGCCACTGGGGTTCCATTGACGGAGTTCTAGTGTCT
>OGCM01000985.1_pt1 | contig 38280 bp, 32 predicted proteins | sample 1570151 | NCBI WGS metagenome assembly OGCM01 (sample SAMEA4370582, study PRJEB24528) | human gut metagenome
GACTAAAGTCACAAATATAGGGTATCGGCTCTCTTTGGAAGCGTCTCCTTTGCTGTGCAAATCAGGATTTAATAACTCTTATATGGTTTTTCCATCAATTTCACTACTTCATACAGCAACATTGTTGCTGCACCAGTTCCACCCTTAGAGTAAATCTCAGTATCTTCATCAGATTCCGATGTTCCAGCAATATCAAGATGTACCCAAGGTTTTTTCTCAACGAATTCACCTAAGAATCTTGCAGCGGCAGTTGCACCACATTTTTTACCACAGTTAGCGATATCTGCTACAGTAGATGCGTTCAGATTATCATATTCTTCATCGCCCATTGGGAGTCTCCAGATATTTTCTCCTGCAAGGATGGATGCCTGGACAATCTTGGACATAAGTTCGTCGCTGTTACTGAAAGCACCAGTGTAGCGGTCACCGAGGGCAACAACACAGGCTCCAGTTAAAGTTGCTACGTCAATTAATGTTGTAGCTCCACATTCACGGATTGCGTAAGTAATGGCATCAATAAGTGCCATACGGCCTTCAGCATCAGTGTTAACAACTTCGATGTATTTGCCATTCATAGACTTAACGATATCGCCCGGTTTCATTGCCTTGCCGGAAATCATATTTTCACAGGCAGGAATAACTGCGGTTACGTTAATGCCAAGTTTCGCCTCTGCGATTGCACCCATAGCAGCGATAACTGCGGCTGCGCCGCCCATGTCACCATGCATGCCTTTCATGGCATTGCCAGGCTTTAAATTATATCCGCCGGAGTCAAAGCAAAGACCTTTTCCAATTAAAGCAATCTTTTCATCGTCTGTAACACGGCCGTTATATTCCATAACGATAAACTTAGCGGACTGTTTAGAGCCACGGGCAACTGCCAGGTAGGAATTCATGCCGAGTGCTTCGCAATCCTGCTTTTCAAGAATTGTGCATTTGATATTGTTCTTTTCGCAGATTTCCTTTGCCTTAGCTGCGAGAGCTGCAGGAGTCATCACGTTCGCTGGTTCATTTACCAGGTCACGGGCTGTTGTAACGGCTTTTGCCATCATTCTTGTGTACTGCTCTTCCTTTTTAAAGGATGCAGAATCAATTCCTGTCAGAATTCCAAGATGCAGCTCTGGAGATTCTGGCTTATCAGAAATGTATTTGTCAAAAGAGTAATCTGCGAGGAGAAGTCCCTTCATAGCAGAACTTAACCAGTAGGAAACATCTTCTCCGATTGCGGTCATAAGAAGGTTCTTTCCGTGGAAACGCTTTGCTTCCTTCATAGCCTGACCGAACTGTAACTGAAATCTTCTCGGAGTTGCCTTCTCAGGAATACCAATGAAAATCAGGTTATAATAAGGCTGTCCCTGATAAGAAAAATCCTTTCCTCGGAGACCGTATACCTTGCTTCCTCCAACGAGACCATCGGCCTGAAGACTTTCAAAAATCTCGCTAACTTTTCCAAGCTCGATACTCAGACGATTTTTATGATTGTATGTGACGAGCAATGTATCAAATTCGTAGTCCTCCAGATCTACGAGACGTTGTATTTGCATAAATGATACGCTCCTTTCTAAAAAATATTTTTATTTAAATAATTATAAGTTGCATTAAAATCGGGAAAAGTGCATACTATCCCCGATTATAATATGTAATATATATACGTTTTAGTGCATATATTCTTCAGCGTATATACAGTTATTTATAGTATAGCACAGTCAAATATTTTAAAACAGAAAAAACTTGTACACATTACATAAAATTTTGGTGGTAAGAGACACGGTTTTTGCGTAAACTACTTATAAACAGGGTAAAATTTTGTCAGAATAAATTGTAGTTAAATAAAGAGAGTTTGAGAAATCACTCCAGTAATATGTATGTTCCAATTTATGGGAAAAGCATTTTTCAAACACGCTCTAGTATACTTCATCTGTGATGAATTTGACAAAACAAATTTTTTTTTATATAATAATTAACAAAGCTAACTAACATTGTTAACCAGGAAAGAATAGGTGATAGAATGAATGAATACTCAATGATGACACAGGAACTGCAGGATCTGGCTGCACTTTCTATGGAACACGGACAGATTCCTTCAGGCCTGTATGACCAGTACCATGTACTGCGAGGTCTCCGTGATGTGAACGGTAAAGGCGTGCTGGCAGGACTTACGGATATTTCCACCATCACCTCTTCCAAAGAAGTTGATGGAAAGATGGTTCCCTGCGATGGAGAGCTGCGCTATCGCGGCTACGACATTCACGATTTAGTAGACGGATTTGTAGCAGAGCAGAGATTTGGCTATGAAGAAGTGGCCTATCTGCTTATTTTTGGACGTTTGCCACAGAAGCAGGAATTACAGGAATTCCAGAATCTTCTTGGAAGTTATCGTACATTGCCGACGAACTTTGTGCGAGACGTTATTATGAAAGCACCAGGTAAGGACATGATGAATACACTGCAGCGAGGCGTACTGACATTATACGGTTATGACGATATGGCAGATGACATTTCCATACCGAACGTACTGCGCCAGTGCTTACAGCTTACAAGTACTGTGCCGTTACTCGCAGTTTATGGTTATCAGGCATATAATCATTATGTAGAAGGCAAGAGTTTTTACATTCATTCTCCGAAGCAGGAACTTTCCACGGCGGAGAATATTTTGCGTATGCTTCGCCCAAATAAAAAGTATACACCACTTGAAGCAAGAGTTTTAGATATTGCCCTCGTACTTCACATGGATCACGGCGGTGGTAACAACTCGACATTTACCAATCATGTAGTAACTTCCTCTGGAACAGATACTTACTCCGCTATGGCAGCATCTCTTGGCTCACTCAAAGGGCCAAAACACGGTGGAGCAAATATCAAAGTTGTTCATATGTTTGATGAGATGAAGCAGGAAGTGAAGGATTGGAAAGACGAAGACGAGATTAAAAATTACTTGCTGAAGCTTCTCAATAAGGAAGCCTTTGATCACAGCGGATTAATTTATGGAATGGGACATGCCGTTTATTCTATCTCTGACCCAAGAGCGAGAATCTTCAAGGGATTCCTTGACAAACTCGCGAGGGAAAAAGGTTACGATGAAGAATTTGAGTTCTATGACAGAGTAGAAAAACTCGCCGTCGAAACCATTCAGGAAAAACGCCGTATCTATAAAGGTGTAAGTGCCAATATCGACTTTTACAGCGGATTCATGTATCGGATCTTAGGGCTGCCAGACCAGTTATTCACCCCGATGTTTGCCGTGGCACGTATGGTCGGCTGGAGCGCACACCGTTTAGAAGAGTTAATGAACTGCGATAAGATTATCCGTCCAGCATACCAGAGTGTGGCTATGGATAAGGAATATGTTCCAATGAAGGATAGAATTATCGTGGAATAGTAAAGAGAATTTTAAAATAAAGCTATTTTTGGGAGGAAAATAACAAAAATATGAAAGCGAAAGACACAGGGAGTTCTGACTGGCCAGAAGGCGAGCCGTCAGCAGAACAAAAAGTGACTTTAGAGGACTACCAACAACTAATCATCCAAATGCGAAAGGCCAATGTACAGTTTCAGCAAATGTGTAACATTCCATCAGGAGAACTGACAATGTTACTCACCCTGCGCCACCTGTTACTGGCAAAGGAATTTGTCATTCCGTCAGATATTGGGGATGCGATGAAGCTGTCAAGGCCAGCTGTATCCCGAATGCTCCATAATTTAGAGCGTAAAGGATATCTGGAAATGAAAAGCAGCGAAGAAGATCACCGCTACGTCAAGGTACAGTTCACCCAGACTGGAAAAGAACTTATCATCGAGGAATTTGAAAAATGCTGTAAGCTCTTAGAGAGGGTAAAAGAGCGAATGGGAGAAAAGGATATGTATAAGTTTCTCTATTATTACAGCCAGTTTTGCACGATTTTAGTAGATGAGATTTTTTGAGTGTCTCTGACAGGAGAAGCAGCTTAATTCATTAGCATTTAAACACCTTCTAATGCTAATGAATTAAGCTGCTTTTTTCTGACTTTGGAGCCACTCAAAAAGGGTATCTTCTCGGGGCAGGCATTATTCTTCGTATGAGCGAAAATGGCTTTGGAGCCATTCAAAAAAGGGTATCTTCTCCCGTTAGGAGCGTTTCCTCCTGCCTGCGGCAATCAGAATTCCTCCAGCTTCTTCAGCAATGCCATTTCCCCTGAAACCTTATACTTCGCACAGAACCGACATAATGCAAAGAGAACTTCCCCCAGCTTTTCTGACAATTCCTCATCACTGCTGAATTTTTTCTCTGGATCTTCCCCAGCGGTGCCGAGCTGTAAATTCACAACAGAAGTTAGCAGGTCTTTAAAGACATCTTCATCCTCAGTGGAAAACAGTCCGGCGGCGGCAGCCTTTTTCGCAATCTTCTGGCCGCGGATGAGAGCAGGGAAACTTTCTGGCACAAAGGCAATCTCTTCTTTTAAAGAGGTCTGTTTATGTCCTTCTTCCTGAGATTTTAACTTCTCCCAGTCGGCCTGCTGCTGTTCTACACTATCATAATGGCGGCCAGCAAATACATGAGGGTGACGGTGGATCATCTTGCGGGCGATGCCATCGATAACATCTTCGATAGCAAATTCGCCATTATCTTCAGCAACCTGGGACTGCAAAAGTACCTGAAATAAAAGGTCACCAAGTTCTTCTTTTAAATTAGCGCAGTCGCCAGTCTTAGTGAGGTCAGTTACTGCCTGATTCACTTCGTAGGCTTCCTCTAATGTATATAACTTAAGAGATTCATGCGTCTGTGACTTATCCCACGGACAGCCATTCTCTCCGCGAAGTGTGGCAACAATCGCCTGTAATTCCTGAAAATTAAACTTTTTATCCATTATAAATGCTCCTCCTTCAAACAGAATAAAATGGAAAATAATCTTTAATAATATGTGGTCAATATTCAGCTATCCAATTACATTTCAAGTTGAAATGTAATATTGTCCCAATATCTATAAAATCTTTGTATCAAGTAAATACAAATAAAATATAAGTAGAATGCGACTGGAATTACTATCATGCAGAAGTAATTCTTAAATATGCAAAACTATGCAAAAGACTATTGTAAAAATATGTTATTTGATTTATTATATCAGTAAGTCACGAAAAAATCTACATCAAAAAGAAAGAAGGTTTAGGATTAATGAACAACTTTGGACGGGCAGTACTGGCAGTGGGGTTAAGTGCAGTCATGACATTTACAGGTCCAGAATACTTTTTTCAGTCAGGGATAGAACCTGTAAGTGTTTATGCAGCAGAGGAGAAGGCTGTGCAGAGCAAGATAGCAGGAGATAATTCTGCAGAAGGCGAGAGCACGACAGAAGTGACAACAGAGAAGAAAGAAGAGAGTACGACAGCAACGGAAAGTCAGGAGAGCCAGACTTCTTCCGAAAGGGATACAAGCAGCGGTAATACAGAGCATTCGCAGACAGAACATACAACAGAAAGTACGAAGAGGAATACGTCTGGTACATCTGGTAATACAGATCAGGCAGAAGATACCGATTCTTCTACATCAGATACATCCGGAAATTCCTCTCATAGTAACGAAGAAGGAACAACTCAGAAGAAGGCGAAGAAGGACATTTCCTCAAGAGAAGATGCAGAGATTCGTACAAAGGCGATTAAGAAGATTACGGATCAGTTAGCAGAGGAAGACGCACCGGACGGAAGCGATAAAACGAGTACATTTATCCCGAAGATTTATAATGATACTCGTCTGGCTATGAAGAATAATAAGGAATACATTGCGGGATATGTATATTTTAATCAGACAGATAGTGCCTGGAATCAGAATGGCTACTGTATCGCTAAGGCTGGATGTGGTCCGACTTCCATGGCAGTAGTAATCACATCTCTTACAGGTAAGTGGGTAACTCCATTGGATACAGCCATCTGGGGCTATCAGCATGGCTTTTACTCAAGAGCAGGTTCTGCACATGAGATGATTCCTGCGATGGCAGCGGCTTATGGACTGAAGTGTCAGGGAGCAGGAACCGATTATAATGCGATTAAAAAGGCATTAAAAGAAGGCAAGCCAGTAGTGTGCCTTATGGGACCTGGATATTTTACCCGAGGCGGGCATTTTATGGTACTGGTAGCAATTGATAAGAACGATTGCGTAACAGTAGCCGATGTCGGAAGCAGGGTGCGTTCCGCTTACAAGTACAGACTGTCAGATGTAATCGCACAGTCAAAAGGTGCCAGTGCAGGCGGTCCATTCTGGATTATGTCCTATGATAAGGAGAGTAAGTCTGCGCTTCAGGAGAAACAAGCGATTAAGGATTATACAGAAGAAGATATGGCAGAAGATTTTGCCGATGTTTCCTACATGAAAGTAAAGGGAAATCTTCCAGAAGTACTCCAGGAAGAGAAGGCAGATGTTTCTATGAAAAAGGTAGTATCTATTCTTAAGATGTCAACTGGTAAGAGCCTTTTAGATACAATCGGAGCAGGTAAGGGAACCGCATTGGCAGGCACTTCTAATGCGGGAAGATCTGTACTTTCGCCAGTGAGCCAGAATAGCCAGGTTATTGTGGTGAACACAGATGCGAGTAATAAGAAAGCAGGTAGCCAGAGTGGAAGTACAGCACTTGCAGGAAGTGCTGCAGATACAGTGAGCCAGGGTCAGTCTGCGAAGAAGTCACAGGATCTGGCGCTCACACTGAAGCAGGATATCGCAAGAAGGCAGTGGGAGAAAAAGATTGATTTAAGCTGGATGGACAACTATATGCAGGGAACTTTGGAAAAATAATCTGTAAATTGAGGCGTGCAGGTTGTAGGAATGATTTTTCAAACACACTCTAAGCTAATGAACAAATAAGTTGTGATAATTTAAAATAATGGACAAAGAATTATGAGAAAGATTAATTACAGAATTACAGTTAATATAACACAGAAGACGATGAAGCTTGGATTTCGCGCAAAGATGCCGGACGAGATGCAGGGAAAGCGCATCCGCGTGCAGGCTGTATTTACCCAGAGACAGGTAGAACGTCGTTTTCCGATGAAAGTAGTAATAGAAGAAGGAGAAGTTGGTGACCAGATTCGCGCAGATGCAGAGATACTGCTGCCATATGTATTTTACAGTCCGCCACGCCATAAGGTGAATGTTATTTTTACGCTTTGGTGTGGAGCGGAAGAGATTTGCTTAGATGACCAGCCATTTCCAGTGCAAAAGGAACTATTTGCCAGAGCGGAGATTGTCCGTAAGAGGAATCTGTTCAAGTTTGGACTTTGCTCTCTTGGACTGCCATTTTTACTGGTCAGAGATTATTTTAAGGAAGACAAGAATTTTATAAAGGCAGCGAAGCGGGCGAATGATACCGTATATAGAATTAGTGGTTATAATTATAGTGCCCGTCAGCAAAATACTGACTATTTCGCAGCCAGATACCGCAAATATATAGCGAAGAATAAGGTAAATCCGAATCAGATTCTTTTCCTTTCAGAGAGAGAGCCAGAGAAGAATGGGAATCTTATGCTTGTGAAGAAGTGGTTTGAGGAGAATGAACCCGAGGTAGAGATTACGGAATTTATCAATACAAAGACAGTTGATCAGCTTCGCAAGAAGGAACTTCGGGATTGTGCGTTCAAATGCGCTACATCCGCAGTTATCATTTTAGAAGATTTCTATCCGCAGCTTCATAGCATTCAGAAACGCGGCGAGACAAAGATTGTGCAGTTGTGGCATGCCTGCGGCGCTTTTAAGACGTTTGGCCTTACCCGTATGGGCAAACAAGGCGGTGCGCCTCAGACATCAATGAATCACAGGAATTATGACCTTGTACCAGTCAGCAGCGATACGGTGAGAGACATTTATGCAGAAGCATTTGGCATTTCGGGAAGTAAGGTACAGGCCCTGGGAGTACCGCGTACAGATCTGCTTTTTGACTGGGATTATGAGGAGAAAAAGCGCGAGGAACTCTACGGGAAATATCCTATATTAAAGGAGAACAGGGTAATCTTGTTTGCACCGACATTCCGCGGAGATGGGAATAAAGATGCATATTATCCATTGGAAGCATTTGATGTGAATCACTTTATGGAAAGGCAGCCAGAAGACACGGTACTTATTTTAAAGAATCATCCATTTGTAAAGCAAAAGTTTACTGTGGATGCACAATGGCAGGACAGAGTACTTGATTTGAGCGGGGAAGAACATATCAATGACCTCATGCTGATCAGCAACCTTCTTATCACAGACTATAGTTCCAGCGTATTTGAGGCAGCGATCCTTGAATTACCAATGCTTTTCTACGCATTTGATGAGAAAGAATACATGGACAGCAGAGACTTTTACTTTGATTATTCGCAGTTTACACCAGGTCCCGTTGTTACGGATTTTGAGGCATTATGCGAGGAGTCTGCTGCCATGCTTCAGAATATTGTATCGGCAAATGAACAGGCAGACCTTAAGAAATTCCGCGAAACGTTCCTAAATACTGTCGATGGTTGCAGTACAGAGCGCATTTGCAGGAAAATAAAGACAAACTATATAAATATTTAACTAAATTGCAAAAAAAGTTTGACAGCTCATGGAAAATAATATAAAATATTGGAATCATGGTAGTTTGTTAAAATAAAAGCATTAATAAGCATGAATCTAAAGACAGCATCATGTAAGAATGTTGACAGCATAGTTGAGACATTATGAGTAACATAGGGATTCAAAGTTACTAAGGAGGACTTATTTTTATGAAAGGAATAGTATTAGCGGCTGGAAGAGGTACGAGACTGTACCCTATGACAAAGCCAGTTTGTAAACCGTTATTACCAGTATATGACAAACCGTTAATTTATTATCCAATTGCCACTTTACTTCAGGCAGGAATCAGGGATATTCTTGTAATTATTCCACCAGGGGAAGAAAGAGAGTTCCAGAACCTTCTCGGAGATGGAAGTGAATTAGGACTTCATATCGAGTTTGCAGTACAGAAAGTTGCGCGGGGAATCGCAGATGCACTTATCATCGGAGAAGACTTCATTGGAGATGATTCTGTATGTCTCGTATTAGGAGATAACATTTTCCAGTGCCATAATCTTGATGAGATCATGAAAGAAGCCATCAAGGATGACCACGGCGCAAAGGTATTTGGTTATTATGTAGATGACCCAAGACCATTTGGTGTTGTAGAATTTGATGAGAACGGACAGGCTGTATCCATCGAAGAGAAGCCAAAGAATCCAAAGTCTAATTACATCGTACCAGGATTATACTTCTATGATAATCAGGTAATTGACATTGCTAAGAATCTTAAACCATCCGCAAGAGGTGAGTACGAGATTACAGATGTTAACTTAGAGTATTTAAGCAGAGGCCAGTTAAAGGTAATTCCATTTGACAGAGGACTTACATGGATGGATGCCGGAACAGCAGACAGTATGTTAGAGGCAGCCGAGATTGTTAAGGCACTTCAGAAGTCAGGATGCTATGTAGGCTGCTTAGAAGAACTTGCATGGAAAGAAGGATTCGTATCTTTAGATAAGGTTCATGAGATTGGCGAGAGTCTCAAGATGACCAACTATGGACAGTACTTACTCAAATTAAAGTAAAAAGTTGCTATTTTACACGGGAGATAATGAGACAACCCGAATCAAATAACAATTTTTTATAGAAGAAAGCACAAAACTTCCCATATTTATACTAGAATGAAAATAAAACGGCAAACTGTCATAACAATTTCAAAACAACAGTTTCTAAAACATTTAACATTTTAAAAAAGATTATCTATTTTTTGGTTGACAGACTAGCTGCTTTATGATATACTACAATCAACCCAGAGGACATTGCACGGGTGCACATCATAAGAGAGAATATTATAGCACCAGAGAGGAGTACGTTATGCAGAGTACAGGAATAGTTAGAAAGCTTGATTCATTAGGAAGAATTACATTACCTATGGAACTTCGTAAAAGTTTCGATATTGGTGAGAGAGAGCCTTTAGAAATCTTCACAGAAGAAGATAAGATTATCATTAAGAAGTATAACCCTAGTGATATCTTTACAGGACAGTGTGAAGACCTCATTGAATACAGAGGTAAGAAGGTATCCAGAGATTCTATCCGCGAGCTTGCTAGAATTGCCGGATTTAAGCTGACAGAAGAGTAATCTTCTAACCCAGCTACTTTAACGGGAGTTCCCTGTGGTAGTATACAAGAGATAAAGATATGCCTTAAAAAACCAAGAACCAGTAGAGAGAGGCAAAACGGACAGCCCCCTCCTTTGCGAAAGCAGAGGAGGGGGCTTTTTTGCTTATTTATCTTCTCTCTCAACACGGTATTTGTCTCTTGCTGCCAGATATACAAGATTAACTATGGCAGATAATTCTATTTCATTGTTATAAGATAGAATAGGAGATTGTGTATTATGAGCATACTCCAAAATTTCTGCCATTGTTTGTGTATCTCCAGCTAGTGTTGCCTTTAGCATTCTTTCAGATTCTTTTGCTAATCGATATACATATCCCAAACTTTCATTTGTTAAAAGGAGTTCATTATATTTGTACATCAGCTCTCTGTTTGGAATAAAGACTTCTCCATCTTCATAAGTAAGTAACCCGTATATGACCATTGCAGAGTATATCTGGTTTTTTGTTGTTAATTCTTCTGCGGTGGCCGCATACTCTTGTACTTTCGCCTCTATATGTTCGCCGGAAATCATAAGAATAAAGTCTTCTCTGACTTCATCAATATTCCCTTTGATATAATAAAATATTTCATCATAGGGACCAGAACCTGTCCAGTAACTGCCTAGCTGGTTATCTGATAAAGCACAGATAATTGAACGGGGATTATAAAGCTGTTCACCCGATGCCGTACAATATCCATCATACCAGATTTTTAAATCCTGTCTTGTAATTCGTGGTCGAATTGTGGTTTCACTATAAATTTGAAACAGTTTATCTACCTCCTCTTCTGAAAATCCAAAATAAGAGCTAAACCGTTCTCTTGTTGCCATGTTATATTCCACAAACATATTTAACTCTGAAGCGGCAGAGTATTTGGCTATTGGAAGTATTCCGGTCATATAAGCAAGTTCTACATATACCTGATCTTTCAGTAAGTTTTTAAGAAAAAGCAGGTATTCTTGTCTTTCTTTTTGGGAAATAAATGGCATATGAAATACTGCATCCCATTCATCCATTATAAACATAAATTTACGATTTGTTTTTTGAAAAATTTTTGCCAGGATATCCCAAAGTGACATTTCTTCTTTCAATTCTAATTCGGGAAATTCTTCAAGCAAATCTTCTTTTATTCCTGTTTTGATTCTATTAATATATTCTTCATAAGTTTGGCAATTCTCTGGAAGCCTGCTGAAATCAATATAGATAACATCATATTTATTTATATATTCTTCATATACCGGGCTTTTTGCTATCGCAAGATGTTCAAATACAAAACTACTATCTATTGCCTTGCCAAAATATGACGCTACCATATTTGCCATTACGGTCTTTCCGAATCGACGGGGTCTTGTGATACACAAAAATCTTTGTTCTCTTCCTATTGATGGAATCAATTCTTCTATTAACATCGTTTTATCTACAAAGTATTTATCCAGGGCTGTTATCTTATATGCTTCAAATGGTGCAGTACTGTTTAAAAAGATACCCATTATATCACCGTCCCTTCTTAAAAGATATCATTTGTATTATAACATCCTTATGGGAATTCTACTATTAAAAATTGGAATTTGCCGGGGTGAGTAAACAGACGAAGTCTGAGAATCAAATCATCTATATTTGTGATTTTCGTCGCTACGAGAAGTCGTCTTCTAAGAAAAGGCCGACATGAAAAGGTATTGATTTTGACTCAGTTGTACAAAACACAAAGTCGTCAAAATCAATACCTTTTCATGTCGGCCTTTTCTAATATTTTATTATAGTCTCGTAGCTCCCAGACCACAAATATAGATGATTTGATTCTCGGACTTCTGCTTTCTGGCTGCCCGGGCAAATTAGTGGAAAGATTTGGGGAAGAAGTCAGGAGAGATAGAAGTAATTCGAGTCAATCCTTCAAAAAACAGTTACAATGAAAGATATAACCTTCTGGAGCGTCCTCAAATCCCTCCAACAATAAATAGCAATTCCATCCCCAGCCAAAGCACAGCCCCCGAAGAGAGTCTAACCCCTATATTTGTGGCCTCGGAGCAAGGTTTGGATGCGAGCGCTTAAAGCGAGCATTCAAACCGCCGCGACTAAAGTCACAAATATAGGGGTTAGACTCTCTTCGGGGGCGTCTCCTTTGCCTGCGGCAAATTCCTATTTTTGTAACACTTTTGTTATACATTCTTATCCCGCCTGTAAAGAAAAATAACACTTCTGTTATGGTACTTCCACAGCAAAAATATTATAATAAAGTTATAGGAAATGTAGTACAGAAGATAGCATTTAAAGCACATTAAAAAAGCATTTAAATAGCGTATTATCTACACCACATTCCAAGTTCAAAAGGCAGGAGGGATTCCCTATGAAGAAAAGATTAAGTACAATTTTAGCCACATTACTCATGACAGTAACACTTATTCCATTTGCTCCAGTACATGCAAAGGCAGCATCAGCAGATGTGACCAGACAGATGGCAGGGAATCGTCAGATAAAGGATATCAGTAAGAAGATGACAGCATATACGACAGCGATGAACATAAGCGTATGGTCCACTACCAAGCCAGTAAAGATGAAGCTTAACGATAATCAGAAGTTATCCATCGCCGTATTTGTAAGATATAATTACAAAGGTGACTACAGCTATACAGCGAAGGAGCTTCGTTCCGAGACTAAGAAGCTTTTTGGTAAGAGCGCTTCTGTCAGCAAGATTAAGAGCAGCAAGAAAAATAAGAATCAGGCAATGTTCGTATGTAGCTCCGATAGTAAGTTCTATAAAGATCCATACATGTACTGTGGCGGAGACTTCGGAGATATGATTCCAGATTATAAGATTAAAAAGGTTGTACGTACTGGTAAGAATACCTACACAGTAACGACACAGAACAGATATGGAATCTACGGAGAGAAAGGCAGAACCAATATTGGAACAACAACACTGAAGCTTAAAAAGACAGCGGCAGGATATGTTGTGAAGGGCATTAGTTATCAGTATAATGGGAGATAAGTAATATAATAATTATAAATTGTAGAAGAGGAGAATGCAGTTAAGCATTCTCCTTTATTTTATTTTACAGAAAGTATTTTGCAAATACATGTGGACTGTAACTTAAAAATCAATGGGACAGTCCACTATAGGAATGTTATCGTTGAAAAACGTGATTTTTAATATTTCTAAGGAAAATTTCCAAAAAATATTTCCAATCCCCTGCCCATTCCATTTTCTATATACAAAATAGTAAAAAATTGATAACAAAGCAACAAAATGAAGTAAAGTTTTGGTGAAAAATTGAAAATATAGTCTGACTTTACTAAAAATAACTAGATTAAAACATCGAAATTAGGCATATTTAAGAATATGACAAAAATGAAATATATGGTATACTTTATTCATTATAAAGAGCTGTATATTTTTTTGACTTTTAATAGGAAGAAGTTACAGCAGCTCCGGAATATTTTAATTTACATTTCGGATAGGAATTCTATCCAAATTATTACTTGCAGAAGAAGTATGAAAAAAACGATTATCAGATAAAGGAGAAAGACTGGATTTCGCGGGGATGGAAATTCGTTTACTTCATTTGATAATCAGCACAAGAAACAGGATTGGGGAAAGTATATGTATAAGAAAAGTGTACAGGGCTGGCTAAAGCACCTGGATTTTATGATCTTAGACGTATATGTCTATGGATTTCTTTTACGCTTGCATTCAATATGCGACATGGGTCGCTTGATGTACTGGCGAATTCTTTATACCGTGATATGATGTGGAGCCTCGCACTCATGGATATCGTGGTAATTTTTTTCTTTGATTCCCTGAAGAATGTACTGAAACGTGGATTCTATCAGGAATTTGTTATGACGGTCAAACAGACCTGTCTCATCACCTTATGTTCCGTATTTTATTTATTTACATTTAAGGAAGCAGAGAATTATTCAAGACTTGTACTTGGGTATACAGCAGCGCTGTATTTATTACTCAGTTACGTCCTGCGCTGTCTTTGGAAGAATTGCCTCCGCAAATACTTTGGCGGAGCCGAAAAGCGTTCTCTCCTTATCGTAACCGTATCAGATATCGTTGATACCGTTATAGACAACATTAAAAATAAGAATTACGGCGATTACTTCGTTACAGGAGTATGTATCCTGGATAAAAAGGCAAAAGGCCGCGTCATCGACGGTGTAACAGTTGTAGCCGACGAAGACGACTTGGTTGAATATGTATGCCGCGAATGGGTGGACGAAGTATTTATCAACATCCCAGAAAGCGAGCCATATCCGGCAGAACTTCTTGATAAATTCATCGAGATGGGTGTTGTCGTACATATGAAGCTTGCCAAGTCCCAGAACTTACTCGGCAAAAAACAGTTCGTAGAACATCTCGGAACATACACTGTACTCACAACAAGTATTAACAGCGTAAGCCGCCGCCAGATCATCTTAAAGAGAATGATGGACATTGCAGGAGGACTTGCAGGCTGCATTATCACCGGAATCCTCTGCATCTTTGTAGGACCGGCCATCTACATCCAGTCACCGGGGCCAATCTTCTTCAAGCAGACCCGTGTCGGAAAGAACGGAAAGATGTTCCAGATGTATAAGTTCCGAAGTATGTACATGGATGCCGAAGAACGCAAAGCCGAACTCATGAAAGAAAACCGTGTGCAGGACGGCATGATGTTCAAGCTCGACTTTGACCCTCGAATCATCGGCAGCAAGAAGCTCCCGGACGGCACAATCAAAAAGGGTGTCGGAAACTTTATCCGTGACTGGAGTCTGGATGAATTCCCGCAGTTCCTTAATGTACTGAAAGGAGTCGGCGGTATAATAGAGCCAACCAAGAAAAGGCCTGATTTTACAGGGTTTTCGCTGGCTTAGCTAGGTTCCTTTCATTATGATTTTTGAAGAAAACCAATTGCAACTCCCAGTGGAAATATATAAAATAAAGTGGTTTCTTGGATGCTTATTTTGACCCGATCTTAAATAAGTAAATGAAAATCATAATAAAAGTACTAAGAAGTGCTTAGGTGAAGGGCGGTAGTTAAAGTTTATAAAAATAAATTTTTTTAAGATAAAAAAGAGAAGAATATGGAAGAAGGGAAAGAAAATGAATAGGACTAAAAAGAATGACTTGGGTAGAAAGTATGCTGAGTCAGAAACAAAAAAAGAAGGATTTCCATTTAGACATTGGAAGGTTATTGCATTTTATTTGGTATTATATGATATTGTAGCAGTAAATTTTTCTTATTTTTTTGGATTATTAATTCGTTTTGATTTGCGTTACTCAAGTATTCCGAAAGAGTATTTAAACGCATTTATTAAATTCGCTCCGTTTTATACGGCATTTGTAATTATTATATTTTATGTATTTAGACTTTATAATAGTTTGTGGCGTTTTGCTAGTTTTAGCGAGTTGAATCGTGTCTTTTTTGCAACTATAATTACAACAGTATTTCAGGTGATTGGTATTACAGTATGCTTAGAAAGAATGCCATTATCTTATTATATTGTTGGATGTGGAACACAGTTTGCTTTAACATTAATAGTTCGGTTTGCGTACCGATATATTACTTTGGAACGTACAAAAATGGAACATTTACAAGATGCTAAAAATGTTCATCGTGCAATGATTATCGGTGCAGGTGCAGCAGGTCAGGTTATTTTAAAGGAATTAAAGAGTTCTGATTTGGTTGATGCAAAAGCATGTTGTATTATTGATGACAATCAGAACAAATGGGGACGCTACATGCTCGGTATTCCGGTTGTTGGTGGAAGGGATTCTATTTTAGAAGCAGTAGAAAAGTATGAGATTGACCAGATTTTATTTGCGATTCCTACAGCAAGCCCAGAAGAAAAGAGAGACATTTTAAATATCTGTCAGGAAACAAATTGCGAGTTAAAGAGTCTTCCGGGTGTATACCAGCTTGCAAACGGTCAGGTATCTTTAAGCAAGCTGAAGCCGGTCGCAGTAGAAGACCTCTTAGGACGTGAGCCGATCAAGGCAAACTTAGACGAAGTATTCCAATATATTCAGGGGAAAAAGGTTCTTGTAACAGGAGCCGGCGGAAGCATCGGTTCCGAAATCTCCCGTCAGGTAGCCGGACATCATCCAGAACAACTGATTCTCTTTGACGTCTACGAAAACAGCTTATACGACCTTGAACAGTGGTTAAAGAGAACTTATCCGGACTTAAACATGATCGCGCTTACAGGCTCTGTACGTGACAGCCGGAGAATCTGCCAGGTATTTGCACAGTATAAACCAGATATCGTATACCACGCAGCAGCACATAAGCATGTACCATTAATGGAAACATCACCGAACGAGGCAATCAAGAATAATGCCGTCGGAACATATAAAACAGCTTACGCAGCCATGATCAACGGCTGCCAGCGATTCGTACTGATCAGTACAGACAAAGCGGTAAACCCAACAAACATCATGGGAGCCAGCAAGCGTATCTGCGAAATGATCATCCAGTCTTTTGACCGAATGATCAAAGAAGGAAAAGCACACGAGATGCCAATGCTTTACACACACAGCGAAGAAGAGAATGGCATCATGCATCAGATCCGCCAGAAGAAATTTATTCCAAGAACAGAATACGTCGCAGTACGTTTCGGAAACGTACTCGGAAGCAACGGCTCCGTAATCCCACTCTTCAAACGTCAGATTGAAGAAGGCGGTCCGGTAACCGTAACCCATCCGGACATCATCCGTTACTTCATGACCATTCCGGAAGCCGTAAGCCTCGTACTTTCCGCAGGAACAAACGCCGAAGGCGGAGAAATCTTCGTCCTCGACATGGGATCACCGGTAAAAATCGACACCTTAGCAAGGAATCTGATTCGTCTCTCCGGGCATGAGCCGGATGTGGATATAAAGATTGAATATACAGGACTGCGGCCAGGAGAAAAACTCTTTGAAGAAAAATTAATGGCAGAAGAGGGATTAAAGAAAACGAAAAATAAATTAATACACATCGGCTGTCCAATCCCATTCAACACCGAACAGTTCCTTCAGCAGCTTACTGTCTTAATGAAAGCTGCCTACGATAATGACCAAAATATCCGCGAGATGGTAGAACTGATCGTTCCTACATATCATCCGGCAGGAAAGAACGGAAGCGAGAATAAAGGCAAGGTTTATGAGCTGCAGCGCAAGATGATGGAACAGGCTGCGGTGGCGAAGGAAGTGTAAGCAGGGCAGTTGAAAAGATAAGCAAAAGTAAAGTATGAACAAAAGAAATTTATAATAAATGCAGAAAGAAGGATAAAAGAATGAAAATTCCATTTTCACCACCAGATATAACAGAAGCAGAGGTAGAGCAGGTAGCAGAAGCCTTAAGATCAGGCTGGATTACAACAGGACCAAAAACAAAGGAACTTGAAAGACAGGTAGCAGATTTGTGTGGAGTAAACAGAGCAGTATGCCTTAGCTCTCAAACAGCCTGTGCAGAAACAACATTAAGAGTTTTAGGCGTTGGCGAAGGTGATGAAGTGATTGTTCCAGCGTACACTTATACAGCGAGTGCATCTGTTGTGTATCATGTAGGAGCAAAAATCGTTCTTGTAGATGTACAGAAAGATTCTCTGGAAATGGATTATGATAAACTGGCCGAAGCAATCACAGAAAAAACAAAGGTAATTATTCCAGTAGATTTAGGAGGAGTACCTTGCGATTATGATAAAATATTCTCTATTGTAGAGGCTAAAAAGTCTCTATTCCATCCTGCAAACAAATTACAGGAGGCAATAGGAAGAGTAATTATTATGACTGATGCGGCACATGCATTTGGTGCCACATGGCATGGAAAGCCAGTTGGAGGTATTGCAGATTTTTCAAACTTTAGTTTCCATGCAGTTAAGAACTTTACAACAGCAGAAGGTGGAGCAGCAACATGGAGAGATATTGAAGGTATTGACAATGAAGAAATCTATCATCAGTATCAGTTGCTTTCTCTTCATGGTCAGTCTAAAGATGCTTTAGCCAAGACCCAGCTTGGAGCATGGGAATATGATATTGTAGGACCATGGTACAAATGCAATATGACAGATGTTGTTGCTGGAATTGGTTTAGCACAGATGAAGAGATATGCTGGACTTCTTGAAAGAAGAAAAGAAATTATTGGGAAATATGATGCGGCATTTAAGCCTCTTGGCATTGAGGTGTTAAATCATTATACAGAGGAGCATCAGTCATCAGGACATCTGTATATTACAAGAGTTCCTGGAATTACTCTGGAACAGCGCCATGAAATTATTGTAAAAATGGCGGAGCAGGGTGTAGCTTGTAATGTACATTATAAACCATTACCAATGATGACAGCTTATAAGAATCTTGGATTTGATATTAAAGATTATCCAAATGCTTATAAAAGATTTGAAAATGAAATCACATTACCATTACATACAAAATTAACTGATGAAGAAGTTGAATATGTAATTGAAAAATACAGTGAGATTGTGAAAGAGTACATTTAAGAATTATAAATGAATTTTCAGGAAATGTGAGGATTGAGTATGAAAAAATGGGAAGAACTTCCTAAATTCATGCAATGTGATGAAGTAAAAGAGTATTATGATATACTTTCTAAAAAAAAGTTAAGCTTAAGATTAAAGAGGGCTTTTGATATTGTAGCAGCAACTTGTATTTTAATTATTACAGCAATTCCAATGATTATCATAGCAATTAGAATTGCTACAGAGTCAAAGGGAGGTGTATTTTATCGACAGGAGAGAGTTACTACCTATGGAAAAAAGTTTAAAATACATAAATTTCGCACAATGGTTGCTAATGCAGATCAGATAGGATCTGCAGTAACGGTTTCTGGAGATAATCGAATTACACCAACAGGAGCTTTTCTCCGAAAGTATCGTCTGGATGAACTCCCTCAAGTATTTGATGTACTTTCAGGTAATATGAGTTTTGTAGGAACAAGACCGGAAGTGACCAAATATGTAAAAAAATACACTAAAGAAATGAGGGCAACGCTTCTGCTTCCGGCGGGAATTACAAGTGAGGCGAGTATTCGTTATAAAGATGAAGCAGAACTCCTTGATGCTGCAGATGATGTAGATCGAGTTTATGTGGAAGAAGTGCTTCCAGGAAAAATGAAGTATAACCTTCAAAGTATTAAGAAATTTTCTTTCTTAGGAGAGATAGTTACGATGTTTAGAACTGTATTTGCAGTACTTGGAAAGGAATATAGATAATGGAGATGTCTGGATGGAGAGCAGTATTTGAAGCAGATATGTATCGATATGGAGCTTCTAAAGTTGATAAATATATAAAAAAATGGAATTATTTTTTTAGACGATGCCAATATGCAAGTGGGGGGAAAAAAATTATTTGGCATTTGTTGTTGTTAAAACATGGTGCAAAACATGGAATTGAAATAGATTATCCTGTTAAGATTGGTAAAGGATTATTTATCGCACATCCATACGGAATAACAATTAATGATAAATGTATTATAGGAATGAATTGTAATATCCATAAGGGAGTAACCATTGGTCAAGAAAATCGAGGAAAGAGACAGGGAACTCCTATAATAGGGGATAATGTTTGGATTGGGATGAATGTGACAATAGTCGGAAATATTAAAATTGGTAATGATGTATTAATAGCACCAAATACTTATTTAAATTGTGATGTACCAAGTCACTCGATAGTGTTGGGAAATCCGGCGAGAATAATTGTTAAAGATAATGCAACTAGCGAGTATATAAATAATATTGTAGGAGACCAGCAATTATGATAGATGGATTAGTATCAATTATTATGCCATCATGGAACACTGAAAGATTTATTGCAGAAACAATTAAGTCTGTTATTAATCAGACATATACAAATTGGGAGTTACTTATTGTAGATGATTGTTCTACAGATAAGACAGATGAGATTGTGGCTTTATTTAATGATAATAGAATTAAGTATTTCCATAATGAGAAAAATTCTGGAGCCGCATTAACCAGAAATAAAGCATTAAGAGAAGCAAAGGGTGAATGGATTGCTTTTCTAGATTCAGATGATCTTTGGATGCCAGAAAAGCTAGAACACCAGATTGATTTTATGAACAAAAATGGTTATAGTCTTTCATTTACTGAATATGAAAAGATAGATGAAGACTCTAAACCATTGAATATTTATGTATCTGGTCCAGATAAAGTGAATAAGCGTAAGATATATAACTATGATTATATTGGTCAGCTTACTATGATGTATAGCGCTAAAGTGTTTGGTCTTATTCAGATTAAGGATATTAAGAAGAATAATGACTATGCGATTAGATTACAGCTTTATAAGAAACCAGGAACTTGTGCATATCTTCTTAAAGAGAATCTTGCGAAATATAGAGTAAGAAAAGTAAGTATTAGTCATGATAAATTTAGAAGAAAATTTAAGAGCCATTATGATTTGTTCCATATGTGCGATGAGAAGCCTGCAGTAGTAGCTGCATGGTATACATGCTGGAATATGTTTTTTGGTGTGTTAAAGAAGAAGAATTACGAAAGAGGATAAATATGAAAAAAGTTTGTGTTATTGGTCATTTTGGATTTGGTGAAAATTTATTGAATGGTCAAACTATTAAAACCAAAATAGTAACAAAAGAATTGGATAAACAGTTTGGCGCAGATCAAGTTGTAAAAATTGATACTCATGGAGGAGCTAAATCGCTTCCATCTGTAGTATTTCAAATGATCAAAGCATTTATTAAATGCGATAACATAATAATCTTTCCAGCACATAATGGTATAAAGATATTTGTACCATTATGTAACTCTATCAATGTATTCTTTCATAGAAGGTTACATTATGTTGTAATCGGTGGCTGGCTTCCATCTTTCCTAAAAGATAAAAGTAATTTAAAAAAAAGTTTAACAAAATTCAAGGGGATTTATGTTGAAACTACAACTATGAAGAACTCACTATATGATATTGGTTTAGATAATGTAACAATTCTTCGTAATTTTAAAGATATCAAACCTCTTAAAGAAGAAGATTTAAACATGGATATTGTTAAACCTTTAAATATTTGTACCTTTTCTAGAGTTATGAAAGAAAAGGGTATAGAGGATATTGTTAATGCAGTAAAAGAAGTCAATGAGAAGCATAAAAAGACTATTTATACATTAGATATTTATGGTCCAGTTGATGAGCAACAAACAGATTGGTTTGACGAACTTCAAAAGTCTTTTCCTGATTATGTAAAGTATAAAGGTATGGTTCAGTTTGATAAAAGTGTTGAAGTACTTAAAGAGTATTTCTTTTTAGCTTTTCCAACTCGTTTCTATACAGAAGGGACACCTGGAACTATATTAGATGCTTATGCAGCAGGTATACCTGTACTTGCATCTAAATGGGAAAGCTTTAATGATGTAGTTGATGATAGATTAACTGGTATAGGATATGAATTTGCGGATTACAAGGATTTAAAACATAAACTTGAACATATATATGAAAATCCTAATGAAATTATTGATTTGAAAAAATCATGTATTAATAAGGCTGAGGAATATTTACCTCATGTAGCAATAAGAGCATTGGTGGATGAGTTATAAGTCTGAATAATAAAGTTGCTATTTGTTAGTATATTTCATTACTCGTATTTCAAAACTAACGATTCTAGGGACTTTATAGGTTTATCAAGTTAATAGTGAGATAAGAGATTATTGGCATTAGGACGGTGAAGGAAATGAACAAAAACTTTATGAAAATAATACAAATAATACCATTGCTTGATCTAGCTGGTGCAGAAACAATGTGTGAGAACCTTGCTAATAGTTTAATTAAGTTAGGACATGAGGTTACTGTTATTAGCTTATATGACTATCATTCTGTAGTCACAGAAAGAATGGAAAAAAATGGAATAAATATCATTTATTTAAATAAAAAAAATGGTTTAGATTTATTATTGACATTTAAATTAATCAAAATCTTTAAAGAATATAAACCTGATGTTGTACATTCTCATCTTTATGCTGGAAAGTATGCACATGTAGCAGCATTAATATGTGGTATATCAGGGAGGGTGTACACAATTCATAATATTGCAAAAAATGAAGCGGGCAAGATGAATAGAACTTTTAATCGTTTTCTATTCAAACATTGCCATGTAGTACCTGTTTCTTTAACTGAGGAAATTCAGAAATCTGTAGTTGATGAATATAATATAGATTTTAAGGATACACCAGTGGTATTTAATGGAGTCTCTATGGAAAAATGTCATAGGAAAAATGATTACTCAGGAAATAAAAAAATACTTCATATTGGAAGATTTTCAACACAAAAAAATCATGAAGTATTAGTAAAAGCATTTTCAACTATTGTAAATAGAGGTTATGATGTTTCTCTTTATTTATATGGTCAGGGAGAATTGGAGGAATCTATTAAAGAACAAGTAAATAACTTACATTTGGATAAGAACATATTTTTTTGTGGACTTACAGATGATGTTTATTCAGTAATGGAAAGTAGCGATATATTTGTATTACCATCACTATTTGAAGGTATGCCAATGACGCTTATAGAAGCTATGGGAACTGGTATGCCAATACTTGCTTCAAATGTTGGTGGCATACCTGATATGATTGAAAATGAAAAGTCAGGTTTACTTTGTGAACCTACTGTAGAAGGAGTTGTAGCAGGTTTAGAAAGATTAATTTTTTCTGAAGAAGATAGAAAATTATATGGGCAAAATGCAGTTATCAGTTCAGAAAAGTTTTCTGCAGATAAAATGGCCAAAGATTATTATGAAATATATTTAAAAGCATGTAAGGGGTGATAGTAATGAAACTTGTATTTATTACTCCAGGAATGACTTTTGGAGGAGCTGAGAGGGTAATATCAATACTCGCTAATATTTGGTGTGATATGGGACATGAAGTTTCGATTTTTATCACAGCCACAGATAGACCACCTGTTTATAAATTAAATGACAAAATAAATGTTGAACATTATTCTAATTTTAATGAAAATGGTGTGTCACATTTTAAACTAATTTCTTCTATTAGAAGTTTTGTGAATAAAGAAAAACCAGATTGTGTTATTTCTTTTATTAATGATGTATGTGCTTATACAATTATTGCATTAATGGGTAAAAATATTCCAATCATTTATTCAGAAAGAAATGATCCTAATAAAACAAATCAAAGAAAAGTAGATAAAATATTTCGTAAAATTGTTGAGTTTGGTGCGACTTATATTGTTTTCCAAACAGAAGGTGCAAAACAATGCTACTCAAAGAAAGTACAAAGAAAATCAAGTATTATTTTAAATCCTGTGGAGTTAAATAGAATACCTAATCGTAAAAAAGAAGATATTGATTATTCTGAGATTGTAACAGTAGCTAGATTAGAACCACAAAAGAATCAGGAATTACTGATTGATGCATTTAATCTTGTTAGTAAAAAACATCAAGATGCAGTACTAAAGATTTATGGTGAAGGTAGCTTAAAGAATAAGTTACAAAATATAATTGACGAATTAGGGTTGAAAGACAAAGTTCTTTTAATGGGTGCAAAACAAGATGTATTAGAATGGATAAAAGGATCTTACTGTTTTGTACTAACTTCTGATTTTGAAGGATTACCAAATTCGTTAATTGAAGCTATGTGTATGGGTATTCCATGTATTTCAACTGATTGTTCACCAGGTGGAGCTAGACAGTTATTAGGTGATGACAGAGGATTAATCGTACCTTGTGGAGATAAAGAAAGATTAGCAGAAGCTATTAATATGTATTTGGAACAGAGACATATAGCAATGCAGTATGGAGAAGAAGCATATAAATTAAGAGATGAAATTGAGTCACATACAGTGGCAAAAGAATGGATTAATCTAATAGAAAAATTATAAGAAAAGTAATTACAGCAAAATATTAAAAACCATTAAATTTGCTGTGCAAATAAAAAGTGAGGGCTATTGAAGATGAAGTTAAATATATTTCAATTTAAAAATATATCGTTATTAGATGTCGCATTTTGTATTTTTTTTGCAGTAGCTACTAATGCCGATTTAATGGTTAATTCTATACTTTGGTGGGGTTCAATAGCTTTAATTATTGCTACACAATGTATAGTGAATCGTGGAAAATTAACTTTTAATTTAAATAAATACAAATTATGGAGTTTATCATTTTTACTAATATCATCATGTTCGTTGATTTATTCTATAAATAGAAGTGATTCACTTAATCTATTAAAAATGTTGTTAATTCTTGTAATTGTAATGATTTATATAGAAAGTGAATTAAAAAATTTATATTCTATTGAAAAGATGATTATGTTATATGTAATTGGAGTAGGAACGACTTTAATATATGTCTTACTTACACAAGATTTAAATCAATTCCAGTTAGCTATTCATGGAGAAGCTTCTACAGGTAGATGGAATGGTAATGAAATTGGTATGAATGCGGCTATGGCTTTAATTATGATTTTGTATTTATTTCCTAGAGCAAAAAAACTATTCCTTAAGATGTATTATTGTATTATCGTATCAGTTTCTTTATATTTGATTTATTGGATGGGATCACGAAAAACTATTGTGTTTTTTATTTTAGGAGTTTGTGGTGTGATTTTGCTTAAAAAACCTAAGAAAATCATCAGAAATTTATTGCTTGTTTGTTGCATAATCACAGTATCTTGGAATCTGTTAATGGAGGTACCTTCTCTTTACCAGAACGTAGGCTGGAGATTAGAAGCACTAACCTCTTCAATCACAGGTAAAGCTAAGGCAGATAGTAGTACCCTACTAAGAGAGAAGTATATAAAAATAGGAATGGAGTCTTTTAAGGAATCTCCTGTAGTTGGTTATGGTGTTGCTTCATTTAGTGAAATAAATGAACACAAAACAAATCATCATACATATAGTCACAATAATTTTATAGAGGTTGCTGTTGGACTGGGAATCATAGGTTTTATTTCTTATTATTGGATTTATGTTTATTTGATAATTAAATATTTAAAATTATTCATACATAAGAGGACATCTTTTCTTGTTAACATTTTATTCATATTGTTTATTTTATATTTGGCGACACAGGTAGGTCTAGTTACATATGAGAGTTTAATTCAGTGGTTATTAATATTATTTTTATATAAAGCAATGGAATTTACTCAAAATAACTATATAGTAAATAGATAATTTATTTGTTTTTATTAAGTTTGAACTACTTACAAGATATTAATGAATTAGATTATTTATTAATTAGCAGTTTATATAAAAAGGAGATAAGTGATAAATATGGGATTAATAAATAAAGCATTTAAATTTGTGTTTGATAAGAACTACAGATTTTTAGCATTAGATCAACGTGGAGTGTATAATTCTATGGATGATAAGGAATATTTAGAAAGAAAATATGAGTCTATTTTTAATATTAAATTAGACTTGGAAAATCCAGAAACATTTAATCAGAAAATACAATGGCTTAAATTGTATTTTCGTCGACCAGAGTTTACACAATATGTAGATAAATATGCAGTTAGAGAATATATAGCCAATATGCTTGGTGAAGAATATTTAGTACCATTATTAGGTGTTTGGGATGACCCTAATGATATTGATTTTGATAAACTTCCTAATCAATTTGTTTTAAAGTGTAATCATAATTCAGGTTTAGGAATGTGTATTTGTAAAAATAAAGATGCTTTAAATACAGAACAAGTAATTAATGGTTTACAAAAAGGATTAGAGCAAGATTATTACTTAACAGGAAGAGAGTGGCCCTATAAAAATGTTAAAAGAAAAGTTATAGCTGAAAAGTATCTTGTTGATGAATCTGGAGTTGAACTTAAAGATTATAAACTATATTGTTTTGATGGAAAAGTTAAATTAATAATGATTAATTCAGATAGAAATAAAGAATGTTCAACAAAGGCAGATTATTTTGATGCTGATTTTAATCATGTCAATATGACTTGGGGTTATGAACAATCAAGTGTTGTTCCTAGTAAACCTCTATATTTTGAGGAAATGAAAATGCTTGCTGAAAAGCTTTCAAAAGATATGCCTCATGTTCGTATAGATTTTTATATTGCAGATAGTAGGGTATATTTTGGTGAAATGACATTCTTTGATGGAAGTGGATTCGATGCATTTGGAGATATTAAGGATGCTAAAATGCTAGGTGAATGGATTAATTTACCAGAACCTGTAGTAAAAGATTAGTTATGACATCACTATATTATTAAATAGTTATAAGTTAGGAGAGGAATGATGAGAGAGAAAAAGCTTGTAGCTAATACAGTGACCTCTTTATTGTTTCAAGTATGTACAATAATATGCGGTTTTATTTTACCAAGAATGATTCTAGGAGCGTTTGGATCAAGCGTAAATGGTATGGTTAACTCTATTTCTCAATTTTTAGGAGTTATAGGTTTTCTAGAATTGGGTGTAGGATCAGTTATACAATCTTCTTTATATAAACCATTAGCAGATAAAGATGATGAGTCAATTAGTAAAATTGTAGTATCAGGACAAAAGTTTTTTTCACGTTTAGCGACTATTTTACTTGTTTATGTTTGCATACTAATAGTTACTTATCCGTTTTTTGCAAAACAGGAAATGGGTTTTTTGTATACATCTTCGATGATTTTAATATTAAGCATTAGCTCTTTTGCACAGTATTATTTTGGTATTGTAAATAGTATTTTATTAACTGCAGATCAAAAAGGATATGTCTCATATATTACACAAATAGTTACATTAATATTAAATACTGTATTTTGTGTTATTTTAATTAATCATAGCGCAAGTTTGCATTTGGTGAAATTAACAACTAGCTTAATTTATGTTATAAGACCTTTATACTTATCTTACTATGTTAAAAAGAATTACCACATTAATAAAAAAATAAAATATACTGGCGAACCAATTAAACAAAAATGGAATGGTGTTGCTCAGCATATTTCTTCAGTAATTTTGGATGGAACGGATAATATTGTTTTAACAATCTTTGCAGGACTAAAAGCTGTATCTATCTATTCGGTTTACAATATTGTTGTTGCTGGAGTCAAACAATTATTGTTATCAATGACAAATGGTATACAGTCATTAATTGGTGAACTTATTGCTAAAAAAGAATATGATGAGTTAAATAACATTTTTGGATGGGTAGAATGGACTATACATACAGGAACAGTGTTTGTTTTTGGTGTAACAGCGTTACTTATTGTTCCATTTGTTCAGATATATACCCATGGAATTACTGATGCGAATTATATTCAACCTTTATTTGCTGCATTAATTGTTTTAGCAAATGCTGGTCATTGTTTACGTTTACCATATAATATTGTTATTTTAGCAGGTGGTCATTATAAACAAACACAGAAATGCTATATTATTGCTGCATTGCTTAATATTATCATCTCGGTAGTTGCAGTAAATAAATTGGGATTAATTGGTGTTACTATGGGAACAGTGGTTGCAATGTGTTATCAGACTATGTGGATGGCAATATATGATTCAAAAAACATCATATATTGGCCTTTAAAGAATTTTTTGAAGCAAGTAGTAGTAGATATTGTTACCATAGCTTTAATGAGTTCATTTATGTTTCTTATGCCAATTAAAACACTGTTTACATTATCTTCTATAAGTTATATATCATGGGTTGTATTGGCGATTAAAGTTTCTATTGTATCAATTATTTTCATTTGTATTACTAATTTAATCTGTTATAAAAAATATATGATTAAACTTTTTGGTACAATATCAGTAATACTTAAAAAATTACTAGATGCTAAATAATCAAAGAATTTACTTGATTTACAGTAGATACTATAAGATGAATTTTTAGCAAAAAAACAATATTAAGAGAAAGGAAATTATATTGTAGATAGCTAAGCAGAGAAGTTATCTATAATGTTTAGGTATATTAATTGAAAAATCATAAGAATGATAAGATGCTGGATAATTGTTATTTTGTAAAAACAGTATTAATGTTATTGGTAGTGTTTTATCACAGTATCCTATTCTGGGGGGGCTCATGGATTGATAATCAACCAGTAATTTTTAAGTCTAAATTTTTAAGTATATTGGCTGTTTGGCTCAATACTTTTCATATATATGGATTCACACTAGTGTCAGGTTATATTTTTCAATACTTAAAATATGAGAAAGATAAATATCAAAAATTCTTCCCATTTATTGTTAATAAAGTAAAGAGACTATTAGTTCCATATGTTTTTGTTGCAATTATTTGGGTCATACCAATTTCATATGTGCTATTTTCATATACTTCAAAAGATATTATTCTAAAATATGTTCTTTGTACAGGTCCAAGTCAATTGTGGTTTTTGTGGATGTTGTTTGATGTATTTTGTTTTGTATGGATTATTTCAAACTGGTTAAAGAATGATTTTATTGCTATTTTTATTTCTTGTGTATCATGGTTAATAGGGTATGTTTGTGGCACACTTTTTCCTAATATATTTTGTATATGGACTGCTTTTAATTATTTACCATTTTTTATTTTAGGAATGAAATTAAGAGAAAAGAAGAAATTTTTTTTCTATAAAGTACCAATTATTTTGTTTGTATTCATTCAATTGCTTTTGTTTGCAGTATATCAATTAACATCATCAAATGGTACAATTATATATAAACTAGTAAATTTAATTGTTCTTTATAATGATCATATTTTTGGTGCTTTAATGTCCTTTTTTGCTTTGCAGTGGTTAGCTACAAAAGTAGATTGGAAGAATAGTAAGTTATTTGTGATTTTTTCTAAATATTCAATGACAATTTATCTGTTTCATCAACAAATTATCTATTTCACTATAATATGGATTAATGGAAAAGTTAATCCATATGTGCATTCGTTTGTTAATTTTGTAGTAGCATTAGTTTTATCATCTTTTATTTGCATATTGTTAATGAAGTTTAAAGTAACTCGTATTTTAGTAGGTGAAAAAAAATAATGACATAAATATGATTGTAATAATAAGTATATTATAAAAAGGGGTATGAAAACAACATTACTGATTATGGTTGCTGCTATAGGTAGCCGTTTTGGAGTATAAGTAGAGATGATAAAAATCAGAAGGGAATGATTTACGATGAAGGGATATATTAAAAAAATACAAGGCGTTATATGTCATCAATTCTTAAAAGTTAAGATTATATTTCAATGCAATTTTAAGAAAAAAACAATCAAAAACTATAAAGATGCAATGAAATTTTTAAATGAAAAGAATTATGATTGTAAAACAAGTTGTATTAGAAGTAATGATGAATTAAAAATGTGGAATTATCAACTTAGTATAATAATTCCAGCATACAATTGTGAAAATTCTGTAGAAAGATGTATTAAATCAGTTTTATCTCAGAAATTAAAATATACATATGAAATTATAGTAGTAAATGATGGCTCAACAGACAATACTAAAGATGTATTAAATAAATTTAAGAATATAGAGAATATTCATGTAATAGAACAAGAAAATAAAGGTTATTCAGGTGCTAGAAATACAGGAATAGATTTTGCTACTGGAAGATATTTAATGTTTCTTGATTCTGATGATGAAATGCTTCCAAATGGAATTAAAGCACTATTAGATAGAGCGTATGAATATGATGCAGATATAGTTGAAGGGGGATTTAGATATATATATCCAAACGGCAAATATAGTAATAACCCTTCCTCTGATGAAATAAAAGAAATTCCAATGCCACTTGGAATACTGGAAGGATTTTTTTGGGCAAAGGTATATAAAAGGGAAATTTTTGATGGAATACGTTTGCCTGAAGGATATTGGTTTGAAGATTCACTTAATTTACATATATTGTTTTGGAAAAGTAAAAAATCTATTATCATTCCAGAATTAGTATATGGATATTATAAAAATGAAAGTGGTATAACGCATACTTCTAAAAAAAGGTTAAAAAGCATTGATAGTTTATATATTACAGAAAGCTTAATAAAAGATCACTTAGAAATGGGGTTTGACATAACTCAAGATTATTATGAGTATTTTTTGAGAATGGTCAAACTCACTTATTATAGGACTCGTGAAATGGATGAAAAAGTTCGTAATTCAATATTTTTGTGTCAATGTTATTTATATGAGAATTATTTTAGCTCATTTTCTACAGGAGTTAGAGAAATGGCCAAATTAGAATTATCTCTTAAAGCACGTAATTATAAGACATATATATATTATCTAGAATTATAAATATTTTCGTGCAAATTATGCTCGAACGGTACGTTCATTCTAAAATCAGCGGTACATCTATTCTGGGAGGTATGCGTTTTCTGCTCGTAGATCCTCAAACATGAGTACTGGGTATCAAAAATCTCCGCATTCTAGTGGGGATTGAGCAGATTTTACGTAAGCGATGAATAATCACCCGGTCACGACTTCTAGGGAACCTTAAATATTCAGGGTCCCATGTTCTTCCGGTCTTACTTTTTCGATATCTATGATCCCTGTACATCTTTCTTTTATAAAGTCACTCCATGGAAGCAACTGTTTTATACCTGCGGGCTCATTTTTATAGTTCGGCATATACAGCAGCAAGGTATAGAGATAATGATAGATGTTCAGGTTATTGGCTTTCACTGTTTCTATGAGACTCAATACAATGGCACTTGCTGTTGCTCCATCAGCAGTATCATGAAACAGAAAGTTTTTACGCCCTGTCACATAGGTTTTTGTCTGGCGTTCCGCTGCATTATTGGAGATTTTGAATATTCTTGTGCGGCAGATGGCTCATTGTGGCGCAGATTATTCACGTGAAGTTGTAAAAGCTAAAATTCAGGATATTTACGATGAATCAAAACAGAATTATGATGTCCCTAAAATCACCAAGGAATTGCGTAAATTATTAGGAAAAATCATCTCTGAATGTACCATTTGGTAAGTATATGAAGCAAATGGGCATCTAAGCCCAGTGGATCAAGCCATGGACCATCATAACCAAGGATTCTGACTTCAGTAGCGAATTGAAAAATATCCTTGATGAACAGTTTAATCCTAATTCAAATCGCGGAAGCCAGTACATATCAAAAGAATACGAAATTTATACGATAGTGGATTAAATAACATAATTGATGAATAAGAAAATTTTGACGAAAGAAGATGAGAAAATGTCTGATTTTAATAAAGTAGTTGCTTTTCAACAAGTAATGCCATATTTAAATAAAGAACAGCAGAAAAAACTGGCGCTTACCATGGGAATGGATTTACAAGAAATAGAACGTCGTCTTATTGGAAAGAACAAAGAGGATGAGTTTGTTTTAATACTCCTTTGCATGGAAGTGTGTAAAAGTATTACAGGTTTTGATGAGGGGGTATCACAGTTACTAAAGACAGCAACGGCGGATTTACTTATTGAACTTAAAAATGGAAATAAATTTATGCTTGAAATAAAGCATACAGATAAAGAAAAGTATTCTATAAGTATGGGAAACCTTGAAAGAAGAATGGAATATGCAAAAAAATATAATTTGGAATTATATTTTGCAATATCAATTAAAGGAATTTGGATGCTTTTTAATGCAGAATTTTTAAAAGAAAAAAGAGGTAAGATTAGTATTTCAGATTTAACTAAATCTAAATTAGATGAGATATTGGGATGTGTTAGTTATGTGTTTCCTAAAAATATGAGAATTAAAAGTGTATATTCAACAAATGAAACTGTTAAATCAACTGGAATTCGATTTGAGCCGTATGGTAAATTGGTATCATATGAATTATATTATGATAATAAGAAAATTTTTAGGGTAAAGGGGAAAAATAGCCTGTATTTAGGCTATTCAATGATTCTAGAAGCATTGCAGGATAGATTGTCTATGGATACACAAACAATAGAACGTTCAGGGGAATATACGATAATTAATGAAAGTTTCACAAGAGATTTTAATGTTATATCAGAATATAAATTTTTGTTAGCACCCATTGAGCATACAGCATATGATGCTGATAATAAATATACAGCACATACTTATATTGAGAAAGTCAAGGAGAATACAGCTCTTTTTAGGGAGCGTTTTCAGTTAGACCATATAAGAGGTATGATGCAATATTTAGTAGAGAACGGGGTAGATATATTGTATATTCAAAACAATGTGATATACAAGATAAATAAGAATAATTGAAAATAAGAGTATCAAGCAGAGTTTCTAAAATAAGCTAGGAATTTTAAAATGAACATTTGAAATGAATTGAAAAAAGAAGTGTTGTGATATAACATATGAAGGGGAAAAGCGAAGGTTCGAATCCTTCGGTACCCATTAGGAAGTGAATTAAAGATATATTAAAAATACTTGGAGGAAAAGATGGGAAAATACTTTGGAACAGACGGTTTTCGCGGTGAAGCGAATGTAAATTTGACAGTAGACCACGCACGTAAGGTAGGCCGCTTTTTAGGCTGGTATTATGGTCAGTTAAAGAAACAGAGAGGGGATGATATACCGGCAAAGGTTGTCATCGGTAAGGATACACGCCGTTCAAGCTATATGTTTGAGTATGCGTTGGTTGCCGGGCTTACAGCCTCAGGTGCAGATGCGTATCTTTTGCATGTAACAACAACTCCTTCTGTGGCTTATGTAGCAAGAACAGAAGATTTTGATTGTGGTATTATGATTTCTGCCAGCCATAATCCATACTATGATAATGGTATCAAGCTGATTAATGGCAATGGAGAAAAGATGGATGAAGCTACAATTAATCTTGTAGAAGCTTATCTTGATAGCGAGTTGGAAGTATTTGGTCAGAAGTATGAAGAGATTCCTTTTGCACATAAGGATGCCATCGGATGTACAGTGGATTACGCAGCAGGTCGTAACCGCTATATGGGCTACCTTATTTCACTTGGTTTATATTCTTTTAAAGGAATGAAGGTTGGACTGGATTGTGCGAATGGAAGTTCCTGGAACATGGCAAAGCAGATTTTTGACAGTCTTGGAGCAAAGACGTATGTCATTAATGCAGAGCCGGATGGTACGAATATTAACAGAGATGCAGGTTCGACACACATTGAAGGATTGCAGAAGTATGTAGTAGAGAATGGATTAGATGTTGGATTTGCCTATGATGGAGATGCAGACCGCTGTCTCTGCGTAGATGAAAAAGGAAATGTAGTAGATGGAGATGCTATTCTTTATATCTACGGAAGATATATGAAAGAAAGAGGTAAGCTGCTTACCAATACAGTTGTAACGACAGTTATGTCAAACTTTGGCCTATACAAGGCTTTTGATGAGTTGGGAATTGGCTATGCCAAGACAGCAGTTGGAGATAAATATGTTTATGAATATATGACGAAGAACGGATGCCGTATCGGAGGAGAACAGTCCGGTCATATCATATTTTCAAAGTATGCATCAACGGGGGATGGAATTCTTACCAACTTGAAGATGATGGAAGTTATGATGGCTAAAAAGAAAAAGCTGAGTCAGCTCACAGAGGATTTACATATTTACCCACAGGTTCTTGTGAATGTAATGGTAAAAGATAAAGCCGTAGCGCAGGCAGATGCAGATGTGCAGGCTGCGATATCAAAAGTAGCAGAAAGATTAGGAGATACCGGAAGAATTCTTGTTCGGGAGTCTGGAACAGAACCATTGATTCGTGTTATGGTAGAGGCAGAAACAAAAGAAATCTGTCATACATATGTAGATGAAGTGGTTTCGATTATTAATAAAAAAGAGGCAACTAGATAATATTTTTTCATTTTGTAGAAGATGAAGAAAGCATTTATTATTATAAAAACACGAAAAAGACATAGTGATATAATTCGGAGGAAAATATCATGGCAGTATTAGTAACAGGTGGAGCAGGATATATTGGAAGTCATACTTGTGTAGAGTTATTAGAAAATAATAAGGAAGTTGTTGTTCTTGATAATTTGAGTAATTCCAGCGAAGAAGCATTAAATCGAGTAAAAAGAATAACAGGGAAAGAAGTAAAGTTTTATAAAGGTGATATTTCAGATATAGTTATTTTAGATACCATTTTCAAAAAAGAAAATATTGAATCATGTATTCATTTTGCAGGATTGAAGTCCGTAGGAGAATCTGTCGCAAAACCATTAGAGTATTACCAGAACAATATTGCAGGAACATTAATCCTTTTACAGAAATTGAGAGAATACAATGTAAAAAATATTATTTTCTCATCTTCAGCAACCGTATATGGTGATCCTGCATTTGTACCGATCACAGAAGAATGTCCAAAAGGTCTATGTACAAATCCTTATGGCTGGTCTAAATCTATGCTAGAGCAGATTCTTATGGATATATATAAGGCAGATGAAACTTGGAATATAATTCTACTTCGTTACTTTAACCCAATTGGAGCCCATAAAAGCGGTCTCATGGGAGAGAATCCAAATGGAATCCCTAACAATTTAATGCCATACGTAACACAGGTAGCGGTAGGCAAGTTAAAGGAATTAGGAATATTCGGAAATGACTATGATACACCAGATGGAACAGGAGTGCGTGACTATATTCATGTAGTTGACCTCGCAAAAGGTCATGTGAAAGCCCTTCAGAAAATAGATGAAAAATGTGGTCTTAAAATATATAACTTAGGAACCGGAAAAGGATATAGTGTATTAGATATTGTAAAGAATTTTGAAGCTGCTACAGGTATGAAAGTTCCATATGTTATAAAAGATCGCCGTCCCGGTGATATTGCTACATGCTACTGCAATCCAGGAAAGGCAGCAGAAGAATTAGGCTGGAAAGCAGAAAACGGTATAAAAGAAATGTGTGAAGATTCTTGGAGATGGCAGAAGAAGAATCCAAATGGGTATGAAGGGGAAGAATAATTTAAATAGCAGATGGGTTTGAATCTGCTATGGTAAATATTTTATCGGATAGTAAATTGGCATAGAGATATTATGAGGGTTTTTGATTGATTACAAAGAGGTGAAGATAATTATGGCAAAAATTATTGAATTATTTAATCACAAAGGCGGAGTCAGCAAAATAACTACAACATTTCATTTGGCATGGAAATTAACACAGAAAAATAAGAAAGTATTGGTTGTGGACGGGGATTCACAATGCAATTTAACAGGAATGTTTTTAGGAAATGATTGTGTGACATTTTTAAAAAATGCTGTAATTCGCCGTAATCAAATAGTACATGAGGGGGATTATACAGATATTCTCGCTAAGCGTTAGGATATTTACGAACAAGATGTCATCGATATTAGGAAATTTATTTTAAAAGTTGGGAAAGCAATATATGATTGTGTTATTTAGTCAGGATGATTTATGTAGAATTAAAAAAGTAATAAAATGTAAATAAAAATAAAAAATGGTTGCAAATTTTTGGGATGAGTGATAGGATAATCATAATAGAAAGTGGTCTTTTCGATGGTATAAGGAAGTTATGTATGGTAATATTATCAGTAGTAATATAGATATTCAGAGAAAAGAAATATTTAGGAAGGATTTTATTATGATATTTTCAATTAAAAATATTGGAATTATAAAGAGTGCAGACGTAAAGATGGATGGATTAACTGTAATTTCCGGTGCGAATAATTCAGGAAAGACTACGGTGGGGAAGGCTCTGTATTCGATTGTTAGTGCAACAGAAGATTTAAAAGAAAAGCAGGACATTGATCAGGCAGAAGCAATTTACAATAGAATACGGAAGATAGCAGATGTGTTTAGTCACTTAATGCGTGCTTACGATCGAAGATCCTTGTTTTTCTCTTTTGATATGGAGACAGCGAAAGATATTGTAGAAGAAATCTGGTATATAAAAAATGAAGACTACAGAGGGCAGAACAATTTTGCTTATTATAAAGTATTATTATATGAATTTTATGAAAAGATAGTGACTGATGAGTTTTTAGATCTTGCATTAAAGGATATAAAGGATAAAAAAGGGTTATCTCTTGAATTGCAAAGGAAGATAAAAATAGAATGGAAAGAAAATAAAGACAGTGCACTGAAACAGTGTAAGAGTGCGATGGATTTTATTTCTTCAGTACAGTCCTCCAAAGAATTTGCTTTAAAAATGATAGATAGAGCATTACAGGAAGAATTTTTAGGACAAGTACAATCAATGACTTTAATGAATGAGATTGAGGAAGAATCCAGTTTAAGATTACGGGAAGAATCAGGAAAAGAATTCTTTAATATATCGTTGAATGACCATAGTGTAAATATGCAAAGGTCACGATTTGAAGAAAGCTATTTTAAACAAGGGTATTTTGTAGATGATCCCTATGTTATAGAAAATAATATGCCGATGTTTAGATTTATGAGGATGAGAAATCGAACTACAGGAAAAATGAGTTATACAGAATCAACAGTGCTTCCTCACAGGGAAAAGATGAATCAATGGTTGAAAATAAATATACAAGCAGAAAAGGGAATTAGTGAGAGCTTGTACAAAGATAAGCAAATTGCAGATGTAATGGAGAAGATTAATGCAATTGTTCCGGGAAATATATCGAAAGATACTTATATTGATTCAGGGAGAAGAATAAAGGTAGGAAATTTAGCTACAGGTTCTAAGGTATTTTCTATTATTAAAAATATATTGGAGAAGGGGAATATTGACGAGGAGTCATTGTTAGTTTTAGATGAGCCGGAGTCTCATCTTCATCCTAGATGGATTAATGCATTAGCTGAGGTATTGGTACTTCTTGTGAAGGAGTGTAACATTACAGTTTTACTTACAACACATAGTCCTAATTTTTTATTGGCTATAGATGCATTGATGAGAAAATATGATATTCGTAAAAATTGTCATTTTTATCAGACGGAGAAATTAGAAGATGATTTCAGGGTTCAATATGTGGAGAAGACGGATGATTTAGATGAGGTATATGCAGAGTATGCCAGAGCATTTTCTCAGATGAATGCGATGAGAAAGAAGTATATGGCATCAGAAGAAAGTTAATATTGGGATGGGAAATATGGAGAAATTGCAGCTATTTTTTGATAAATATGGGATACAGAAGAAAACTTATACAGAGTTATCAAAATCAGATGATAAGAAAAAAGAGAGTCTGATTGTATCAGACGTTAAGGCGGCATATGATTTTGATGAAATTACACAATTGTTTTTCCCAAGAGCATACCCTTCATCTGCAGATGCGATTTTATTTAAGGGGAAAAACATATTTTTAATTGAATTTAAAACAGGATTTCAAAGAGTGAAGTTTGATAGGAATCAATGTGAATGTGAACATATCAATGGAGAAGTGTGTGAAGATTATGCTAAATTATTTAAAAGACATCAGAAAAATATCGATAAGGAGTTAAAAGCAAATTTATTTCAAAAGGCAGCCGAAAGCAGATGGGTATTAGCGTATCATCTTTTACCGCAGATATGTGAGAATACAGAGGACATAAAAGTATTTTTTGAAATAGTAATAGATAAGGTAAAGGAACATCCTATTGATTGTATGGCAGAAATGATGAATGAACTTTCTGAACTAAAAGATGAGAGTAACATATATGAAAGTATGAATCAATCTTTAAAAAAACTATATTGCGAGAATCGTTTTACAAGAGAACCTTCATTATATAATGAGGCGAAGGTACTTTCCGTAGAAGAATTTGAAGAAGAATTTTTGTTCAATTAAAATTAGGGATTGTATTTATGGGATGAAAGTTGTATTTTGCAACCTAAAAGTGTAACAAAGTGCAATGTATAAGAGGATATTGCGTTTTTTGATTAAAGCGAAGAGTTATTGTTACCAATACTGTTGTAACGACAGTGATGTCGAACTTTGGTTTTTATAAAGCCTTTGATGGGCTGGGGATTGGCTATGCCAAGACAGCAGTTGGAGATAAATATGTTTATGAGTATATGACGAAGAACGGATGCCGTATCGGAGGAGAACAGTCCGGTCATATCATTTTTTCAAAATATGCATCAATAGGGGATGGAAACCTTACCAGACTTAAGATGATGGAAGTTATGATGGCGAAGAAGAAAAAGATGAGCCAGCTTACAGAGAATTTACATATTTATCTGTAGGTTCTGGTAAATGTGAGAGTCAACAGAAAGAGAAAGGAAAGAAAAAACATGTGTGGAATTGTTGGATTTACAGGAGTACAGCAGGCAGCTCCGATTTTATTAGATGGTTTATCAAAGTTAGAGTATCGTGGATATGATTCTGCAGGAATTGCAGTGCGTAATGGAGAGAATGAAACAGAGGTAGTGAAGGCAAAAG